>WBZP01002744.1_pt2 | contig 17918 bp, 21 predicted proteins | sample 5204301 | NCBI WGS metagenome assembly WBZP01 (sample SAMN12412401, study PRJNA552823) | activated sludge metagenome | isolation source: activated sludge from nitrification reactor of wastewater treatment plant... | place: USA: Pennsylvania | collected 2017 | reverse complement strand
GCGCGTGTTCGACAACGCCAAGGTGTCGGACCACTTCGCGATCATCCCCACGCTGCAGGCGCCGGGCTCGCTGAGCGAGACCGAGGCCAAGCTGTACGACCTGGTGGTCAAGCGCTTCCTGGCGGTGTTCTATCCGAGCGCCGAGTACCTGCTCACGACGCGGGTCAGCCGGGTCGCCACCGCGGTCGGCACGCACCACTTCCAGACCAACGGCCGGATCCTGGTCAACCCCGGCTGGCTGGCGGTGTACGGCAAGGAGGCGCAGAGCGAAGACGACAAGGACGCCAACCTGGTGCCTGTGGCCGAGGGCGAGGAGGTCAAGGCCGCCGACGCCGAGGTGATCGCCCTCAAGACGCGCCCGCCGGCGCGCTACACCGAGGCCACGCTGCTTTCGGCGATGGAAGGCGCGGGCAAGCTGATCGACGACGACGAGCTGCGCGAGGCGATGCGCGAGAAGGGCCTGGGCACGCCGGCCACGCGCGCCCAGACCATCGAGGGGCTGATCGCCGAGAAGTACATGTTGCGCGACGGGCGCGAACTGGTGCCCACCGCGAAGGCCTTCCAGCTTATGACGCTGCTGCGCGGACTGGCGATCGAGGACCTCACCAAGCCCGAGCTGACCGGCCACTGGGAGTACCAGCTCGCCGAGATGGAACACGGGCGGCTGAAGCGCGAAGCCTTCATGGCCGAGATCGCCAAGATGGCCGAGCGCATCGTGCGCAAGGCCAAGGAGTACGACCGCGACACGATTCCCGGCGACTACGCGACGCTCGCCACGCCCTGCCCGAACTGTGGCGGGGTGGTGAAGGAGAACTACCGGCGCTTTGCCTGCACCGGCGCCGACGGCGCCTCCGACGGCTGCGGCTTCTCGATCACCAAGCTTCCGGCCGGCCGCGCCTTCGAGCCCGGCGAGGCCGAGGCCTTCCTTCGCGACCGGCGCATCGGCCCGCTCGAGGGCTTCCGCTCGAAGGCAGGCTGGCCCTTCACAGCCGAGCTCGAGCTCGTGCGTGACGACGAGATCGGCAACTGGAAACTCGAGTTCGACTTCGGCGACGCCGAACGGGCGGCAGAGGCCGAAGGCGAGCCGGTCGACTTCTCGGGTCAGGCCTCACTGGGCGCGTGCCCCAAGTGCAAGGGCCATGTCTACGAGCACGGCACCCACTACGTGTGCGAGCACGGCGTCGGCGCGCACCCCACCTGCGACTTCAAGAGCGGCAAGATCATCCTGCAGCAGCCGGTGAGCCACGAGGAGTTCTCCCGGCTGCTGTCCACCGGACGCACAGGCCTGCTGGCCGGCTTCGTCTCCAATCGCACGCGGCGCGCGTTCAAGGCCTTCCTCGTGTTCGATCCAAAGGAAGGCAAGGTGGTTTTCGAGTTCGAGCCGCGCGGCGCGAAGGCGGCAGCGAAACCGGCGGCGGGCGCGAAGACCACCGCGGCCGGTCGGCCGGCGAGGAAGCGGGCCGCCACCGGCGAGACGCGATGATCCGGCGCCGCGGAACGTGATGCTGGTCGTTCAGCGGGCCAGCCTCGCGGCGACCGTCGACTCGACCCACGGCGCCAGCTGGTCGAGGACATCGGCCATGGCCACGCCGAAGGCCGCGGCGGCCGGGGCCGCCGCCGGCTCGGCCACCGGCGCCGAGGCGGCGAACAGGCGCTGGCCGATCACCGCCCGTTCGCGACGGTCGACCAGCTCGGCGCGCACGGCGAGTCGCGCCTGCCCGGGCGTCGGGCCGACATCGTGCAGCATCTGCTCCAGCCGCAGCGTCAGCAGCCAGTCGCTGGCGACCGGCTGGCCGATCTGCGTGACCGACTCGAAGCGGCCGCCGGCGAGCAGCCGATCCTGCGCCAGCAACGCAAGGCTGCGCGACGGCCTCTCGCTCCATGCCGCGAACTGGTAGAGCGCCCGCTCGCCGGGGCGCCGAGAGAAGACCATCGACACCGAGTCGGCAAGCGGATCGGCGCCGGCAGCCTGGATCGCCAGCCGGGGCGCCCCGGGCGGCGGCGCGGACGCCGCCGCAGCCGGCCGCGCGTCGGCGAGCGCGAAGTAGGTCACGCCCGGTGCGTCGGCATTGCCGAGGCTGACCGACATGCAGCCGGCGAGCATGACCGCTGCGCACACGATGGCGGCGACGGCGCGCCTCACGGCAGCTTCTCTCCAGGCCCGAGTTGCGACCGGTTCGGCCCGAGCAGCGCCGCGCGCGGATCGACCAGCCGGTCGAGCGAGCGCTGCGCCGCCTCCAGGCTCGCCCGCAGATCGCCGACGGCGGCCAGCAGCTGGTCGTCGAACTGTGCCGCGCTGGCATCGAGCCGCCGGGCGGCGCCGGCGGCCTGCGCTTGCACGGTGGCGAGCGTGGCGGCGGTCTGGGCCATCGCCTGGCGCGTCTCGCTGCTCGCCTGGCGCAAGTCGCCGATCAGCACTCGCGCGTCCTCCAGCGCCGCCGTGGTGCCGCCGCCGATGCGGTCGGTGACGGCCGACACCGTCCCGGCCGTGCGGCGGAACTCGCCTGCTGCCGCACCGACCTCGGCGATCACTGCGTCCAGGCCGACCAGTTGCCGCTTCAGTGCGGCGGTGAGGTCGCGCAGGTTGGCCAGGGTCGCGGCGGCGGCGACGCGATTCTCGGCGGTCAAGAACTGGTTGAGCTTCTGCATCGTCTCGCCGGCCATCTCGCCGAGCTCGGTGACCCGGCCGGTGATCTCCGACATGTCGGATCTGCCCTCGGCGATCACCGGAAAGCGCTCGCCGCCGGGCACCTCGGTCAGCAGGGCGCCCGGCGGATCGATCGTCTCGAGCCGGATCTGCGCGATGCCGGTGACGAAGTTGCGGGTGATCACCGCCGAGGTGTTCTGCCACACCGGCGCCCGCCGGTCGACGCGGATGTCGACGCGGGCGCGGTTCAGGCGGTCGGTCGACAGCTGGTAGTCGAGCACGCGGCCGACGTTGATGCCGCGCATGTTGACCGCGGAGCCGACCGCCAGTCCGTCGAGCGCCTGCTGCTCGAAGTGGATCGTGTAGCGGGCGAAGTCGCGTTCCGCGCCGGTGCGCTTCAGCCAGACGACGGACGCCACCAGAGCGGCGATCAGCGCCAGCACCGCCGCGCCGACGTAGGCGTACTTGGCTTCAGCTTCCAAGGTTCCGATTCGGTGAGCTGCCGACCATTGTACGAATCGCGAAATAGGAGCGGATCCAGGCGTCATCCAGGCCGGCGATCTCGCGCGGCGGGCCGTCGGCGAGCACCTTGCCGGCGGCAAGCACGATCACCCGGTCGACCACCGTCAGCAGCGTGTCGAGGTCGTGTGTGACCAGGAACACGGTGATGCCGAGGTCGTCGACGAGCGAGCGGACGAGTGCATCGAAGGCGCGCGCGGTGGTCGGGTCCAGGCCCGAAGTCGGCTCGTCGAGGAACAGGATCTCCGGTTCCAGCGCAAGCGCGCGGGCCAGCGCCGCGCGCTTGCGCATGCCGCCCGAGAGCTCGCTCGGCATCTTGGCGCCGGCATCGGGCGGCAGCCCGGCCTGCGCCAGCCGCAGCCGGACCAGCCGCTCGCGCATCGGCACCGCGAGCCGGGTGTGCTCGGCCAGCGGCACGGCGACGTTCTGCGCCACCGTCAGCGAGGAGAACAGGGCGCCGTCCTGGAATGTCATGCCGAAGCGCCGCCGCACGGCGGCCACTTCCGAGGCCGGGGCGCCCCACATATCGGTGCCGAGCACGCGCACCGCGCCCTGCGTCGGGCGGTGCAGCCCGATGATCTCGCGCAGCAGCACCGACTTGCCGGTCCCCGAGCCGCCGATCAGCGCCACGAGGGTGCCCCGCGCAACCGAGAACGAGACGCCGTCGTGAACCGTATTGGCGCCGAAGCGGGTGACGACGCCGTCGACCTCGATCACGGGAGCAGCAGGGATCATGGCAAGGGGCGTGGTGCTCACAGGCTCTCAGATACCGAGTTCCTGGAACAGCACGGCAAAGGCCGCGTTCAGCAGGATCACGATGACGATGCCCTGCACCACGGTCGAGGTGGTCGCCAGCCCCACCGCGCGCGTGTCGCGACCGACTTGCATGCCCATGTGACAGCCGATCACCGCGATGGCCACGGCGAACACCGGCGTCTTGACCAGGCCGGCCCAGACGTGCCGGATGTCGAGCGAGAAGTGCAGCCGCTCGGCGAAGGCCACCGGCGGGATGCCGAGCATCGCGTCGGCGACCAGCCCGGCGCCGACAAGGCCGGCCACCAGGCCGATGAAGGTCAGCAGCGGCAGGGCGATCAGCATCGCCAGCACCCGCGGCACCACCAGCACCTGCATCGGCGACAGGCCGAGGGTGCGGATGGCGTCGGTCTCCTCGGTCAGCCGCATCGAGCCCAGCTGCGCGGTGAAGGCCGCGCCGGAGCGCCCGGCGATGATGACGGCAACGATGATCGGCGCGAACTCGCGCGCCATGCCGATGCCGACACCGTCGACGACGAAGATGTTGGCGCCGTACAGCTCCGCCTGCAGCCCGAGCAGGTAGGCGAACACCACGCCGATCAGCAGCGTCACCAGGACGACCACCGGAATCGCGTTCAGGCAGGCCTGTTCGAGCTGAGCCGTGAGCTCCCGCAGCCGCAGCCGGCGCGGCGCCCGGGCGATCTCGAGGAAGGCGATCAACGCCTCGCCCATGAACGCCAGGTGCTCGACGCCTTCGCGCCAGATGAAGATCGAGTGGTGGCCGATCTCGGCGAGCCAGCGCCTGCGCCGAGCCGGCACCGCCTCGGCCAGCGCGGCACGCCGCCGCAGCACGTCGTCGAGCACGCGGCGGTGCGGCGCAGAGAAGCCCTGCCAGCGGACCGTGTCGAGATCGAGCCCGGCGGCATCCAGCGCGCGGAGCAGTTCCAGCGCCGCCGCCGAATCGAGCGTCTGCAGCCCTTTGCCGTCGACCGTCAGCGGCGACTTCGGATGCGCCGCCGCCAGCGCCGCCGCCAGCGCCGGCAGCTCGACCAGGTGCCAGGCGCCGGCCAGGCTGATCTGCAGCCCGTCGTCGCTGACCGCGACCCGGTCATCCGTCTGTCCGGCCATCGACCAGCCTCTCAGCGGGCAGCGCCGGGCCCCGCCGGCGGGTTGGTCAGCGGCGGCACCGGCCCGCCCTGCAGCACCGGCGCGCTGACCGGGCATGCGGGACCCACGAAGCCGCGGCGCTGGCCGGGACGGTCGACGATCGCGGGGCTCGGCACGAAAGCGGCTTCGGTCGGCATGGTCGGGAAGTGGGAGGAGGGAAGGGCGAGGGGGGCCGCTGCCCCCTTCGGCCGCCATGCCACGGCTGGCCGGCCGTCGGCCGACCAGCCACTGGCGCAGCACGAACGGCAGGATACAGCCGCGCAACTGCTGTCTGAAGAACTCGTTGCAGGGGCGGCGCCTTCGTTCCACGGGCGGCGCCTATAGACTTCGTGGCATGAGCCCGATCGCTTCGGAGCGCACCGTGGGATATGCCCTGAAGAAGCAGCCGATGACGGCGGCCGAGTTCCTGGCCTGGGATGCGACCCAGACGATTCGGCATGAGTTCGTGCGCGGTGAGGTCTTCCTTAAGGCCGGCGGCGAGGACCGCAACGCCACGGTGGCCGGCAACCTGTACATCGCGCTTCGCCAGCACCTGCGCGGCACGCCCTGCCGGGTGTACGGCAGCGACGTGAGACTGCGCGTCGAGGCCGTGGACTGCTACTTCTATCCCGACTTGATGGTCACCTGCAGCGCCGCCGACCTGGCCGACCGGCTGATCAAGCGCGAACCGGTGCTGGTGGTCGAGGTGTTGTCGCAGTCCACTGCCGCGTTCGACCGCGGCGACAAGTTCGTCGCCTACCGTCAACTGCCCACGCTGACCGAAGTGCTGCTGGTGGATGTGGACTCGCGCCGCTGCGATCTGTTTCGAAAGGGTGCGGAAGATGGCTTTTGGGTGCTGCACCCCAGCGGGCCGGATGAGGCGTTGCGCCTGGACAGCGTGCACCTGATCGTGTCGCCAGACGCACTCTGGGCCGACGTGGAACCCGCCCCTGGCGGGGCCTCCGGTCTCGAGGTGGCCTGATCCGCCAGCCACGACCGGCAGGCAAGGCGGCCATGCCGCACGCAGGCTGGAGCCCTCGAGTCGCGGCAATGGGCACGCACGCCATCGGCCCTCACACCAGGTGCGGGGCCGCTCCCGCGGCGCTGCCGGAGCGCTTCTGGAACAATCCCCGTCGATGAACGCCCCGCGCGACGCCGCCACCGACCTCCTGGCCACCATGTACGGCATGGGCCGCGCCGCGCGCGCCGCGGCCGCGCAGCTCGCCGCCGCGCCGAGTGCCGCCAAGGACGCGGCGCTGCGCACGCTGGCCGGGCGGCTGCGCACAGCGACGGCCGGGCTGCAGGCCGCCAACGCGGAGGACCTGGCGGCGGCACGTGCCGCCGGGCTGGCCGAGCCGCTGGTCGACCGCCTCGCACTCACGCCGCAGGTGATCGCGACGGCCTCCGAGGGCTGCGAGCAGCTCGCGGCGATGCCCGATCCGGTGGGCGAGATCGTCGAGCTCAAGCGCCGGCCGAGCGGCATCGCCGTCGGCCGCATGCGGGTGCCGCTGGGCGTGTTCGGCATGATCTACGAGAGCCGGCCGAACGTGACGATCGAGGCCGCCTCGCTCGCCATCAAGAGCGGCAACGCCTGCATCCTGCGCGGCGGCTCCGAAGCGCTTCGCAGCAACCTGGCGCTCGCGCGCGAGGTGCAGGCGGCGCTCGCCGAGGCGGGCCTGCCCGCGCAGGCGGTGCAGCTCGTCGAGACCCCAGACCGCGCCGCGGTCGGACGCCTGATCTCGATGGCCGAGCATGTCGACGTGATCATCCCGCGTGGCGGCAAGGGGCTGATCGAGCGCATCGCGCGCGAGGCCCGGGTGCCGGTGATCAAGCACCTCGACGGCAACTGCCATGTCTACGTCGACGCCGAGGTCGACCTCGATCTCGCGCTGCGGGTCACCGACAACGCGAAGACGCAGAAGTTCAGCCCCTGCAACGCCGCCGAGTCGCTGCTGGTGCATTCGGCACAGGCGGCGGCCTTCCTGCCGCGCATCGGCGACGTCTTCGCGGCCAAGGGGGTGGAGATGCGCGGCTGCCCGCGCAGCGTGGCGCTGCTCGCCGGCCTGCCCCGCGTCGTGCCCGCCACCGACGAGGACTGGGCCACCGAATACCTGGCACCGATCATCAGCATCAAGGTGGTCGACTCGCTCGACGAGGCGATCGAGCACATCGGCCGCCACGGCTCGCACCACACCGACGCGATCCTGACGACGAACCACCCGAACGCGATGCGCTTCCTGCGCGAGGTCGATTCGGCCAGCGTGATGGTCAATGCCAGCACGCGCTTTGCCGACGGCTTCGAGTACGGGCTCGGGGCCGAGATCGGCATCTCCACCGACAAGTTCCACGCCCGCGGTCCGGTCGGGCTCGAGGGGCTGACGTCGCTGAAGTGGATCGTGCTCGGCCAGGGCGAGGTGCGGCGCTGAGCACACCGTGGATCGCCGCGCTCGTCGCGGCCTTGCTGCTGTTCTGGGTGCTCGGCGCCTACAACCGCCTGGTCGAACTGCGCAACACGATCGCCGAGGCCTGGACGCTGGCGGCCGAAGCGCTCGAGCGGCGCTCCGAGGCGCTCGGCGAGCTGCTGCAAGCGCTGCGCGTGCCGCTCGCGGCGGAAGAGGGCGCGCTCGAGATGCTGGCCACGGCGCACGAGCAGGCGGCGCGCGCCGCCGCGCAGATGAACGCCCGGCCGCTGCAGCCGGCGCATGCCTCGGCCTGGCTCGACGCCGAGTCGCGTCTGAACGCCGCGGCCACGCGCGTGTTCGCGCTCGCCGACGCGGCGGGCGGGGCCGCCCGCGAGCCGGGCGTCGCCGAGGCCGCGGCGCGCTGGCGCGAGAGTTCGGCGCGCCTGGCCTACTCGCGGCAGCGCTTCAACGACACCGCGGACGCGCACGACGCGGCACTGCACGTCTTCCCGACCTCGCTGCTGGTGCGCCTGTTCGGTTTCGGCCCCGCCGGGCGGGTGTAGGCGGGTGTGAAGCGTGGCGTCGCCGGCCCCGCGCGGCGAGCCGCTGCAGCATGAGCACCTGCCTCCGGGGCGCGGGTTTCCTGCAAGCCGGCGCGGGCTCCGGGGCCGGTACATTCGCGGCCACTGACACCGAAGCCCGCGCGGCCCGCTGGGGCAAGCCGCGTCCCGCGCGGCGACGGCATCCCAGCCCCGCCCCGCACCAGCCCCCCCGACGACCGAGGAGACCCCCCCTCATGCACCGAACCGCCCTTGGCGCCGCGGCGCTGCTGCTCGCGGCGCCTGTCGCGCTCGCGCAGGACGCGCACCTCGCGCGCAACCTCGCCGCCACCTGCGCCAACTGTCACGGCACGAATGGCCATGCGCGCGGCGACATGAAGCCGCTGGCAGGGCTGTCCGCCGAGCGCATCGTCGCGACGATGGCCGACTACCGCAGCGGCAACCAGCCGGCGACCATCATGCACCAGATCGCCAAGGGCTACACCGAGCCGCAGATCGCGCTGATCGCGGGCTACTTCGCGGCCCAGAAGCCCGCCGGCAAGTGAGGAGCGACGCCATGACCCAGGACATCCGGTTATCGCGCCGGCAGATGATGGGCGCGGGCCTCGCCCTCGGCGGCCTGTCGACGCTCGGCCTCGCCGGCTGCGCCGGCGTGGCGCGAGGCCCGTCGATCGGCCACGTGGTGGTGGTGGGCGGCGGCTTCGGCGGCGCCACCGCAGCACGCTACCTCAAGATGTGGGGCGGCAGCATCGAGGTCACGCTGATCGAGCGTGGCGCGAGCTTCGTCTCGTGCCCGATCAGCAACCTCGTGGTGGGCGGCTTCAAGAGGATCGAGGACGTCACGCGCGGCTACGACGGCCTGAAGGCGATGGGCATCCGCGTCGTGCAGGGCGAGGTGAGCGCGATCGACGCCTCCGGCAGGAGGGTGCGGCTGGCCGGCGGCGGCGAGCTTGCCTACGACCGCCTCGTGCTCTCGCCCGGCATCGACTTCATGTGGGAGACCGTCGGCGGCCTGCAGGCCGCGGTCGACAGCGGCCGCGTGACGCATGCCTGGAAGGCCGGGCCGCAGACCGTGGCACTGCGTCGCCAGCTCGAGGCGATGCCCGATGGCGGCGTGGTCGCGATGAGCATCCCGCGCGCACCCTACCGCTGCCCGCCCGGGCCGTACGAGCGCGCCTGCCTGATCGCGGCCTACCTCAAGCAGTCCAAGCCCAGGTCCAAGCTGCTGGTGCTGGACGCCAACCCCGAGATCCAGAGCAAGAAGGCGCTGTTCGAGAAGGCCTGGCGCGACCTCTACAGGGGTCTGATCGAGTACCGCCCGAACGCCGAGGTCAAGGAGGTGAGCAGCGGCAGCGGCCTCGTCGCCAGGACCGACTTCGACGACGTGAAGGCCGACGTGCTCAACGTGATCCCGCCACAGCGCGCGGGCGACCTCGCGCGCAGCGCCGGGCTGCTGAACATGAACAGCCGCTGGGTGGGCGTGGACTGGCTGACGCTGGAGGCCACCGCGGCACCCGGCATCCACGTGCTGGGCGACGCCACCTTCCCGGCGCCGGCGATGCCCAAGAGCGGCCACATGGCCAACCAGCACGCCAAGGTGGCGGCGGCCGCGATCATCGCGCTGCTCGAGGGCAAGGCGGTGAACCCGACGCCGGTGGTGATGAACACCTGCTACAGCTTCATCACCGCGCGCGACGTCGTGCACGTGGCGAGCGTCCACCAGTTCGACGCGGCCGAAGGGACCTTCAAGCCCGTGCCCGGCTCCGGCGGCCTGAGCGTCGCTGCGAACCAGATCGAAGGCCGCTACGCGCTGAGCTGGGCCGAGAACATCTGGGCCGACATGCTCGCGATCTGAACTGGCCGAAGTCGGGGCGGGGAGCGGTCAGGCGGCTTCCGCTCCCGTCACTGAACGTCGCTTCCGCTCACTCGAGTCCGCTCATGTAGCTCGACACCGCCTTCAGCTCTGCGTCGCCGATGCGCGAGGCGATGGTCTGCATCACTTCGTTGTCGTTCGTGCGCTCGCGCCTGAGGAAGGCGCGCAGCTGGTTCTCGAGGTACTTGGCATGCTGGCCGGCCAGGCGCGGCAGCGAGTCGGTGCCCTCGCCGTTCGCGCCATGGCATCGGCGGCACGCCGGAACGCCGGTGGCGGGGATGCCGCCCTCGTAGATCGCGCGCCCCTGCGCGGCAAGCGGCGGGTCGGCGACGGGGTGCACATGGGTCGGCTTGGCTTCGTACCAGCGTCCGATCGCGCGCATGTCGGCCACGCTCAGCTCGCGCGCCATCGGGGTCATCACCGTGCTCTTGCGGCGGCCCGACTGGAAGTCGGCGAGCTGGCGCGCGACGTACTCGGCATGCTGACCCGCCAGGCGCGGAAACAGCGGCGTCGAGCTTTCGCCCTCGGCGCCATGGCAGATCGCGCACTGCCCCTGCACGATCTCCTCGGCACGCGCCATCTCGCCGGCCGGCGCAGCCGTCGCCACCAGCCACAGGGCGGTGGCGGCGAACCCTCGAACGGGTGTCATCCTGGCTCCTCCGACGATGGACGGCCGCCGCGCCCGGATGGATCGGACCGGCGCACCTGCTGTGCCACGCACATGGACGGCATCGCTGATCGCGGAGCCGCGCGGCGCGTATGCTGCCACCGCCCGGCCGCGCCTCGCCAGCGCCGGAGCCCGGTTGGACGCGGAACCGGGGAAGTCGATATCACCCAGATGGGTTAGCTGGCCTTACCCTTCGCGGGAATAGACGCCAGGGTACCCGAACGACGCTAATGCCCAGGTTCGAGGCGCTGTGCACGCCATGGAGACTCCCATGAACTTCGACAAGGAATTCGACGCATCCGGCTTGGCCTGCCCGCTGCCGATCGTCAAGACCAAGAAGTCGCTCGCCGACATGGCCAGCGGCCAGGTGCTCAAGGTCGTCGCCACGGATCCTGGTTCGGTGGCCGACATGTCGGCCTTTGCCGAGCAGACCGGCCACAAGCTGCTGTCCTCGGGCCAGGAAGGCGGCAAGTACGTGTTCATGTTGAAGAAGGCCTGAGGCCTGAGGCCAAGGCCCGCCCGGCCGCGGCGCCCGCAGCCCCAGCCATGCAGGCGCAGACGCGCCCGCATGCCCGCATGCCCGCTTGACCTCGATCGGAGACCTGCTCCATGGCTGCGAAGAAGATGGCGATCATCGCCACCAAGGGCGCGCTCGACATGGCGTACCCGCCCCTCATCCTCGCCTCGACCGCCGCCGCGCTCGGCTGGGAGGTGCAGGTGTTCTTCACCTTCTACGGCCTGCAGCTGCTGCGCAAGGATCTCTCGGGCATCGAGATCAGCCCGGTCGGCAACCCTGCGATGCCGATGCCGGTGCCGATGCCGGTGATCGTCTCGGTGCTGCCCGGCATGCAGGCGATGGCCACCTCGATGATGAAGGCCAAGATGAAGAAGAAGGGTGTCGCATCTCTCGAGGAGCTGCGCGCCCTGTGCCTGGAGGCCGAGGTCAAGTTCATCGCCTGCCAGATGACGGTGGACCTGTTCGAGTTCAGCAAGTCCGACTTCATCGACGGCATCGAATACGGCGGCGCGGCGACCTTCATGGGCTTCGCCGGCGAAACCGACGTCTGCCTGTTCATCTGATGCCCCCAGGCTCCGGGGGCACGCCGTGAGCACCACCGCATCGCATGTCGGCACGCTGGTCGTCGGCGCAGGCTTTGCCGGTGCCGTGGCGCTGGGCTGGATCGTCGCCAGAGCCAACTTCTGCACGATGGGGGCGCTCTCGGACATCGTGAACATGGGCCACTGGGGCCGCATGCGCATGTGGCTGCTGGCGATCGCCGTGGCCATAGTCGGCAGCACGCTGCTCGCCTACAGCGGGCAGGTCGACCTGGCGAAGGCGGTGGTCCGCCGGCCGACGCTGCCCTGGCTGTCGCTGGGGGTGGGCGGGCTCGCCTTCGGCATCGGCATGACGCTGGCCGGCGGCTGCGCCAACCGCAACCTTGTGCGCACGGGCGCCGGCAGCGTGCGCTCGCTGGTGGTGCTGGTGTTCCTGGCCATCGCCTCGTACATGACGCTCAAGGGCCTGTTCGGCGCCTGGCGCGCGCGCTGGCTCGACCCCGTCGCCATCCCCCTGGGCGAGCGCGGCTTCGCCGACCAGGGCCTGGGCAACTTGCTCGCGCATGCCACCGGCATGGAAGCCGGCATGGCGCTGCTCGCTGCCGCGGCCGTGGTGGCGCTCCCGCTGCTCGTCTTCGTGTTCAAGGACGCCCGCTTTCGCGCGAACCGGCTGCAGGTGCTGGCGGGCACCGTGATCGGCGCGCTGGTGGTCGGCGGCTGGTACGTGACCGGCCACCTCGGCTTCGGCGAGAACCCCGAGACGCTCGAGAACGTGTTCTTCGCCACCAACACGCGCACGCTCGAGTCGTTCAGCTTCGTCGCGCCGCTCGCCTTCGGGCTCGAGCTGCTGATGCTGTGGACCGACGCCTCGCTGCACCTCACCTTCGGCATCGCCAGCGTGCTGGGCGTGGTGGCCGGCTCTGCCGCGGTGGCGCTGGCCACGAAGAGCTTCCGGTGGGAGGGCTTCGCCAACTTCGACGACCTGCGCAACCAGCTCGTCGGCGCGCTGCTGATGGGCTTTGGCGGCGTCACCGCGCTCGGCTGCACGGTCGGCCAGGGCATCTCGGGGCTCTCGACGCTGGCAATCGGTTCGTTCATCGCCATGGCCGGCATCGTCGGCGGCTCGGTGGCAACCCTCAAGGTCATGCTGTGGAAGGCGGAGCAGGAATGAAGTTCTCACGTGCCCATGTCGTGCCGGCCCGCCCGGCGGCGCTCGCGGGCATCGCGCTGCTGGCTGTGCTGGGCCTCGCCGGCTGCGAGTCCCCGAAGCCGGCCGGCGCGACGGCCCCGGCTTTGCCGCCCGACCTGTCGTGGGTGCCCGAGGCGCGCCAGGTTGCGCAGTCCGTTCCGCCGCGCCTGCTTGCGGTGCTGCAGGAGGAGATCGCACTCGGCGGCCCCGAGGGCGCGGTGCAGGTCTGCCGCGACAAGGCGCCGGCGCTCGCGCGCGAGGCCTCCGAGAAGTCGGGCTGGTCGATCCGCCGCGTGAGCCTGCGCAACCGCAACCCACGGGCCGTGCCCGACGCGTGGGAGCGCGCGGCGCTCGACGACTTCGACCGCCGCGCCGCGGCCAAGGAACCGCCGGGCAGCCTCGAGCGCGCCGACGTCGTGGTCGAGAACGGCCTGCCGATGCGGCGCTACATGCGCGCACTGCCGACGATCGACCTGTGCCTGCAGTGCCACGGCACGGCCGAGCGCGTGAGCCCGGCCGTGAAGGCACGCCTGCAGAATCTCTACCCGGACGACCGCGCCGTCGGCTACCAGGCCGGCGAGATCCGCGGCGCGATCACGCTCAAGCGGGCGCTGGTGGCCGCCCGCTGAGCGGCGCCGCCGGGCCGGCCGCCGCCCGGCCCGGCACACCGCCTGCTCGGCGTCGAGCAGCGACGCGATCGCCGTGCCGGTGCCCTCGCCTTTGCTCGCATGCAGCTCGAGCGGGCGCATGTCCAGCGCCTCGAGTCGGGCCAGGGCGCCTTGCCGGTGCGGGTTGCTTCGTCCGAGGTGTTGGGCAGCGCTCCCACGCCACCGAAAGCCGAGAGTCAATACGGCACCCGTGGCTGCGGACTGTCCCGCGTCTGCGAAGTTCCTGGACGCTCTGCGCCAGGCCATCTGGGTTCGGCACTACTCGATGCGCACCGAGGACACCTACTTGGACTGGGCGCGGCGGTTCATCAGTTTCACGGCAATCGCCGCAGGAACGAGCACCTCGATCGCCCGCGCCTTGCCGGGCACGCGCCGAATGAAGCCGCTCCTTTCGAGCCGCACGAGCATCGAGTTCACTGGTGGCGGCGTGAGGTTGAAGAAGCGCTGCCGGTCGGCACAGCTTGGCGCCAAGCCGGCCCTTCACGGCACAGGCGAGCGGCGCGGTCCACTGCCATCGTCCCACGGCAGCAGGCTGCCGTCGGCGCGGATCGCCTCCGGGTGACGCGAGCCGGCGGCGATGGCGCGTGCACCGTCGAACACCCGACCCGAGCGATCGGCCTTGTCGACGAGGAAGGCCTCGGTCATGTCCTCGGCAATGCGCCGTGGCGCGGCCGGCAGCGTGCGGTGCCTCATCGCGGCGCGCCCGCGTCGGTCAGGGCCTCGCCGTAGACCATGCGCGAGATGCCGGCCCAGCCGGCGGCGGCCTCGCACATGCGGCAGGGGCGTGAGGTGGACACCAGCACGCAGCCCGACAGGTCGCGCGTGCGCAGCTGGCGCGCCGCATCACGGATGGCTTCCATCTCGGCATGCGCTGTGGGGTCGCTGGCGGTGACCACGCGGCTGGGTGCCGCGCCGACGATCATCTCGCCGCGCAGCACCACGGCGCCGAAGGGCTGATCGCCGGCGCGCAACGCGTCGTCGCGCAGGGTCTCGGCGCGGCGCATCGCCTCGCGCAACGGTGGGTCGGCAGCGAGCGCAGGCCCACACAGCCAGGGCAGCGTCGCCAGCAGGCAACTGCGACGGCGAATGCGCGGTTGGGGCGGACGAGCGGGTGTGCCGGGATTGCTCATTCGACCACTTGCCCGAAGATGCGCGCCGCGGGCACGCCAGCCGCGGCGAGCTCGGCGCGCAGCGTCTGCACGAAGGGCGCGGGGCCGGCGAGATAGAAGGCGCTGTCGATGTCGAACAGGTCGGCGCGCATCGCCGCGCACATCTGGCTTGCGCCGGTGGCCGCGTCGGCGTGCGAGGACAGCGAGTATTCGAACGGGTCGAGCGCCTCCGACCAGGCGCGGCACTGGTTGGCCATGAAGTGGCCGTCCGGCCGGGTGGCCAGCCAGTACAGCGAGATCGACGGTGCCGCGTCGAGCGACAGCGCATGCTCGATCAGGCTCTTGACCGGCCCGAAACCGGTGTCGCAGGCCGCGAAGACGAGCGGCTGCGGGCCGTCGGCCAGCACGAAGCGCCCGCTGGGCCCCCAGACGGTGACGGCGTCGCCAGGCTTCAGCGCCCCGCGGAACAGTCGCACCGCGAAGGAATCACCGGCGTCGCGCGGCACGAAGAACTGCAGGTTGCGGTCGTCGCAGGGGCAGCTGGCGATCGGGTGCGCCGCATGCACGTCGTCGGCGCCGGCCAGGCCGAGCGTGACCGACTGGCCGGCCAGGAAGCGCAGCCTGTGGCTGCGCGGCGTCTGCAGGTGCAGCAGCATCGTGTCGGGTGCGAGCGGCCTCACTGCACGCACGCTGGTGACGATGGTCTGCTCGGGGATGTCGTCGGGCCCGGTGGCCTCGAGCGTCTCGAGCGTCAGCTCGCCGCTGGCCGCGGTGTGGGCACAGGCCAGCACGTAGCCCTGCGCCTTCTCGGTCTCCGACAGCGGGTAGTCGGCGTGCATCGTGCGCGCCACCCGGCCCGAGGTGACCCGCACCTTGCACATGCCGCAACTGCCGTTGCCGCAGCCATAGTTGAGCTTGAGGCCGGCGCGCATGCCGGCCTGCAGCAGCGTGTCGTGGCCCTCCACCATGAACTGGTGGCCGCTCGGCCGCAGCGTCACCTGCGCCGACATCACCTTGAGCATGTCGTCCATCACGTCCAGCACGTCGACCGGTTCGGTGGCCAGTGCACGCGCCAGCCCGTCGTTCAGCTGGCGCTCCAGGTCGGCCAGGCGCGGGTCGGCCGCGCCGGCTCCGGTGGCCTCGGCGGCCAGTCCGCGCAGCCGCGCGCGCAGGCCGATCACCAGCGCGTGGTAGCGCTGCAGGTGGCGCTGCACGTCGGCCAGCTCCTGGCTCTGGCGGAACAGCCGCTGCGCCAGCACCTCCTGGCTGGGCAGCACGCGCTCGCGCAGGCGGCGGCCGAAGGCCTCTTCGCGGATCTGCACCACGCGTTCGAGCAGGCCCGATTCCTCGAAGTTGGCCTCGGGGTACAGGCGCAGCAGCGCATCGGTGGAGACCAGCCCGTCGTTGAGATCGAGTTCGCCCGCACGCACGCGCTGCTGCAGCAGGCCGCGCGGCACGCCCACCAGTTGCGCCGCTCGCCAGACCGTCACCCACTGCGCCATCGGCCGCCTCGCGATCTCACGCCCTCGGCGCAGCTCCGTCCACGCGGTCGAGGAAGCGCGCGCGGTACAGCAGCCGCGGCGCCGCGGGGTCGTCCTCGAAGGCCGTGCGCTCGTGCAGCACGTTGTGGCCGACGAGGCCCATGCCGGGCGCGAGGCGCACGCGCAATACCGAGGGCAGCACCCAGGGCAGCTCGCCGGCCAGCAGCCGGGCCAGCAGCGCCACCGCCGCCTGGGTGTCGGCATCGTCCTTCCAGCGGATGCTGCGCGTGCGCGCCGTGTAGCGCATGTGCAGCGCGCCGCCGCCGGTGCCCAGGGCCACGGAGAACACCGGCCCGCTCTGCGCCGCCCGCGCCACGCCCCCTTCGTCGCTGCGCTCGGGGATCGTCATCGCGTCGCTCGCCATCAGCGCGCGCACCGCCGCCGGCGAGGCATCGCGCAGCGCGATGTAGGCCAGCTCATGGTCGAGCAGGCCGTTCTCGCCGCCGCGCGCGGCCGGCCGCACGCAGTGCAGGATCATCCCGTGGATGCGCCGCGCCTCGGGGTGGTAGTAGCCGTCGGTATGCCAGCGGATGGCGTGATCGGTGTAGGGGATGAAGTCGGCGCGGGCACCGTCGGCAGCGCCCCCCTGGGCGGAGGGAGCACTGACGGCAATGCGCGAGATGCCGTCGTCGTCGGCCAGCCAGTTGGCGTCGAGCCGCAAGAGGCCGAGCTGGGCGCCGAGCGCGAGCGCAATGGCCGGGTCTTCGTCCACCACCGGCGAGCGGTACAGGGCCATGTTGTTGCGCCCGATGCGATCGAGCAAGGCGGCATGCTCGGCCGGGCTGAGCGCGCGCGGGTCGCGCACCGTCACCAGCAGGTCGTCGGCCGTGCGTGCGCGCTGCTCGAGCTTGCGCGCGCGCCAGTGGCGATACGCGCGCTCATCGTCGAGGTCGAACGGCCCGCCGCGCCGCGCTCCCGGGTTGGCGGCAGCCCGGGGCGCGACGGCGGGTGCGAGCGGCGCGGTGTCGGTGCCGGCGGCCATGTTCCTCACTCCCCCGTCTGCGCGGCGCGGCGCGCGCGTCGCGGCGCCGGGTCGAACAGCTCCTGCATCGAGCGCTGCACGGTGGACACGGCCTCGGGCGCCTCGATCGCCATCACCTGGTCGAGCACCCAGCGCCGCTCGGCCGCGGGCACCGTGGGCGCGACGCGCGTGCCCAGGTAGCGCACAAAGCCGAAGTCGGGGTGGAACACCGTCACGCCGGCCGGCGGCTGCGGGTCGGCACCGAACTCCGCGTAATGCTGCGTGACCTCGTTGACGAGGTCGATGAAGGTGTCGCCATGCGGCGGCGCGCCGGCCGCCGCCGGGCCGAGCAAGTCGTCCTCGTTCTCCTGCAGGATGCGGGCGACGTGGCGCACCAGCGCGATCGTGAACTCGGCGCGCGCCTCCTCGGCGAGCCGCTCGTGCGCGATGCGGTCGGCGAGCGCGATCAGGAACACCAGCACCTCGCGCATGAAGTCGAAGTAGGGTCGGCCGGCGTCGATCGCGAAGTCGGCGCCCCGCATGCGCTCGAGCATGCGACGGCCGACACGCCAGACGATGAAGGCCACCGCGCTGGCCTGCTGGGCGGCGCTCTTGGGTCCGGCGTCGGGCGCGCCGTCGCGCCGGAACCAGCGGTTCTTGATGCGCATCGCAGGTGGGGTGGCGTAGGGCATGGGGTGCAGCCTCCGAGGATCGAAGCGCGAAGGATCCGGTTCACGACGGCATGCCGACCGCCACCGCCGACTTGTGAGGCACGAACACCCCACAACCGAGTTCACGGTGCGGCCCGAGGCCCTGCTCGAGCACAC
>WBZP01003205.1_pt1 | contig 17950 bp, 18 predicted proteins | sample 5204301 | NCBI WGS metagenome assembly WBZP01 (sample SAMN12412401, study PRJNA552823) | activated sludge metagenome | isolation source: activated sludge from nitrification reactor of wastewater treatment plant... | place: USA: Pennsylvania | collected 2017 | reverse complement strand
CCGCCACAAACCTTTGCAAACTTCGCAAGTTCACATGATGTCGTGGCGAAAATTGGCATGAATATGGCTGGACCTGCGCATATTCGCAGTGGCATCCTGACGTCAGCACACCAGTGAAGTTGCCCCGGCGTTAACAAACCGGCGATCCCGGCGATGTCTCGGCGACTTGTTTGGAACCGTCCGAATTGCGCCAGAGGAGCACACATGTCCACCGTCGGTACGCCGAAGTCCCCCGAGCAGATCCAGCACGACTGGGACCACAACCCCCGCTGGAAGGGGATCACCCGCACCTACACCCCCAAGGACGTCGTCGCCCTGCAGGGCTCCGTCGTCGAGGAGGCCACCCTGGCCCGCCGCGGCGCCGAGGTGCTCTGGGAGCAGCTGCACGACATGGACTTCGTCAACGCCCTGGGCGCGCTGACCGGCAACATGGCCGTCCAGCAGGTGCGCGCGGGCCTCAAGGCCATCTACCTGTCCGGCTGGCAGGTCGCCGGTGACGCCAACCTCTCCGGTCACACCTACCCCGACCAGAGCCTGTACCCGGCCAACTCGGTGCCGCAGGTCGTCCGTCGCATCAACAACGCGCTGCTGCGCGCCGACGAGATCGCCAAGGTCGAGGGCGACACCTCGGTGGAGAACTGGCTCGCCCCGATCGTGGCCGACGGCGAAGCCGGCTTCGGCGGCGCGCTGAACGTCTACGAACTGCAGAAGGCGATGATCGCCGCCGGTGTCGCCGGTTCGCATTGGGAGGACCAGCTGGCCTCGGAGAAGAAGTGCGGCCACCTCGGTGGCAAGGTGCTGATCCCCACCCAGCAGCACATCCGCACCCTGACCTCCGCCCGTCTCGCGGCCGACGTCGCCGACGTCCCGACCGTCGTCATCGCGCGCACCGACGCCGAGGCCGCCACCCTGATCACCTCCGACGTGGACGAGCGCGATCGCCCGTTCATCACCGGTGAGCGCACCTCCGAGGGCTTCTACCGGGTGCAGAACGGCCTCGAGCCCTGCATCGCCCGCGCAAAGGCCTACGCGCCGTACTCGGACCTGATCTGGATGGAGACCGGCACCCCGGATCTGGAGCTCGCGAAGAAGTTCGCCGAGGGCGTCAAGAGCGAGTTCCCCGACCAGATGCTGGCCTACAACTGCTCGCCGTCGTTCAACTGGAAGCAGCACCTCGACGACGACACCATCGCCAAGTTCCAGCGCGAGCTGGGCGCGATGGGCTTCAAGTTCCAGTTCATCACCCTGGCCGGCTTCCACGCCCTCAACTACTCGATGTTCGATCTGGCCTACGGCTACGCCCGCAACCAGATGAGCGCCTACGTCGAGTTGCAGGAGCGCGAGTTCGCGGCCGAGGAGCGCGGCTACACCGCCACCAAGCACCAGCGTGAGGTCGGCGCCGGCTACTTCGACCGGATTGCCACCACGGTCGACCCGACCAGCTCCACCACGGCGCTGGCCGGCTCCACCGAAGAGGGCCAGTTCCACTGAGCCGTTTTTCAGCGCGACCGTGCGCATCGGTACGGTGACACGCAGTCAAATGCGTACCTATGTGCACGCTCGCCGCTGAAAGCCCTCAGAAGTTGACAGCGCAGGCCCCGCCCATAAATCGTGGGCGGGGCCTGTCGCTGCATCCAGGGAGAAAAAGTGAGCAAGATCGAGCGAGTCGGCGTCGTCGGCGGCGGACAAATGGGCGGTGGCATCGCGGAGGTGAGCGCCAAGGCCGGTGCTGACGTCATCGTCTACGAACCCACCGAGGAGTTCGCCGCCGCCAGCAAAAAGCGCATCACCGCCTCGCTGGACCGAGCCGTGGACAAGGGCAAGCTGGCCGCCGACGATCGCGACGCGGCCCTGGGCCGGCTGACGTTCACCACCGATCTGAAGAATCTGGCCGACCGGCAACTGGTCATCGAGGCGATCGTCGAGGACGAAGCCGTCAAAGCCACGGTGTTCGCCGAACTCGACGAGATCATCACCGACCCCGACGCCGTGCTGGCGTCGAACACCTCCAGCATCCCGATCATGAAAATCGCCGCGGCCACCAAAAACCCGCAGCGGGTGGTTGGCCTGCACTTCTTCAACCCCGTGCCGGTCCTGCCGCTGGTCGAACTGGTCGCCACCCTGGTGACCGACGAGAAGGCGGTGGCCGCCGTCGCCGAATTCGCCGGCGAAACCCTGGGCAAGAAGGTGGTCCGCTGCGCCGACCGCTCCGGCTTCATCGTCAACGCGCTGCTGGTGCCCTATCTGCTGTCGGCCATCCGGATGGCCGAGGCTGGGGTGGCCACCGTCGAGGACATCGACACCGCCGTGGCAGCCGGGCTCTCGCACCCGATGGGGCCGCTGCGGCTGTGCGACCTGATCGGGCTGGACACCATGAAACTGATCGCCGATTCCATGTTCGACGAGTACAAGGAGCCGCTGTACGCCCCGCCGCCGCTGCTGCAGCGGATGGTGGAGGCCGGTCAGCTGGGCAAGAAGTCGGGCAAGGGGTTTTACACTTACTGACACTTGGGGCGTATTGGTCAGATCACGCAGCCGTGGGCTAGCCTGGCTCGCGGTGGCTCTGCCACAAAGTCGTATAGCAAGGGGTAGGAACCGCATGCCTGAAATCGAGAACGAGCTGAAGCCCTACTACGAGGAATCCCAGGGCATCTACGACGTCTCGGACGATTTCTTCGCGTTGTTCCTCGACCCGACCATGGGCTACACCTGCGCGTACTTCGAGCGCGACGATATGACCCTCGAAGAGGCGCAGAACGCCAAGTTCGACCTGGCGCTGGGCAAGCTCAACCTCGAGCCGGGCATGACGCTGCTCGACGTGGGCTGTGGCTGGGGCGGTGCGCTGCGCCGCGCGGTCGAGAAGTTCGACGTCAACGTCATCGGCATCACGCTGAGCAAGAACCAGAGCGCCTACAGCCGCAAGCTGCTGGCCGGCATCCCGACCAATCGGACCGTGGAGGTCCGGATGCAGGGCTGGGAGGAGTTCGACGACAAGGTGGACCGGATCGTGTCCATCGGCGCATTCGAGGCGTTCAAGGTCGAACGGTATCCGGCGTTCTTCGACAAGGCCTACAGCGTGCTGCCCGACGACGGCCGGATGCTGCTGCACACCATCCTGGCGCACAACCAGGCATTCTTCCGCGACAACGGCATCAAGATCACCATCAGCGATCTGAAGTTCATGAAGTTCATCGAGAAGGAGATCTTCCCGGGCGGGCGCCTGCCCGCCGTGGAGGACATCGAGAAGCTGGCCGCCGACTCCGGTTTCACCCTCGAGCGCGTCCATCTGCTGCAGCCGCACTACGCGCGCACGCTCGACATGTGGGCCGAGAACCTGGAGAAGAACAAGGACGCGGCCATCGCCATGCAGGGCCAAGAGGTCTACGACCGCTACATGCACTACCTCACCGGCTGCGCGGACTTCTTCCACCGCGGCGTCACCAACGTCGGTCAGTTCACGCTGCAGAAGTAGTACTCACGCCCGTGCTCGGCGGATGGTGACTCGACATACAGCCAGCTAGAGTGCGGCCACCTTTTTGCGTTCGGCCTCGAGGTCGAAATCAGCTGCGGGCCAAGACAGTTTCATCAACGTCAGCGCCTCGATGAGCAACTCGGTGACGGCCAGCCGGCTGTACCACTTCTTGTCGCACGGCACGACATGCCACGGCGCGTAGTCCGTCGACGTCTTGTCGAGCACCGCCTGGTAGGCCTCCTTGTAGTCCGGCCAAAACGCGCGCTCCTCGAGATCGTTCGGGTTGTACTTCCAGTACCTCGTCGGGTCCTGCAGTCGCGCCGCCAGGCGCTGCTTCTGCTCGTCGAGTGACACGAACATCGCGACCTTGATGATCGTCATCCCACCGTCGACGAGTTCCTTCTCGAACGCGTTGATCTCGTCGTAGCGCGCGCCCCACACGTGGGGCGGGACCAGGTCGTGCACCCGCACCACGAGGACGTCCTCGTAGTGCGACCGGTCGAACACTCCGATTCGCCCGCCCTCGGGCAATGCGTTGCGGATCCGCCACAAGTAGTGGTGCTTGCGCTCCTCCTCGGTGGGTACACCGAAACCGGTGTACTCGATGCCCATCGGGCTGCCCGCGGCGACGACGTGGTTGACGATGCCGCCCTTGCCCGCCGTGTCCATGCCCTGCAGCACCAGCAGGATCGAACGCTTGTCACCGGCGCGGCCGTTGGCGTAGAGCTTCTCCTGCAGTTCGGCGAACACGGCGTTTCGCTCGGCCTGGATCTTCGGCGCGTCGTCCTTGTCGCCCTTGAATCCGGGGCTGGAGTTGGTGTCGATGTCGGACACCTGGCTGCCGGGTTTGAACTTCAGGATCTTGTCCGGTTCGTGGGTCCACTGTGCGGGCAGGTGGTCAGGCATAACCGCTGAGCCTAGTGGTTCGACGGCTCCGATCAGTCGACTGCGGGCGGCAGGATCGGCGACGGATGCGGCTCGCTGTTGAACCGGGCCAGTGATCCGTTGACTTCGACGATGCCGCACAGGGCGCTCCACGACAGCATGGTCAGGTAGTCGATCAACTCGTCGGAGCGCATCCGCCGGTGCGCCATCCATGAGTGGGTGGCCAGCTGCACACCGCCGACGATCATGTACGCCCAGGGTTCGACGCCCTTGGTGTCCATCCCGACCTTCTGCATGCGGCGGCGGAACATCACGGCCAGCATGCCGGCGATGATCCGTTCGCTGTCGGCGATCACCTTGCTCTTGCTGGCCGAGCTGTTGGCGAAGACGAACGGGTAGATCTCCGGCTCGGCGGCCACCGTCTCGACGTAGACGCGGATGATCTCGCGCGTCAGGTCGTAGCCGTCGAGGTCGGTGGACAGCGCCGCAGCCATGTTGGGGATCAGCGTGGTCTGCGCGAACCGCATCATGACGGCCGTCGTCAGATCGTTCTTGTCGACGAAGTACCGGTACAGCACGGTTTTGGACACGCCGATCTCCGCGGCGATCTCGTCCATGCTGACGTCCCGGCCGCGGGTGCGGATGGCTTCCAGCGTCCCGTCGACGAGCTCGTTGCGTCGCTCCACCTTGTGCTGGTGCCAGCGGCGCTTCCGCCCGTCCACCTTGACCGCCGGCGACGGTCCGGACTGGGTTGCCACGTCGGCAGTTTCTGTTCTGTCTATGACGCTGATAATACGGCCAGAACCCGACACCACGGTGCCCCGCCCCGGGGGCGGTCACAGTAACTGGATGGCACTGTGACCGGATGGCGGTGCCGGAGCCTGCAACTTGCCGGAGTAGCGGATGATGGAGCCGTGGCAGCTCATCGAGAACTCCCGGCTTCGCCGGCCGGCGACACCGGCCGTACGCCGCCCCACGTGAGCGAGACGATCGTGGGGATATCCCAGACCCTGGGTTCGTTGGCGGAGTCCTTCGTCGACGCAGACCCGGCGGCCGACGAGGAACGCCGCCGCGGGCTGCGCCGGATGAAGCTCGTCGCTCTCGGGTTCCTGATCGGCGCGACGGTGATCTTCCTGGTCTGCACATGGGCGCAGAAGGCCGGCGATGCGCCGGCGTGGGTGGGCTACGTCCGCGCCGCCGCCGAGGCGGGCATGGTCGGCGCGCTGGCCGACTGGTTCGCGGTGACGGCGTTGTTCAAGCATCCGCTGGGCGTACCGATCCCGCACACCGCGATCATCCGCAAGAAGAAGGACCAGCTGGGCGAGAGCCTGGGCACGTTCGTCCGGGAGAACTTCCTGTCGCCCCAGAATGTCGAGACCAAGCTGCGTGACACCCAGATCGCCGGACGCGTCGGCAAGTGGCTGTGCGAACGCGAGCACGCCGAGCGGGTCGCCGCCGAGACGGCCTACGTGATGCGGGTCGGTGTCGAACTGCTGAACGACGAGGACATCCAGCACGTGATCGACGGGATGATCGTGCGGCGCGTCGCGGAGCCGCAGTGGGGGCCGCCGGTGGGCCGGGTGCTCTCGACCCTGCTCGCCGAGAACCGGCAGGAAGCGCTGATCCAGCTGCTGTGCGACCGCGCGTTCCAGTGGGCGCTGAACGCCGGCGACACGATCGACCGGGTCATCACCCGCGATTCGCCGAGCTGGTCGCCGCGCTTCGTCGACCAGTTGGTGGGGGATCGCATCCATCGCGAGCTGATGGACTTCACGGACAAGGTCCGCCGCGACCCGAATCATGAACTGCGCCAGTCGGCTACGCGCTTCCTGTTCGAGTTCGCCGACGACCTGCAGAACGATCCGCTGACCATAGCCAAGGCCGAGTCGGTCAAGGATCAGCTGATGGCGCGCGACGAGGTCACCCGGGCGGCGGAGACGGCGTGGAGCACCCTCAAGCGCCTGGTCCTCGAAGGGGTCGACGATCCGTCCGGTGCGCTGCGCGAGCGGGTCGCCGATTCCGTGGTCCGTATCGGGGAAGTCCTGCGCGACGACGCCGAACTGCGCGACAAGGTGGACAACTGGATCGTGCGCGGCGCCCAGCACCTGGTGAGCCAGTACGGAGTGGAGATCACGTCGATCATCACCGAGACCATCGAACGCTGGGACGCCGTGGACGCCTCCCGGCGCATCGAACTGCATGTCGGACGCGACCTGCAGTTCATCCGGATCAACGGCACCGTGGTGGGTGCACTCGCCGGCCTGCTGATCTACACAGTGGCGCAAATCATATTCTGACCTGCGCTTGCAATTGCTTGCAAGAGTTAGCACCCTGGCGTAACGTGGAGTGCAGCAATTCCGAACACGTACCGTCAGGGGTGGGCCATGTCGCAGGATGAGAATCTTGCCGCCGTGGTGACCCACGCCGCGTCCGACATCGGCAGTTTCATTCGGGCGCAGCGCGAGGCCGCACAGGTTTCGGTAAGACAGCTGGCCGAGAAGGCCGGCGTCAGCAATCCGTACCTCAGTCAGATCGAACGCGGGTTACGAAAGCCCTCCGCGGAGGTACTCAACCAGATCGCCAAGGCGCTGCGCGTCTCCGCCGAGGTGCTCTACGTGCAGGCCGGGATCCTCGAGCCCAGCGAGAGCAACGAGGTGCGCGACGCCATCGTCACCGACATGGCGATCAGCGAGCGGCAGAAGCAGGTGCTGCTCGACATCTACACATCGTTCCTCCAACAGAACGAGGCGCTTCAGAAGGAGCTTCCATCTGATCGAAATTCTTGAAAAGCCTTGTCGAACCAACCAATTCACCACTCCCTGAAAGGAAGAAGAAAATGGCTGAGAACACCACCGTTGAGGATCTGAAGGCTCCGCTGCTCGCCGCCGTGGGTGCTGCCGATCTGGCCCTGGCCACCGTCAACGAGATCGTCGTCACGCTTCGTGAGCGTGCCGAGGAGGCCCGCTCCGACGCCAGCGAGCGTGCCGAGGAGAACCGCGCGAAGCTGACCGCGCGGGTCGACGAAGCTCGTGACCGGCTGAGCAAGTTCCAGAGCGACCTGCCCAAGGAACTGGGCGAGCTGCGCGAGCGGCTGTCGGCCGACGAGTTGCGCAAGGTCGCCGAGGAGTACGCCGAGGCCGCCACGAACACCTACAACAAGCTCGTCGAGCGCGGCGAGGCCGCCCTGGAGCGGCTGCGCAACCAGCCGGCGATCGAAGGGGCCGCTGACCGGGTCGAGGACTATGTCGACCAGGCGGTTGAGCTGACCCAGGATGCGCTGGGCACCGTCGCCACCCAGACCCGGGCCGTCGGTGAGCGCGCCGCCAAGCTGGTCGGCGTCGAGCTGTCGAACAGGCTCGAAGAGGCGGGCGACGAGGTCACCAGCGCGATCAAGAAGGCCACCGCGCCCGCGAAGAAGGCCCCGGCCAAGCAGGCCCCGGCCAAGAAGGTCGCGGCCAAGAAGGCCCCCGCCAAGAAGGCTCCGGCCAAGAAGGTCACCCAGAAGTGACATCGTCGTCGACGTAAGTCGACGGGGCTGAATCGTCTCGCTCCTACGCGCTTCGTTCCTCAGCCCTACGTCGACTCGACGGCACGGACGGTGCCCGCCTACCCTTGGAGTCGTGATGCTCCAAGGTGTGGCGGGTGCCGTTCTTTCTTTCGTGCACTATGCGGTTCTGATCACCGCGTTGTATGCGCTGGTCCATGCGGCGCTGCAGCGTCCGGACGCCTACACGGCCGTCGACAAACTCACCAAACCGGCCTGGCTGGTCATCCTGGCCGCCGCGATGCTGCTGGCGTTGGTGATGGGACCGGGTTTCGGGTCGGCAATCGCGGCGTGCGCGGCCGGCGTCTACCTGGTGGACGTGCGTCCGAAGCTGCTGGAGGTCCAGGGGAAGTCGCGCTGAGAATGCGCCGTGTGATCGCCGAACGTGGGGGTTGCCGCGAAATCTCGGGCGCTGGACCGCGACGATCCACACGGTGGCTGACGGCCGCACTGGTTGTCGGCGCGGCACTGTGGGGCGCCGCCCCGGTACGGGCCGACACCGACGCTTTCGCGCCGCCGTTCGTCGACCACACCGAGTGGGTGCACTACGGCGACCTGACCAGCCTGCGGGTGTATCCCACCGCCGAGGGTCGCGCGGCCGCCGGCACGCTGGGCACCCGCGACCAGGGCGCCGAGGCCTGGTCCGAGGTGCTGGCCGATTCGCCGGACGCCGACGGGCCCGGGATGCGGTCGCAGTTCCTGTGCCACTGGTATCTGGCGGAGTTCGCCGAGCCCGGCAAGACCAGCTGGAATCTGGAACCGTGGCGTCCCGTCGTCGACGATTCGCAGATGCTGTCGACTGGCTGCAATCCGGGTGGCACCGAGGAGCCGTTCTGACCGGCTGGACGCGGCAGCGGGTGGCGGCCCTGGTCGATCACACGTTGCTCAAACCCGAGGCCACCGCTGCCGACGTCGTCGCGCTGGTCGACGAGGCTGTCGGCTTGGGCGTCTACGCGGTGTGTGTGTCGCCCTCGATGATCGACGTCGCCGTGGCGCGATGCCCGGCCGGTCTGCAGCTGGCCGCCGTCGCCGGGTTCCCGTCCGGCAAGCACGTCAGTGAGGTCAAGGCCCGCGAGGCGGCGCTGGCCGTCGCCGCGGGCGCCACCGAGATCGACATGGTGATCGACGTCGGTGCCGCTCTGGCGGGTGATATCGTCGCGGTGCGCAACGATATCGCGTTGGTGCGCAAGGCGATTCCGGATGCGGTGCTCAAGGTGATCGTCGAGTCGGCGGCGTTGACGAGCCTGGCCGACGCCGACACACTGGCCGCGGTGTGCCGGGCGGCCGACGATGCCGGAGCGGATTTCGTCAAGACCTCCACGGGTTTTCACCCCGCCGGCGGAGCGTCGGTGGCCGCGGTGGCCCTGATGGCCGCGACGGTCGGTGACCGCCTGGGGGTCAAGGCGTCCGGCGGGATCCGCACGGCCGCCGACGCTGTCGCCCTGCTCGATGCCGGGGCCACCCGGCTGGGGCTCTCGGGTACGCGGGCAGTGCTCGACGGGCTGGACATCAGCTGACCCGGTAGGGCGCCGCCCGTTTCTGGATCCGGTGCGGACGGCCCCGGGTGCGGGTGGGCGGACCCGCGATGTGCATGGGGTCGGCGTAGAAGACCTTCTTGGTGAACTCCACCAGAACCAGGTAGGCGACGGTCAGGACCGCCAGCGCCGCGAAGAACTGCCACGGCAGGCCGGTGAAACCCAGTCGGCCGGCCAGCGGGGACAACGTCAGCACCACGCCGACGGCGATCACCGTCAGCGTGGCGGCCACCAGCGCGGCACTGGGGCGACTGCGGAAGAAGGGGATCCGGCGGGTGCGGATCGCAAAGATGATCAACGTCTGCGTCGCAAGCGATTCCAGGAACCAGCCGGTCCGGAACTCCGTCGGCCCGGCGTGCAGTACGCCGAGCATCAGGCCGAAGGTCAGGAAGTCGAACAGCGAGCTGATCGGGCCGAAGGTCAGCATGAACCGCCGGATGAAGCCGATGTTCCAATGCGACGGCGCATGCAACTGTTCGGGGTCGGCATGGTCGGTGGGGATGGCTAGCTGCGAGGTGTCGTAGAGCAGGTTGTTCAGCAGGATCTGCCCGGGCAGCATCGGCAGGAACGGCAGGACGGCCGACGCGGCGGCGGCGCTGAACATGTTGCCGAAATTGCTCGACGTACCCATCAGCACGTACTTGATGGTGTTGGCGAAGATCCGGCGGCCCTCGGCGACACCGTCGGCCAGCACCCCGAGATCCTTCTCCAGGAGCACCACGTCGGCGGCGTCCTTGGCCACATCGGTGGCCGAGTCCACCGAGATGCCGACATCCGCGGCATGCAGGGCCAGCGCGTCGTTGACCCCGTCGCCGAGGAACCCGACCGACCGGCCCTGTTTGCGGGCCGACCGGATCACCCTGGCCTTCTGCTCAGGGGTGACACGCGCGAAAATCGTTGTGTTGGAGACCATGTCGTCGAAGTCGACGACGGAGAGCCGCTCCATCTCGGTGCCGGTGATCACGCCTTTCACGGGAAGGCCGAGGTCATTGCACACCCTTTCGGCGACCTGCGGGTTGTCCCCCGTGGCGACCTTGACGTCGATCTCCAACTCCGCGAGCCTGGCCAGCGACTCCCCGGCGGTGGCCTTGGGGTTGTCGGCGAAGACCAGGAATCCGGCCAGGCCGAGACCGTGTTCGTCGGCCGGGGTGATCGTCATCAGTCCGGAAGTGGCCCGTTCGGCCACCGCTACGACGCGCCGCCCGTCGGCGAACAGTGCGTCCAGCGTCGGCTTCGCGGCGGCGGGGACGTCGACGCACATCTCGAGCACCTGTTCGGGTGCGCCCTTGAGAACGAGAGTCCGTGTGCCGGTTGAGGTGTCGTCGATCAGCACCGAGGAGGCGCGGCGGGTGTGGTCGAAGGGCAGTTCGGCGATCCGGGTGATCCCGCCCGTCAGGGTCTGCGCGCCCGGACGCGATTCCCACAGCGCGGCATCCATGTCGTTGCCACTGGCCCCACCGGTGGCCGGGTCGACGTCGGTGGCCAGCAGCCCCAGCCGCAGCACCTCGGCCGAGGTCGCGCCGGCCGGGTCGACGGCGTCGACGAAGCTGATGTGGCCCTCGGTGAGGGTGCCGGTCTTGTCGGTGATCAGGATGTCGATATCGCCGAGATCCTCGATGCAGACCAGCCGTTTGACGAGGACCTTGCGCTTGGCCAGTTGGCGCGAGCCGGCGGCCAGGCTGCTGCTGACCACCGCGGGCAGCAGCTGGGGTGTGATTCCCACCGCGATCGCCAGTGCGAACAACACCGATTCGATGATGGGCCGGCGCAGCAGCAGGTTGATGATCAGGATGAGCGTCGTCAGCGTAATCGCCACGTAGAGAAGCAGATACGAGAACCGGCGCAGCCCGGCCTGAAAGTCGGTCTCCGGGGAGGTGGTGCCCAGGCCCGCGGCGATCTTCCCGAACTCTGCGGCCGATCCGGTTGCGTACACCACGGCGGTGCCCTCACCGGCACTGACGATCGTGCCCATGAACGCCAGGTCGGTGCAGTCGGCCACCGCCGTTCCGGCGGGCACCGGTTCGACGGACTTTACGGCGGCCGCCGATTCCCCGGTGAGCAGTCCTTCGTTGCATTCCAGGCCCTGGACGTCGAGGAGCCGGACATCGGCGGGCACGGCCGACCCGAGGGTCAGCCGGATGACGTCGCCGGGAACCAGTTCGGAGACGTCGACCCTGACGAAGGCGCCGTCGCGGCACACCACGGCGGTGTGCTGCACCCGCGAATGCAGGGCCTGCGTCGCGCGTTCGGCCCGGTACTCGTTGACGAAGCCGAGGCCGATGCTGATCACCAGGATGATCCCGATGATGACGGACTGGGTGACGTCGCCGAGGAAGGCCGAGACGATGGCCGTGCCGGCGAGCAGGAGCAGCACGGCGTTGCCGAGCTGGCGCTTCAGCACCGCCCAGGCGCTGACCGTGTGGGCGGGAAACGCGTTGGGGCCGAATGTTGCCCGCCGGGTGGCCGCCTCGGCGCTCGACAGCCCCCGGGAGGACGTGGCCAGCAGCGCCGTCAGCTGCTCGGATGTGGCTGCTGCGGCCTGCGCCGTCGTGATCCGGGTGATCGCCGCGGTCGACGATTGGTCCGCGACGGCAGTCATGGGACCGATAGTGCTGGAGTGAGGAAGACTTGGTCAACCGGTGCACAAGTCTGTAGGTCACGGTTCGTCACGGACAGCCATGAGCCGTTTGTCCCGGGTCCATAGCCGAGCTCCGCCGAAAAGTGCGCCCGGGGCGAGAAGTCGGACATCGACGACGCTGAGTCCTCTGCCCCACGGTGTGTGTCGATCGACCATGTGAAGAGTCTCATGGTGTTGCACCCATGGGAAATTGGTAGAGATTGGCCAGAAGGTCGAGAACTTCCGTTCGGTGCCGCAGTGGGACCAGGCCCAGGCATACAATGCTGCCACCGCGAGTGCGTGTCAGCCCAGCCCTACGAAGCACGCGTCGTTGCCGTCGGCCGGGATCGTCGCATTGCGGGTCGAAAGTCGGCCCGTCACACCGTCATTGGTCACCTGCACGGTATCGGCCTTGATGCCCATCGGGTAGTCCTTCATGAGCTGCTGGGTGAAGGCGTCCAGCGCGGGCTGGACCGTCTCGCTGGGCAGCGTGAACCCGAGGCCGGTGACGTTTCGGACCTCCAGCCCGATGGCGCCGTCGGTGACCGTCGGCTTGGCGGTGACGGTGCCGAGAGGTCCCTGCAGTTCGATGGTGCCCGCCGAGGTGTCGGTGGTGACATCCGAGACGATGCCGCCGAACAGCGGGATGGCATCCTGCACGGTGCGTTTAATGCCGTCGGCGGACCAGTTGAAGGTCGCGACCAGTGAACCGATGGTGCCGGACGAGTCGCCGGTCTGCTGCAGGTGCACATCTTTGATGTCGATGTTGACCTTCATCCCCTTGGCATCCCGGACCTGATTGCCGGCCGTGTCGACGGAGATGTCGGTATAGCGCTTGTTGAGGTGCTGCCACAGGAACGGTGGGACCATCCCGAATGACGCGTCGGCCTTGTCCTGCACCACACACGAGACGATGTTGGAGACGATCGAGTTGGCCCGGTGGCGCCCGTACAGTTCGCCGCCGACGAGCGCCGCGAGGCCCAGCGCGGCGACGGTGACGAGGATCAGGACGATCGACAGCGGGTCGCTGACGAATCGGCGGACCCCGCTCTCCGTCGGCGGCTGATCCTCCGCGGGGGCGGGTGCCTGGAACTGCTGCGTGGGCGGCTCCGGGGCCCCCTGCTGGGGGATGCGCTGGGTCGGGCCCGGTGGTGGGGGTGCCTGTTGCAGGATGCGTTCGGTCGGAGGCACCTGCGGCGGGCCGCCCCACGGCCCTTGTGGCGGATTCGTCACCCGCGCGATTCTGCCTTATCGGTCTGAGCGGAGGCTGAGCGGTTACGCAGCACGGCCAGCGTGTCCCGTGCGGTCCCGACGGCCGCGATGTCGAGGTCGCGGACGAGCAGTTGTTCGTCGGGGCCGACGCTGTCGACCACCTCGCCGTACGGCGAGGCGAACAGGCTCCCGCCGACGCCGGTGGGCCCCATCTCGGCGATCTCGTCGCCGGGGTAGGCCTGCCCGACGGCGGCGACGAACCCGGCGGTGTCCAGCGCCCGGGCACGTGCCAGCAGCGTCCACTGGTCGAGCTTGCCCGGGCCGCTGCCCCACGAGGCGCTGACGGTGAACACCTGCGCGCCGCGTTGCGCCAGCTCGATGTAGAGCTCGGGGAAGCGGACGTCATAACAGGTGGTCAGGCCTACCGAGACGCCGTCGACGTCGATCAGCACGGGTTCATGGCCGGGCGCGACGGTCTTCGACTCGGCGAATCCGAATGCGTCGTAGAGATAGATCTTGTCGTAGTGGGTGTCCACCGACGGTCCCGTGGCGATCAAGGTGTTGGTGACGCGCCCGTCGTCGGCCGGGCAGAACATGCCCGCCACCACGGTCAGACCGTGTTCGGCGGCCACCCGGCGCACCCCGTCGGCCCACGGTCCGTCGAGCGGTTCGGCGATCGCTCGCAGCGGCACTCCGAATCGGCACATGGCGCCCTCGGGGAACACCACCAGCCGTGCGCCGTCGGCGGCCGCGCGGCGGACATGTTCCCGCACGGTTGCCAGGTTGGCCGCCGGGTCGGTGCCGCTCTTGACCTGCGCGAGCGCGATCCGCATGAGTGCCGGATCAGGCGCCCGGGGCGGCCGCGCGGGCGTCGAGCGCGACGGTCACGACGTCGTCGACCTTCATCGTGCCCATCATCATCGAATACGGTTTGATCTTGAAATCGGTCTGGCGGACCTCGGCCGAACACGTCAGTTGCCAGGTGTCACCGTCGCGGGTGACCGCGACATCGACGGTGGTGGGCTTGCTGGCGCCGTGGATGGTCAGGGGACCCGACAGCCGGTATCCGTCGTCGGTGCTCTCGATGCTGTCCGGCCGGTACTCGATCGTCGGAAACTTCTTCGCGTCAAGGGTTTTCAGCGCATTTCCGCGAGCCACACCCTTCTCCGGGCCGGACAGCGGCGTCACCCCGCCCTCGCCGTGTTGCACCTGCAGGGAGTCGACGTCGACCACGAGTTCGGCGGCGACCGGTGTCTTGCCCTTCCAGGTGACGGAGATGCGCCAGGATTCCATGAGCAACGTCAGCCGGTGTCCCATCCGGGCGGCGCGGCCGGCGACACCCGTTTTCACGGTCAGTTCGCCGTCGGCGTTGGTGAGGGTCCAGGTCTTTTCCACAGTTCAGATGGTACTGAGGGCGAATTTTCGGCTGCAACGCCGCTCTCAATCACCCACTCGACGGCGGCGGTCACACGGGCGCGACGACATCCCAGGGCACCGTCAGCACCGCGTCCCGCAACCGCCGCCGCTGCGGTTCGGCGGGCAGGCCGTCGCGCACCAGCAGCCCCACCATCTCGCGCCAGCGCGCCCGCGGCCCGAACACCCCCTGGCCGGACGCATGGGCCCAGGCCCGATCCGCGGCGGTCAGCAGTGCGTGGATCGGCTGGCCCGCGACATTGCGGTGGATGAGCACCTTCGGCAGTCGCTCGGCGAGATCCGAGGGGCGCTCGATGTGCGCGGGGTCGCAGGCCAGCGTGAGGCTGATCGGGCCCTCGCCGTCCAGCAGCACCCAGCAGCAGCGCCGGCCCAACTCGTCGCAGGTGCCGTCGATCAGCAGTCCGCCCGGCGCCAGGCCGGCCCGCATGGTCGCCCAGGCGGCCGGCACCTCCTCGACCGGGTACTGCCGCAGCACGTTGAATGCGCGGACCAGCACCGGATGCAGGCCCGCCAACTCGAAGCCCCCGACGGCGAACCGCACGCCGGGTCGCGCCGCCGACTGCGCAGCGGCGACCCGCGCCGGGTCGATCTCCAGGCCGACCACCGCCACGTCGGGGCGCACCGCACGCAACCGGGACGCCAACTCCAGCGTCGTGACGGGAAGGGCGCCGTAGCCGAGGTCGACCACCAGTGGGTCGGCCGCCGACTCGAGGGCGGCCCGTACGCGGGGCGAGTGAACCAGCCATCGGTCGCTGCGGCGCAACCGGTTGTACCCGGTGGTGCCCCGGGTGGGTTGGCCGATCGGGGCGGGATCCCTGGTGATGCTCGGACATCCGCCCTAGATGTCGCCGGCGGCCAGCCATTGCGTGGTGAACCGCTGCTCGGCGATCAGCAGGTCCACCAACTGGGTGCTGATGAAGCTCTCGATCTTTCCGCCCACCAGGGGGACACGGACCTCGACGGTGCCGCGGAAGGCCAGACGCGCGGCGGCCACACCGTTGGAGGTCATCACCGCATCACCGTCCAGGGTGACCGGCGCACCCTCGATGTCCCCGCTGACCTGTGCGGTCGCCTTCTGACCGTCGACCGGGCTCCAGTTCTCCCGCCGCCCGATCCGCAGATCCCCCCGGTGGAACTGCGTCACGATGCCCGGCAGCCGATCGCGGCGTAGCACCTGCGTCGTGGCGACCGTGATCGCGCCGCCGGGACCGATCTCCAGAGCGTCCAGGGTGGCGTCGTCGGCACCGGAGTCGGCCAGCCGGGCCTGCCAGTACCGCTCGTCGGCAAAGGCGCGGTGGACCTGATCGACGGAGCCGACGTAGTCGGCCGACATGTCGAATGAACGCGGCATAGCTGGTCAGGCTACCGTTACGGCCCGTGACCGGTTCGCCATTCGCGGCCGTCGAGTACGACGTGCCGCTGGCCCCGCTGACCACCCTGCGGGTGGGTCCGGCGGCGCGGCGGTTGATCACGTGCACGTCCACCGAGCAGGTGGTCGCCGCACTCGGGGCGTTGCGCGCGGAGAGCGTCGACCCGCTGGTGCTCGGCGGCGGATCGAACGTGGTGATCGCCGACACCCTGACCGGGCTCACCGTGGTCCGCCTGGCTGGCTCGCGAATCACGTTGGACGGCAACGTTGTTCGTGCCGATGCGGGCGCCGACTGGGACACGGTGGTGCGAACCTCGATCGACGCCGGCCTCGGCGGACTGGAGTGCCTGTCGGGCATCCCCGGTTCGGCGGGTGCGACACCGGTCCAGAACGTCGGCGCGTACGGCGCCGAGGTGGCCGACACCCTCACCCGGGTGCGGCTGCTCGACCGCGACACCGGCGAACTGCGCTGGGCGGCCGCCGCTGAACTCGGATTCGGCTATCGCACCAGCGTCCTCAAACACCCCGCGCCCGGTGTGCGGGCTCCGATCGCGGTGGAAGTCGAATTCACCCTTGACGAGTCGGGTCGCAGTGCGCCGCTGCGGTACGGCGAGCTGACCACCAGGCTGGGCGTCGAACCTGGCGCGCGGGCCGACCCGGCGCGAGTGCGCGCCGCCGTGTTGGCGCTGCGCCGCAGCAAGGGCATGGTGCTCGACGAGACGGACCACGACACCTGGAGCGTCGGATCTTTCTTCACCAATCCCGTGGTCAGCGCCGAACGGTTCGACCGCCTGGTGGCCGGCCACGGCGCCATTCCCCACTTTCCCGCGGACACCGGGATCAAACTGGCCGCGGGGTGGCTGGTCGAACGCGCGGGTTTCGGCAAGGGATTCCCAAGGGAGGGCGCGCCGGCGCGCGTCTCGACCAAGCATGCGCTGGCGCTGACCAACCGCGGAACCGCCACCAGCGCCGACGTCATCGCACTGGCGCGGCGGGTGCGCGACGGTGTGGCGGATGTTTTCGGCGTCGAACTGGTGCCCGAGCCGGTGATCCTCGGCGCTGTGATCTGATCCTCGCGATTTAGCGTCCGAAAGCTCGATCCGTACCCTGGTTATACGTGAGTGCCCGCCGCCCGTCTTCCCACCTGCCGTCGGTCACCCGGCGCCGGGCGCTGGGTGTGCTGGCTCTCGGTGCTGTTGCCCCCGGCACGCTCACGGCGTGTGTCGGCGGAATCGCCAAGAAGGAGGCGGCCGCGCCGCCACCAGGACCGACGCTGACGTTCACTCCCGAGGCTTCCGGCTCGGAGGCCAGAGGTGTCTTGCCGACCGCGCCGGTGCGCGTCGCCGTCACCGACGGCTGGTTCCAGCGGGTCACGCTGACCAATCCCGACGGCAGGGCCGTGGCCGGTGTGCTCAATAGGGAGCGCACCGAGTTCGTCGTCACCGAACCGCTGGGCTACGGCGCGGTGTACACCTGGGCGGGATCGGTGGTCGGCCGTGACGGCAAGGCCGCCCCGGTGACCGGCACGATCAACACCATCAAGCCGAACGTCGTGGTCAACAGCCAGTTCCAGCTGTCCGACGGTCAGACCGTCGGCGTGGCCGCTCCGATCATCCTGCAGTTCGACGCGCCCATCTCCGACAAGGCGGCGGTGCAGAAGGCCCTGACCGTGACGACCACGCCACCGGTGGAGGGCAGTTGGGCGTGGCTGCCGGACGAGGCGGAGGGATCCCGGGTGCACTGGCGCACCCGGGAGTACTACCCGGCCGGCACGACGGTGCACGTCGAGGCCAAGCTCTACGGCGTCAACTTCGGCGACGACAACTACGGCGCCGGGGATTCGACCCTGGACTTCGACATCGGCCGCCGCCAGCTGGTGAAG
>WBZP01003115.1_pt2 | contig 17955 bp, 17 predicted proteins | sample 5204301 | NCBI WGS metagenome assembly WBZP01 (sample SAMN12412401, study PRJNA552823) | activated sludge metagenome | isolation source: activated sludge from nitrification reactor of wastewater treatment plant... | place: USA: Pennsylvania | collected 2017 | reverse complement strand
GTTTCTCCGGCGCCGATCTGGCGAACCTGGTGAACGAGGCCGCCCTGTTTGCCGCGCGTACCAACAAGCGCCTGGTCGACATGGAGGACTTCGAGAAGGCCAAGGACAAGATCATGATGGGCACCGAGCGCCGCAGCATGGTCATGAGCGAGGAAGAGAAGAAGAACACCGCCTACCACGAGTCCGGTCACGCTGTCGTCGCCAAGCTGATGCCCAAGTCCGACCCGGTGCACAAGGTCACTATCATCCCGCGCGGCCGCGCCCTGGGCCTGACCATGCAGCTGCCGGTCGAGGACCGCTATGCCTATGATCGCACCTACCTGATGAGCCGCATCGCCGTGCTCTTCGGTGGCCGCATCGCCGAGGAGCTGTTCATGGACCAGATGACCACCGGTGCCTCGAACGACTTCGAGCGCGCAACTCAGATGGCGCGTGACATGGTGACCCGTTACGGCATGTCCGATGCGCTGGGCCCGATGGTCTATGGCGAGAACGAGGGCGAAGTCTTCCTCGGTCGCTCGATCACGACGCACAAGAACGTCTCGGAAGCGACGATGCAGAAGGTTGACGCCGAGATCCGCCGCATCATCGACCAGCAGTACGCGCTGGCGCGTCGCCTGCTCGAGGAGAACCGCGACAAGGTCGAAGCCATGACGAAGGCCCTGCTTGACTGGGAAACCATCGATGCCGAGCAGATCAACGACATCATGGAGGGCAAGGAACCGCGCCCGCCCAAGGCGCCGCAGTCGCCGCCGAAGTCGTCTGCCGGCGATACGCCGGGTGCGGCACCATCGGCGACGGCACCGGCCTGATTCATTGTCCGATCATGAGGACGGGAGAGCGTGGCTCTCCCGTTTTTGTTTATGAAGCTCCGCTGCGGAAAATTCGATCTCTCTCCTGATCGCCCCCTGATCATGGGCATCGTCAATCTGACGCCGGATTCCTTCTCCGGTGACGGCCTGGCGGCTAGTTCGGCGCATGCGATTGACCATGCCCGGGCGCAGATTGCTGCCGGTGCGGACATGCTCGACCTCGGTGCCGAATCGTCACGCCCCGGGGCGATTCCGACGCCGCTCGACGAAGAGTTGAACCGCCTGTTGCCGGTAATGGAGGCGCTGGCCGGCTGTGGCGTTCCCATTTCCGTCGATACCTACAAGCCGGAAGTGATGCGTGCGGCGCTGGCGGCCGGTGCAGCGATGATCAACGACATCTACGCACTGCGCATGCCCGGAGCGATCGAAGCCGTGGCCGAGACGGACTGTGCCGTTTGCCTCATGCACATGCAGGGCGAGCCTTTGACGATGCAGCAGGCGCCGGCTTATGGCGACGTGGTTGTCGAGGTCCGTGATTTCCTTGCAGGCCGGGTTGCGGTGCTGGAAGCCGCCGGCATTGCACGTGAGCGCATCGTCCTCGATCCGGGTTTCGGCTTCGGCAAGACGCTCGAACACAACCTCGCATTGCTGCGTTACCTGCCGGAAACGACGGTCGGTGGCCTGCCGATCCTCGCAGGCCTGTCACGCAAATCGATGCTCGGTGGAATCACCGGTCGGTCGGTCGGCGAGCGCCTTCCGGCGAGTCTTGCGGCAGCTGTCATGGCGCTGGAGGGTGGGGCGCGCATCCTGCGCGTGCACGACGTGGCAGCGACACGCGACGCCTTGGCAGTATGGTCGGCTGTCCGCAACGCAGTAAAATGACGTTTTACTAACATAAACCCGAAAGCGGGCAATGAGCAGAAAATACTTTGGCACCGACGGGGTACGCGGCCGCGTCGGCAAGTCGCCGATCACACCGGAGTTCGTAATGCGCCTTGGCCATGCCGCAGGCCGCGTGCTGGTGGCGCGCGAGCACCTGCCGCATGGCGAGCGCCCGGCGGTGCTGATCGGCAAGGACACGCGCAGTTCCGGCTACATGCTGGAAGCGGCACTGGAAGCAGGTTTTTCGGCAGCGGGCGTCGATGTCTGCCTGACCGGCCCGCTGCCGACGCCGGCCATCGCGTATCTGACACGGGCCCTGCGCCTGCAGGCCGGCATCGTCATATCCGCTTCGCACAATCCGTATTACGACAACGGTATCAAGTTCTTCTCCGCCTTCGGCACCAAGCTGCCGGATGCCGTGGAATTGGCGATCGAAGAAGGGATCGATGCGCCGATCGAATGCGTGGCCTCGTCCGAACTGGGGCGAGCCCGGCGCATCAACGATGCGGCCGGCCGTTACATCGAGTTCTGCAAGAGTTCATTTCCGAACAGCGCCGATCTGCGCGGTCTGCGTATCGTTGTCGACTGTGCCCATGGAGCCGCCTATCACATCGCACCGCATGTGCTGCACGAGCTTGGCGCCGAGGTGGTTGCCATCGGCGCTGCACCGGACGGGCTGAACATCAACGACGAGGTCGGCGCAACTGCGCCGAAGGCGCTTTCAGCCGAAGTCGTAGCACGGGGGGCCGATCTCGGCATCGCACTCGACGGCGATGGAGATCGCCTGATCATGGTCGATCACGAAGGCACCGTCTATGACGGTGACCAACTGCTCTTTGCGATCGTCAAGCATCGCCGTTCGGAAGGCACGGTTGGAGGTGTCGTCGGCACGCTGATGACCAACCTGGCTTTCGAGCATGCTGTTGCTGCTCTTGGCATCCCCTTTGCCCGCGCTGCCGTGGGTGACCGCTACGTGATGGAGTTGCTGCAGGAAAAGGGCTGGCTTTTCGGTGGCGAGAATTCAGGGCATATCCTCTGCCTCGACCGGCACACTACTGGCGACGGGATTGTTTCGGCCCTGCAGGTTCTGGCGGCAATGCGCGCGGCGGGGGGAACGTTGAAGGCGCTGCTTTCCGGCTTGCCGCTTTACCCTCAGAAACTGGTCAATGTTGGCGTTGCCAAGGGATTTCGCTGGCAGGATTGTGCCGAGATCGTTGCTGCCGCAAAGGCGGCAGAAACTTCGCTCGAGGGGCAGGGGCGCATCCTGTTGCGCCCTTCGGGGACCGAACCGCTTCTGCGTGTAATGGTTGAAGGTCGTGACAATGTCCGTGTGACAGAGGTGGCTGAGACGCTGGCCGGTGTCGTACGTACCGTCGCGGCAGCACAGGGCGCCGCGGGAGATGCCCCGGTTCATTGACCGGATTTGCCCGTAACCGCTATAATCCGGCGGTTTTGTGCGGACGACCCGTATGCGATCGAAGCTGGTAGTCGGTAACTGGAAAATGCACGGCAGTCTGGCCGCCAACAGCGAATTGCTGAAGGGTCTGCTTGCTGGAATTGCCCGGGCCGGAAGCGTCGATGTCGCGGTCTGTGCGCCCTTCCCGTATCTCGCGCAGTTGCAGGCCATGCTGGCTGCAACGCCGTTGCGCTGGGGGGCGCAGAGCCTGAGCGAGCATGCCTCGGGTGCCTACACCGGCGAGGTGTCGGCGGCGATGCTCGGCGATTTCGGTTGCCGCTTCGTGATCGTCGGTCACTCCGAACGTCGCGCGTTGTATTGCGAAACGGATGCGACGGTCGCGGCGAAATTCGTGGCTGCAAAGGCGGCAGGCCTGATACCGATCCTCTGCGTCGGCGAAACGCTGGCCCAGCGGGATGCTGGTGAGACATTACGGGTCGTGCGTTCGCAGCTGGATGCCGTGGTCGCGGTTGCCGGTGCGGACTGTTTCGCTGGTGCAGTTGTGGCCTACGAACCCGTGTGGGCAATCGGCACCGGGCGGACGGCAACGCCGGCCCAGGCGCAGGAGGTTCATGCGGCGATCCGGGCCCGGGTCGCCGAAGCGGATGCTGCTGTGGCCCCGGTGCTGCAGATTCTCTACGGAGGCAGTGTCAAGGCGTCGAGTGCAGGCGAGTTGTTTGCACAGCAGGATATTGATGGCGGACTCGTTGGTGGAGCCTCGCTGGTGGCGGATGAATTTCTGGCGATTTGCCAGGCGGCGAATCGTTGAAGTTGAGGTTTAAGAATGGATGCTCTGTTTTCGGTAATTCTGGTGGCGCATATCCTGGTCGGGTTGGCTGTCTGTGGTCTGGTACTGATGCAGCACGGCAAGGGCGCTGACATGGGGGCAGCCTTTGGCAGTGGTGCTTCGGGTAGCCTCTTCGGTGCAACCGGCTCTGCCAACTTCCTTAGCCGGACAACCGCGGTCCTCGCTGCGATCTTCTTCGTGACGAGTCTCGCGCTGGCGTACATCGCTTCAAACAAGCCAAAAACGTCTGGCAGCGTGATGGAGAATGCAGTACAATCGCAGTCTCTTCCGGCGGTAGCGCCGAAAGAGAATCAGGCAGTCGAAAACAAGGCTGTCACGCCGGAATCGAAAGATTCGAAGGCAAAAGACATTCCCAAATAAAAACGGGGAAAACGGGCGCGGGGTTGCAGCATCCCTCGAATGATTCCGCGCACGATGCAAGCAGGGCCGACGTGGTGAAATTGGTAGACACGCTATCTTGAGGGGGTAGTGGCGCAAGCCGTATGAGTTCGAGTCTCATCGTCGGCACCATGAAGCGGGGGGTCATGCGGGGGTAAGCAGTGTGACTCCGGGTTGAAATGCAGCGATAGCGCGGCGGCGGATCATGCTGGAAAATTACTTCCCTATCCTGGTGTTCATCCTTGTGGGTGTCACCATTGGCGTTCTGCCAATTATCCTTGGCTGGCTGGTTGCTCCCAACCGTCCTGACAGCGAAAAACTCTCTCCTTACGAGTGCGGCTTCGAAGCCTTTGAAGACGCGCGCATGAAATTCGATGTTCGCTACTACCTGATTGCGATCATCTTCATCCTGTTCGACCTCGAAATCGCCTTCCTTTTCCCGTGGGCGGCCATCTTCAAGGAAATCGTCGAGACGCCCGCAATCAAGATGTTCGGCTTCGTCGAGATGATGGTCTTCGTTGCGATTCTCGTCGTCGGTTACGTCTATGCTTGGGCCAAGGGCGCCCTGGAGTGGGAATAAAGGGGTAGGGCATGAGTATCGAAGGTATTCTCCAGGAAGGCTTTGTCACCACCACGGCTGACAAGCTGATCAACTATGTGCGTACCGGTTCGATGTGGCCGATGACTTTTGGTCTGGCCTGTTGCGCGGTTGAAATGATCCACGCCGGATGCTCGCGCTACGACCTTGACCGCTTCGGCATTGTTTTTCGGCCGAGTCCCCGCCAGTCGGACGTAATGATCGTCGCCGGCACGCTGACCAACAAGATGGCGCCGGCGCTGCGCAAGGTCTATGACCAGATGGCCGAGCCACGCTGGGTGGTCTCGATGGGTTCCTGTGCCAATGGTGGCGGCTATTACCACTATTCGTATTCCGTCGTGCGCGGCTGCGACAGGATTGTGCCGGTCGACATCTATGTGCCGGGCTGTCCGCCGACTGCGGAAGCGCTGCTCTATGGCCTGATCCAGTTGCAGAACAAGATTCGCCGCACCAACACCATCGCCCGCTAATTTTTCCGAGAGTGCCTCATGTCCGCGAAGCTGGAAACGCTTAGCCAGAACCTGGAAACACACCTCGGCGAGCGCATCAAATCGAAGAAGCTCGCCCTGGGCGAAGTGACGATCGAAGTGTCGCAGGCCGATTACCTCGGCGTCATGCAGACCCTGCGCGACGAAGCCTTGCTGGGCTTCGACGAAGTGATCGATCTCTGCGGTGCCGACTATTCGGCCTACGGCGACGGCAAGTGGCAGGGACTGCGTTATGCAGTCGTCGTCCATCTGCTGTCGGTGACCAACAACCAGCGACTGCGCGTGCGCGTCTTCGCCGACAGCAATGATTTTCCGTCGGTGCCGTCGATTGTTGGCCTGTGGCCGGCAGCCAACTGGTTCGAGCGCGAGGCTTTCGATCTTTACGGCATCGTCTTCCCGGGCCATAACGACCTGCGCCGTATCCTCACTGATTACGGCTTCATCGGCCACCCGTTCCGCAAGGATTTCCCGGTTTCGGGTTACGTCGAGATGCGCTACGACCCGGACCAGCGCCGCGTCATTTATCAGCCGGTCACGATCGAGCCGCGCGAAAACACCCCGCGCATCGTGCGCGAAGAAACCTACGGAGATCTCTGAGATGCCCGAGATCCACAATTACACCCTGAACTTCGGTCCGCAGCACCCGGCCGCACACGGCGTGCTGCGCCTCGTGCTGGAGCTCGATGGTGAGGTTGTCCAGCGCGCCGATCCGCACATCGGCCTGCTGCACCGCGCGACCGAAAAACTTGCCGAAACCCGCACCTGGATCCAGTCGGTCCCGTACATGGATCGTCTCGACTACGTGTCGATGATGTGCAACGAGCACGCCTACTGTCTGGCAGTCGAAAAGCTGCTGCAACTGGAAGTGCCGGTTCGCGCCCAGTACATCCGCACGATGTTCGACGAAGTGACACGCGTCCTGAACCATCTGCTGTGGGTCGGCTGTCATGCACTCGACGTCGGCGCGATGACGATGGTCCTTTACGCCTTCCGCGAGCGCGAGGATCTGATGGACGCCTACGAGGCGGTCTCCGGTGCGCGCATGCACGCGGCCTACTACCGTCCGGGCGGCGTCTATCGCGACCTGCCGGACAGTATGCCGCAGTACGTCGAGAACAAGTTCAAGAAGCCGGGTGACCTGAAGATCCTGAACGATGCACGTCAGGGTTCGCTGCTCGACTTCCTCGAAGACTTCACCAACCGTTTCCCGAAGTATCTCGACGAATACGAGACCCTGCTCACCGACAACCGCATCTGGAAACAGCGCCTGGTCGACGTCGGTATCGTCACGCCGGAGCGCGCCAAGGCGCTCGGTTTCACCGGTGCCATGCTGCGCGGCTCGGGCATCGCCTGGGACCTGCGCAAGAAGCAGCCTTATGCCGCCTACGACAAGGTCGATTTCGACATCCCGGTCGGTGTGAACGGCGACTCGTATGACCGCTATCTGGTGCGCATGGAAGAGATGCGCCAGTCGAACCGCATCATCAGGCAGTGCATCGACTGGCTACGCAAGAACCCCGGCCCGGTCATTACCGACAACCACAAGGTGGCGCCGCCGTCGCGCGAGAACATGAAGTCGAACATGGAAGAGCTGATCCACCATTTCAAGCTCTGCACCGAAGGCATCCATGTTCCGGAAGGCGAAGCCTACGCCGCTGTCGAGCACCCGAAGGGCGAGTTCGGCATCTATTTCATCTCGGACGGCGCCAACAAGCCGTACCGCATGAAGATTCGCGCACCGGGCTACGTGCATCTCTCCGCCATGGACGAGATGGCGCGCGGCCACATGATCGCCGACGTCGTCACGATCATCGGTTCCCAGGATATCGTTTTTGGTGAGATCGACCGCTGATGCTGACTCCCGAATCCCTCAAGAAGATCGACCGCGAACTGGCCAAATACCCGGCCGAACAGTTCCAGTCGGCGATCATGGCCGGCCTGCAGATTGCCCAGGAAGAGAAGGGCTGGCTGGCGCCGGAAACCATCGAAGAGGTGGCCCGCTACATCGGCATCGAGCCGATCGCCGCCTATGAGGTGGCCAGCTTCTACAACATGTACGACCTCAAGCCGGTCGGCAAGTACAAGCTGACCGTCTGTACCAACCTGCCGTGCATGCTGACCGGCGGTGTTGATGCCGGTGAGTACCTGCAGAAGAAGCTTGGTATCGGCTACGATGAGACGACGCCGGATGGCAAGTTCACGCTCAAGCAGGGCGAGTGCATGGGCGCCTGTGGCGATGCACCGGTGATGATCGTCAATAATCGCAAGATGTGTTCGTGGATGAATCCCGAGCAGATCGACAAGCTGCTTGAGGAGCTCAAATAATGGCCCTCCTCGGTGCAATCAACCCGGTCCTGACCGCCGGCCTCGATGGCGACAACGCCTGGCGCCTCGCTGACTACGTCAAGCGCGGCGGCTACAAGGCGCTGAAGCGCATCCTCGAAGAAAAAATCCCGCAGGAACAGGTCATCGCCGAGGTGAAGACCTCGGTGCTGCGTGGCCGCGGCGGCGCCGGCTTCCCGACCGGCCTCAAGTGGTCGTTCATGCCGCGCTCCTTCCCCGGTGACAAGTACGTCGTCTGCAACTCGGACGAAGGTGAGCCCGGCACCTTCAAGGATCGCGACATCCTGCGCTACAACCCGCACTCGGTGATCGAGGGGATGGCGATCGCCGCCTATGCGATGGGCGCCAACCGCGGCTACAACTACATTCACGGCGAAATCTGGGAAATCTACAAGCGCTTCGAAGAGGCGCTTGACGAGGCGCGTGCCGCCGGCTTCCTCGGCCAGAACCTGCTCGGTTCAGGCTTCAATTTCGAGCTCTTCGCGCACCATGGCTACGGCGCCTACATCTGCGGCGAAGAAACCGCGCTGCTCGAATCGATCGAGGGCAAGAAGGGCCAGCCGCGCTTCAAGCCGCCGTTCCCGGCCTCGTTCGGTCTCTACGGCAAGCCGACGACGATCAACAATACCGAGACCTTCGGCTCGATTCCGTTCATCCTGAACATGGGCGGCCAGGCCTTCCTCGAGGCCGGCAAGCCGAACAACGGCGGCACCAAGCTGTTCTCGATCTCCGGCCACGTCAATCGTCCGGGCAACTACGAGATCCCGCTCGGCACGCCGTTCTCGACGCTGCTTGAAATGGCTGGCGGCATGCGCGGCGGCCGCAAGCTGAAGGGGTGCATCCCCGGCGGTTCGTCGGCCCCGATCATTCCGGGCGACATCATGATGGACACGACGATGGACTATGACTCCATCTCGAAGGCCGGCTCGATGCTCGGTTCCGGTGCCGTCATCGTGATGGACGAGACGACCTGCATGGTCAAGGCGCTCGAACGTCTCTCCTTCTTCTACTACGAGGAATCCTGCGGCCAGTGCACGCCCTGCCGCGAAGGCACCTCGTGGCTGTACAAGATCGTGCATCGCATCGAGAACGGGAAGGGCCGTCCGGAAGATCTGGACATGCTCAACGGCGTCCTCAACAACATCATGGGCCGCACCATCTGCGCGCTCGGCGATGCCGCCTCGCTGCCGGTGCAAAGCTTCACCAAGCACTTTGCGAGCGAGTTCGAATATCACATCGAACACAAGAAGTGCCTCGTGCCTGTCGACGTCCAGCGCGCCGGCAGCGGCTTCTTTACGGCTAAGGCTTAAGGTAGGGATATGCTGGAAATCGAAATCGACGGCAAGCAGATTCAGGTTCCGGACGGCAGCACCGTCATGGACGCCGCCCAGCAGGTCGGGGCGTACATTCCGCACTTCTGCTACCACAAGAAACTCTCCATCGCCGCCAACTGCCGCATGTGCCTGGTACAGGTCGAGAAGGCCCCGAAGCCGCTGCCTGCCTGTGCGACGCCGGTGACGAACGGCATGAAGGTATTTACGCACTCCGAGCTCGCTGTCAAGGCGCAGAAGGGCGTGATGGAGTTCCTGCTGATCAACCACCCGCTCGACTGCCCGATCTGCGATCAGGGCGGCGAATGCCAGCTGCAGGATCTGGCGGTCGGCTACGGTGCCAGCAGTTCGCGCTACCAGGAAGAGAAGCGCGTGGTGTTCCACAAGAACGTCGGCCCGCTGATCTCGATGGAAGAGATGAGCCGATGCATCCATTGCACGCGCTGCGTCCGTTTCGGCCAGGAAGTTGCCGGCATCATGGAACTCGGCATGGCCAACCGCAACATGCATTCCGAGATCCAGACATTCGTTGGCCGCTCGGTCGATTCCGAACTGTCGGGCAACATGATCGACCTGTGCCCGGTCGGTGCCCTGACCTCGAAGCCGTTCCGCTACTCGGCCCGCTCGTGGGAGTTGCAGCGCCGCAAGTCGGTCAGCCCGCACGACCCGGTGGGTGCAAACCTGATCGTCCAGATCAAGAACAACCGCGTCATGCGCGTGCTGCCGCGTGAAAACGAGGCCGTCAACGAGTGCTGGATCTCCGACAAGGACCGTTTTTCGTACGAGGCGCTCAATAGCGACGCCCGCCTGACGAAACCGATGATCCGTGTCGACGGCCAATTGCGTGAAGTCGAATGGAACGTTGCCCTCGACTACGTCTCGCATGCGCTGAAGGACATCGTCAAGGAGCACGGCGCCAGCGAACTTGGCTTCCTCGCCTCGCCGCACGCGACGCTGGAAGAGATGGCGCTTCTGAAGAAGCTTGCTGCCGGCCTCGGTTCGAAGAATATCGATTTTCGCCTACGCCGCCGTGATTTCTCGGCCGACGGCAAACTCGCCGGCCGTCCGTGGCTGGGCCTCAAGCTTGCCGAAATCGCGGACCTCGATGCCGCCCTCGTGATCGGCAGCTTCCTGCGCAAGGAGCAGCCGCTGGTGGCGCAGCGCCTGCGTCAGGCAGCCAAGAAATTTACCAAGGTCAGCATCGTCTCCGTTGGCGGTGACGACCAACTGATCAAGCTGCACCAGAACTTCACCGTTTCGCCCGCCCATCTCGTGCTGGTTGTTGCCGCGATCGCCAAGGCTGCCGCCTACGCCAAGGGCGTACCGGCCGTCACCGGTTTCGACGGCATCGAGCCGTGCGAGAAGGCCAAGGCCATCGCGCAGAGCCTGATCGAAGGCGAAAAGCGCCACATCTTCCTCGGCAACGTCGCCGAACAGCACCCGCAGGCGGCGACACTGCATGCCCTGGTCCAGGAGCTGGCGAAGCTGACCGGTGCCACCTTCGGTTTCCTCGGCGAAGCGGCCAACAGCGTCGGTGGTTACGTCGCCGGTCTGTTGCCGACGGCCAACGGACTCAATGCCTACGAGATGCTGGCACAGCCGCGCAAGGCCTACGTCGTGCTCGGCGCCGAACTCGATCGCGACGCGCACAATGCGCAGCTGGCGACCGCCGCGTTCAAGCAGGCTGCCTTCAGCGTCGTGCTGACGCCGTTCAAGGACGGCAGTGCGGCAGAAACGGCCGATGCGCTGTTGCCGATCGCGCCCTTCACCGAAACTTCCGGCACCTTCGTCAATGCCGAGGGCCGCGTGCAGGGCTTCAACGGCGTCGTCGCCCCGCTGGGCGAGGCCCGTCCCGGCTGGAAGGTGTTGCGCGTGCTCGGTAACGTGCTCGGGCTCGCCGGCTTCGATTTCATGAGCAGCGAAGCCGTTCGAGATACTGTTGTTTCGGCCAAGGCGGAGTTCGTCTCGGGCCTCGACAACGGCCTCAAGGATGTTGTCGCAGCAATGGCTGCAGCGCCTGAAGGCCTGCTGCGCATTGCCGATGTGCCGATCCACTTCGCCGACATGCTGGCCCGCCGCTCGCCCGCGCTGCAACTGACGCGCGATGCCGCGGCACCGACCGCGCGGATGAGCGCCGCCACGCTGGCGCAAGCCGGCGTCGCCGATGGCGCCAGTGTCACCGTCAAGCAGGGCAATGGCAGCGCGGCGCTGGTCGCGAAGGCCGATGAAACGGTTCCGGCCGGCTGCGTTCGCGTCTCGGCCGCACATGCAACGACTGCCGGACTGGGTGACCTGTTCGGCGCCATTACCGTGGAGCGTGCGTAAATGGATGCGCTGATGCAATACGTTTCCGGGATGTTCGGCTCGGCCTGGCCGCTGGTCTGGACGCTCGCCAAGATCGTCGCCATCGTTGCGCCGCTGATGCTCGCCGTTGCCTACCTGACGTTCTGGGAGCGCAAGGTCATCGGCTGGATGCAGGTGCGTATCGGCCCGAACCGCGTCGGTCCCTGGGGACTGATCCAGCCGATCGCAGACGGCGTCAAGCTGCTGCTGAAGGAAATCATCATCCCGACGAAGTCCAATACCTGGATCTTCCTGATGGCACCGGGTCTGGCGATTGCGCCGGCGCTCGCTGCCTGGGCGGTGGTGCCTTTCAGCGACACGCTGGTGCTCGCCAACATCGACGCCAGCCTGCTCTACGTGATGGCGATCGCCTCGGTCGGCGTCTACGGCATCATCCTCGCCGGCTGGGCCTCGAACTCCAAGTATGCCTTCCTCGGCGCACTGCGCTCGGCGGCACAGATGGTGTCCTACGAAGTCTCGATGGGCTTCGCGCTGATCACCGTGCTGATGGTTTCGAACAGCCTCAACTTCGTCGATATCGTGCAAGCCCAGCAGAAAGGTACCTTTGCCGGCATGGGCCTCGGTTTCCTCTCGTGGAACTGGATTCCGCTGCTGCCGATGTTCGTGGTCTACCTGATCTCGGGCGTCGCCGAAACCAACCGCGCGCCGTTCGATCTGGCCGAAGGCGAATCGGAAATCGTCGCCGGCTTCCACGCCGAATATTCGGGCATGGCCTTCGCGCTGTTCTTCCTCGCCGAATACGCGAACATGATCCTGATCGCAGCGCTGACCTCGATCCTGTTCCTCGGTGGCTGGGCTGCGCCGTTCGGCTTCCTGCCGGATTGCGCCTTCTGGCTGTTCGCCAAGATGTCGTTCGTGCTGTTCCTGTTCCTCTGGTTCCGCGCCACGTTCCCCCGTTACCGCTATGACCAGCTGATGCGTCTGGGCTGGAAGGTGTTCCTGCCAATCTGCATCGTCTGGGTGGTCGTCATCGGCGCTTGGATGATGTCGCCGCTGAACATCTGGAAATAAAGGCCTGAAAATGGGTGCTATCAAGGAAGTCTTCAACAGCCTGCTCCTCAAGGAGCTTCTCAAGGGCATGTCGGTGACCGGGCGTTACATGTTCGCCCGCAAGATCACCATCGAATACCCGGAAGAGAAGACCCCGCAGAGCTTCCGTTTCCGCGGGCTGCACGCGCTGCGCCGCTATCCGAACGGCGAGGAACGCTGCATCGCCTGCAAACTGTGCGAGGCCGTCTGCCCGGCACTGGCGATTACCATCGAATCGGATCAGCGCGACGACGGCTCGCGCCGGACGACCCGCTACGACATCGACCTGACGAAGTGCATCTTCTGCGGTTTCTGCGAAGAGGCCTGCCCGGTCGACGCCATCGTCGAAACGCGCATCTTCGAGTACCACGGCGAGAAGCGCGGCGACCTCTACTACACCAAGCCCATGCTGCTGGCCAACGGCGACCGCTACGAAGCACAGATTGCCGCCGACCGCGAAGCGGACGCGAAATTCCGCTAAGAGGCCCACGATGGAATTCAAGACTGCCGTTTTCTACTTCCTCTCCGCGATCCTGGTCTTTGCCAGCCTGCGCGTGATCACCGCCCGCAATGCGGTCGTCGCCGTGCTGCACCTGATCCTCGCCTTCTTCTCGGCGGGTGGCGTCTGGGCGCTGCTGCAGGCCGAGTTCCTGGCGATCGGCATCATCCTGATCTACGTCGGCGCAGTGATGGTCCTCTTCCTGTTCGTGGTCATGATGCTGGACATCAATATCGACCGCATCCGCGAAAAGTTCTGGGGTTATCTGCCGCTCGGCGCCATCGTGGGCCTGATCATGCTGGCCGAACTCGGCGCCGTGATGAAGGCCAACTACCTGACGGTGCTCGAGGCGGATGCGCCGCAGGTCGCCGCCAACGTGTCGAACACGAAGGAACTCGGGCGCCTGATCTATACCGATTACGTCTATCCGTTCGAGCTGGCCTCGGTGGTGCTGCTGGTTGCGATCGTCGCCGCCATTGCGATCACCTACCGTGGTGCCAAGCCGAGCAAGAGCAGCAAGGTGGCCGATCAGATCCGCGTCAAGGCGAAGGATCGCGTCCGCGTGCTGCAGATGCCGGCTGAAAAGCAGGACTGAGCGATTTAGATAACGAGCAATGACAAGGCCGAGCGCCAATCCGGCACGGCCCTGAGAGACGAAACCTGGGAGGCAACTTGCTGACACTCTCGCATTTCCTGATCCTCGGTGCGATCCTTTTTGCGATCGGCATCGTGGGCATCTTCCTCAACCGGAAGAACCTGATCGTGCTGCTGATGGCGATCGAGCTGATGCTGCTGGCGGTGAACATGAATTTCGTCGCCTTCTCGCATTACCTCGGGGACCTCGCCGGACAGGTGTTCGTCTTCTTCATCCTCACCGTGGCCGCTGCCGAGTCGGCGATCGGTCTCGCCATCCTGGTCGTCCTGTTCCGCAACCTGCAGACGATCCACGTGGATGATCTGGACAGCCTGAAGGGTTAAGCGCATGGACATGAAGACAATGTATCTGATGGTGCCGCTGGCACCGCTCGTCGGCGCCATGATCGCCGGCCTGTTCTGCCGCGTGATCCCGCGCTGGGTGGCGCATACGGCCACCATTGCCGGTGTCGCGATCGCCTTCGTCCTCTCCTGCGTCATCTGGAAGGATGTCGCTGCCGGTAACACCTTCAACGGCCCGGTCTACCAGTGGCTGACCTCCGGCGACTACCGTTTCGAGGTAGGCTTCCTGATCGACTCGCTGACCGCGACGATGATGATCGTCGTCACCTCTGTGTCGCTGATGGTGCACCTCTACACGATCGGCTACATGCAGGAAGATCCGGGCTACAACCGCTTCTTCAGCTACATCTCGCTGTTCACCTTCTCGATGCTGATGCTCGTCATGAGCAACAACTTCATGCAGCTGTTCTTCGGCTGGGAGGCGGTGGGTCTCGTCTCGTACCTGCTGATCGGTTTCTGGTACACCCGCCCGACTGCAATCTTCGCCAACATGAAGGCCTTCCTGGTCAACCGCGTCGGCGACTTCGGCTTCATCCTCGGCATCGGCCTCGTCCTGACCTATTTCGGCTCGCTCGACTACGCCACCGTATTCCAGAAGGCGCCGGAGTTCGCGCAGACCACGATCAATATCTGGGGCAAGGCCGAGTGGTCGCTGATGACCGTTACCTGCATCCTGCTGTTCATCGGCGCCATGGGCAAGTCGGCGCAGGTGCCGCTGCATGTCTGGCTTCCGGACTCGATGGAAGGCCCGACGCCGATCTCCGCACTGATTCACGCTGCGACGATGGTGACTGCCGGTATCTTCATGGTCGCACGCATGTCGCCGCTGTTCGAGCTGTCGACCACCGCGCTCTCCTTCGTCATCGTGATCGGTGCGACGACCGCTCTGTTCATGGGCTTCCTCGGCATCATCCAGAACGACATCAAGCGTGTCGTCGCCTACTCGACGCTGTCGCAGCTCGGTTACATGACGGTCGCGCTCGGCGCTTCGGCCTACTCGGTGGCAATCTTCCACCTGATGACGCACGCCTTCTTCAAGGCCCTGCTGTTCCTGGCTGCGGGCTCGGTCATCATGGGCATGCACCATGATCAGGACATCCGCAATATGGGCGGCCTGCGCAAGTACATGCCGATCACCTGGATCACGTCTCTCGTCGGCTCGCTCGCGCTCATCGGTACCCCGCTGTTCGCCGGTTTCTACTCGAAGGACATGATCATCGAGGCGGTGAAATTCTCGAACGTTCCAGGCGCCGGCTACGCGTACGTTGCCGTACTGGCGGGTGTCTTCGTCACTGCCTTCTACTCCTTCCGCATGTATTTCCTCGTCTTCCACGGCGAGGAGCGCTTCGGCAAGGCGCACGACGATCATCATGGCCACGAAGCGGCTGCCCATGCCAATTCTCATGCCGATGCGCACGCCGACGATCATGGCCATGCTGCCCACGACGGTGACCATGACGATGAGGAGGTTTCGCACGACCATCATCACGGCCTGGCGCCCGGCCAGAAGCCGCACGAGTCGCCCTGGGTCGTCACCGTGCCGCTGCTGGCACTGGCAATTCCCTCGGTGATCATCGGCTACATCGGCATCGGCCCGATGCTGTTCGGCGACTACTTCAAGGGCGTCATTCACGTCGATGCTGCAGCCCATCCGGCGATGGCGACGCTCGCCGAGCATTTCCATGGCGCCGGCGCGCTCGCCGCCCATGCCTTCGTCACCGTACCGTTCTGGCTGGCCCTCTCCGGTGTGGCAGTGTCGTGGTTCTTCTACATGAAGCGCCCGGACATTCCTGCAGCGATCAAGGCACGCTTCGAGTGGGCCTACACGCTGCTCGACAACAAGTACTACTTCGACAAGTTCAACGAAGCCTTCTTCGCCGGCGGTGCACGCAAGATTGGCGCCGGACTGTGGAAGGGCGGCGACGTCGCCGTCATCGACGGGCTGGTCAATGGCTCGGCGAAGACCGTCGGCTGGATCGCGTCGATTGTCCGTTTCTTCCAGACCGGGCACATCTACAGCTATGCCTTCTCGATGATCATTGGCCTCGTCGTACTGATGACCTTCTGGGTCGTCCGCGCCTAACAAGAACGAAACTGGGAACGATATGTCTGGCTACCCGCTTCTCTCTCTCGCGATCTGGATCCCGATCATCGCCGGCTTCGTCGTGCTCGCGACCGGATCGGACCGCAACGCGCCGCTGGCTCGCATGCTGTCGCTCGCTGGCGCTGTCCTCGGCCTGCTGGTGACGATCCCGCTCTGGACCGGCTTCGACTACGGTACGGCGGCGATGCAGTTCGTCGAACTGGCCCCCTGGATTCCGCGCTTCAACATCAACTACCATCTCGGTGCCGACGGCATCTCGATGCTGTTCGTGATCCTCAACAGCTTCATCACGGTGATCGTTGTCCTCGCCGGCTGGCAGGTCATCGAGCAGAAGGTCGCCCAGTACAACGCCGCCTTCCTGATCATGTCGGGCCTGATGAACGGCATCTTCACCGCACTCGATGGCATGCTGTTCTATGTCTTCTTCGAAGCCTCGCTGATCCCGCTGTACCTGATCATCGGTGTCTGGGGCGGTCCCAACCGCGTCTATGCCGCGCTCAAGTTCTTCCTCTACACGCTGGCCGGTTCGCTGCTCTTCCTGGTCGCCCAGCTCTACCTGTTCATCAACTCCGGCGGCAGCTTCTCGATCCTCGACTGGCACCAGTTGCCGATCCCGATGGGCGCCCAGATCTGGATATTCCTCGCCTTCCTGATCGCCTTCGCGGTCAAGGTGCCGATGTGGCCGGTGCATACGTGGCTGCCGGACGCCCACGTCGAGGCGCCGACCGGCGGTTCGATCGTGCTGGCGGCCATCGGCCTGAAGCTCGGTGCCTATGGCTTCCTGCGTTTCTCGCTGCCGATCACGCCGGATGCGTCACATGAACTGGCCGGTCTGGTCATCGCGCTGTCGCTGATCGCCGTCGTCTATATCGGCTTCGTCGCGCTGGTGCAGGCGGACATGAAGAAGCTGGTTGCCTATTCGTCTATCGCGCACATGGGCTTCGTGACGCTGGGCTTCTTCATGTTCAACGCCATGGGCATCGAAGGTGCGCTGGTGCAGATGATCTCGCACGGCTTCGTCTCGGGCGCCATGTTCTTCTCGATCGGTGTCATGTACGACCGCGTCCATTCGCGCCAGATCGCAGATTACGGCGGTGTCGTGAACAAGATGCCGAAGTTCGCCGCTTTCTTCATGCTCTTCGCGATGGCCAACGCCGGTCTGCCGGCGACGTCGGGCTTCGTCGGCGAATTCATGATCATCCTCGGTGCCGTCGGCTACAACTTCTGGGTTGCCTTCCTCGCTGCCTCGACGATGATCGTCGGTGCCGCCTACACGCTGTGGATGTACAAGCGCGTCGTCTTCGGCAACGTGACCAACCATCACGTCGACGAGATGGAAGACATCAACGGCCGCGAATTCCTCATCCTCGCGCTGCTCGCCGCCGGCACGCTGTACATGGGCCTGCATCCGCTGCCCTTCACGGAGGTGATGCACACCTCCGTCAATGAACTGCTGCGCCACGTGGCCGTGACCAAGCTCCAATAAACGGATATCGATATGACGCTTTCCGAAATGAATTTCGTCCTGCCGGACCTGATGCCGGCGGCTGCGGAGATCTTCCTGCTGGCGGCGGTCTCGCTGATCCTCGTCGTCGATGTCTTCCTCAAGGACTCGCGTCGCACGACGACTTTCCTGATGACGCAGCTGGCGCTGCTCGGCTGCTTTGTCATTACCTTCATGACGAGTTCGGCAGAGATCACCTACACGTTCAGCAACATGTACGTGGACGATCTGATGGCGGATTTCCTCAAGCTGCTGCTCTACGTGACGGTGCTGATCGTCATGTGGTACTCGCGTGACTACATGCTGGACCGTGCACCGCACGCCAAGGGCGAGTTCTACTCGCTGTCACTGTTCGCGACGCTG
>WBZP01003202.1_pt1 | contig 17960 bp, 17 predicted proteins | sample 5204301 | NCBI WGS metagenome assembly WBZP01 (sample SAMN12412401, study PRJNA552823) | activated sludge metagenome | isolation source: activated sludge from nitrification reactor of wastewater treatment plant... | place: USA: Pennsylvania | collected 2017 | reverse complement strand
GACCGAAACACGCCCGGATCGATTTCCTTATAACTAACCCCCAGCCACCTTAATGCACCGGCGAGTGCGTCTTCAACTTTTGCTATCCCACCACTGATATTGCCAAGCCCTCTGATCCCAGCGCTCGCACCTTTGCCTGCCCCAGGCACAACCCCCAAGACACCCAAGAAGTAATCCCCCAAGCCCGCATCTGGATTTCCCAGCGCTTGCCCGAGATCATACCCTGGGATGAACCCCAATGCGAAGTTTCCGAGAGAGGACGCGGTTCCGCTCGATGTACTCTGCGGTGCCGCCGGGGGCGTCGGTGACGCGGCCGGTTGTCCCAAAGCCAGGATGTCAGCGGGAAAGAGATCGTAGCCCATGTACCGTTTGAATTCGCTGTTGATGAAATCCGGATCGGCGCCTTGGCTGTTCAGCGATTGGATGCGCTTCCCGACCAAGCCGACGTAGGCGTTCCACAGACTGGGCCCCTGCGTGACCGCGACGTAGGTCCCTCCTCCATCCGGCGTGAAACCGACAGGAAATTGATAGGGAGCAAAGCCGGGCGGTATGTAGTTAGCGATACAGTTCCCACAAACATGGACTGTAGGAGTTTCCAACACGTCACCGCCGCCGAAATCGATTTGATGACCGGAAGCATCCGTAAATCGGACCGGGTTATTCCGCACGTAGCTGTACCGGTTGAGATCTTGGGGATTTGATGGGTTGGGTACCACCGTATCCGCGCTGATGAAGCGGCCGAGGACGGGATCGTAGAGCCGGGCGTGGTAATCGTAGAGCCCGGTCTCATCCAACTCCTGGCCGGTATACCTGTGGAGAGCTTATGGAGCAATCCGACTAGACCCTGGCCACCATCATCCGGGAATCGGTTTTGTGTGAGAGAAAAGACTCCCGGTACCTTTCCTCTTGCATGTGGTCCTTGCCTGGGATCTATCAAGCTTTCTGTAGTCATTCTGAACTGGTCCGAAGCATTCTCCGTCGATCGGAACACTCCTGGAGAAATTTCCTTAAAGCTCATCCCGAACGCGAGGCGTCATCGCACAACTCCGACGGCAATGCGATCCGGCTCACTTGAATCGTTGACCCAAATCATCACTTTTGTTTCAGTCGTGGGTACAGGCAGTTCTAGAAGCGTAACCCCTCGCACTGTCCGAACCACTAGTTTTCGATTTGGGGTCTGTAGTAGCCCCTCGAACACTAGTTCTTTGTCGGTATCGACGCTCCCGTAGCTTCCGAGAACGATTTCTGTTTCCCCGTCATCTTCAGCCATGCAGCCAACCGCGATGCAGGAATCAGTTGCCGCAATTAGTGATTGCTTCATGGAGGCAGGGATTTCGCCACCGCTCGAGTCTTCAACAAGGACTACTGAGTTGGGTGGAGCGATTCGAATCAAAGTTGTCATCATTGGCCCCTTCACCGATCTTGGCGTCCGATTGCTAAACCTTGATTCCGGCTGCAGTTAAGGCAGTGTGCGTAAGCTCCCCGTAAATCGAGATAGTCGAAGGGGGCCAACGTCAAAACGACACTTCGCTTACGTTCGCATCTAGTTCGAAGAGCGGTATGCAGAAATAAACATATCCAGCAATCGGTCGATGTCCCGACCAAAACGCTCCAGAACCGCTTCATCTATCCCTATTACCTCTACAGAAAGAGGGCCTCCAAACGCTGCTCCCGTCATAGAAACCTTTGGCTCCCGTTGCCTCACAGCATCCTCTAACAATTCAAGATTCTTCATATATATGAGTTTATCCTTACAACCATCTATTTTCCTTGCTAAGAAAGTAAGCACAAGTTGTGGTGCCCTCCCCTTCTTTTCAGTTTCGCTATGAACTCCTTCTAGGGCGATCCCTGCCTGGGAAAGCTTCAAGATTGCCCTATTAATAAGCTCCTTTGTGTCGCGAGCCGAATTGGCAGTCTCGACCCCGATCATTGGTGCAAAAACAATTTGGTTAGACGGCAGCCCGCGAAGGCCAGGTATCTCTCCTCCAGGATCTGCCAATGCGAGAAACGGGCGTGAGCAACATATTAAGAATACACTGGCTAGTAAGAACTGATTCCTCCATCGCCCGCAAATTCTCATGCCATGAAAGTGCCTTATCATAACGAGTGCTCCATTGGCCAAGATCATTTAGTGTAGTTTAGAGTTGGATATACAGCGCACTTCGAGCAGGGAATCACCCCGCCAGCGCCATCAAATACGGTGATGGTAGGGCGTGAAAACCCGGGAGCCAAACTTTCTGGGGTTAACCGCAAATATCCATACTTTGCCCCTACCTTTGTCAGATCAACCGTGAACTCAACCGTTCCAAAAATCCCATCTCCCTTCACCACACCTCCAAGAGCATTTACTTCATGAAAATCTGGGCTATTATTACCCGCAGAGTTGTTATCGGAATTTAGGAAGAACCGCTCCACTGTGCCACCTAGCGATGTATTATTTAAACTGCCAACAGTTTCCCCTCTCAGAATGAGAGTATCGGGAGGAATGACATCGAAGGTTGTTGGACGAACAATCCCTGGAGCTGCCATATTAAATCCTGCTGCTCTTCCATTAGCTATGATCATGTCCCAATTTCGTGCAATTTCCAACCCCAGCGAGAACGCTGCTGTCCCGGCGGCAATCAACGTCCCCACTCCGGGATCCGCTCCGCGAATGGCGGCGGCCGACGCGCCCGCGGCAGGGGCTGCCAGGAAGGCGCCTCCCTGTCCCCATTGCCCGTAGGCGCCCCCGACAATTCCCCCGGCGGCGGCGCCCGACGCGATCGCTAATCCAATATTGACCTTGTAGCCCGCGGCACTCGCCAGCACCCCGCTGGTGCCGCCGGCGGCGGCCCCGCCCACGACCCCGCCGGCGACTCCCGCCCACGTCTGTCCCAGTGCATCAACCGTGGCATGAAACACGGAGGAGCCAATCCCGGCGCCGACGCCTCCAGTCACTCCACCGATGACGCCGCCCACAATCGTCGCCTCAAGGTCCCAGTCACTCTGGATGCCGCTGGCGACAGTGCCGATGACGACGCCAAAGATGATGCCTTCAATGATGCCAAAGTGGCCGCTGAGATCGGTATAGAGCATCGGATTGTTGCGGGCATAGGTGTAGCGATTCAAGTCTTGCGGATTCCCCGGATTGGGCACGATGGTATCGGCGCTGATGAAGCGGCCGAGGACGGGGTCGTAGAGTGGAACAAGGAAGCGGTCAGAATAGCCTTTCCCTTCTCAATCTCAAGTCACGCACTTAGAGCTCCGTCGTCAAGATTAAGGTACCATTCAATGGATTCGTTTCGTTGAAACTTTAAGCGACGTTCGTCCATTTCAATCAATTTGTCATTGAACAATTTCTTCTGGTGGAACCGTACGGCGAGAAGATCGTCAAGAACCAATATTCCTCCCTCATAAAGTACTACGGACTCTTTCACTCCATGAAAGATGCTCAAGCTCCAGTACTCTTCGTCTCCATCTTCACGAAAAAGGGAGATTTGTTCTGCTGCGTACCCTTGGCTACTTATAAGATAGGTTTGCCTCCCACCCAGTAACAGTAATGTGCGTGGCAACCGCCCTTCAACAACGAACACTCTTAAATCTTCAAGTGTCTCGCTGCGGTCAATGACATTCCGCAACATTAAGACCTTTCCTGAGTCGAATCGAACCTCCAAATCACCTTGATGTACTCTCAAGTGCATGACTACCCCGTCTTGGAATACTAACGAGTGCTTCCCACGCAATATCAGCTCCTGATGCTTCATGGTCTGGCTGCAAGTCCTCCGAGCTCGTTTACCGTATTTAGCAATCTGAAATCATTGGTGACAAGTATTGACCCACGTTCGATAGCTGTCGCTCCAATAACACCTGTAGTGCCCCCTGAAATCAAGCCACCTGGGTTGATTTCAGGGGAGCACTACAACCCCTCAGCAGGGGGAGGGAGGCCAGGCTACCATTTATCACACCGTCTGAATTTCCAAAGCCCCCTCTAACTAATTATCATGCTAGTAGTACAATTAAACTGAGCAGCAGAAATCCATACCCAACTGCAATAGTGAATCGCCTGACGAAGCTGACCCCGAAAAGTTTCTTGAGAAGTGATTGTGAATAGACCGAGAAGAGATCTTCAGGTGGATCGATTAACCATTTCCACCCCCGCGTCCCTCCCACAATTAGAATAGCCGAAGCGAAAATAGTTACGGGCAAAAGGATACCGTACTTAGTTGCTGGATCCATTAGCGCTTTTCCTAACGACCTTGATAAGTCAGATTCAACAGGCCATATAGTTAATCTATGATACGGGTTGGCCAATAGTAACCTTCCACCCGAAAACTACACCGTTGGCTTGGAAGTCCGACATATTACTGCTCTGCTGCCTACTGAGGAGCTCACGCATACGACTCAGCTTATGAGAAGCCAAATACTATAGGCCAAGAAGATCCATCCCATTACGATAACAGCCCGCTTCAGGAATGCACTTCCAAACAGAAGTTTGATCATTGCCGGTGGCCAGGCCAAGGCTAAATCCTCGTGAGGGTCAACAAGCCATTTCCAGCCCCGTGCCCCCCCAATAATACCAATGGCGGAGCAAGCAATGGTGATAGGTAATGCAATCTGATACTTTGTTGTAGGATCCATCATCAATCGCCACACCACTTTGTGGTCACTGACGTCGGACCGCCCCAACCATGGCTTGAAGCACAGAGGTGCCAATCCCAGCACCGCCGCCTACGCCACGTCCAATCGCACCAACCGATTCCGGTGCCCTTCATAATCCGGTACAAGACGCTCGTACGATTTCGGCATCAGTGAGGAAGAGATAAGAAAATCCGCCGATGCCCGGTTGCAGGCAATCGGGATATTCCAGACGACGGCGATACGCAGCAGCGCTTTCACGTCCGGATCGTGCGGATGTGGTTCCAGCGGGTCCCAGAAGAATATCAGCACGTCGATCTCGCCTTCGCTGATCTTCGCGCCGATCTGTTGATCCCCGCCCAGCGGACCGCTCTGCAACCTGGTCACCGACAAATCCAGTTCCGTCGCGAGCAGCTTGCCGGTCGTCCCGGTTGCGATGAGATGATGCCCGGCCAGCGCCTCGCGGTTAAACTTCGCCCAGGCCAGGAGATCCTGCTTCTTATTATCGTGCGCCACAATCGCAATCGTTTTTTCGTCCGTCATCGACACAGCATTGTTATCCATCGCACCTCCTCGGTCATGACTTGCCCGACTCGCCCTACTCCGATCACCACTCAGTATGGCAGGCCCTTGTTACAAACAGATTTCGGGCCCGATCCCGCCATGGCATCAACGACTTGAGCAGTATCAGCCGTCACGAACGACCGTTGATCGTCTAGTTGATCGGCCTGGGACGTTCACACCACCGGCCCGGCTTCATGACCGTACCCATGGCCAGAACAACAAGAATGCCGGCGAAGAGCACCAGCGTCACCATGAGAAAGAACGCACCGCGCAGATTGGGAAGCATACAGGCTCACCTCCTTGCCGTTCGTCATGTCGTTCACACTGACCCGCACCACGGCCGAAACACTTCCGGCTTCACCCTATTCAAGATACTGTTCCGGATCGAGGACGATCTTCTCGATCGGACCGTCGGACGGAATCGTCAGAAGATGAAGCTGGCCGCCCACCGCGCCGTTCTCCATCTGGAAGGTCTCTGCGTGATCGATCGTCGCTCGTACCGCAAGCTTGTACAAAACCTTTGCATCGTCGAGGCTGAAGGCCGACAAGAAGCAATGGTCCTCTGCGCGCAGGCGATTCGCCTCGATCGCGCGACTGACTTCGGGTCGCTGCTTGTCCCGTTCAAAGTGGCCGCTCGTATCCAGCAAGAGCGCCGCAACACGCTCGTCCCCCAGGAATCGTACCCCGCAGCCGTCAAAACTGAGCTTCCCGACCGGCGCCGTTTTGACGCTCCAGAGCCCTTTGCGATTCTTCTCCCAGCGCAGTTCTCGAACCGCGGCCATCGGCGTGGCGCCGTCAAACCCTGCGACCGCGACGAATGCAATGTGCGGATTCTCCGGCGCCGGCGATGCGGCTGCCGGGGTTGCGAGCAGCCCCTGCTGTTCCCGGTACCTGTCCAACAGTTTGCGAATGAGAAGGTCCGCCTGCGCATCGACCGATAGCGGCTTACGCGACCGGGAGAGGGTCTTGCAAACAGCCTGAAACTGCTGATGCAGGGAAAGCCGTTCGCCATACCACCCCTCAAAAGCCGCCACCGTCCGCTGACTGGGCATACAGGTTTTTTCTATTCGGGAAGGGTGAGGGGCGCCGGATCCCCAGAGCACGGTGTCGGCTCCGATCATGATGCCGGTGGAGGTCAGAAAGATGCCGATCAACGTTCCATACATGGTAGCCTCATCCTATCGCAGGCTCATCACCAACAGGTTGCAGCCGGTTCAAGATCGCGTTAACCGTCCGCAGTCCATAACAAGCAAGGATAATTAACACATCCGTTACAACAACCCGAGCGGCGCGTAACAGCTTCTCCTCTATATATCTCTCCGCGATGTCTACAACCAACCCGCCGGCTCGTTTCATTACATCGACAGGTAGCCCGCACCGACAGGCAGTAGTTCAGGCCATCCTATGGCCGCTTCTCACCGGGTTGTTGCTCGTCACGGCTTCCTGCGGGGATTTGCAGGATCCGGCCTCCGGAGCGCAAGGGGCCTCTTCTACACAACCGTCCGTCACCCCGGTGTCCGGGCAACAGACCGGAGATACCGCGACGCCCGGCGCTGATGCCCACGCGGTTCCCGCTGAACCGGCTCCCTCACTCCCGTCGCCGGAGACCACCCAGCTTCCGACAGAGACGCCCTCCGGCCCGCCGCCACAAGCCCTGGCGTGGGAGAAGCCTGAGACGCAGCCAGTCACGTTCGAATGGAACCCCAGCCCTTCCGGAGATGCAGCCGGATACACCATCCGCATCTCGAATGCAGCCGCGACGACCCACTACACCTTCCAGACTGGTCGGGAAACCCACCTGACCGTTGAACTCCCGAGGGGAGAAAGCTACATCGCAACCGTGCTGGCCTTCAATGGCGCCGGGCAGAGCCCCCCGGCTGACTACATCCGCTTCGCTCTGTTTTGATTCCTCCCCAGATCGGCACGACCTGAAACCACTGAAGAAGGCGGCCAGGAGCAGTCAGGCCAGCCTGGCAGGCCCGAAATGCATCTGTTCTTCTACACGCACAGTCAGTGCGCTGCCGGGGCGAACGTGTGAGCCTGGGTCTGTAAAATTGCGTCGAGCCTGATTCGGGATTGGCTCTGAAGGCGTTTCACGTCATCTCTCGCAAGGAGCGGGTCGGCAAACGCCTGGTCGGACGGCGCGATCGGGGCCAGCGGAAACATGCTCAAAGCGGATCGCTTCGCAGCCGGCCTGGCTTTCCAGGGGTTATAGAGCGGGTCACCGACCAGCACCATGCGCCAGCTCACCCAACGGCTGGTCAGATAATAGGACTCGACCAGGGAGTATTGGCCGGTCATGAGCAGAGCAGCGAATTCGAGCGGCTCCGGAAAGGCATCCAGATAGGGCTCCCCGACTGAGCCGAGCGTCGCGGTAATCCCGCGATCCAACGCATTCTTGCACCAGCCTGCCTCTCCGTGGCTGTGGAGGCTCACGGCTTCGCCGGATGCCATATGGTACCCGATCGCGCCGGTCCGGAAGGTAAAGGCATCTTCATATTGTCTCAGCCGGTACCAGCCCGCATAGAACGCGACGTCCGGCGCCGCGCCGGGACGCTCAAACCGCGCCTCCGTGTTGTCCAGTTGCGAGCGGTACGTCGTGTGCTGCGTGACAAACTGATGCAAGTCCCGCAGACTTTGATCGTAGCGGCCATACGTATCGGACGGATCCTTGGGCGGCATTCCGCGCGCATCCAGATAGACCGTTCCGTTCAGCCCCTGCCGCTCCGCTTCCATCGCGCGATCCACTAAGCGGCTCGCCAGATCGGCGGTCGAGGCATCGAGCCGGCCCACCATGAGCACAGGGATCTCTCGGCGGCCGCCGCCGGATTTCTTGAACGCATGGTACAGGGGATTCGCCCGGCGCCAGGCCGCGCCGTACAGCGACCGATTCCACCAGAGCAGACTCAGTTCACTATCGACACTGGCGTCGCCATGTTCCTCCGACAACCGGCTCTGTTCCATCGCGGCCAAACCGAACACTCCGTAAGTTCCGTACACCTGTTCGATCCGCTGATAGAACTCGCTCCGCCGGTCTCGCACCGGAAGGTCCACCGATCCCAGCAGCAATTGCAATCCCTCCGCCTGCTGCCCTCGCGCCTGCCTGGCAGCCTCGCTCTCGGAACTCTGCCCGTCCCGGCGCATCTCGTGCTGCAGTTGCGAGAGCCCGGCCACCCCCTGGTGGTCCCGAACAATGGCCTCTAGTCGTGAAGACCACTGTGCATCGGCCGGCGGTTTCAGCTGTCGCACCCGTCCGGCGGAGGCCTGAACGGCCTCATCGACGCGCAGCAAGAAGGCGATGTGGCGCTCATAGGTGACGGGGCTTTCTGCCTGCGGCACGGCCTGAGCAGAAGCAGGCGCAGAGCCGGAACTCGCCGCGATGGCCCCGGCCCGGCGTTCAAGATCCTCCAGCCGCACCCGCGCGGCACCGAGCCTGGCAGTGGCATCGCGACGCCAGCGCTCTTCGTCGTCCGTGAGCCTCGGCGCGGCGACGCGGAGCGGAACACCGAAGACCGTCACGACGACACGAATCGCTTTATGAATATCCCGCGCGTGGAGCGTCTGCCGGAGAGGCGCCGCGAGCCAGCGCTCGTAATCCTCCCGGCTCATGGTGTCGTCGAGGGGAAGATCCAGTTCGACGATGTGCTGCGCGGGGATTCCCCGGCGCGTCGCATAATGTTGCGCGACCGAGAGACTCTCACGGCTCTTCGCATTGGCCACGATCACGACTTGATTCGGGGAGAGCTCCGCTCGAGCAGTAGGAATATCGAACAACAAGATCAGGGCCTGGAGAATCAACACAAATCCAATGAGGAGCACCGAAGCAGACATGGGGCTCCGATCCTCCCCTCTCAAACAGTCGCTTCGCAACATCTTTAGCCTTTGCCTCTCAAGGCCGGTGCCAGGATTGCCCAAGACCAGGCCCGCTCTGCTTGAAATTTACGCATCGGTAATCCGCCTCTAACTCTGCCGCAACGCCGGGTTTGTAGACTGTAGACAATACAACAATATAAAGGGAGGAACAGATGGTCACAGTCGGACAATTGATGAAGAGAGAGCTGATCACGGTAGACGCGGGAACATCGGTGATTGATGCGGCAAAGCTTATGAAAACCTGCAACGTGTGCAGCGTGCTGATCGCGGAGAAGGGGCGCATCATCGGCATCGTCACGGAATCGGATATCGTGAAAAAAGTCATCGGCTCAGACCGCGGTCCGTACTTCGTTCCGGTGGAAGACATCATGAGCACCCCGGTCGTCGGAATTGAAGAGCGAAGACCTCTCACAGAAGCGGCAGACTTGATGAACAAGCACCGGACCCGCCATCTGGGAGTCATGAAGGGTGGATCGGTCATCGGGATTTTGTCCGTCCGTGACTTACTCCAGCCGGTTTCTGTCGACGAATTCTAACCCCCCCTCGGTCTCCCCGATATAATTCTGTCATGCCGGCTCTTCCGCGACAATCGCGGGAGAGCGGAATCAGTCTAATAGCGAACCATGGATATTGGAAAGGAAGGAGGACAGGCTCCTAAGTCCGTAATTTATACCCGACACCTCGCACCGTCACGATCAAGGCAGGATGAGTCGGATCGATTTCGATCTTGTGGCGGAGCGAGTGGATATGGACGTCCAGCGCATGTTCTTCCAGCGCATAGCCCTCACCCCACACGCGATTCAGCATTTCCTGGCGTGAAAAGACACGGCTGGGAGACTCTAAAAACTGGCGGAGGATTTGGAATTCTTTCGGCGTCAGTTCAACCTGGCGCCCTTGCACAGTCACCTCATGCCGGTCGAGGTCCATCTTCACATCGCCGACCCCGTAGTGCGTCGTGGTCCCGCTCGATGTGTCACGCCGTCTCAGAATGGCACGAACCCGCGCCACCAGTTCACGGGTACTCTGGCTGCACACGACCAGATCGATCCCGCGATCGTAGTCCTGCACGCATTCGTCTTCACTACAAACCGGCACAGTGTCATCTATGGCAACGATGGGAACCGTCGCCAATGTCCGAAGGTTGCGCAGATTTGAGGTGGTCCCGGATTGACGATCAATGACAATCAAGGAGGGCACCGACGCCTTCGCCTCGGTAAATGCCGCGGACTCGGTCGTCACGACCGTGCCGCGGTAGCCATTACTCTCCAGCGCTTTCTTCAGCGATTGCGCGAACGAATCCGTCCGAACGAAGATGAGGATAGATTCCGGAGGCTGGGCTGCGCCTGATATGGTTGCATGCATCGCGATGCCCACATTACGGCCTCGTAGTTAAGCCGGCCTTAGGGCCGTGTAAATTGTCCGTTAACTCCTACACCCCTCGCGACGGCTTGCCCGGATCCGTCATTCCGGAGTTAACATGGAGTTAACAATTCATTGATCCGGCGGCAATCCCGACTCCGTAACGTGTAAGTGTGCTCGGCCACTGTTCTGGCACGATGCTATTCCTTGGAGGTCTAATAGTGATGTGGAACTGCCTTCCCGAATTGATCGACTGTCCGCTTGCCTCACGTCTGCTTACCGTGGCGGTGGGCGCCTGTCTGGTGTGGAGCAGTTCCGCTGCGGGGCAAGTCCGGCCCGGCCTGGATCCGCAAATCGCCGCCTACCAACCGACAAGCGCCCTAAACGGCTCTATCTCCATTTCAGGCTCGGAGACCATGCGTCCGATCACGGAATCCTGGGCTGCCGACCTCAGACAGCTCTACCCGGGGCTAAAGATTTCTGTGACGAGCGAAGGGTCCGAAGCGGGATTAGTGAAACTGCTGGAGGGCAAGGCGCAGATCGCAGCCATGTCCCGCCGGATGAACAAGCAGGAGATCGGCGAGTTCATCCGGGAGTTCGGCTACGAACCGACCGAAGTCCCGGTCGCCGTCGATGCGTTGGCGGTGTTCGTACACAAAGACAATGCCATCGAAGGGTTAAGCCTGGCCGAACTCGACGCGATTTTCTCGAACGAGCGGCGGCGCGGACTGAAGTATCCGCTTCTGACCTGGGGCGATCTGCTTTTAGATGGAGAATGGAAAGAGGCGCCGATCCATCTCTATGGAAGAAACATCCAATCAGGAACCACCTCCTTCTTTCGTGAGCACGTACTGAACGGCGCGGCGGCCAAGAACAGCATGACCACGGCGCCAGGATCAGCCTCGGTTGTGATCGAATTGATGAAGGACCGGTTCGGAATCGGATTCAGCAGCATCGGGTATCAGACGTCCGGCGTTCGGGCGGTTCCCCTGGCCTCGGTACAGGGGGGACGATACGTCGTACCCAGCTTTCAATCGGCCATGGACGGATCCTACCCCCTCAGACGGAATCTGTATCTCTATGTCAATAAGCTGCCCAAAGCAGCGCCACCCGTCCCAGTTGTAGAATATGTGAAGTTCGCCCTCAGTCAGCAGGGTCAGCAAGCGGTTCTTGCGCAAGGCTATTACCCCCTCACAACTGCAGAGTTGACTCGGCTGACAATGATGTGGTCGACACCGATCCGCGCCGCAGCGGCCGATCAACCGGCAAAACTCCGGGATTAAGGATCCCGCCCTATCCGATGAAGAGCATACTACCCCGTGCCGTCAGCGTTGCCGTAGCCATCGGGCTCACTGCAGCCTGCGCTCCAGGCCAGTTTACGACCGCCACGATCTATGACAGCCCGGCCGCATTCGTGAGGCTGGAAGTCGACCGGACCGTGGAAACGGGGAGAGAACACTCGCACCCTGTGTCTATCACCCCCGCACAGATCGCAGCCGTTCTGGCCGGGATCATGATCGAAGAGCCGCTCGCCAAACTCCCGTTCTACGACGACACGAGCCAGCCTCGCCGCCACCGGGTTTTCACCGAGAAAGAAGTGGTCTTCTTCGCTCCGTTGCTCGCCAGCGCATTGGGCCAGGCGACGCCGGAAGAGATCGTCACTTTTTATGAATCGCGGGATGTCTCAGGAACGGTACGGGAAGTAACGTCAGGCGGGATTTTCATCCAAGGAGAAATCTTGCGAATCCGGCTGGCCAACTATCGATCTCATACCCATCAGAGCGCGGATATCGGAGTGGTGGACACACAAGACGATCGCCTGACGCCCCTGCGATCCCTTGCCCCACAGCGCGGTCTACTGCACTTTGAACCCCGCTCTTCGATGGCTCCGGATCCCGTGAAAGAACTCTCCGGCATTTTTTCCTGGGACCATCGTGAAGTCGCCGTGCGCTACCGATCGCTGCCGCCCCATCCGATGACACCGGAACAACCGAACCCTTCCCTCCGACCCTAGCCGGGCCCTTCGGATCGCATCATCGGCCCATCCGCTAAAAGTTCCACTGCAACTGGAACCGGAGCAGATTGCCGGTGTTGAGTTGATAGGGGGTCTGCATACAGCCGACCGGCGAGCCGGCGGTGGAACAGGAATTCACGGGAAGCTGTGCCGCGGCCGACGAGGTCCGCTGCGTCCAGGTATACATGACCGTCAGTTCCACGGCGCGATTAAACTGATACTCCAGGCCGAGTTCAATCTCCCGCACCGTGTTGCGCGGCGCATTGGCTTCAAACTTCCTTCCCCCATAATATTCCTGCCAGCGGACAAAAGGGACGATGCTCTGACAATAGAGATCGCACCGGTAATTGTAGAACGCCTGAATATATCCCCCGCGGATGGTTCCCAGAGTGACATCGGTGCGCGCCTCATTCAGTTCAGGACCCCGCCCCAGGGTATACTCCGCTTGAAGGCCGAAAGGCTGGGGAAACAATACCGCGTGCAATGCCACCCGCTCATCGAGATAGTTGCCGCCGTTGATTACCCGAGGGGTAATCGGTTGCCCATTGAGCGTGACGGCAGGGACGACCGCGGCGGTTGCGACATTGAATTGCCCTGTATAGGCGTCCATCCCTAGTTGAACAATCTGCCCATTGGGAAACTCGATAGGAAAGGCCGAATGGAAGATCAAGTGCTTGTTCTTGTTCTGCTCTCGAACATTCACTCCCTGGCCGTTGTACACACCGAGACCCAGCATTCCGTAGTCGCCCGATCCTTTCAAACCGCTGTCCACCAGACGCCTGAACCGTTCCCGAACGGAGGTCGGCGTATAGTATAAGAAGACTCCCAAATCCCGTTCGTTCAGCACCGCACTGTTCAGCCCGTCGTTGCGATCGAGTGCCAGTCGATTTTGGCTGGATTGAACATTTTCGAATCCATAAGGCACCTTCGAGAGCCCAGCCCGAATGCGCCATTCCTTACTCTCTGTCAGAAAGAGGTCGGCGTAGAAATCCCGCATGGTGGCAACCTGCTCGACCCCGTTCACCAAACCGGCAAACTCCGTCTGCGCATAGACGAACACCCGCTCGTGGGGCTGTCCGCTCACGACCAGTCGGGCGCGCCGGAGGAAGAATTCGTTATTTTTGCCGATCGAACGATCCCCCTGGTTGCTGATCAATTCATCCCGATTGAGGGTGTGGTTGTACCGGAACTGTGTATAGCCCCGGATGCTGATTTTCTCGTACCATCGCTCCCGCACCGGGACATCGCCCACCCCCCGGCTTTCCTCCAACGCTTTGGCCTCACGCTTCTCTTCATCGGCTTTCAGCTTGACCCACTGATCGATCGAAATCTGTTTATTCTCAAGCAACAGATCTTCGAGTTGACCGGCCATGACCGGGGAACCGAACAAGCCCAGAGACACACACACCCACACAGAGTTCTGCAACCAGCCTGCCGCTCTCGTCTTCATGCACATTCCTTCCGTCATGGTCCCACACAGAGACCAGCAGGATAGGTAGAGACGATTACAGCCGGGTTACGATCAGCTCCGGTCTCGGTTAACTCATCAGGAAGGGGGAGCAGCAGCGGCGACATCCAGGCCGGACAAGCCGGCTGGATTGAGTCGAGGGAATCTAGTAGGCTGAGGAAAACTCGGTTGATGCCGCGAATATGGTTAGAATCTTCCGTATGGTGCTGGGGTCAGAATAACCTCAGGATGCTCAAAAAGGCCGTCCGCTTCGTCCGTCATTCGTGAAGCGCCGTTCGTCTCTCGTTGTAGGATCGGCGGAGGCACGCTCGCGAGATACGCTTCACGAGGAACGCTTCACGGATGATGAGAACGCCGCTGGTGGAATTTTTCAGCATCCTGTTAAAAACAGGCCCGCAGGCGCTGACTATAGTATTTCGCAAAGCCTTTGATCCATGCCGGTGAACTGAAGGAGGCCAGGCTCCACGCGGGGGAGAGGCGGCGAAGGCGGATTCCAACATCGCGGAACTCCGGGTCCTGCTTGTGGATGACCATGTACAGCTCGCAGGCCCCCTGAGTTCGATGGAGGGTTTCCAAAGTACGGGCGAGAAAATAACGGATATTGAGCCTCTCAATGTCTGTTCCTTGCCTGCTTTTCAAGAGCGCCAGCAGTTCCTTCGCCGCGTCCTCATGCCGGCCGACCGCGCTGAGACACAACGCCACTTGCGACATCGCCCGCACCTGCTGCAGCGCATCCGTCGCCGCTCGTTCAAACGCAGCCATCGCCTGTTTGTACGATCCGGCCTGTTTCAAGGCGAGTCCTTGTTCGTAATACGATTGCTGTGTCTGGACGTTCGGCTCTGTCGCCGGCGAGGCACCCGGAGCAGTCTGTGCAGGCGCCGGCGTGGCCGCCGCGATTTCCTGTTCTTCAGCGGCAGCATCCTCCGGGCTCAACAGCTCGGATAAAGGATACTGCGCGACCGGCAGGATTCCGCCCGCACGCCGGTCATTGGTCGCGCGCCAGACGATGCTGGCGGTCACGAGCGTCGCTCGTTCCGCATAGCCGTAGGCGAGAGATACGTCGCACACCTGGTTGATCAAACGGGCGTTCCCGCCGGTCAGACGATGCACCATGACCGATGCCTGAGTGGTCATGACCGATCGCGCGCCCCCCGCCGTCGCCATGCGATGCCGGATATAGGAGGGAGTCTCATCCTCGCCGAGCGGTTGCAAATGATAGTCGACGGAGATGCGCTGAGCGAATTGGACGAGGTCGCCGCGCTGGAGCAGGCCGCGCAAGCCAGGCTGGCCCGATAACACGATCTGCAGGGGCTGATTCCGTCCGTTGTTCACGTTCGACAACAGACGCAATTCTTCCAGCATCGCCGCGCCGAGATTTTGCGCTTCATCCACCACCAGGACGACCCGCCGCTGACGCTGATGCTCACGGCTGATGAAGGCTGCGAACGTCTTGAATAACTCGACGCTGTCCATGCCCTTCCCGTCGAGATTGAACGCCATCAGGACCCAGGGCATCAGACTCCCCAGACCGGCGTGCGTGTGGGAGAGCACCCCCAGAGTCACTTCATGCTGAGACTGCTCCAGGATCGTGTTCAGGAGGGTGGTCTTGCCGGTTCCCGGCTCTCCGGTGATGACCGTGAAGATGGCCCGGTTGAATAAGCCGTACTCCAACAGATTCAGAGCCGTCTTGTGCTGCTTCCCCAGATAGAGAAAGCGGGGATCCGGGACCAGCGTGAAGGGATTGGTTCGAAACCCATAGAACGATTCGTACATACAAGCCTCGCAGGCAGTCGGTTAGTTTGCAGCCACCGCGCGCATGGCATCGACGTTATGTTGGTCTTTGCCCGATTGATTCAAGACCGTCCCGAGCACCGGTACCGCCCCCCGCACCAGGGCCAGCGACTCTTTGATATCCTGCCGCGTAGTCATACCTTCCCCGGCCACCAGCAAAAGCGCGTCCAGCGAGGGCGCGAAGGCCAGCACATCCGAACTCACCAGCAATGGCGGCAGGTCGACCACGATGACCCGGGCCGGATAGCGATGCTTTACGTCCGCAATCAACCCCGACATCCGCGAAGACGTCAAGACTTCGGCCGAGCGCTGGATCGAGCGGCCGCCGGGAAGGACCACCAGGCGCCCCAACCCAGGATGGATGAGGAGATCCTCCAACGGACAGTCTTCCAAGGCATAGTCCGCCAGCCCCCGGCAGTCGCCGAAGCCGAGCAGGGTATGAACGGCGGGGCGCTTCAAGTCGGCATCGATCAACATCACCGTCTGCGTGGTTTCCATTGCCAGAGTGATCGCGAGGTTCACGGCCGTCAGCGACTTTCCTTCCTGCGCTCGCGGACTCGTCACCCCGAGGACATTCCAGTGATTCTCCCGCAGGCGATGCAGCACCTGAGTGCGCAACAGTTGATACCCGTCGGCAAATTCCCCCCGGTCGTACGCCGCCACGATACGATGCCGCCGCAAGACCTCTTCCCGGCATTCCACCACCCGCGTCTTGGAGTACACGATCGGCGGGGGATTCTGCCGGGCAGCATGATAGGGATCGGATCGCCCCCCGGCTCCCTGCCGGGACTCCTGCTTATACTGTTCGATGGCTTGCGAGAGTTCTTCCATGGCTCTTCTCCTTATCCCAATCAGGCCAGACCGAGTTTCCGAAGCGCGGCAAACCAGACGATATCGAGAGGCAGCCAAAGATAGTGGGCCACAACCGCCGCCAGCACCACCGCCCCGGCTCCTGCCCACCGCCAATAGCGGCGGCGGCGGATCACCTCCAGAATCTCCTCTTCCATCGGGAGATAACGAATGACCGCCAGCGGGGCCATCCCGGCCGCGAGACTCAATTGATGCGGAGTCCGGATAGTTTCGTCCAGCTGTTCAGCCGCCGCCCCGGCACCCACCCCGCCGACCACGGCGAGCAATCCTGTGAGAATCAGGATGACCGGGCGGTTCGGCCGCTCCGTCCGTTCCGGAAGATCGGCAGGATCGATCAGGGAGAAGCGCTCTCCCTTGCGCTGGACTTCGAGCCCTTCCGATACCTGCGCTTCCATCAAACGGGAGCGAATCTCCTGATACTTGTGCGTGGTGCTTTCGCGATCGCGCATCAAGTCCTGGTATTCCGGTTCGACCTCCGGCAACCGCTCGACCCGCCTGGCCATCTCTTCAGCGCGCTTCTTCAAGGAAATCTTTGACTTTTGAAGCGCCTGCAACGAGGCCGACGTAGACGCGAGCTGAGACTGAATGTTGATATAGGCTGGATTCTCCGGTTTGAACAGGGCAGTCCTGGGCGGTCGCATGGTCATCTCCGCAAGTTCCCGTTCCAACCCCGCCACGGCCTGTCGAGCCTGGGTCACGTCCGGATGATCCGCTCCATACCGTTCCATCAGAGTGGCCAACCGGGATCGCTCCCCATCCAAACGCTTCGGGACATCCTCTCCTGGCGCATCGCCCCCTGTTTCCCGCTCCAGCGCCGCGAGTTCCTGTTGCATCTTGATGATGTCCGGGTGGTCCTTGGATAGATAGCCGCTGGAGCTGGCATATTGCGCGCGCAAGGCCTTCAGTCGCTCCCCCGAATCGAAGATCCGCTCGCCGCTGGCTGCGATGATGGGCGTATTGGGTTTCAGCGTCGCCAGCTCGCCTTCCAGAAACCGCTTGCGCTCTTCGAGACTCCGGATCTCGCGATCGACGTCGATCAGCTCCCGGTCCGCTTGATTCAACAGCTGCATGTTGAGCTGAGTCAGCTCCGGCAAGGCGCCGTCGGCCTTCTGCTTGACCACCGCAATTTTGCTTTCGAGCGCTTCGATGTGGCGCGAGAGATTCTCGGATTCCTGCTTGAGGAACGCCGTCGTCTGCTGCGCGTGGCGCTCCCGCGACTTCAGATTTTCCCCCAAAAACAAGTCCGTCAGCTCGTTGGTCACCTTCTGGGCCAGGTCGGGAGTTTCTCCGTCATAGGCCAGTGTAAACGCGATCGTCGCCTGGGTCGGAGTCTGCGTGCGCTTATCGACCACTTTGACGTTGATCACTTCGATCTGAATATCTTTGACGAACTGCTGCAAAATTTCC
>WBZP01003201.1_pt1 | contig 17963 bp, 18 predicted proteins | sample 5204301 | NCBI WGS metagenome assembly WBZP01 (sample SAMN12412401, study PRJNA552823) | activated sludge metagenome | isolation source: activated sludge from nitrification reactor of wastewater treatment plant... | place: USA: Pennsylvania | collected 2017 | reverse complement strand
TGGCGATCGAATGGGCAAAAGACACCAAGCAGCCATATAAAGAGGAGCTACTTAACGATCTGAAGCGAAGTGGCACAACAGTCGCGAAAGACCTCGATGCCGACGAAATGGGTACCATTACCGACGGTGACGCGGCGGTAGACGAAGTGTCTTTTTATACCAACGGTGACTTCACTGATCTGTGTCGGGGTCCGCATGTGGCAAATACTGGTGATGTTGGTGCATTCAAGCTACTACGTGTAGCGGGTGCCTACTGGCGTGGTAATGAAAAAAATCCGCAGATGCAGCGCCTATATGGCGTAGCGTTTGCGACGCAGGAAGAACTTGATAAACACCTGGAGATGCTCGAGCAGGCAAAATTGCGTGATCACCGCAAGCTTGGTAAGGAACTCGATCTCTTTACCTTCTCACCACTTGTTGGTGCTGGTTTGCCACTTTTTACACCAAAAGGTACTGTACTCCGCGAGCTCATTGGGCGCTTTTCGCAACAGTTGCAGGGTGATGCTGGCTACGAGCGGGTCGCAATCCCACATATTACAAAGGTCGATCTTTACAAGACTTCCGGACATTACGATAAGTACCCTGAACGCTTTGATGTGACGAGCGTTGAGAGCGACGATCTGTTCATGATGAAACCGATGAATTGCCCCCATCATACCCAAATTTATGCATCGCGTCCGCGTAGCTACAAAGAACTTCCGATCCGCTATATGGAAAATACCGTTGTGTATCGTGACGAGAAAGCGGGCGAGCTACATGGACTGAGCCGTGTGCGAGGAGCGACGCAAGATGACGCACATGTATTTTGCCGTATTGATCAGATTGAAGAAGAGTTCACATCTATTATGCAGATGATTCGCACTATGTATGATCAGTTTGATTTGCAGTGGCGTGCTCGTCTGAGCTTTCGTGATGATACCGATAAATATCTTGGTGATCCTGCACTTTGGGAGAGGGCACAGGCGGTTATCGAAGGTGTTGCCAAGAAGCTGGAGTTGGACTATTTTGTTGGCGAAGGTGATGCGGCATTTTATGGTCCAAAGATTGATATCATGGCAACCGATGCTTTGGGTCGCGAATGGCAGTTGGCAACACAGCAGCTTGATTTTGTGCAACCTGAGCGATTTGGCTTGGAATATGCAACCGAAGACGGCGGTACCGAGCGACCAGTGATGATACACAAGGCGTTGCTTGGTTCTTTTGAGCGTTTCCTATCGGTCTACATCGAGCACACTGCTGGGTGGTTTCCATTCTGGGTCGCACCGGAGCAGGTACGCATACTAACGATCAACGACACAGTGCTAGACTACGTGGAAGAAATCGAGGCGGTACTACGCGACGTAGTGCTCATGCAACCAGTCAAATACAACGAAGTACGTTTCAGCCGAGATGATCGCAATGAGTCACTCGGCAAGAAAATCCGCGAGGCAACAAACTGGAAAATCCCCGTTCAGCTTATCGTTGGACCAAAAGACAAAGAGGCGCGCGAGGTCAGCGTTCGGACACAACAGGGTGAGGAGAAAATAGCACTAGATAACCTTGCTGACTACCTAAAGCAGCTCTAAAGCCTATGAAAAAGGGAAAGATTGCGATTGATATCGATGACGTACTTGCCGACAGTACAGAATCACTGAGACTACTCGTCAATAAAAGGCTTAGCATATCGCTTCCAAAGAGTGCCTACAGGGTACCTGGCAGGTATTGGGGATATTATGAGCGAGTCTGGTCTGAGCACGGTATAGCTGGTCAGCTTGACTTTAAGGCGCTGAACCAGGAAATGGAAATAGATCAATCGCATGTACCAGTGATGGCAAATGCCCAGTATGCAGTGCATGAACTTGTAAAAGACTTTCACATCGTCTTTGTGACATCGCGAGATGCATCGTGGGAGAAAGCAACCAAGCGGTGGCTGCATGAGCAGTTTGGTGACGAGAATGTCGAAGTCTACTTTTGTGAGAGTCATAAAAACGAAGCAGCAAAGAGTAAGGGCGAAATATGCAAAGATCTCGGCGCAGATCTACTCATAGACGATAATCCGTCACACTGTCAATCTGCCACAGATGAAGGGATAGCCACAATACTCTTTGGGGAGTACGGCTGGCATCAGGATGCTGAAGAAGACGCTGTTCGCTGCAAGGATTGGCCATCGGTCGTGGAATATGTGTATGAATGGGCTAGATAAGACTTTTCGACAAAGAGTTGAAGTCCTCATGGCACAAGTACCGTACGGTCAAGTGACAACTTACGGTGATATTGCAGCTATGGCCGGACAGCCAGCTGCGAGTAGGATTGTGGGTGGCATTGCGCATTTTGGTGATCCTAAGCTACCGTGGCATCGGCTTGTTAATCGCTTTGGGGGTCTTGCAGCTGGTTTTCCCGGTGGGCGTGAGGTGCAGGAACGACTGCTGGCACACGAGCAAATTAGTTGTACAGACCACATCGTAGATAACTTCAAGGAGCTTCGATGGCGCCCTCACCTCTGATAGTTGTTGTAGGACCTACAGCGAGTGGTAAGACCGCCCTTGCTATAAGGCTTGCCACGGAATACGATGGCGAGATCATTTGTGCCGACAGTCGTACTATCTATAAGGGTATGGATATAGGGACGGCTAAGCCGACAGACGCCGAACAAGGAGTGGTGAAGCATTGGGGACTTGATCTTGTGGAACCAGGTGAGCGATTTACGGCTGCAGATTTCAAAGACTATGCGAATGAGTGCATTGCCGATATACGGAAACGAGGCAAGGTACCTTTTCTTGTGGGGGGTACGGGACTCTATGTTGATGCGGTGCTTTACGATTATCGATTCGGTGATGGCTATGATTCTGCCCGCCGTAATAGTTTGCTGCAAATGAGCATCGAATCGTTACAAAATTACTGTAAAAAACACAATATACAATTACCACAAAACATAAGTAATAAACGCTACATAGTACGAGCAATTGAGCAAAACGGTATTAATAACAGTAGTAATGATGTACCAATTACAAACTCTATAGTTGTTGGAATATCTACAGATGCAGCAATTTTGAGAACAAGAATTGAGCACAGAAGTGAACAATTATTTCAGGATGGAGTGGTTGAAGAAGCAAAGAAATTGGGCAAAAAGTATGGCTGGGAAAGCGAGGCTATGACGGGAAACGTATACAGAATTATTCATAGGTATGTGAATGGTGACATTTCGCTCGACGACGCAAAGCGGCTTTTTGTCATACGTGATCGCCAGCTAGCAAAACGTCAATTGACATGGTTTCGGCGCCGCAAACACATAGAGTGGCTTGAGCTTGATGAGGCGTATACATTTCTGGCACGCCAGCTCGAAAAATACAAGCAACCATGATATAGTCAAGTACAAGAGAGTTATTCGGGAAAGACATGATTGACGCATTATTTGGATCAAAAACGAGGGTGAAGCTACTTCACTTATTCTTGAACAATCCCGGCAAATCTTTTTATGTAAGAGAGATAACTCGACTGATCGATGAACAAATCAATTCAGTTAGGCGAGAACTATCAAATATGTTGAACATTGGTATCATCACCAGTGACACATCTGATAATAAACTATATTACGAGGTGAACCAGCGCTACGAGCATTATGTTGCACTACGGGCCATATTTGCCGATCAGCCAACAAAAACAGCAAAGTCCGTAAAGGCCGCAGACGATTGGCAGCCGATCGTTAGTCAGTTACAGGGAGCGCGGATTGTTGTGGCGGCCGGTATACTCGTGCAAGGATCCGCAAGTAAGGTTGATCTATTGATTGTCGGTACAGTTGCTCCTACCAAGCTAAAATCAGCTATTAAGTCCATTGAGCGTCTTGAGGGCCGAGAGCTTACCTATAGCACCATGCCGTACGATGAGTTCTATTATCGCCTTAGTGTTCGCGATAAGTTTATAACCGAAATACTGAATAGTAACCATCATGTCATTGTTGACAGTGACAATGTGCTGAAAATGCAGAGATAAGGAGTAAAAATGTTTGACATAGAGTATAAAGGTGGCAACACCATCGTCATCGAGAGTAAGAAAACAAGAATTGTCGTTGATCCAAAGCTTTCGGTTGTAGGACTCAAGGACCTAGCGACAAAGGATAGCATCGAGCTTGCAACTGAACCCCGTTTCGTGGGTGACGATCCTGCCGTGCGTCTTCGTCTAGAGGGGCCAGGCGAATATGAGGTGGGTGATGTTTCGATCAAGGGTGTGCCAGCGACGCGACATATTGATACAGAGGCAGACGAAAAAATCGGAACTATCTATCGTATTGAGATCGGCGATGTGCGCCTAGCAGTGTTTGGTAATGTTGCACCAAAACTCACCGAAGATCAACTTGAAGAGGTAGGTGTCGTTGATATACTCGTTATACCCGTTGGCGGTAATGGCTACACGCTCGATGCAACGAGTGCCTCAACGATTACTCGTCAGATTGATCCAAAAATTGCTATCCCCGTTCACTATGCAGACAGCAGTTTAAAATATGAGGTACCTCAAGATACCGTCGATGTGTTTACAAAAGAGCTCGCAGCGCCTGTCGAGCAAGCGGGGCAGAAGTTAAAGGTCAAAGCTGCGTCGTCGCTATCTCAGGTGCTAACAACAGTGGTCATCGATCGCAGTTAATCAGTACGCAGCGCTATACAAAAATCACCCCTTATATCGGGGTGATTTTTGTATAGCTTTGGGTTTAGCTATTTTGCCGGAGTAAGGATGCCCTTTTTCTTGAGCGTTCGGATGGCCTGAGTGCTCAGAGTCATTGTGACTTTCTGACCATCAACAACGAAGGTTTTCTTCTGAAGATTTGGTTTGAAGACGCGTTTTGTGCGTCGCAAAGAAAAGCTCACATTGTGACCGAACTGTTTGCCTTTACCGGTGAGTTCGCAGCGTGCTGCCATTTCTTTACTCCACTTAAATTTAACAATCTTGACCAGTATAGTGGATTTTCCTACCTCTGTCAAGTATCTTCGTCTGCTTCAGGAGATGTTATAATGACGGTAATGGCAATTGATTTCCTCCAGCTTTCCGTTGTGCTTGGCGTTATCCTCGTTTCTATGACCCTTCATGAGGCAATGCATGGATTTGTAAGCTATTGGTTGGGTGACGACACGGCAAAGTTGCAGGGGCGCTTGACCCTTAACCCCTTGAAGCATATTGATCCATTTTTGACGATTCTTCTTCCTATCATGCTTGCCATCATCGGTGCACCGATATTTGGTGGGGCAAAGCCAGTGCCGTTTAACCCCGACAGGGTAAAGGGTGATGAGTGGGGTGTTGCGGCTGTTGCAATCGCGGGGCCGCTTACGAATCTGTTTATTGCATTTGTACTATTTGGCATTGGAACTGTACTTGGCTATAACGTCGCACACTTCAGTTACACCTCTTTAACTGAGATGATCTTTGCGTACGGTGTGTTTGTTAATCTTGGCTTCTTCGTCTTCAATATGATACCTTTCCCGCCCCTTGATGGTTCGCGTGTGCTCTATGCGCTTGCACCCGAGTTTGTGCGACGGGGTATGGAGTACATCGAACAGTATGGACTAGTTTTTGTTTTCGCAATTGTGCTGCTTGGTAGTAGTTATATAGGCACCTTTATGATCGCTGCCATAGAGGCAATTGTTGGTGTTTTCTCAAAGATTTTTCTCGTAGGATAAGCTATAATAGAAGTATCCCAAGGTCGCCTTGGCACGTATGATTTTCCTAACATCATACGATAGGGAATCTAATTATCTTTCGTTTCCGTGGAAGCGATGTGCGGATACCCACCTTGCAATAAAGCGGGGAATATCAAGTGCCAAGTGCCTCACCTTGGGATTTTATGTTATCGGGATGTGGCGCAGTTGGTAGCGCGCACCGCTGGGGGTGGTGAGGCCGCTGGTTCAAGTCCAGTCATCCCGACCATGTGGTATTATGACAAGTAGAAATAACGAAACACAAAAATGAATCAACGAATAGCAGTACGAGCAATTATCAAACAGGGCAACGAGCTACTATTTATTCGTCGTGCAGACGGTAGGGTGTCGATTCTGGGTAAGTATGAGCTACCTGGCGGCAAAATTGGCTATGGTGAGCAACCAGAAGATGCGCTGCGACGGTATCTCCATGAGCAGGTTGGAATTCATATTAAAACCGCTCAGCTTTTCGACGTTGTAACATATATTGACCATGATGATCGTGATATTCAGTACGCCATCGTTGTTTATATAGTTGAGCCAGCGAAGGGACACCATACACTGCGGCTCAGTGGCAACTATGACAAATATCAGTGGCAGGTTGCCGGTAACATACAGCAGCAGACTGTTACCGATCTTACACAACTATTGTTGGGAATAATACAACAGAAAGAAATAACAGATAAAGATAATCATATAGTAGCAAAAAATACATCATCAAAATCAACGGATGTTGATGCTATTGTCTATACGGACGGCGGGTCCCGGGGAAACCCTGGGCCATCTGCATCTGGCTATGTTGTAATGAATACACATCAAGAAGTCATAACACAGGGCGGTGAGTACTTGGGTATTACGACAAATAATCAGGCGGAGTACCATGGAGTCCGATTAGGGCTTGAAAAGGCACAAGAACTTGGTTTTAGTACTATCGAGTTTCGGCTTGACAGTATGTTGGTGGTTAATCAGATGAATGGTGTGTATACCATTAAGAATAGGGAGCTATGGCCTATCCACGAACGCATCAGAGAACTGATGACCCATTTTGCAAAAGTAGGCTTTCAGCATGTGCCAAGAGAGTTCAACCAACTTGCTGATGCCGAGGTAAACAAGATACTCGATGCACACTCCCGTGATCATGTATAATAAAGAGGACAGTCTGTTAGATGATCGCCCCGTCAAGGGGAGGAAAGTCCGGGCAGCATAGGACAAGACAGTTGCTAACGGCAACCGGGGGTAACCCTAGGGAAAGTGCCACAGAAACGAAACTACCCTTTATGGGAAAAGGTGAAACGAGTGGGGTAAGAGCCCACAGCGTCGTCTGGTGACAGGCGAAGAAGGTAAACCCTGTCTGCTGCAAGGAGGTTTGCGTAAAAGGACGGTCCGTCCGCAGGCCGCTATCCGCTTGATCCTGTCGGCAACAACAGGGCTAGATAGATGATCATCCACGACAGAACCCGGCTTATCGATAGGCTGTCATTAAAACAACTCCCCATTTGGGGAGTTGTTTTAATTTGTTCACTACCAGTATGCCCACTAGAGTGAAATAGCCCTTACTTTACGGAGTTTACGATTGCCGTAAATGCCTTTGGTTCGCTTACGGCGAGCTCTGCAAGGATCTTACGGTCTAGTTGATTATCGGTCGCTTTAAGGCCGGCGATCAGTTTTGCGTAGGTGGTACCGTTTTCGCGTGCGGCAGCGTTGATACGGGTGATCCACAGTCCGCGAAGATCGCGTTTGCGATTGCGACGATCACGGTAAGCATATACCAATGAACGAATAACCGCCTGCTTTGCTAGTCGGAATGACCGAGTACGGTTGTGCTGCATGCCCTTAGCAGCTTTTAGAATCTTTTTGTGCTTTGCACGCGCAGTGACGCCTCGTTTTACTCGCATTTTCTATACTCCTAGTGCTCGTTTAATATTTCGCGCTGTTGAACCGGTGACAACTGCAGTTGTACCAATGGCACGTTTGCGGCTTTTGCTCTTTTTTGCAAGCAAGTGGGTACCAAAAGCTCGGCGACGGGTTAGTTTGCCCGTGCTCGTCAGCTTTATCCGCTTTGCGGTACCTTTATGAGTCTTTAGCTTTGGCATTATTTACTCCTTATTACTACGCTCAAATTTCGTCCAGCCATTTGTGGTTGTTGTTCCATCACGGCATCTTGTTCAAGTTGCGCCACGATCTTCTCGATCATGACGTAACCAAGCTCTTTGTGGGCCATCTCGCGACCCCTGTAAAAGACCTGGATGCGTACCTTGTGACCTTCAGCGAGAAAACTACGAATCTTGCGAAGCTTAATCTCCAGGTCACCACTACCGATCTTAAGACCAAATCGCATTTGCTTCAGCTCGCTTTGTTTGCTTGCCTTGCGATTGCGCTGCTGCTCCTTCATCTTCTGGTATTGGTATTTACCCCAGTCAATGATTTTTGCAACAGGCGGATCTGCATTAGGTGATATTTCGACCAAATCGACGCCAGCCTCGTTGGCTCGTTGCAGTGCTTCTGCGCGTGACATAATGCCAAGCTGCTCGCCGTCACCGCCGATCACACGAAGTTCACCTGCCCGGATAGCCTCGTTGATGCGAATAGTCGTATTGATCGTTTATCTCCTGTAAGATCAGTGGTAATGATGCCACATTAAATGGACATGAGCGTTTACTCGATGACTATCATATCAGATAGCGCGCCTCTATTCAAGAGGTTTGTTGGCGGTATTGGAGTGCTTCGGCAATGTGTGCCTTTTCGACGGTTGCTGAGCCTTCTATATCGGCAATGGTTTGGGCAACCTTTATAACCTTAAAGTAGCTTCTCGCGCTGAGGCCGAGTCGCTCACCCGCAGTGTTAAGAAGCGCCTTGGCGTCAGCGGTAACGTGGAGAAGGCTGTGCACCTGGCTACTCGTCAACGAACCGTTGTATGTAGTACTACTTTTATAGCGTTTTTCTTGAGCTAAACGCGCCTTATGTATCGAGGCTACCGCTGTTATATGTTGTGAATTATTCTTCGTCTTCTGTTCAAGCAGCAGATCATTTGGTACTCGTGAGACGCCTATCGTCAAGTCAATACGGTCAAGTAGCGGGCCAGAAAGCCGCTTTTGATATCCCAGTATCTGCATGGTTGTACAAGTACATTCTTTTGTAGTATCGCCAAGGTGCCCACAAGGGCAGGGGTTCATGGTAGCAACAAGCATAAAGTCTGCGGGGTATACGACACGACCGCCTGCTCGTGTCACCGCAATACGTTTATCCTCGAGCGGCTGTCGGAGTGCCTCAAGGACCGATCGGGGATATTCTGGTATTTCATCGAGGAAGAGAACACCAAGGTGAGCAAGGCTAATCTCACCTGGTTTTGGGCGCGTGCCACCACCGACTATAGCAATCTGACTCGTGGTATGGTGTGGTGCACGAAAGGGACGATGGGCAATTATCTCACCATCAATTTCACCTGCGATACTGTGCAGTTTTGTCGTCGCAATGCGTTCCTGGGCAGTCAGGTCCGGCATGATGGCTGTAAGCGTCTTGGCTAACATCGTTTTCCCGGCCCCGGGTGGGCCTGTGAGCAGTATATTGTGTCGGCCTGCCACTGCAATGACAAGCGCGCGTTTCGCTTGCTCCTGGCCATAAACATCATCGAGTAGTGGTCCTTTTGGGCTCTTGGGTGTGATGGTCTCTATAGTGGCATGAGTTGGCTCTATCAGAGCTTCTTTCTTGAGGTGAAGGTAGAGCTCCTTAAGACTCGAGACGCCAACAACGGTTAAGCCTTCAATGAGCAGGGCCTGCTCGGCATTACCTATAGGTACAAAGAGTTGCTTATAGCCTGCGTTGTAGGCAGCTTCAGCGATGTTGATTGTGCCTTTTATGGGCCGTAGTGAGCCGTCGAGCGCCAATTCACCTGCAAATACAGCATTATCTACTTCTGATTGCCTGAGCTGACCGCTGCTCACCAGAATGGCGAGGGCGATAGGGAGGTCAAAGTGAGCGCCATCCTTTACCAATTCGGCGGGCGCAAGGTTTATGATGATCTTTTTGGTAGGGAACTCAAGAAGTGAGTTGCTAATAGCGCTACGAACCCGCTCCTTGGCTTCATCAACCGATTTTGTGCCCATGCCCACTATCTGTATAGAGGGGAGACCCTTCTTAGCATCAGTCTCCACCTCGACGAGAGCACCCTCAAAGCCGATAGGAGCAACAGACAAAACACGAGCAACCATAATAAAGCTTATTATATGCATAAACATAACTGATAAACAAGTGTGTATGCTACAATAATAAGAGGTCGGGGCTGACTATAGCTTTCGACGAGAGGACTTTAACAGGTTATTTTGCAAGTCGATCATACGCGTTACGTATATTTTTTAATTGCAACATTTACTGCAAAAGTAAAAGCAGCCGCTGATCGCGTTGCTACAGCTGTAGCAAGCGCTGTTCGCGTTCCTGCTTTTGCACCAATCGCAGCCTAATACGCTCGATCACTTTTTGCCAGCAGGTGACATACCGGTAAAGGGTGTCATATTTATGTCACTTACCGATCCTATGCGCAGTGGTGTAGGTGAGGGAAATTTTTCCACGCGACAACCGATCATTTTTTGTTTATCTTTGATGTCGTGAGTCGTAAAAACCCAAGACAAACTATGCTTGTAGACGAATAGCCAGTTACCTTTCGGACCGGGGTGCGATTCCCCGCAGCTCCACCAAAGTAAATTCCCCATCTTTGAGATGGGGAATTTACTTTGGATAGAATGGGGAAATTGCACCCGAGAGGGCGAAAACTGCCGGTGGCAGTTTGAGCTATCCTTGCGTGGCCGACGAGGACGGGGTCCCCACGAATTTATTCGTGGGGTGTCGATATTGCTTTAGCAACTCGAGGAGCAAAGATGAGTTCCGATTCCCCGCAGCTCCACCAAAATAAATGCTCCATTACACGATGGAGCATTTATTTTGGTGATATTTTAAGCATAAAAAGACGACCACCTGCGAGTAGTGGTCGTCTTAACGTGGAGTATTTTGTTCGATGTTTGTTTTTGGCCACTGTATAATTTTTTTATTCAGAGGCTACCCCTATAATATGTCGACAAAGTGCTTGTGTCAACAAGATTCTTTCATTTCTTTAGGTAAAAAATACCACGAGATTTATCACGCCATATATGGTGGTTTTGCGAATTAATGTACACAAATGACAGACGGTCATCGTATGAATTATAAAAAGACTTTGTTCGTATGTCGCAATGTACAAGCCCTGCTGGTTTGTTGTGTATGCGTAAGATAGAGTGCTAGGCAAAGCGCAGCATATCTCGTATAATGATAGTACTTCTAAGCAGGGGGAGCAGTATGGATCATAATAGCGTCGAAGACAAACAAGTCGTCTCCGACCATGCAGCTCAACCAGCCTCTACTGGCTATAACTTTCTTTTGCGGATTAGTCGAAAGCTAGGTGGAGTTGCAACAAAGTCGTCATTCGTACAGGATATCCGAGGGTTCATGAGTCAGCCTATAACCTATGATCTCCCAACTAGGTGGTTGGGGCAGAGCGTAGCAATGCTAAAAGGTGGTGAGGTGTTGCCTACTACTGATCAGAGAGAAGGTTCGTCGGCAGTTTCTTCTAGTCAAACGAAGCAGAAAGAATTACAAAAGATCGTTACACAGTCACACGAAGTGTTAATGGTTGCAAATACAGTCTTTCCAATTACGCTATTTCCAGATACTGTGACTGTTGACCGTACAAAGGTGACGATTACACGAAGAGACTTCTTCTGGTCGTCAGATGTTATGAGTATTCGCATAGAAGACGTCCTGAATGTCTCGGCATCCGTTGGACCGTTGTTTGGTTCTTTGACAGTTGCGAGCCGCGTGATGAGCACGATTGATCATTTTCAGATCAATCATTTTTGGCGTAATGATGCCATTAGGCTGAAACACATCATTCAGGGTTATGTGATCGCTCAGCATAACAAGATCGACACGGCGCATCTTTCGCGTAAGGAATTGATCGATACAATTGTCGAGCTTGGACAGGATTCAAATAAATAATTACAACGTTGTAATAATGTATAGATATGATAATAAACAGATACGAATAGACTATTGTTATAATGAAATGCAATAATTACATCGATATATGTTGACACAAAAAGAAGCTTATGCTAGATTAATTCATAGGCAAAGAACAAAAACAAAAATGCCAAGTACAGACCTTAACAATTCAATAGTAAAGCTCGATATATTTGACGGTAAGTCGATAGCGACAGCACACATTTTGCCCTGCCTTCTGGTAGAGCACGCACCTTTTGTTGGCGCTATCGATGCTCCGCCAAACTTTTTGCGGAAGTGATAGCAGTAAATCTTTTGCTGCTAATGCTTCCGTAGAAAGTGAGCGTTGAGCACGCATATGATCAGTACCTATGCGCTGAGTTAATCCTTGTTAATCTAGCAATGAGACTACTCAGCGTGTACGCGGAACATCTATGCAAGGACCGTATGCTTCAGGTTTTCCTGGAGCGGTCAGACGCCAGGATGTGGCAGATCGATCACCGGTACACGCGCCCTTTTATTTACTTTAGCGGCGGATCTGTGTCACCTGATCTTTATGGTCTGTCACTCTGGTGCCAAGTTCTCTTGTTTAAAATGAGACTCATGAATAATATGTTTGGGAAGATTTTATGCATAGTTGGCCTCGTTAGTGCGGGGCTTCTTTTGCTTGTGCTTACTGCGACGACACCGTCAACGGCGGGTGCCTTCGGTATCCTCGCAGTTTTTCTTTTGGGTTATATTACAACGCTGACACTTGTGACCTTCGGTTTATGGATATCCGTTCACCTCTGGTCACGAGTTGGTACGAGCATGCATATGATCCGCCCAAAAACCCCATTTACTATCCGTACCTCCTATTACTACGCAAGTGTTATCGCGCTTGCGCCAGTTATTATTGTCAGCCTGCAGTCTGTGGGCGCGGTTGGCTTGTATGAAATCATTCTCGTGGCATTTTTTGTCGCGCTTGGGTGCGTGTATGTGGCAAAAAGAATAAGATAATACGTTGCTATAAATAATGGCGATTATGCTATACTTACAGATATGAATCCGGAACTTCCTGCACCCAACATATCGCCAGAGTCGCAACCAGCTCACCACGAGGTTGAACTACAACCGCTTGGTCCGGAGCGAGCCACAGAGTCGCAGGAGCGTGAACAAAACATGCAACAAGCGGACAGGGCGACACCTCCTCCTGTAGCACCGCTACCACTACCCCCGGTACCAGTTGCTGTTCCTGTGCCCGCAACCCCTGTTGCGGACGATGCAACGGCCAACCCTACCATTGCTGCCGACGATGACCTCATAGAGAAGGAGTGGGTCGACAAAGCCAAGAAAATTATTGCCGAGACCAAGGATGACCCTTATCGTCGAGAGCAAGAGGTCAATAAACTTCAAGCTGACTATCTTCGTAAGCGATATGGCAAGGAGCTCGGTGTCTCTGATTGATACATCGCGATAGAATAGTAATATGGCGGGTATACTCATTGCAGCATTTCTCACGATATCTATTGGAGCGGCGCTCGTTGTTATTGCCTTTTCTCAATACAAAAAGACTTTGCGTGAGGCAAAAAACTACGAACGAGGTCTTAAAATGGTGCCGCTGTTTATTCATTTGCCTCCTGCAAGTGAAGATATTGAAAAAGGTGCTCGTGATGAGCGCGACCTCACCGAGGAGGTGCTGTCTGAAGCGCAGGTCATGTACAACATCATTGCTAGCACGGCTACGAAGGGTTTTAAAAATAAAATCTATGGCCAGCGGCATATTTCGTTTGAAATTATCGCCAAGGGAGGGCTTGTTCATTACTACGCGGTGGTGCCAATGGTGCTTGTCGAGGTAATTAAGCAGGCGATTGCTGCTGCTTATCCGTCAGCACGACTCGAAGAGGTAAGTGAACATAACATCTTTAGCGAAGCGGGAAAGATGAGCGGTGTGATTGGCGGCGAATTTGCGCTCAAAAAGAAGTTTGTATATCCGATCGCAACCTATCAGGATACAAAGCGTGATGCCGCCAGGGCGCTTCTTAATGCCCTATCGGCTGCGTCGAGAGAGGATGGTGTCGCTTTGCAATTCTTGATTCGTCCAGCATATGAGGGTTGGGTACGAACATCGATCGATGCAGCAAAAAAGATTAAAGACGATAAGCTCAAGGGTAAGGGAGCGGGGCTTGGTGTTGGAAGCGCGAAAGGCATGGCAGAGTTGCTATGGAAACCACCTGAGGCTGGCGACGAGAAAAAGCCAGAGGAAAAACAGCTAACATCACTCGAAGAAGAGACGATAAAGGCAATCGAGGAGAAAACTCGCTACCCTGGCTATGAAGTGCTTGTGCGTGTTGTTGTGTCGTCGAACACTACGGAGCATTCACAGAGCCTCTTAAAGAACATTGTTGCGGCTTTTGCGCTCTTTGACTCGGCTAGCTACAATGGCTTCAAGTTCAGTCCTGCGCGAGACATCGAGGAGCTTGTGACGGCTTTTATCTTCCGTTTCTTCCCGCAGAGTGTAAAGCATAATATTCTGAATAGTATTGAGATGGCGACGGTTTTCCATTTGCCGGACCAGAACAGTATTCCCACCTCAAAGGTGAAGCGTCAGATGAGCAAGCAGGTCGATGGGCCAACAGAGCTACTCGATGAAGGTCTACTGCTTGGTGTCAACGAGTATAGGGGTATCAAAAAGGAGATACGGCTCAGTGCCAACGACCGTCGGCGTCACACATACGTCATCGGACAGACAGGTGTCGGTAAGTCAGTGCTGCTTGAAAATCTTGCTTATCAGGATATGCATGATGGCAAAGGCTTTGCTTTTATCGATCCCCATGGAGATGCAGTTGAGAAGCTACTCGCCAATGTGCCAAAAGAGCGCGTAGAAGACGTTATTTATTTTAATCCGGGAGATCTTGAGAACCCAATTGGTCTTAACTTGTTTGAATGGGACACCGAAGACCAAAAGGACTTCCTTGTGCAGGAATCAATCGCAATGCTTTATAGCCTTTACGATCCCGGTCATACAGGTATTGTTGGCCCGCGCCTTGAGCACATATTTCGTAACTGTGCGCTTTTGCTCATGGCTGACCCCAATGGCGGCACCTTTATTGATATACCGAAGCTGCTTGTCGACGATGCTTTTATGAAGTCAAAGCTAAAGTATGTGACAGATCGTAATGTCTTAGATTTCTGGACAAAAGAGTACCCCGATTCAAAGCGTTCAAATGAATCAGGCGAGGTCACAAGTTGGGTGGTGAGCAAGTTTGGTCCGTTCCTCAGCAATACAATGATGCGCAATATCATGGGTCAGACAAAAAGTGGGTTTAACATCCGTGACATTATGGATGGCAACAAAATTCTCCTCGTTAACTTGTCAAAGGGTAAGATGGGTGAGCTTAACTCGAAGCTCATTGGTATGATTTTTGTAATGAAGTTTCAGGCTGCAGCGATGGCCCGTGCGGACATACCTGAGGATGAGCGTAAAGATTTTTGCCTGTTTGTCGATGAGTTCCAGAACTTTGCAACTGAGAGTTTTGAATCTATCTTATCTGAGGCTAGGAAGTACCGCCTTAACCTCGTGCTTGGTAATCAGTTCATGACGCAGCTAACGGATAAGATTCGCGAGGCGATTATTGGAAATGTCGGTACTGTTATTAGCGGGCGCATTGGCGTGACGGATGCAGAGTTAATGGTGAAGAAGTATCAGCCTGTCTTTGATGCTGAAGACCTAACAAAGCTTCCTAACTACCAATTTGTCGCTACCGTTATGATCAATAACGTGCCCTCAGCGCCATTCAGTATGGCAGGCTTGCCTCCTTTTAATAAAGAGAACCAGCAACTTGGTGATGCTATGAAGCGGCTTTCCGCGACAAAGTATGGCTTTGGTAGGGCAGTGGTCGAAAAAGAGATCTTTGCACGTCTTGAGCCACCAAAATCGCAGCTTCCACCCTCTATGGCATCTTCTGGGCGACCAGGAGGCTCGCCGTTTGCACAGCAGCCAGCACCACCAAAACCGAGCGGAGGTTCATCATTCCTCGATGAATGGCTAGCAAAGCGACAGCAGCTTGGTGGAGCAAATCAAGGCACGCCAACAGTGGGCGCGCCTTCGGCACCGCAACCACGGCAGCCAATTTCTGCACCTCGGCCACCCTTGCAGCCACCTGCAGCGAGCCAGTCGGCAACACCTTTTTCGGCCCAGCCTCAGGCGGCAACAGTCGCACCGACTCCCCCCGTACAGATAGAGCAGCCAGTAGCCCCCACCTTGCAGCCAGTTGCGACGGTGCAAGTGCCACAGCCACCGGCGCCCGCTGCATTATCTCATCAAGAGACTCCGCCAGAAGAGCAGCCGCTGCCACCTAATGACCAAAATGAAGTAAGCGTTCGACTACGTTGATCTAATGATCTTTGCCACGAATCATGACTGAAAAATAGTCATAAAGTATGCCAACAACCCAGCCAAAAATAAAGGCACCGATTGCCTCAAAGCCAGACAGACGAAAGCCATAATACTTTGCAACGAAATAGAGCACAGTAACAGCAATAAATGCACAAATGCTGCCGTATAGGAGTGCGTTTGGCCTAGCAATGGTTGAGCTTGCGATATCACTAACTGTTTCGACGGGTCGTGAGTGGATGACCTTACTAAATGCACGGCTTGCAGGAGTCATGTGCGCACGCGCTTGGTGCATTTGAGAATCGAAACCGTGACTTAGCTGTTTTTTCGTTATTGGGCCACGCCGACGTTCGGCGGGAATATCGGTGGTATTCACATCTTCGTGTGTGTGTGCGAGGTTTTTTGCCTCTCGGGCAATGTCGTTCTCGGCCTGTCGCTCGTGGTGTGCTTGTTCGGCTTTTTCAAGTCTCGCGCGAAGCACGTCGGCTTGCTTTTCACCGATTTCTGCCAGTTGTTCACGATCGTCATGTTGCTCATGATGCTCATGATGATCGGTTGCCTTTAAGTGTTCTGTCACGGATTCCCCACCAATTACCTTTCTCACAGTATACCAGAGTTGAGATTGTGGCGGATAATTCTTATTTCTTCACGAAGTTGTCGTGTACGCGCATAGAAATAACCAACAACACTGAGTAGTACGATAGCGAAGATGATGTTTGCTGCGATACCTGTTGTTGGCAGGTGGCCTATGATGTTTTCGGTTGCCTTAATTGCGGGGCAATCGACACTAATGCGTAAATCATCACCATAGGCAGTATTCATAACGCAGTCATACGAAGACGGGTTACTCTGGCCAGCTGGTGTCGCAGAGATCTGTGCTGCTACTTGGACTGCAAATGTGCGCTCTTGCGATTCCCCAGCTTTTAACTGTATTTGCGGCCATGAAAGAGTGTTGGTCTGACTATCAAGTGTGCCGCCCCCGGCATCTATTATGGAAGCGTACTCAAGCATGTCGGACAATTGTACACTGAAAAGAGCGGTGGCAGAGGTGGTATCATCGTTGGTTACTTTAAGAGTGTAGGCAATCTTGTCATTTGCCGCCGCAAGATTATTGGCAGCATTGGGGTCAAGCGTGGTGGCGGCGACGATAGCCCGGTTCTCAATGCTGCTGCCAGGCGCAAGATCGGCAGCGGTCGTGGCCGTGATGACAAAGGTGCGCGTCATGCCGGCGCTCAACCGCGGGGCGAGGCAGGTGACCACGCCGCCCGCTGCGCTGCAGCCCCCATCGGCGGCGGCAAAGGTCACCTTCCCTCCCCGCGTGGTCAGGGTTACCGTGCTGTTCGCCGGCAGGCTGTTGGCCGCTCCCGCGACCAAGGGGTTCGTCGCTGTCAGCGCCACGCTCACCGTGCTGGAGAGCGAACCGGCGCCGCTGGACTTTGGCGATGGGTTGCTGGCGGCGCTGGAGCCGAATCCGAAGCGGAAGACCTCCAAGGCGGTGACGCGCATCAAGCTCACCGTCCACAACCTGGACGCCGTCCTCATGGGCGAGCTCGACGACCTCACCGCCGGACTGCAGGCCGACGAGAAGCGCCGGCGCCTGGAGGAATCGGCGACCGGCCCCCAGCCCGCCGCCTGAGCCGATGGCGTTCGCCGCCGTGACCGTCGCCGAGGCGCTGGACTCCGCCGTGGTGGCCATCGGCGCCGCGCAGTCGCCGACGCCGCGCCTGGACGCCGAGGTGCTCCTGGCCTGGGCGCTGGGCACCTCGCGCACCGCGCTCTTCCTCGACCGCGACGCCGCGGTCGCCGGCCCCGCGGTGCGGCGCTTCCAGGACGCCGTGCGCCGCCGCTCCGCGGGGCGCGAGCCGGTCGCCTACATCGTGGGGACCAAGGGCTTTCGCCAT
>WBZP01002986.1_pt2 | contig 17963 bp, 18 predicted proteins | sample 5204301 | NCBI WGS metagenome assembly WBZP01 (sample SAMN12412401, study PRJNA552823) | activated sludge metagenome | isolation source: activated sludge from nitrification reactor of wastewater treatment plant... | place: USA: Pennsylvania | collected 2017 | reverse complement strand
CACGCCGCCGCTCGGATGGAACAGCTGGAATTGCTTCGCCACGGCCGTAGATGATGGCAGGATCCGTGCAGCCGCGGACGCCATGGTGGCAGCGGGACTGACGCAGCACGGCTGGAGCTATATCAATATCGACGACTGCTGGGAGATCAAACCGGGCAGTAGCGATCCTCTGCTCAGCGGCGAGCTTCGCAAACCCGACGGCATGATCAACACCAACAAGAAATTCCCGGACATGCACGCCCTGAGTTCTTACGTCCATGGGAAGGGACTCAAGCTGGGTATCTACTCCTCGCCCGGCCCGACCACCTGCGGCGGCTACACCGCAAGCTATCAGCATGAGATCCTCGACGCGAAACAGTACGGCGCGTGGGGGATCGACTATCTGAAGTACGACTGGTGCTCGTACGACCGCATCGCGCCCAACAGGAGTCTGCCCGAACTGAAGAAGCCCTACCAGGTGATGCGCGCAGCCCTGGACGGCGTGAAGCGGGACATCGTGTTCTCCCTGTGCCAGTACGGGATGGGAAAGGTGTGGGAGTGGGGCACGACCGTTGGCGGCAACTGCTGGCGCACCACGGGCGACATCACCGATACGTGGGAGAGCATGTCGGGCATCGGATTCTCACAGGCCGGACAGGAATCGTTCGCCGGTCCCGGGCATTGGAACGATCCGGATATGCTCGTCGTGGGCAAAGTGGGTTGGGGGCCGGCATTGCATCCCACGCACCTCACACCGAACGAGCAGTACACGCACATCAGCCTCTGGTCTCTGCTCGCCTCACCGCTGCTCATCGGCTGTGATATGACCCAACTCGACGATTTCACCCTGTCGCTCCTGACCAATGACGAGGTGATCGCCGTGAATCAAGATCCCCTCGGAAAGCAGGCCGGCCGAGTGGTCACGGAAGGTGACACGGAAGTGTGGGCGAAGAAGATGGATGACGGCTCCTACGCGGTCGGACTCTTCAATCGCGGCAAGTGGCAGGCCGATGTGCGGATCCAGTGGGCCGAACTCGGGTTGAAGAAGGGATCGCATGCGGTGCGCGATCTGTGGCGGCAGAAGGGCCTGGGATCGTTCGAAGGCGGGTTCACGTCCGCAGTGCCGAAGCACGGGGTGGTCTTGATACGGGTGAAGAACTGAGGAATGGGGAAGGGCGAATTCCGAACGCAGTTCAGATATCAGATATCGGAATTCAGATATCTGAATTGAAACACGCGGCGTAGACGACAGAGGCCCCCTCCGCCTTCACATCAACGACAGGGGTGTGCAACGCAGCAGCAAGTGCCGCGCGGCCGGCAACGGGATCCACGGAGGCCGCGCGGTACGATGTTCCATCGAAGGCAGGATAGTACGGGTTGAAGGTGAACGCCGCCAGGCGTGACGGACGTCCGTAGCTGACACGTGCCCCGCTCTTCTGCAACCGCCCCAGCAACTCCCCGACACGCGCAGGTTCTCCTGCCAGCAGGAGTTTGAACGGATCATCGAACATGATCCACACGCCCCCCCCACCGATCACTTCCAGCCGTTCACAGACCACAGACAGTCCGCCAGCCGTGATCAGGCCGGGCAGGACGACCTCACGCAGTCCGGCGTGCACCCTGTCGAAGAGCCGTGCGATCTCCGGTGCACCGTGCACCGCTCCCGCAGGCATGTGCACCCACACATCCTGCGCTCCGAGGCCGCGCCGCGTGTGCGCGCGGAGGTCATCCGGGGCAATGGGATACGAAAAGATCGTCTCGATGGCAGAGGCCTCAGTCGTGAGCGTGCTCAGATCCGTGCTGCGCGAGCCCCCGGTCGCGAACACGATCCGGTCCGCACACACCATGGGAGCGATCCGATTGAGCGAGCCATCCACGAGCAGGTCAGCGACCCCGAGTGACTGTAGCTGCCGGATCACCGAGGCAAGATCGGCGGTCTTGTTGGGTCCGGCCACCACCGCCCTGCCTTCTTCTTCCGCGCGACAGATCACCACGTCTCCGAGCGGCGTACGGTGACCCGTGGTGCGCAGGAGGCGCAGGGCCGCCGTGGATGCCTGCACACAAGCTTCGGACGTGGTCACGATCATCCCGGGGCGAACGGCGATGCGTGGCTTCGGCAGGAGCGTGATCGTGTCCCTGTCCTCCCCATCATACCCGATCCCCGTCACACCGGGGAGACGCCCGCGGCGGTAGGCCTCGCCGATCAGCGCATCGAGCGTCGTCGTCTTGCCCGTGTTCTTCGCCGTTCCCGCGACACCGATGACCATGATCTATCGCACCGTCCCCTTGCCGAAGGTGCCGGGATACGCGCCATCCTCCCGGTCACCAAGCACGCCGGACGCGATCGCTGTCGGCAGGTCCGATGCCTCACGCACCCGGTCCAGGACCTCCCCGATCTTCGCATGCATGTCCGTTGTCATCGCTTCGATGGCACCCGTCGGTGCGACCGTCGCATTCCCCATGAAGCGCGCGGTCTCGTGCAGGGCCTGCAGACTGTCGATGCGCGATGCCATGCAGATCGGTCCGCGTGAATATGCTTCATCCGTGGAAGCGATGGTCATCGCATCCACACCCAGCGACGTCCCGAGTGCAGCATGGTATGCGGATGCGGTGGCCGATTGCACCCGGTCCTCGGTCTGGGTCATGAAGGCGACGGGTTCACCCGGCCAGATCGGACAATCGATGATCGCGCGCAGCGCGCGGATCTTCGCCGCATTGTAATCCACAAAGGTCCCGTCCATGAGCCCATTGATGACGATGTGCGGGCCGTAGCAGAAGAGGGGTTTGAGGATCGCTCGCGCACCGAGGCGCGTCCCCAGATGTACATTGATCAGCAGTCCGGCAAGCGTCTTCCATGCCGGCACACCACTCAGTTCATCATTGCCCGGGATGTCGTATGGCATACCGAACTTCGCCGCGAGGCGTATCGCTTCAACGCCATCCACCGCGAGCCGGGCCGGGTCCGTGCCCGCTCCCAGCGATCCGTAGACCAGGTCGATCTTGGTCATGTCCGCACCCGCGTGGCCCGCAAGCACCACCGTCTCCGGGGTGTTGAGTCCGCGGTGCGCACGCACCGTGAGCAAGGTCGATGGCTCCAGCAGGTCACGGACGAGCCGGATGTTCGCGCCCGAGGTGATCGTGCCGTCATTCTGATGCGTGAGCGCACCTTCCAGCAATCCCTCGTAGCGCGCTTCCCAGGAGGGATTGATGAGCAGGAACCCGTCCACGCCCCATCGCTCGCATACCTTCGCGTGCATGATGTCCATGACCGGACATCCGGAGCCGAGGAATTTGAAGAAGAGGGGCCGTTCGCCATGATGCCGGAGGGACACGGGCCGGTGCTGATGCCGCCCTGCGAGGATCTCCTTCAGTCGCTGCATCTCGCTGGCGGAGACCGCGCGAACGCCCTTGGGCATCACGCCGTTGCGGAATGCGTCGCCGATCACGGGATCAGCCAGGCGCAGATAGCGGTCGAGCAGCGCCGCACGACGGACATCATCCGTTTCAGCCGTCATCTCCTCCCGGAGATGGGCACGTTCGATCCCCGCGGAGGTCTTCCCTTCGGTCCAGCGGAGAAGTTTGTCCACGATCTCGTCGAGTGCGGCGCGCATACGCGCGTCGCGCACCGCATACGTATATCCCGCGGTGATGTCCGGTTTCGTCTTCGCCGTCTGCACCGCGGCACCGCCCACCGTCCTGCCCTCGATGTAGGCGACCACATCTTCGATACGGGTATGTTCATCGAACCCGCGGTCGAACCCCAGCTCGGCGGCGAGCTCCGGGGTGATCGCTTTTCCGCCGAGTGTGACACGCGACCGCGACCGCACGCCTGCCGCATCGAGCAGGTCCACGAACCGGCCGAGGAGTTCGCCAACACCGTACCCCAGGGTGCGGCTCACGAGGATCTCGTCATACGACCCGTTCGCTGCCCGCTGGACGACATCCTCCAGAGGAAGGTCAGGCGAGAGGAGTTCGGTATCGTAGCCCTGCTGTGCGAGGGCGTTCCGGATGATCTTGATCCCCACATCATGCACGGGATCGAGAGGGACGCAGAGGATGCGCTTCGAGCTCATCGGTCCGCCCCCTGCTCCCCTGGCGAGGCGAGCCAGCGATAGGGATCCCCCGGCTTGTGCACGTACTTGCGCAGCCGGACACGGACGCCATAGCCATCGAACTCACAGAACATCACGTCCACCTGGCCGAGGCCGAGTTCGTACCCCAGACGGAGCGCGAGGTCCTTCCCTTCCTGTTCCGTGCCGCACAGGAGATAGGTCTCCACATCGAGACCGTCCATCACCGCATCGAGTGCTTGCATGCCTGTTCATCAGCGGGGCGGCCTTGTGAGCCGCCCCGCCGGTGTCCTGTTATTCGAAGATACCTGCTTCGTTGCAGACGATCTCGATCAGCATCACGAGGCCGCGGATGATCATGCGTGCCCGCTCCGGGATCACCTGTCCGTGCTCGTCGGTCGTACCGAGGCCCGGCGAGATGAAGAAGTTGGCGTCATACGCGATGGTCGGGATGATGCCCATCTGCGACATGCCGTCCTGGAACAGATGCGAGCCGGAGTACATGTCCTCGATCGAGAAGATCGGGATGCCCAGCTTGCCGTCCTTCCAGCTATCCTCGTAGTTGATCTCCACCGTACCGGAATTGTAGCTCTTGGCGAACTGGAAGTCGCCACGGATGCGGCTGTCGATCCGGCTGAACTCGTCCACCACGATCGCGTACAGGTCGTCGATGGGCTTCTTCATGACCTCGGGTTTGTCGCGGAGGACTTTCAGCGCCGCCACCTGACCGGAAAGGCCTTCCTTGCCCGGGTCCTGGCCGACGTACGCGGCCTTGCCATACGATGACGTGGTGCCATAGCGCGCGCCATGATACCCGAGGCCGCGACGCACCGCCACCATCACATCTTCCTTGCCGATGATGAGCGCGCTCGTCGGTGAGCCCGTGGCCTTGTCCATGCTGAAGATCATGCAATCGGCGCCGACCTTCTTGATGCTCGTGCCGATGAATGGCATGCCCCAGGCGTTGTCAATGATATAGGGAACGTCGTACGAGTGGGCGATCTCGGCGATGCCCTTCTGGATGAGCGGCGTGCCGTCGGTATCCTTCGCACCATAGCCATATCCCACCGTATCGTACCCGAGCGACGCGAACCCGCCCAGAAGCACTTCGTGCTGCTTCGCCGCAGTGCGCAGGGCAGCGATCGCTCCCTTGGCATCCGTGTTCTTCATCAGCGGGACCGGATGATAGTTGATGCCATGCACCGGATAGGCGGCACCGGGGAGCGGGACATAGACGACGTCCAGGTTGTTCTGGCGTTTCCCGGTGAAGCCGAGTTCGCCGGCGGTGCTGCCACGTTCGGCGAGGATGTCCTTGTACTTCGGCGGGTACGGACGGCCGTAGCCACCCTGATGATGGATGTGGCGCTCGTAGGGAGCGATATACCGCGTGCGGTAGTTTTCGCCACGGCCCGCGATCGGTGCCGTGACGAGCGTGTCGAAGCACGTCCAGAGTCCGCCTTCACACGTGTTCACCGGGGCCGCATCATATCCGTCACCGTACACATCCTTCACGATCTCGCGGATCTGATCCACGTACACGGCCAGGGGCACGACCTTGCGCGACTCCACCGCCATCACCTTTTCGATGTCCTCGCGGAGGGGCGACGGGCAACCGGAGATGGCGCCCGTGAGGCCGATCGCACCCTTCAGTTCGGCGGGCATGTTGAGTGATTCCGCGGCCTTCTTCGCGGCGGCATAGATCTTCGGGGTGTTGACCTGGAGGCGTTTGTACATCTGGAACTTATACGCAGGCTTCGCCATGGGGCGTGTCCTTTCTAGGATGGTAGTGATGGAAAACCGGGAATGGCGACGGGGTCACCGGGACGGAGGCCCAGTTCGTCGCCCGGGATGCGTTTCTCCACACGGAGAATGGTATTCTGATGGTTCGGCACATGTGTGTCGTCGAACCCGACGATCGTGCCGATCTTCTTCTCATTGATGAAGACCGGGTCGCCGGCGAGCAAGACGCCGCCGTCGGTCAATTCCACGAAGGCGATGTAGGCGATCCGCTGCACCTGCGCCCCCGGCCCGGCTTGCTCCTCGTCCGTGCCGATGAGTTCGATGATGCTGCCCGCGGGGAACGCGCGGGAGATCGGCGCGATGAGCGCAAGGCTGCGGTTCTCGAGGGTGCCGCGCAACACGACCACGACCCTCCCCTTCATCGGGGTCTTCGCCGCGAAGAAGGAGCGGTTGGTCATCTTCTGACTGTAGGGATCGCCCATGATGGCCTCACACGAACCGTGTCACAAAACTGTCCACATCGCCATACAGGAAGTCCACGACCGGGAGCTCGATCATGGTGTAGCACCCGGGGTCCTGACGCATCGCGGCGCGGGCCGCGGACACCATCACCTGCGCGGTGAGCGCGGGGTTGTTCACCTTGAGCTGGAAGCGCATGGACTGGTTGTGGGTGACGCCCGAGACGCCATTGCGTTCGAGGAGCACGCCGTGACCGGTATCCATGAGCTGACTCACGTCCTCCACCTCATACACGTAGGTGCGGTCCTTCACGAAATACGGATCGGTCTTGATGCGTTGTTCGACGTCCTCGAACTTCGCCCCCGGTTGGAGTTGCACATACACCATGCGGCGGTGGATCCCCATGCCGGCGGGGACGGTGATGGAGATGGCATCCTTCACGCCAGGGAGCGCGCGGACGGCGACCGAGTGGCCCATGGACATCCCGGGGCCGTAGTTCGTGTACGTGATGCCGCGTGGCGCCATCGCCTGGAACCAGCCGCGCATCACCGAATCGATGCCGGGGTCCCACCCTGCCGAGAGGATGGACACGGTGTTGTGCTGCTTCGCGATCGCATCGAGTTCCTTGCGCACCGCGGGGATATCGTGATGGATGTCGAAACTGTCGACGGTACGGATGCCGTAGCGGAGGATCTTGGCCGCCGTCTCACGCACGATACGCGACGGACACGACAGGACGGCCACGTCGATGCTCTCGAGTTCCTTGACGTCCGACACGATGCGCACATTGCGCAGTGCCATCGGGTCGCGCTCGGAGTAGGGACAATCCTTGGAGACGACCTCGGCGACCTCAACGATGCCGACGAGTTCCATATCGGGTTCGACAAGGATGGATTCCACTGCACAGCGTCCGACATTGCCATAACCGAGGACGGCGACGCGGGTCTTGTTCATCGGGGGCTCCGTTTACGTTCCTGGGGCTGTTGTCCACCTGCCTGACCGTCGATATAGGCACACAGGGCCTTCCCTGCCGCATCGCCATGGGCACGGACGAGGCGTTCCACGAGTGCCGCGTCGTGCTTGGTGAGTGCAGCAAGGATCCGTTCGTGTTCCTTCATGGATGTGGTCAGGTGGGAGAGGACGGACAGATAGATATAATTGTAGCGCAGGGCCTGGGCGCGGAGCGAGCGGACATAGCCCGCGAGCTTCTCGTTGCCCGACGCCTCGCTGAGGGTCTGATGGAATTCCGCGTTGAGTTGCAGGAGGACCCGGACATCCTTCGTCCGTGCGGCGGCGATCCGGCACATGCGGTCGTGCAGGTCGCGCAACCGGGCCATCGTGCCAGCGTCAAGCCGGCCACAGGCCAGACGTGCGGCATACGCCTCGAGCACGCCCTTCACCTGATAGGTCTCGCCAGCATCGGCGACCGACAGCGCACCCACCACCGCGCCACGCCGGGGGGTGACGCGGACGAACCCCTCGGAGTCGAGTTGGAGCAGTGCCTCGCGCAGCGGGGTACGGCTCACGCCCAACCGCTTGGCCAGGTCCGGCTCGACCAGCCGGTCACCGGGCGTCAGCGCGCCATCGATGATGAGCGAGCGGATCCGCTCGGCGATCCGGTCGCGCAGCGTCCGGACCTCCTCCCGGTCAAAGGCCAGGTCCACCGGCCCCGCACTCTCGTCCGCATGACGCATCGGCTGTTCCTTCGGCATATTGTATACAATATACAATATGCAAATATCGGGATCCGGCGGGAGAAAGTCAAGGGCATTGACTTTCAGATCCCCCTTTCGTATGGTACAGCACGGTCAGGACATACTTGCCGTTCATCAAGAGTGGTGGAGGGACAGACCCTGTGAAGCCACAGCAACCGGAGCCGACCGGGCTCGTCAGGTGCTAAGTTCTGTTCCCGCTGTCGCACGCGGGAAGAAAGATGAATCCGCAAGGGCTGCGCCCACAGCGCATACCCCATTCGGATCACATCACCCCCGGATGGGGTTTCTCATTTCCAATAACGCAACGAGGAGCCAGCATGGCCGACGAGAGAGCATACCGGTACGAGACACAGCAACTGCACGCGGGACAGTCCCCCGATCCGGCGACCAACGCCCGCGCGGTCCCGATCTACCAGACCACATCCTACGTCTTCAACGACGCGGCCCATGCCGCCGACCTGTTCGCGCTCCAGAAGTTCGGGAACATCTACACCCGCATCATGAACCCCACGACGGGCGTCTTCGAGGCGCGTGTGGCGGCCCTCGAAGGCGGCGTCGCCGCCCTCGCCACCGCTTCCGGACAGGCCGCCCAGCTTCTGGCGATCACCACATTCGTCGTGGCCGGCGAGAACATCGTGTCGACCAGCAACCTCTATGGCGGGACCTACAATCAGTTCGCGGTGGCCTTCCCCCGCCTCGGCATCGATGTGAAGTTCGTGAACGGCGACTCCCCCGCCGACTTCGCGAAGGCTATCGACGCTAAGACGAAGGCCCTCTATATTGAGACCATGGGGAATCCGCGCCTGAATATCCCCGACATCCAGGCCATCGCCGAGATCGCCCACCAGCACGGGATCCCGCTGGTCGTGGACAACACCTTCGGCGCGTGCGGCTACCTCGCCCGCCCCATCGAGTGGGGCGCCGACATCGTCGTCCAATCCGCCACCAAATGGATCGGCGGCCATGGCACCTCCATCGGCGGTGTGATCGTCGATGCCGGAAAGTTCAATTGGGGGAACGGGAAGTTCCCCATCTTTACCGAACCAAGTCCTGGATATCATGGTTTGAAATTCTGGGAGGTCTTCGGCACCCCTGGCCAGTTCGGGAACATCGCCTTCATCATCCGCGCCCGCGTGGAAGGCCTGCGTGACCTCGGTCCATGCATCAGTCCGTTCAACTCCTTCATGCTGTTGCAAGGCCTCGAAACCCTGTCACTCCGCGTGGACCGTCACAACGAGAATGCCCTGGCACTCGCACGCTGGCTCCAGCGCCATCCCCGCGTGGCGTGGGTCTCATACCCGGGACTCCCGGACCACCCGCACCACACGCTCGCGAAGCGGTATCTGCGGCCGGACCATTTCGGATCCATGCTGGTCTTCGGCATCAAGGGCGGCCTCGACGCGGGCAAGGCGTTCATCAACAACGTGAAGCTGGCGAGCCTTCTGGCGAACGTGGGTGATGCGAAGACGCTGGTGATCCACCCGGCATCGACCACGCATCAGCAGCTCCCCGAACCGGAACAGGCGGCGGCAGGCGTGACGCCCGACCTCATCCGTGTCTCGGTCGGCCTCGAACACATCGAGGACATCCTCTGGGACTTCGACCAGGCGCTCGCTGCAACGGGGACGGGCGCATGACGGTTCGTCAGGACGGCGGCATCGTGGAAACACGCAGCGTCACCTTCTTCCCGGCCGGATTCCTCGACACGCCCGGGGCGTGTGCTTCTTTGCCCGAACTGACGGTCGCGTATGAGACCTACGGCACGCTGAATGCCGCCGGCGACAATGCCATCCTGGTGTGTCACGCGCTCACCGGGAGCGCGCACGCGGCGGGACTGTCCTCCCCCGATCTCCGGTCCGCCGGATGGTGGGACCCCATGATCGGTCCGGGTCGCCCGCTGGACACGGACCGGTACTTCGTGATCGCGTCCAACTTCCTCGGCGGATGCTATGGGACCACGGGTCCGACATCCATCGATCCGCTCACGGGGAAACGCTATGGTATGTCCTTCCCCGCGTACGGCGTGCGGGACATGGTGCATGTGCAGAAAGGTTTGCTCGATCACCTGCGCGTGAAGAGCCTCGTCACCGTGATCGGCGGATCGCTCGGCGGTATGCAGGTGCTGGAGTGGCCCCTGTGCTACCCTGCCATGGTACGGTCCATCATCCCGATCGCGACTGCGGCACGGCATTCCGCATGGTGCATCGGGCTGAACGACCTGACGCGACAGGCCATCATGATGGACCCCGCGTGGCAGGGCGGGGCATACGATCCCTCCGCCCAGCCGGCCGCGGGACTTTCGCTCGCCAGGCAGATCGCCATGGTCACCTACCGGAGCGACATCTCATTCGCCCGGCGGTTCGGACGCGAGGCATCACCGGTTGCTCAGGGAGGCAAGGATGGCATGTTCGCGGTCGAGAGCTATCTGCGCTACCAGGGCGACAAGCTGGTGGGACGGTTCGACGCGAACACGTATCTCTATATCACCCGGGCGATGGATGCCCATGATGTGGCGGACGGACGGGGCACGCTCACCGATGTGCTCGGTGCCATCACCGTCCCGTCACTCAACATCGGCATCTCATCGGATATCCTGTACCCGGCGCACGAGCAGAAGGCGATCGCGGCAGCGCTCCCCCGCTCGGTGTACCGGGAGATCGATTCACCGGACGGCCATGACGCGTTCCTGATCGCCTACGATCAGCTCGGCGCCTTCGTCCGACAGTTCCTCAAGGAGAATGTATGAGTGTCATCGTGATGAAGTTCGGCGGGACCTCCGTCGAAAGTGCAGATGCCATGCGGCGTGTCGGGACCATCGTCCGGAGCAGCAAAGGGTCCGCCACCGTCGTGGTGCTATCCGCCTGTTCCGGTATCACCAACCAATTGCTGCGTATCGGCAAGGTTGCAGCCGAAGGGAATGCAGAGGAGGCCGCCGGGATCGTGCGCACGATCATCACCCGGCACACCGGCATCGCCGAAGAACTTCTCCCACCCGAGAAGCGCACCGAGGTCCAGGCGTCGATCGAGGTCTGGTCGCGCGAACTCCTCGCCCTCGTCCGGGGCATCAGCATCCTCGGCGAACTCACGAACCGGTCATTGGACATCCTGGCATCGTACGGCGAGCGGTTCTCCAGCCTCATCTTCGAGGCCTACGTGCGGCACACCGGCACCTCCTCGGCCCTCGTCGACGCCCGCACCTTCATGATCACGAACGCACAGTTCACGAAGGCCGTCCCGGATCTGGTCGCCACATCCGAACGCCTCGAGCAGACCGTGCGGCCGCACCTGCACAGCGGACATGTGGTCGTCACGCAGGGCTTCATCGGATCGACGCCCACGGGCATCACCACCACGATCGGTCGCGGTGGCTCGGACCACTCGGCGGCACTCATCGGCGCACTGCTCGATGCGGGCGAGATCCAGATCTGGACGGACGTGGACGGGATCCTGACGGCGGACCCCTCGATCATCAAGACCGCCCGGCGCATCCGCATCATGTCGTTCCGTGAAGCTTCCGAACTCGCGTACTTCGGCGCACGGGTCCTCCATCCCGAGACCATCCTGCCAGCTATCGAAAAGAACATCCCGGTGCTCGTGCTGAACTCCCGCCGGCCGGAATCCCCCGGTACCCGCATCGTCGGCCGGCCCGACACGGCGCAGCACTGCACCATCAAATCGGTGGCATACAAGGAAAGCATCTCCCTGATCAGCATCGTCTCCACGCGCATGTTCATGGCACACGGGTTCCTCGAGAGCGTGTTCGACGTCTTCCACAAATATCGCACGGTCGTCCATACCGTGGCGACCTCCGATGTCAGCGTCTCGGTCACGATCAATGATGTCTCCCATCTGCCGGAGATCCTCGAGGAACTCCGCCAGTTCTCCACGGTCACCGTCGACGCCGGCAAGGCGATCGTCTGCGTGGTCGGGGACAACCTCCGGAACAGTATCGGTGTGGCAGCACGGATCCTGACACCCATGGCCAAACTGAACATCAATATCAACATGATCTCCCAGGGTGCGTCGGAGATCAACCTGAGCTTTGTGATCGACGAGGTGAATGTACCTCTTGCGGTGCAGACCCTGCATGCGGAATTCTTTGACAACGGTGACCTGGATCCGGAGATCTTTGACTGATGACGACGAAGGGATATACGGTGATCGTGGCCGGGGCAACCGGCATGGTTGGTCGGACGATGATGAAAGTGCTGGAGGAGCGACAGTTCCCCGTCGCGCGGCTGGTGCCGCTCGCATCGGCACGCTCCGTAGGACAGACCGTCCCGTTCCGGGGTGAGGATATCCCGGTCCGGGAACTTTCCGAGGCATCACTGCGTGAAGCACAGGCAGGCGTGGCCCTCTTTTCCGCGGGCGCTTCGGTGAGCCGCACGTTCTCCCCCATCGCGGCGAAGCTGGGTACGGTGGTCATCGACAACAGCAGCGCGTTCCGGGCCGATCCGGAGACCCCGCTGGTGGTCCCGGAGGTGAATCCGGACGCACTGAAACGCCATCACGGTATCATTGCCAATCCGAATTGCTCGACCATTCAGATGGTCGTCGCCCTCAAGCCCCTCCACGACGCCTACGGGATCACCCGGGTGGTGGTGGCGACGTACCAATCCGTGACCGGCGCAGGCCAGCGCGGTTACGAACAGCTCATGGCGGAGATCCGCGGTGAGACGCTCGCACAACCGAAGTTCCCGTATCCCATCTCCCTGAACCTGATCCCGCACATCGATGAGTTCGAGGCGGACGGATACACGAAGGAAGAGATCAAGATGATGCGGGAAACGGTCAAGATCATGGAAGACCCGTCGATCAAGGTGAACGCGACCTGTGTCCGCGTTCCGGTCGTCGGCGGCCATAGTGAGGCGGTGACCATCGAATGTCAGCGCCCTCTGACGCTGGAGGGGGTGCGGGACTTGCTTCGGAACGCGCCAGGGGTTATCTTGCAGGATGACCCGGGGCGCAAGGTGTACCCCATGCCCAAGAACGCCGGCGGCCGCGACGAGGTCTTCGTCGGCCGTCTGCGCCTCGACCCTACCGTGCCGCATGGCCTGTCGCTCTGGATCGTCTCGGACAATCTCCGCAAGGGAGCGGCGACCAATGCCGTGCAGATCGCCGAGACGATGGCCGCCCAGGGGCTGTTGCGCACGGCCTGACACACGATCCACCCCCCGGTGGGCCTTCACGCGGGGAACGCTGACACCCAACACCGTGTTGTGAGGGCGGGGCATCGCACTGCCGCCGCCCTCCCATGCTTGTCGGACAACATCCACGACCCAACATCAACCAGGAGAACCACCATGCCACCTCATGCCGGACCGGACGGTCCGATCGACTTCTCCGATGTTACCAGCGGAGCGACGACGTCGGGCGAACCCCGCACGTACGTGGTCAAGTCAGGCGATTCGCTTTCCAAGATCGCCAAGGTCATGTACAGCGATGCCAAACAGTGGAAGAAGATCTTCGAAGCGAACAAGGATCAGATCAAGAATCCCGACCTGATCCGGCCCGGACAGAAACTGATCATCCCCTGACCACTCCGACACCCAACGAAAGGTGATGCAATGAACAGAACGTTCTGGATCCTGACGATCATCGCGCTCATCGCCGCTGTCGCCCTCATCGGATGCGGCAAGAAGGAAGCACCCCAGCCCGCGCAGCAAGCCGCGCAGACCCCGCCTCCCCCGCCCCCTCCCGCCATCGCCGATGTGGTCCTGGCGAAGGGATTCGATGCGGCGTGGAACGCGGTCAACCCGACGACGACATTCAAGCCGACGGACCGCATCAACGCACTCGTGAAGACCGTGGATGCGGCCCCGGGCAACAAGGTAGCCGCCACTTGGTGGTACGTGAAGACGAATCAGGTGATCAAGAGCGACACGATCGCGCTTGTGCAGACCGGTGCCAACAACACCCAGTTCTTCATCGAACGAGCGAAGGGGTGGCCCGCGGGTGACTATCGCGTGGATGTGACGCTGAACGGTGGCGTCCCGCGGCAGGCGGCATTCTCGGTGAAGTGACCTCGGTGTTCCCGGCATCCGCGCCGGTCGCACGGCGCGGATGTCCGCTATTCATCCGACCTACAGGAGTACTGTCATGAGTGCATTGCTCGAGATCCTCGCCGGTTCCCTCGGACGCGGCGCGGTGCAACAGATCAGTTCGAAACTCGGTCTCAACGCTGATACGACGGGTCGTATCGTCCAGGCGGCGCTGCCGATCCTGGTCTCCGCCCTTGCCCGGAATTCCTCATCGCCGCAGGGCGCTTCCGCGCTGCAGACGGCGCTGAACAAGGACCATGATGGGTCCGTGCTGGATGACGTCCTCGGGTTCCTCGGCTCGTCGGCGCAGGGCCCGGGTGCCGGGATCCTGCGGCACGTCCTCGGTGCGGAACAACCCACGGTTCAATCGACCATCGGGCAGGCTGCAGGTGTCGACGGTGCCCAGGCAGGTCAGGTCCTGGAAATGCTTGCCCCTCTGGTGATGGGCGCCCTCGGCAAGAAGACCGCTCAGGAGGGCCTCGATGCAGGAGGGCTCTCGCAATTCCTGCAGGGCGAAGCGCAGGCGGTGCAGCAGCCACGTGCGGACCTCATGGGATCCATCCTGGGTATGCTGGACCAGAACAAGGACGGCAATGTCGTTGACGACGTCGGCAGCCTGCTGGGCAAGCTCCTCAACAACCGTTCATAGGGGAAGGATGCGCCGGTGGAAACTGCACTGAGCATTGCATTGGGCATCGCGCTGAGCGCGGCCGCGGGGTTCCGGATCTTCGTCCCGCTCCTCGCTCTCAGCATCGCGGGATACACCGACGTCATCCACCTCACCCCGGGATTCGCCTGGATCGCTACGATCCCGGCGATGATCGCATTCGGCACGGCAACGATCGCGGAGATCGTGGCCTACTATGTTCCGTGGGTGGACAATGTGCTGGATACGATCGCGGCCCCCGCTGCGGTGGTCGCTGGCACGGTGATCTCCGCGTCGGTGATCACCGACCTCCCACCGCTCGTGCGGTGGTCGCTCGCGCTCATCGGCGGTGGCGGCATCGCGGGGATCTTTCAGGGTGCGACGGCCTTCCTCCGGCTCAAATCGACCACCTTCACCGCTGGCCTGGGCAATCCTGTCCTGGCCACGATGGAACTCGGCGGCTCTGTCATCACGGTGATCCTGGGGATCCTGGTCCCGGCGATCGCGGCGGGGTTCCTCGCACTGCTGGCGATCGGGGTATTCCTGGTGGCGCGCCGGGTCCTGTTCGGGCGGCCGGCACGCCATCAGCACGGCGGGTAGGGACTACGGCTTGTAGTACTTCATCGCCTCGGGTATGAGATTCGTCAGGTTGTTGATGCGGGTCTCATCCGACGGATGCGTGCTCATCAGTTCGGGCGGAGCGCCGCCGCCATTTGCGGCCGACATCCGCTTCCAGAACGACACGGCTTCATGCGGGTCGTAGCCGGCCATCGCCATGAAGACCAACCCCAGATGGTCCGCTTCACTCTCCTGCGTCCGGCTGAACGGCAACAACGCGCCATACTGCGCGCCCACGCTGTACACGGACATCCACAGGCTCCTGGTCTGCTCGGGTTTGGACTTCAGCGCCTCTGACAATGCTGCGCCACCATACTGCGCGATGAGGCCCTGGCTCATGCGCTCGTTGCCGTGTTCGGCGATCGCATGCGCCACTTCATGCCCCATCACCACGGCGATGCCCGCCTCGGTCTGCGTCACGGGCAGGATGCCCGTATAGAAGACGACCTTCCCACCCGGCATGCACCACGCGTTCACTTCCTTGCTCTCCACAACGTTGAATTCCCACTTGTAATCCTTGATGGCGTCGCCGTACCCATTCTGATTCATGTAGGTCTCGACGGCCTTCTGGATCCTCGCGCCGACATTGCGGACCATCGTGATCTGCTGCTGATTGGTGCTCAGCTTGTTGGCCTTCAGGAAATCGCCGTACTCCTGGTAGCTCATGCTCATCATCTCGCTCGCAGGGATGAGGCTGAGCTGCTTGCGTCCGGTGATCGGCACCGTGCTGCAGGCAACGATCAGCAACGAGAGGATGACGGCGAAGAGCGTGGCTTTGGTGACCGGTTTCATGGGGAGGACCTCCTTGATCAACTGCGACACTTCATTTGTCGAGGTGGAGCTTCTTGAGTTTGGGTTGAATGACGAATCGGCAATACGGTGCATCAGGATGATTCCGGAAATACGCCTTGTGGTAGTCCTCGGCGGGGTAGAACGTATCGAGATCCTGGATCTGCGTGACGATCGGACTGTCGAAACGCTTCTGGGCCTCGGCCTTCGACCGCTCGGCAGCGGCCCGCTGCGATGCGTTATGCGCGAAGATGACCGACCGGTACTGCGTGCCGACATCGGCCCCCTGCCGGTTCATCGTGGTCGGGTCGTGCGCCTCCCAGAAGGTCTCGAGCAGACGCTCATACGAGATCTTCGCGGGGTCGAAGGTGATCTGCGCGACCTCCGCATGACCGGTGGTGCCGGTGCAGACCTGCTCGTAGGTCGGATTCTTGGTGTGACCGCCGGCGTATCCCGGCATCACGGACTGGACACCATCGAGCCGTTCGAACACGGCTTCGACACACCAGAAGCATCCAGCCCCGAATGTCGCTGTTTCCATGGGCTTACGTCCGGTTGGTTGCCCCGACACCACGGCCGGGAGGATCAGGATCACGATGGAGAAGAACAGTGTGTGCATGCTCATGGAACATCCTCCCGCTCTTACAAGTTCGCCTCACGTCCACAATATACCGCCGCCGTCGGCTCGTGACGGAAGGTCTCGAGCACGCGAATCCCATGTGCCCCATGGCCGCGGAGAGCCATGGCCATCATCTCCACCGCACGTGCGTTCGTATTGCAGTCCTTGCTCACATGGGCCAGCAAGACCGCCCCGGGATGGAACGCTGATGCCGACAGGATATCCAGGACGAACTGACCGGACTGTTCATTGGAGAGGTGCCCGATCGTGCGGATACGGTCTTTGAGCCACGCCGGCCGGCCGGATGCCTCGAGCATCACGGGGTCATGATTCGATTCCACGACCAGGACGTGCGAGTTCGCACAGTGACCCACGAGCCCGTCAGGAACATAGCCCAGGTCCGTGGCCACCGAGGCCTTGACGTTCCCGGCAAGCGTTTCCGTTTCCACGGAATATGCATAGCACCCACCCGCAGCATCGTGGGGTACCGGAAAGGCATTCACCAGAAAAGGACCGATCTGTGTGGAAGGCCCCCGCATCGCGCGGATGAGCGGCGTGCCCTGAACCTTGCGCACATCCCGGTACTGTTCCGCCAGCACCTGCAGGATCGTCGGGGGTGCATGGACCGGGATCCGCAATGCGAGGAAGCCCACCAGTGTCTGGGGAAGGACATGGTCCGCATGGGCATGGGTCAACACCACCCCCTCCACCTCTCTCAGGGTAAGCCCGAGCGGACGCAGGTGTCTACTGATATACCGCTGGCTGAAGCCGCAGTCGATCAGTAATGCCCGGCGTTCATCCCAGATGACCGTGCAATTGCCTGCACTCGAACTCCCCAGGACACAGACGTGCATCAGGCCGCACTCCTGCACATCCTACGCACCACGCTGTCCTCCACGCCGTGGCGCCTGGAAGCTCGGGCCGCGTACACCCTGTCCGCGTGCACCACCCCGGGCACCGCCTTCGGTCTTCTTCCCGTGGGCGCCAACGCCGCCATGATGTTTCTCATCGGACTTGGGAGCCGTGATGTCCTTCAGGGACAGCGGATAGTCCGTCAGCTTCTGTCCATGCAGGCCCTCGATCGCCTTCTTCCCCTGCTCGTCATCGGCGATCTCCACTTCGGCAAAGCCGGTCGGCTTGCCCGTCACACGGTCAAGATCGATGCGTGTTGACGCCAGCGGTCCGTACGGCTTGAACAGATCGGCCAGCTTCTTTTCGTCGATCTCGCGTGGAAGGTTGGCAACATGGATATGCATACGTGTACTCCTGTGGTGAACGAAAGAATGT
>WBZP01003200.1_pt1 | contig 17968 bp, 13 predicted proteins | sample 5204301 | NCBI WGS metagenome assembly WBZP01 (sample SAMN12412401, study PRJNA552823) | activated sludge metagenome | isolation source: activated sludge from nitrification reactor of wastewater treatment plant... | place: USA: Pennsylvania | collected 2017 | reverse complement strand
GTCTGCGCTTCTCTGTGTTTGAGTCCTACTTTTAGGCTGTCTGTAGTATGTCATATCCCTGTCTCCGTCGCTGTAACGATTTTCCGCATGAACGGAGACAATCCCTATCAATCATCAAAACTTCTCTGTGGACGATTCCTTTGGCGTGGGCGGCGGCTAGGGCGGAGGACAACTGTCTTGTGAATCGGACCACTTCGTAGTCGGGCAGGCGTCCACCCAAGCGCTTGAGACGAGCGGCCAATGACTCGCCGCGCAGAAACTCCATGACCAAGTAGGCCGTACCATCTTCGAGCTGATTCACTTCCGAGATCGGCACGACACTGGGATGTTCGATGCGATTTACCGCACGTGCTTCATTAAAGAAGCGCTTCACCGCGTCCGGGCGGGAGGCAAACTTTGGATGGAGTACCTTGATGGCAACGTGGCGATCGATACCCATGTGAACGGCCTCGTAGACAGTTCCCATCCCCCCCTCACCCAACGTGCGTCGGATGCGGTACTGTCCCAAGGTCGCACCACGGAGGAATGCCATCAACAAGCCCCCAAAAGATTATCATTGTGACACATCCGTCGGGCGAGTCAATCAATCGACTTGGTTGTGAGTCTCTGCTCTGCTGCAAATCAGTAGGAGGAGGGAACTGTTCGAGAATTCTTCCTTGATTCTGACGGTGTCGATTTTGGATTGGGAAGTGTTGCGCTTCAGGTCAACTTGGACTGTCTTCCTGTCCCGAGATTGTAGGGCTGGGTTCGGTTAGGCAGCCAGTTGGCTGCGGACTTCGGTTCTTCTTTACTGCCGGGCTCTGTCTAGTGTTTCTCAGCGCTGCTGCTGTCTCTGTTCAGGACTCCCAAAGTGCTCATGCGAGTCAGGAAAACTTCCCCCTGTGCGTCACTCAGCATTAGGGAAGTTGTTTCGGCGTTCTCGACGGGCATCATAGTAGGTGGGAAACGGCTAAGTCTTTGCATCCCTCACGAAGAGACCCTGTGGATCTTGCGTCCGAGCTTGGTGTCGCCGTAACGTCTGCGATGACTGATCCACGTCGTTATCAAAGTGATAGATGGCTATCCTCGCGGGACTGTTGCCCACTTTGTCTGCGATGAATTCGCGTGCCTCGGCCCGTGCGGAAATGATAACATAGGACGGCTATTTTCACTCTTTGATGGGGGAATCCATGAATGCCAAGCAACAGTACGACAAGTTTGTTGAGCATGTGCAGCAGTCGACCAAGAAATTCACCTTGAAGCGAAGTAGCCTCAAGCCGCTCTTTGAAATTCTCGATGAGCAGATGAAGAAGAAGAAGATCGCAGCGCTCGATCCGACGGCGGTGACCAAGGCATTGGGCAAGGACAAACGCCTAGCCAAGTATCAGTCTGCGCTTGATACGTTGCTGGGAGTATGGGGCACGGATCATGACTACGTGATTCCCAAACCCGGAACGCAGCCGAAGGAGTCCGCCATTACACCCACCATTATCCTTGGTGATGGGGAGGATAAGCGCAAGATTCTGTCCACGAAGGATATGGCTTGCCACACTTGGGCCATCAGCGGCACTCCAGCGAATGCAGCAAAGGTCAACACCGCGTACACAGAGCTGATGGATGAGATCGGCGACCGCTATGACTACGGGTTCGGACTAGATAAGGGGGCGCTGGCCAACGCTCGTCAGGCCACCATGGACGCTATCGGCAAGAGTCTGTGCGAGAAGCGGACCGAGGCGCTGGATCACCAAGTGTACGTCTGCGGTGGATTCAGAGAGGGGCAGGTCTGCCCAGAGCATCTGTGGATCGAGGACCACACGGCCGGTAAATCGTACGATACCTTCATCGCTCAGGACGTCCGGGTGGTCGACCGGGTGGGCGAGAAGGGCAAGCCATTTAAGCCCGGGTGCGAAGCGTCGGCATTCAAAGCGGACGAGATCGCCCGCGTGCGCGTGGATGGCTACACCAAGGGACAGTACACCAGTCTTCCTTAGTTTCTACGGCCCAACCCAAAGCGCCATGGAAACGTCATCCAAATAACAGTCCGGTCCTATTTTCAACCGTCTGACCATTCTTCCTTCCTCCACGAAGCCCATTTTTTTATAGAGCGCGATCGCGTTGGTATTGGAAGACCTCACGCGCAATTCGATTTTCTCGATCTTCTGGTTGGATGTCGCCCAATCAATCAGATGCGATAAGAGTCTTTTTCCATGCCCATTTCCTTGGTTGCCCTCATGAACGGCAATCGTGAGATCGACAACGTGTGAAGTCACCGCAAGCTTGAATGGCTCGAGAAGTGCGTGTCCGACAATTTTTCCGTCGGCGATCATCACGATGAACTTGCCGGATTCACTGTTGCCGAGTCTAACGATGCGCTCCCGAAAAACCTCGTCCTTCAACTCACTGGGAGTAGATGCCAGACGACCAGGCACGCGTGCGATGACTCGTTGGGCTTCTGCCAAAATCTCAGCATCATCCACGCGGGCGTCGCGAATCTGAAGGTCTCTCAAGTTGTTCGCCATGGCTCTCGCACCCATCGTTTGTTGTGAAGACAGCGGTACGGTCGCACTACTGATTGAAGACGACCGAGCAGGCGCTCAAGCGCCTCCCCTTCCTCCTTCGAAAGTCGGTCGGCCCGCTCGGCCGGCCACAGATGGAAGTAGTGGTTCACCAACAGCAGGAACGGCACCATACCGATCAGCGCGACTGCTCCGTACGGAAGCCAACGACGCTTGAGCCAACGACGCTTGCGCTGCTGTTGCGAAAGTGCTGCTAGCTCGGCCTCAAACCCACTCTCCGTTTGCGTCACCGCTTTTCCCTTTGCTTGAACGTTGGTTGCTTGTAGAAATCCCTAGGGAGGGACTCCGTCCGCTTGACCTGCGCAACCGGCCCGAGGTAAGTCCATCGTCATGTTGAGGTACGCGATGCGACGATCGATTCAGTTGTCTGCCTGCGGGCGGCGTCAGCGAACGACACCATCCGTTCGCGCTCTTCATCCCACAGCTTGAGCCGCAGCGCAGCAAATCCATCTGCGATTCCGATGCGAACAGGATGCAGCTCGGTCGCGAAGGCCTGCTGGACCATCGCGAGTTGGTAGTTGGGAATGCGGCTGACCAAGTGATGAATGTGATGATAGCCGATCGATCCTGTCACCCAGCGGAGCAGGGGAGGCAAGTCAAGGAATGTGCTGCCAGCGAGTGCCGCCCGTTCGTAGTCCCAGGATTCACTGCGAGCCCAGTAGGCATGCTCGAACTGGTGTTGGACGTAGAAGATCCAGATACCGACAGAGAGAGCGAGTAGCCAGGTGACCGAGAGCACCTTCAGTGCTGGACCAAGGCCGACAGTTGACCGGGCGAGCATGCCCATCCCGAGTAGGGCCGCGTTGGTGGCTAGCACGCTTGTCCATTCCCGCCGATGTGCGCGTGTGAGATCCCAGGGAAATCGATGTTTGATCCCGAACAGCAAGATGGGCCCGATTCCCAGGAGCACGACCGGATTGCGCAGGAGTCGGTAGCCCAGTCGCTGCATAGGAGAGAGCGCGGCATACTCCAACACAGTGAGCGTGGTCACATCACCCATGCCACGGCGGTCGAGGTTTCCCGATGAGGCATGATGCGCGTTGTGGGTAAGTTGCCAGTATCGGTAGGGGGTCAGCGACAACACTCCCAAGAAGAACCCTAGGACGTCGTTGGCACGACGCGAAGGAAAGAAGGAACCGTGTCCGCAGTCGTGCGCGATGACAAACACCCTGAGCATCAAGGCCGCAGCCGGAATGGCGAGCAGCATGGTAAGCGGCAGAGAGCGTCCAACCAGCGACAACATAGCGGCCCAGATGGCGGCGAGGGGCAAAAGAGTGGTTGCGACCTGAACGAGGGCTTGTGAAGTGTCGGCGCGAGCGTAGACCTGCAGCTTCTTACGAAGAGGGCTCACGGTGCACGACTCCGGTCAAGGAGAGCGCGAGCCTCTGCTGCACTCATGTTGGGTACGATGGTTCCTATGAAACGAAGGATCGGAGATAGCGCGATCTCGGAGGGGAAGGTGGCAATGTCGCTCTGTGGTTGCAGCGGAAGTCCGGCACGACGGAAGCAGCGCGCAACGTACTGGGAGCAGAACAGCGCTTCCGGATGCTCGCAATCGGCCGGGAGCTTCAGTCCCACGACGTCGTGCAAGATGGTACGAAGAAGGGCCGTCTTCCCGTAGGCTAATCCGAGATTGACCTGCGCCTCTTCGATGATGCTGCTGACGTTGATCATCTGACGATACTCCGGTCGAATCTGGTACCAGTCCACTTCACCAGGATAGCTTTGTAGCGCGATGCTGAGCGGTACGGCCTGGATGCATGCACTATCCGCTTGAAGGAGCATCGCACGGCGGTGCCACCACGCAACCAGCCCGCAGTGAGAGTAGCTGCTCTGCGCACCGGCCTGAAGCATCCGCGAAATCGGATGGGTGCCCCGGAACATCAGCACATCGGCATCCTGAAGGGTTTTGCGGATGTCCAAGTAGGACAGATAGGGGCCAGCCGGTGCGTCCAAGTTCCCGCGCACGGAGGCCGCTGGCTGGCCGTGGCGAGTCACCGATTGCTTTGGTGAAGGTTGCAGGAGAAGCTGCTGCATCGCCTCGCGATGCTGGGTGAGGCGGGTGTGTGAATCGTATTTGTCCCCAGAGCCATCATCTTGCCTGCTCATATCAACGATGCGTTCTTCGAGCAGCGTGATCGACTCCTGAATATTGGGAGGAAAGACCTGCAACTTGCGCTCTGTCGGGAGCGGCGGTTTCGAGGGCGAACGGTCGCGACCAAACATCACTGCAGCAAGAACGTAAATGAGAGCCCCGAGACCACACGCCAGGCTCCGCCCCGCCCCTAGGCTGAGGAACAGAACTGCGATCATCAATCCGCAAGCGAAGCCAACGGCGTGCCGTCTCAATCGCGAAGTCGTGGTCGGCAACTCCACCGGGATTCCGGCGGTACGGAGGCGCACGGTGGCTCGTCTGATCGCGTTGGCTGCTACCTTGCTATCGACTCCTCGATGCCGCAGAGTCCGCAACGTAGCGACAAAGGATTCTAGGGAATACACCTGATCGTCGTGTAGTCCCAGCGCGGCTTGAGCGTCCTGCAAGAGCGCACGCTTCCTCTCACTGATGATGTCCTCCGCACAGGCAATCTCGATGAGCTGAAGCATGCTCCCAAAGCGAGCCTGGTCGTCCATGGTCCGCAGTGGTGCAAGGAGCTCCCGCACCTTTGGTGGTGCGCGCAGGAATGCATGCACTTGCTGCCGACCTTTGTCCGAAAGTACGCTCAGATCGAACAAACGGTAGAGCAACTCGACCCCATCCGGGTCTAGCGATCCGTCTGAGGCGGCGATCGCTAGCATGGCACCGTAGAGGGCGATGCACTGCTCCTCTTCGACCGCCTTGTGCTGATCGGGGGGAGGATCTGCTGGCAAACCACTCGCATTGGTAGGTGTCGATTCTGGCATCGGCTCCTCTGGTACTCGCTCTCCTCCTGGATGTTGAGCGCTTTCCTATCGTATCACGAACCAGTCCCAGCAGACACGGTTCCGCCCCGCGACAGTTCATGGATTCAATAGACCGGTCTCCGGAGGCCCGGAAGAGGTAGGCCAACCGGCTCGGTCGGATCTGGGTCGCGGATTGCGCAGGGAAATTTCCCGCAGGTTCTCACCCGGCAGGGGGAAGATTCCCTAAATTTTTCGACGAGCGCTACCTGATTCCGACCAAGGTGCTTTCGCCACTTCAAGGCTCATCTTGAGGTGGCAAGGTGCGCTGGTGTAGGGAACTCCTTAAACTCCGTTTACGTCGATTGCCACCACGGCTTGGCAGCCATTGGCGGTGGTGACGTTCTGCGCGGCGGCAAAGGTGCCGGGACCGGTTCCAAGAAAGATGCTGACGTTGCCGCCTGTGTTATTGGCGGTGACGAGGTCGAGCTTGCCATCGTTGTTCAGATCCGTGAGTACCGAACCTTCGGGGCCCATGGTGTTGGTGCTCAGTGTCGTTGGGTTCCCAAAGCCTGTACCGGTGTTTAGGTGGACCGTGGCGTTGTTGCTAAGTTGATTGGCGACCACGAGATCCGGCTTCCCATCGCCGTTGAGATCTTTGGACAAAATCATGCGCGGTTGCATGCCGGTGGAAATCGGGTTTCCAGCCGCGAAATTGCCGATTCCGTCTCCATTGTGAATGTTGACCTGGCCGGCGGTGATAAGTCCTACTGCCAGATCGAGTTTGCCATCGCTGTTCCAGTCATCCACCGCGAGGTGCCGAGGTGCCGCTCCGGTGTTGAGCGTGGTCATCGCCGCAAATCCCAAGGTTCCGCTCTGGTACGCGAACAAATCCGAGCGCATGGTGGTCTGGGAATCGGGATTGGTGACGACGATGGCGGTCGGCCCGCAGGTCATAGACTTGGCCGGTGTGGTGCAGGTGATCGAGGTTGAACTGGCCACGGTGACGCCCGTGCAAGCGACCCCAGCAACGGTGACGGTCGCGCCGGATTGAAAGCCGTTGCCGCTGATGGTGATGGCGGTTCCACCGCTGTTGGGTCCGGTCGCCGGAGCGATCCCGCTGATTCCCAATCCGGAAGGCAGGTCGGCTGTTCCCATATCAGCAGTCCCGGTGGTCGTATTGTCACATTGTGCGACGGAAAAGCAGAGTAGCAAGCAACCCAAACCGATAAGCTTATTCACTGTCCGCATGAAGGTTCCCCCTTACCAAGTTGCAAGCCTGACGGTGTCGCGACCAAGGCCCCCCGCACATGGCCGCCCAGGCTTTCGACGCCCGATTGCGAGCGTGCTCATCCAAGGTAGTCGATTGCTTGTAACGGTGACAACTTGACATGCTAGGTTGCTCCGAAATGACTGCTAAGTCCTCGACGTCCCGTCCTCGCTGGGAGCTATCCCGCCGAATCGCTCAATTCCCATTCCTCGAAGCACTTTCGAAGAGAGTGCTTGTCTGTGACGGTGCAATGGGAACCATGCTCCAGCGGGCGGGTTTGACGCTGGAAGACTTTGCGGGCAAAGACGGCTGCAACGAAATCCTGTGTGAGACTCGTCCCAAAGCAATTGCCGATGTTCACGCCGCGTACTTTGCGGCGGGGGCCGACATCGTGGAGACGAACAGCTTTGGTTCGACCTCGCTGGTTTTGGCGGAGTATCAGATTGCCGACCGGGCCTACGCTCTGTCCCGGCGCTCGGCTGAGATTGCCCGCCAGGTTGCTGATTCCTTTTCAACCCCTGAGTGGCCGCGATTTGTGGCGGGCTCCGTTGGTCCGACCACCAAGTTGGTGACGCTCGGCCACGTTACGTGGGATGAGCTGTTTGAGTCGTACGCCACCCAAATGCACGGGCTCATTGATGGTGGCTCGGACTTTGTGTTGATTGAAACCGCACAAGACCTGCTCGGCGTAAAGTGTGCGGTGCTGGCTGCGCGACGGGCGATGGAGCTGGCGGGTCGCGAGGTGCCGATCTTCACGCAGCTTACCGTCGAGACGACCGGAACGATGTTGGTCGGCACCGATGTCGCGGCGGCACTGCCTGCGCTTGAAGCAATCGAGCCAGATGGGATCGGGCTCAACTGCGCCACCGGCCCCGATTTGATGCAGGAGCACGTCCGCTATTTGGGCCAGAACGCCAGTCGTTTCGTCGCGGTGCAACCGAATGCCGGACTGCCTCGCAATGAGGGAGGCGTGGCGACCTATGACCTAAAGCCCGAGATGCTGGCCGATTTCCAAGAGCGCTTCGTTCGCGAGTTTGGCGTTTCTCTCGTCGGTGGTTGCTGCGGTACGACCCCGGCCCACATTGCGGCGGTGGCGAAGCGGGTTCGCAGTGAGCCCGTTAAGGCGTTCTACGGACGGCCTCGGCCCGAGTCGAAAGTGGCCGGTCAGGCGTCCTCGTTGTACGTGGCGGTGCCGCTCGTTCAAGAGCCAGCACCACTTATCATCGGCGAGCGCAGCAATGCGAACGGCAGCAAAAAGTTCCGCGAGCTGCTCCTCCGGGAAGACTTCGAGGGTCTGGTCGAGGTCGGTCGCGAGCAAGTCGCCGAAGGTGCGCACCTCATCGATGTCTGCACCGCGTATGTGGGTCGCGATGAAGTCCGTGACATGCGAGAGGTGCTGCGTCGATACGCCACCCAAGTGACGCAGCCGTTGGTGATTGATACGACCCAGCTCGACGTGCTCGAGGAGTCTCTCAAGCTGATCGGCGGGCGGGCCGTCATAAACTCCGTCAACCTGGAAGACGGCGAGGAAAAAGCGAACCGCATTTGTGCGCTCGCCCGTCGTTACGGCGCGGCATTGGTGGTGCTGACGATCGATGAGGACGGGATGGCCAAGACGGCCGAGCGCAAGCTGGCGGTGGCGCGTCGTCTCTATCATCTAGCAGTCGACGGACACGGGTTGCCACCATCGGCGCTCCTGTTTGATCCACTGACGTTTACGATTGCTTCGGGCGATGAAGACAGTCGCAACGCAGCGGTCGAGACCCTGTCGGGCATACGCCTGATCAAAGAGTCGCTGCCCGGTGCGCTGACCTTGCTGGGTCTGTCGAACGTGAGCTTTGGCCTCAAGCCCTTCGGTCGGCAGGTTCTGAACTCGGTGTTTCTGTCAGAAGCGATCCTAAACGGTCTCGATGCCGCGATTGTGAGTCCGGCCAAGATCCTGCCGCTTGCCAAGCTCAAGGCTGAAGATGTTGAGCTGGCCCGTGATCTCATCTACGACCGTCGACAACCGGGGTACGATCCGCTGTTTAAGTTTGTCGATCGTTTTAGTGGTGAAGCGGCCGACACGGGGGCGCAGCGTAGTGAGACTGGCACCCTCGAAGAGCGCCTCGCCCGTCGGATCATTGATGGCAAGAAGGTTGGGATCGACAAGCTGCTCGAAGAGGCTCTTAACGCCGGGCACAAGCCGCTGTTTATCATCAACGAGATCCTGCTGGCCGGGATGAAGACGGTGGGTGAGCTGTTTGGTTCGGGACAGATGCAGCTTCCGTTCGTGCTCCAGTCCGCAGAAACCATGAAGGCGGCGGTGGCGTATCTAGAGCCGTTTATGGACAAGCAGAGTGGCTCTGAAAAAGGAGTGATCGTCCTTGGCACCGTCAAGGGAGACGTCCACGACATCGGCAAAAACCTGGTCGATATCATTTTGTCGAACAACGGCTATCGGGTGATCAACCTGGGAATCAAGCAGCCGATCGACGCCATCCTCGAAGCGGCAGAGCAGAACAAAGCGGACGCAGTGGGAATGTCCGGCCTGCTGGTGAAATCGACGGTGGTGATGAAGGAAAACCTGGAACTGATGGCCAGCCGTGGCTGGTCGATTCCGGTACTGTGCGGTGGGGCTGCGCTCAATCGCGCCTATGTCGAAGGACCACTGTCGGCATCGTATCGCTCTGGGGAAGTTTACTACGGCGTCGATGCGTTTTCGGGTCTGCGCCTGATGGATGAGCTGTGTGGTCACGTCAAGCCGGAGGAGCGAACCCTGACCGGGCCGGGACGCAAAAAGCTTGCTGGCCAGCGGATTCAAAACGAGCTGAACAAAGCCGAAGTACGGGCCGAGGCGATGCAAGCGGCGATGGAGTACGCTCCGTCTGATGTCGTCCAGCTTGCGCACGTGCCGCAGCCGCCCTTTTGGGGGCCGCGACTGTTTGAAGGGGGACAGATCAACCTGCGCGATGTGTTCGGCTACATCAATCGGCTGGTTCTGTTCCGTGGTCAGTGGCAGTACCGTCGGGGGCGTCGCTCCGAGGAGGAATACCGACACTTTGTCACAGAGACGGTGGAGCCGAAGTTCTACAGGTGGTGTGAGCGCGCCATCGAACGCCGACTGCTTAGGCCGCGTCTTCTGTACGGCTACTTCCCTTGTTACTCCGAGGAAAATAGCCTGGTGGTGCTGCATCCTCCGGGCACTCCCAACGCGCTGACAGAGGCCGAGCGCTTCACGTTTCCGCGCCAACCACAGGGCAAGCGGCTCTGTATCGCGGACTTCTATCGTCGCAAGGACAAGGCTCTCAAAGAGGGTTTCGATGTCCTGCCGATCTCACTGGTGACGATGGGGGATACGCCCGCCCAGGTCGAAGCAGAGATGTTTGCCAAGCATCGCTACGACGACTATTTGCACTTCCACGGCCTCGCGGTCGAAGCGACAGAGGGCCTGGCAGAGTGGTTACACAAGCGGGTCCGCCATGAGCTAGGCATCTCCGGTGCCGACGCGCCACTGACCGAGGGACTCTTCCAGCAGGGCTATCAAGGGAGTCGCTACAGCTTTGGATATCCAGCGTGTCCGCGTCTCGAAGATCACGTGCAACTCTTCCGCTTGGTGGGGGCCGAGAAGATCGGAATCGCGTTGTCGGAAGAGTTTCAGATTGTCCCAGAGCAGTCCACCGCCGCGATCATCAGTCACCACCCCGATGCCCGATACTTCAGCATCACGGGAGGGTGACCGATGATGGCTATTTGACCGCCACGAGGATTCCGAACGTGGCGCACAGAGAGACTACTTTGCCGTCACTCACTTGGATGTCAAAGTAGTCCTTGCACTTGGCCGAGACAGATTGCAGCCACTGTGCCAGGCCTTCGCTTTCTTTGTGAGGGAGCCGCATCCGCTCGGTCCATTCGACGTAGGGATAGACTTTCTTGGTGAGTGGATCGGTATGGATGACCCGCAGGCCGGACTCTTCACAGAGTGAGCGCCACTCCGACAGACGGAGAGCCCGGACGTGACTGGGATCGCGCCAGCGCTCGAAGCGATCCATACAAGCGTCTAGTTCATCGTCTTCAGGAGCCATGTTGTCGTCGAGAATGAAGCGCCCTCCGGGTTTGAGGACTCGCGCCACCTCACGGACAAAACGAATCGGGGCCGGGAAGTGATGAGGCGCAAGCCGTGCGGTCACGACTTCAAAGTCGCGGTCCACAAACGGCAGCGCCTCCGCATCCGCACGCACGAAGAGGACGTTCTGTTGTCCGTTCTTGCGAACGAATTCCTCTGCCACCTCCAGCATGCGTGGCGTCAGGTCCGAGGCCACCACTTCTCGCGCTTGTCGCGAGAAGGCCAGCGCCGTGTGTCCGCCTCCAGTTGCAATATCGAGCACTCGTTCTGTGCCCGAGAGCTGGGCCAACTCGACCATGCGGTGCAGATCATCCCCCTCACGATGCAACTTGCTTTCAACAAAGCGCTGCGCCGAGCCCGCAAACTGTGACTGGGCTAGCTGTTTGATATCGTCGGCGTTCGGGGGGCTCTGTGCTTCCACGATGGACATCCTCACTTCGCGATGTTGGTTTACGTGTTCTTGTGCCCAAAGTCGATCAGTTGCGCCGATACCTTGTCGAGGTCTGCGCTCAAGAACATTCCACGCAGGTTGCCGCGTGGGCTACTAACGGTGTGATCGGCCCAGGTCTGGACTCCTTTCGACACGGCGAGCTTGCGGCACGCGATCGGATCTCGACCCAGCGACCGGAGGGTGATCTGCGTGACTGGCTCCATGGCTGCGCGATCCCAAGCATAGGGAACCTGGGTCAGGAGTCGCCGCAGCGGACTGTTTTCCCACAGCGCTGGATCATCGCTGCGAGCAAATGCGCGGGTGTTGATGTCTTGGCGCAAGGTATACGCATAGCCACCGGGATACGGGGAGGCATCGGACAGAATCCGCGTGTCTTTGGTGAAGTACAGGACGTGGCGCTCGGGAATGATATCGCCTTCGTGGATCGCACCGACCTCGAATACCCAGTCGTTTTTGTCCCAGCCGACCACCTCAACGTGGATGAGGAAGGGACGAGTCCAGTTGCCAATGGTGTCTTGGGTCGTTACGGAATACCGCCAGAAATCCCCAACGGTGAGCGGAGGCGGATACGCGCCTTGCTCGTCTGGCGTGATCACCCAGTGCAGGTCGAGCCCCTTGTACTTTTCGCGAATCGTCTGCGTCACGGTGGCCTTTTCGCCTGCACAGATCGAGTACACCAGCGTGCGCAAGGTGGGGTGGAAGTTGGTTTGACTCGATCCCGGATCGCGCTGCTCGGCGGCATTTTGGACCGACAGCGGCTGCGGTCGCCACATCAGATCGGGGTGGTCGAGCCGAGAACCGCCAATCCAAGATCCGCTGGTCGGATTCTCTTTGCTGCCGGAGATGCGATAGGCGTAGACCTTGGGCCGCTCGTCCATCGGCCAGTTTTTGACGCCGACGAAGTTGGGCTCGACGGCATCGTTGGCAAACCAGATTTGCGCGGTGACGTTCCAGGTATTCGGCCCAACGTCGCTGTAGTCGAACTGGTAGCGATAGGCCGGATAGTTCCAGACCTCGCGGGTCGGCTGGCCGGTTTTGGGATCAATGGGATCGAGCTTGGTGTCAAAGATAAGCCCGCGCTTTTCCTTGCCAATCGACTGAATCACCGTCGAGTGGAAGAGGTGGGCATCGTCTTCCCCGAGCTTGCGGATGATGTCGATCGGATCGCCGTTGTGGCAGACCGTCAGGAGTCCTTTTTGGTCACCGACTTGGAACTCAATGCCGCTGATTTCACGGGGACGGTTCGGTTCGTTTTCCAGCACGGACGCCGCCGCCCAGCCGTTGCAGTGGCCCCACCAGAATGCGGTGTAGCCGGTCGCATCTTCCATTCGTTTGTCGGCAAAGTGCCGCCAGCCTTCAAACTCTTTGCTGCGCGGGTTTGGGAGCCCGGACGCCACGCAGTACTGGTCGTACTTATCGAGCGGTCCGCCCTCTTCGTACAGGTTCATGTAGTCGTCGCGGTCGTGGCTCGATAACATTGGCCACCAGTATCCCGACCACGCCGGACGGGCCGCTTCTCCTCGGAACAGGTAGTCGCTCATGGTCTTTTTGATTCCTTTGCTGGCACACAAATACTGAATCGACCCAACTACTTTACTCCTGCCCATGACCAGCGGCTTTTCCGATTCGTGATGGTACGCAAAGCCGGGTTGCCCACCAGTTGCTTGTGCGGCGTTTTGGTCGGACCGATGAATCGCTGTGGCTGGGATGGCCGCAAGTACCGGCGATTTCTGTTGATTCTGGTTCCAAATCTGGGAACGTGGTGGGGTGACAGGAGGGATTATGCGACACCCGCAGACTTCGCTTCCCCGACGGTCCCGGTGGTTTTGGGGACTGACGTTGGGACTGTGCCTTCTCCGAGGACCGAGTCAGGCTGCGACCACTGAAAAGACGCTGCAAGACTACAAGTATTTTCGGACGCTATGCATCGATCTGCTCGGGCGGATGCCGACAGAGCAGGATTTGCAAGCGTTCGAGCGTCCTGACTTCAACCTGGAGTCGTGGATCGATGCCCACCTGACCGGCGATACCTACGCCGATCGCCTCACCCGAATCTACTCCGATTTGTTGCGCCCTCAAACGGTATCGTTCCAGGTGGGAACCAGCCGCAATACGCTGGCCCGGATCTTGGTCAAGGACGATACCGGGAAGGACACCTGGGTCTACTTCCGTCCCGGTCAGCGACGCGGTCGTCATGCGCTGGTGCCGAAGCCGGCCGATCCGAACTATCCGCAATGGAACAACCTGGTCAAAGGTGGATTCTGTCTGCTCGAAGCCGAGACAGGACTGAAGTATCCCGATGTCAGCGGTGCGCTGCCTCCAACTGGAACCGCTAAGCCCATCGACAAAGCGGTGCTGGACCAGTACACGACCGTGGTCAAGCCGTGGTGGCTGTACGCCGACTATAAGAGCGCCACGCCGACGGACCGATACAACGCGACGACCTGGCCGACGCGCTTCCCGGGATACACGCTGAACAACGAGCTGCTCAAGGAGTCGGACGTCAAGACTGACACCATGCAGATTCGAGTCTGTAAAGAGGAAGCTGGCACGCTGGCGCAGGCACCGATGGATACCGCGCCCACGAACATGCTCGACTGTCGGACTGGCTACGGAGTGGCAAACTCCCAGGGCTGCGGCTGTGGACCGGGGCTTGAGCTGTGTATGCCAGCGGCTCACTTTTTGGCATCGCAGCCGCGTGGGGCGTTTGTATCCTCGCGAAACACGCTGCTTGGCGTCGACGATCCGACCGATGCCCAGACGTTCGAGTACCGCACCTGGCAGTCGCTGTGGGTGGCGCAGGAGCCACAGATATTTCTCTACAACCTGTTCCTCCAGGACCGCGACTTCCGCGATGTGGTGAGCGCCAAATACACCTATGTGAACGGACCGCTGGCGCAGTTTTACAAGCTGTCATCGCGCTCGAACTGGGGCGACAAAGATCTAGGGGCGATCTCGTTGCCTTCTCCGGACGCGATGCCCGCCAACCTGACTCCGCACCAGCTCATGACCTGGCAGAAGGTCGATACCGGAGTCTCGGCTGCGGGACTCCTGACGATGCCGCTGTTCCTGTATAAGTACGGAACCCGACGCGCTCGCGCTCACGCGGTCTACAACATGTTCCTGTGTCGCGACTTTGTGGCACCTACCGGTCTGATGCTACCGCCGTCGAAGGAAACCAACCTGATGAAGCGCGAGGGCTGTGCGGCGTGTCACCAAACGCTGGAGCCCCTGTCTGCTTACTTTGCACGTTGGGTTGAAAACGACTGGAGCTTTGTCGATCCGAAGCTGTATCCAGCCCAGAACGCGGCGTGCAAGCAGACAAACGGAAGCATTCCTGCGAGCTGTGCTGCGCGCTACGACAACATCTTTTCAACGCCAGCGGTGGGAATGCTGCGAGGAGCCTATTCTTCGACGGAAAATACCGATTTGGGAGCCGCCGGAATGGGAGAGTATCTGACCCATCGGGCCGACTTCGCACCCTGTGTGGCGCAGAATATCGCAGAGAGCTTCCTGGGTCGTTCTCTGGGAATCGAAGACCAAGCGCTGCGTGAGGCGATGACGAATGCCCTGGTCGATCATGGGTATCGTGTAAAACCGCTCGTCAAGGTTCTCCTTCAGTCGCAGCAGTATCGTTCGGCCAACAACCTTTCGTCTAAGGTCTGGCGAAGCGGAGTGACGCCATGAACAGCAAGATGATGATCCTATCTGGCGCGCTGCTGCTGTCTGCTGCTTGCAAAGGCCAAGAGACAGCTTCTTCTGTGACGCTGGACCAGATTCCTGGGCATGAATCCCTGGCGCAGGACACCACCCATAAGGAGTCGCCGCGTTTGGTTCCTGCCGAGGCGTACATCCGTACCTATCTGACGCTGTTCGGAGGACTGACGGCTCTGCAAACCCAGACCCAACTCACGGCGGGTGGCAGTGGTCTGTTTGATACCTGGACGGCCTATTTGGGTGCGCTGGGTCTTCCCAATTACGCCACCGATATGTCACGCAATACCCAGACCAACGCGCTCATGGTCGCCAGCTTTGAGCGATTGGGAATCGCGCTGTGTGATAAGGCGCTTGAAAAGGATCTCAAGAGTACGCCAGCGGTCGCGGTGGATAAGCGGCTCATCTATAACTTCGATGTTCCGGCCACTGCCGTTGATGCTGCGGGCTTTGCGGAGCGTTTTGGGATCCTGCACCGCAAGTTCCTCGGCTATCCGGCCAAGCTGGCACCAACGGATCGGACCGCACGCTTTTTTGCGCTGTATACCGAAACGATCAAGAACCACAACCCAGCGGGCTCGCGCTTCACAGCAGTCGATGCGGGTTGGGCGGCAGTCTGTCAGGGACTCATCCGTCACCCCGAGTTTCAGTTGTACTAAGGGAGGGCTGTAGATGAACCGTCGGAATTTTATCCAGTCCATCGTCGGAGGAACCGCTGCTGCGGCGCTTGGAACGCCCCTGTTTCGAGCCTTCGCGGGTCCAGAGATTGCCTCGGATGAGTACTTCATCTTCATCCATGCCCAAGGTGCATGGGACATCACGGTCGGGCTCGATCCGCGCAACGAGCGGGTCGGCCTCATCGAGCCGGGATCGACCAATACCATCGACATTGCGCCGCTTAAGAAGTGGGTGAGTCGCACCACTCCGCTCGATGGCAGCACCGCAGCATCGGGATATTCGTTCGAATTGGTCACGCCTCCGTCGGGTCCGCTCACCTTTGGCCCGGCGATTGGTGATCTGCTGCGTCACTATGCGCGGCTGACGGTGGTGAACGGCATCGCCATGAACACGGTGAGCCACCAAGACGGAACCGCGTTCTCTGCAACGGGGCGACACCTGGCCGGCACCAAGACTTCGGGTCCAAGCATCGATACGATGATGGCCAACAGCTTTGGACTGGGCCAGCTTTTGCCCGCCGTCTCGATCAACTATCCGTCGAGCTTCATCGGTCAGGGGCTCGATCGTCGGGCGGTGCCGCTGACCATATCAGGGGTCGGAACGCTGGCGGCTTCGCTGAAGCGCTCGGCGCTGTATGAATCACTCGGCGCTCGGGATGGGGTGACCGCGCTGCTCAGCCAGGAAGCGCTCGATCTGGCCAATATGTCGGCAAATCCCGACGTCATGACCGGTATGCACCTGCAGTACGAAGGTCTACGTCGGATGAACCGGGAAAACCTGGTCGACCTGTTTACCGATACGTACCTGCGCGGCAAGTACACAAACTTTGCGTATTCGACGATGAGCGCCTCGGTCAACGCCGCCTTTGCGCTGGAGTCGCTCACGCGCAATGCCGCTCGCTGCATCAGCTTTGCGTACGGCAGCTTTGACACCCATTTCACCAACTACCGTCAGCAGCCGCTGCTTCAGCAGAACTTGTTTGATCTGCTCGCGATCATGCTCGACTACCTGGATGTGATCCCCCACCCAACCCGGCCGAGCGCCAAGCTGGCCGATCACACCCACATCTTGGTCGTTAGCGACTTCTGCCGCACCCCGAACATCAACGCGGCGCTCGGGCGTGATCACTATCCAAACAACTCGGCGCTGATCATCTCGCCGAAGTTTCGAGGCAACACCCGCTTTGGCGCGAGTGATCCGGAGCAGCTACTGTCGCTACCGGCGAAGACCTTCTCTGATGGTCTGCGCCCGGTGACGCCGGCCGATGTGCTGGCGACGTTTGTGTCGGCGATGAAGGCGGATCCACGCAAGTACCTACGCGATGGGGAAGTCATCACTGAGATTCTGCGCTAAGCAAACCATCTCGACGGGAACTCACCCGCTCGCGTTCTCACTCTGCTGTCGTTTGCTCTCGATTCTGTGAGCCGATCTTGCTTTAAACTGGCACCACAACTCTATGTGGGAAATCTTTCAATCGGCCCGTCTTCGCCGATTGTTCCTCGCCGAAACCGTGCTGCTCTTTTTGGTGGCGGTTCTGTGCGTGCGCCTGCGAATTGGGGCGGGATATCCCGGCCTACCACCGAATGTTGAACTGTGGGCGTACTGGCGCGAGGCGTTGCTGGCGGGAGTGGCGATTCCTGTCGCTGTTCAGCTTGCGATGTACTATTTGGGGCTATACGCCGATACGCAGCCGGGCTCGCGGACGCAGCTCTTGGTTCGCATCCAGCTCGCGCACCTGGTTGCAGGTGTGGCGTTGGCGCTGCTGTTCTATCTGTTTCCACACCTTCGCCTACAGCGGTTGGCACTGCTGCTGAGCTTGGGAATCGGCCAGTGGCTCCTGTTTTCGCTGCGCTGTCACTTCGAGGAAATCTTGCTCAGCGGAAGCTGGCGACGAAGGGTACTCATCCTCGGTACCGGTGGGCTCGCCCAACAAATTGGACGCTGGCTGTTATCGCGTCCGGGGGCGGGCTACGAACTGGCGGGCTTTTTGTCGCCGCAAGAGCCCGAGATGGCGCAGACCCTCGTGGGTCGTCCGGTCTTGGGAAGCTATGGCGAGATCAGCGAAGCGATTCAGCGTCATAACATCACCGACGTGGTGTTTTCTCCCGACAATCCGCGTGGGGATGAAGCGCTGATGAACCGCTTGCTGGCAGTGAAGCTGACCGGTACCGAGGTATGGAGTGCGCTGTCGTTCACCGCAGAGCTTACCCACAGCTTGCCGATCGAGCTGCTTCATCCTGCGGACGTGGTCTTCGACGCTGGCTTCACTCCGTCGAAGTGGACGGTTGCACTCAAGCGGGGAAACGATGTCGTCCTCA
>WBZP01003199.1_pt1 | contig 17977 bp, 1 predicted proteins | sample 5204301 | NCBI WGS metagenome assembly WBZP01 (sample SAMN12412401, study PRJNA552823) | activated sludge metagenome | isolation source: activated sludge from nitrification reactor of wastewater treatment plant... | place: USA: Pennsylvania | collected 2017 | reverse complement strand
CCTCACAGTCAACATATGTTCCACCCATTACTGGACCGGTAGGAATGATGGGTTCACCACAATTTGAAACAACTGTAGGTAATGGCGGGGTAACAGCTAATGCTGCACATGCAACGGTACTACCAGCGTCTATTGGATCAGCGAATGGTAATCGCTCTATTGTATAAGTATAGACCCAATCCTGAGAATTAAGTTCGCAATCTATATAGGTGTATGTAAATGTAATCGAGCCTTCGCAACCAATATAGGTGCCTCCCATTACTGGTCCACTAGGTGTTAAGGTATTACCACAATTATCAACTACAGTAGGTAGAGTAGGTGTAACAGCTAATGCTGCACATGCAACGGTACTACCAGCATCTGTTGGATTAGCAAATGGCTCATTCTCTATAGTATACGTATACGTCCAGGTAAATGAACTAAAGGAACATCCTGCACCAAAACAATTGCTGTAAACAAATGTCCATACTCGTGTACCTTCGCAGGTGATCGGATCCAGAATATCAGATTGTGTGACCATAGGAGCTGTACAAGTTGTAGCCGTAAAAAATAAAAGTGGATCAGGCTGTGTGGCTTGAGACACACACTGTACAGTACTGGATCCATTCATAGGTGTGATGGTTATAGTGGTAAACCCTTCGTCATTCGCGGTAGATAAATTGGGTGGAAAAGTGCCAGTGTAAGCATCATTTTCCATGATGCTCAAACTTACCGATCTGCAGGTAGGATAATTATTTGATGCTATCGGAATAGCCATAAATCGCAAAGTGACCGTTTCCTTATCTTTATCGTAAATTTCTTTATGATTTATCCCTGTAATGGTTTTTTCTGTCGGATCATATACCCAATCAAAAAAACTTCCATGAGCAGTGTAGGCTGTAATTGGTGCCGGCATTACAAAAGCATCAAAGGCAACTCCATCAAAAGGAACCGAAACAATTACTTTAACACTACCTATAGGATAATAACATCTATCAGCAGGATCAATATCAACCGGCTCACCGGCAAAATTTGTAACGTCAAAGGTGACAAGTGTGGTTTGTCCACCGCTAAGTAAGGACGGAACTGACGATATACCGTTGGTAGCTATATCACACGTACCCTGAGCAAAAGACTGCATGGCGAACCAAAGACCAACAAAAATTATTAAATATGCTTTCATTTGTTTAATTTTTTAATTTTTAGTTTTTAACTTTTCAGAATTCTGATATTTACGTATTCCAAAAAATCAATATTTAATAATCGATTACTTTTCAACTTGATATGTCCGGGTAACCTTATTGTTTCCTTCTGTACTGTCACCTCCTCCTGTGCCATTGATAACGGTCACTGTCAACGTTGATTTTGTCCCGTTATTAGCTGCATTTCCGTCCAATACAAATCCCAGCTTGATGTTACTTCCTACAGAAATCCCGTCTGAAGGAACTACATAAGGATAAGTGATTTCCCATTCCGCTCCAACATCAACAAACGTACACAAATGGTTTACAACTGATGAACCAGCGGATGTCATCATCAATGGATCTACGGTAAAACCAATAGCCCCCAGATCTTTGGATATTCTGAAAACTGTCGGTCCAAAAGTAGGCCCTCCACCACCATTCTTAATCTGTACATAGCCTTCTCTTACTAAAAGAGGTGCCTGTAATACGCTACTGCTTGGTCTCGCAACTATCGGAGATAAGTCCGGCAACGCAGTGGCAGGAATTATCGTAATGGTCTCGGTAGGTGGTACAGGAAAAACATAAGTACATCCGTTGGCTTCAGTTACAGAAACTAATGAATATTTAAATGTACCCAATACTGAATTTGGCTGAACCACAGTCACTACATCACCGGAAATGGTGGTCACGGTCTGTATAGGGCCAGCAGGACCCGCATTGTATGACACATTGTACGTAAAGGTATATGGCGCTGTGCCTCCTATGCCGGTAAATGCTATTGTAGCGGTGGTCATCGAGTTTTGAACCACTATGGCTGATCCACTGATGTCACATCCTGCCAAATCTCCCGGAACACATACCTCACATGGTATAGATGGCTGGAAGCCCGCCGCTCCCAAATTGCCATCTACTCCACTGATCAACCAGGTCACCCGACTTACTGTACCCATCATGAGCGCAGATACTGCTGAAGGCAAGGTAGTACCCCACCAGTTACAGGTGGCATCGATCGTACTTCCTCCAACATTGGTTGCTCCCCGTCCATTGGCGTTGCCATTTTTCAATATACTGTTATTGTTGGCTATGATTGTATTGGATGGCCCGTTGCCTGTAAGGAAGGCCGTGACAGGTGTAGTACTGGTAGCCGGATGCGTGATAAAGTTATTCGTCGCATTTATGGTTGCTCCCTGCTGCGCTATCATGGTAAATCCATCGTTGCCATCAGAGCCAAATGCTGCTCCACCATTGTTGGTAAAGGTGGATTCAGTCACGGTGACCGCTACGCGACCACGTGCGTCCAAACCACGGTTGGTGTTGTTGATGATGTTACTCTCGTCTACTGTGACAGTCTGAACTGTAGCTCCAAGACCACTAAAGTCTGCCAGATATATACCACCACTCGCTTGTGTTACTGTTTGGGTACCATTAATAGTACTTCCTGCAACTGAGAGCGTGATACCTTCAGCAGGAAGTGTACCTGCCGTTGTAAATGTATATATACCTGCATGGAAGTTTCTTGCACTCATAGAAGGGTGTGCTCCAAAAAATCCGGACATGGTCATGCCGCTGACAGCTACATTGGATTTAACCTTCGTAGTACCATCCAGCGTATTTACTATTGCGACTCCCTGCATAGCACCGGTAACCGTACCATCGCTTACAACGGATGCGGCTGTGGTATTCAATCCATATAAGACGTATCCATAGAAGGCCCCACTTACTGTATTATCATCCATGACCACCGCGTCACTACCGGTTGCTCCGCTTACAAAAACACCTGTGGTAGGATTTGCACCCGCCAATTGACTGCTGAGTGTGATACAGTTGTCTTCCAGGGTAAGCGTGTTGCCTGCTGAGGTTGCAATGTTTTGAGCATTAACCCCTATGGCTGTCACACTGATCTTATTGTTTCTGACAGCAACGTTGGTTGCGCCTACAGATACAACACCTGTCGCACCTGTGATTTCAAATCCATCGATGGTCACTCCACTGGTTGAGATATTGAAGGCCGTACCCAGACCACCTGCTACTGTACTTTCAGCAACCCGTGATGCACATCCTGCGGTACCCGCATTTGCACCTGTGATGGTCAGCGCTTTACTTACTATTACATTTTCTGTGTATGTACTGCCTGCCACTGTTATGGTATGCCCATTTAAAGTATTGATGTCATTTATGGCCTGCTGAATCGTACAATATGAAATATTGGTATTTGTATTCAACACGCCGCTTATACATGCATTACATGAATTTGGTACCGGCTGGAAACCTGCTACCAAAGGTGTAACGTCTGTACCCGTGGTTAAAAACGGCTGATAAGTAACTACACCCGCTATATGTGGAGTAACATTGGCCGCCACTGCGGATCCCCACCAGTTACAAGTAGCATTGACAGTACCGCCCGCTGCGTTATTGACCAATTTGCTGGTTGCATTGGTATTCTGAATGATAGAATTGTGTGTCGCTGTAACGCTCACGGAACCCGCAGAACCCGGGTCAGCACCAATGGCTGATACATTGATCGCCAGATCAGTGACTGCTTCCGGATTTATAATGAATGAACTGTCTATGGTTACTACCGCACCCTGACGGGCTATCAAACCAAAGCCAATATTCCCCAAATTAAATCCATGTCTACCGTTTCTGTCCAGGGTAGAAGTACTGATGTCTATCAAAGCATTGTTACCACGGATATTGATACCCCTGTTCAGGTTTTCTGTAAGTGTATCTCTTCTAACTTTTATATTTTGCATTGTTCCTGCTCCTGTGCTGAAGTCGGCAAATGATAATCCGGCACAATCCTGGGCTATCCTTCCTGTACCATTTACAGATACATCTGCAATATTGGCAGTAATAGAGTTAGGCCCTGCCACTCCACCTGTAAAGGTATATACCCCTGCGTGGAAATTGATATTTGCCAAACCGTGATTACCTGTAAATCCTGACATTCTGAGACTATTAAGGTTAAACACAGAAGGCGCAAAATTTACATTATCCACTGAATTGAAAGCAGATACTCCCTGCATGACACCATATATTTTACCACCCGTGATATTGGTTACCGGAGTGGTATTCAGATTGTAAATCGTATATCCATAATATGGACCTGCAACATTAGGTAAAGTCCCGATATTGTTGGTACCTATGGTAGCTGCAGTACCTGAAATATTATTCAGTGCGATACCGACAGTCGGTAAAGAACTGACAACCTGACTGGTAAGTGTAATACCGTTGCCCGTGACCGTCAATGGTAAAGTTGCGTTGGTCACATTGATACCTACTACTCCTGCAGATATGGCATTGCCTGTGAAAATACCGCCTGCATCTGCACCGCCTGTAGTGATACCTGTGTCATGACCTGTAATTTGACAATTATTGACAGTCAATGACGAACCGATGCCACCAAGATGTGAGTACACTTTCACCCCTGTATCACCTGACGCTAAACTTCCTGTAATGGTTACATTATTAACAGATGCATTTTGAACGGAACCGTTGCCATATACATCGGTGGTAGTTGCATAAACGCCTATCTGACCACCACTGATGGTTCCACCATTAACGCTCACATTACCCTGACAATTCCAGATTCTTGCCCCATGTTCGTTGGCATTGATGGTATTGTTAGTAGCTGTAGCAGTGATGCCTGTGTCGATTGACCAATACAGCAATCCTACATTTTCTGTCTGCGGAGAGACATCAGCAGTGAGTGTATTATTCTTGATTTCTACCAAAGATCCGTTACTATAGAATAAGTTTTGTAAAATACCTCTCTTTAAGTAAGTGATATCATTATATTCTACCACCATATTACCACTTGATTTGGCGGTATAGTAATTATCAAATTGAACGCCTCTGGTAACACGAGTAATTCTGTTATATCTAATATCAGTATAACAATTGGTTTCCATCACGATACCCCACCAAGGACTGTTGTCAATTCTGTTGTATGAGAAAAGACCTCCTTCCGCCGGTGTACCTCCACCATTGCCATAAATACCTCCATCATTAACATTTTTAACAATGTTGTATCTGACGAGCATTCCGTTTTTACCTCCTGTACCTGAACTCCAGGTACCGGATCCGATTCCAAACTGGGTATTGATATCAGCCCCGTTATTAGCAATGCCACCGGAAAGTGATGGATTATCACCATCTACAGTAAATCCATTGATCGTAACATTATCTGCTGTAATATTAAATACACGTCCGTTGGTTGCATCATTAACAGCAGGCATAACTATTGCTTCAGCTGTTCTTGCATTTACATCCGGTCTGGGATCAACGTTTGCATTAGGGCCATTGATGGTCAATGATTTATTAACCACCACATTTTCAACATAAGTACCTGCACAAACTTCAATGATATGAGTAGGTAAAGCGGCATCAATAGCGGCTTGTATTGTAGCATGATATGAGTTAACTGAAGAGTTCCAAACAGGAAGGTTAACGACGGCTACAGCTGTAGTTGTAGAAGATCCGTTCGTATCTGTTACAGTTATTGTATAGTTGCCATTAGGTAAAGATGGAATTACATAAGAAGGTCCGGTTACGTTTTTAATAAGTGGATTAGGATCACTTGCACCACTAGCTGCTCCTGACCAATCAACTCTATAGTTGGCTAAGCCACCACTTAAATCAACTGTGATTGAACCATTTGTCTGGCAGTACTGATTTGGTGTACTCGTAGCTGAAATGACAACGGGTGTACCGCTACATGCAACAAGTGAAGGTTGGAAACCCATAGCCCCATCTGTATCAAAATCATTTGACAGATATGAAACAAAATCAATATCTGAAGCACCCGATCCGGCTAATTGTGCAAGTATAAGATTATGGTTAACCGATCCATGCCAATTACATTCTGCATTTAGTGAACCGGTTCCACCATGATATACAGATGCAGTATTACCTGACAATTTATTGTCATTTACTGTGATCATTTTACCGGTTATATTTTCACCATTTGCAACCGCAATACCGTTCAATGAACCTGAAATGATATTATTTGAAATATCAACCGGCCCGGTATAATTTGTACCTCGAATACGTATACCTCCACGATCAACGCCTAAAGTAGTGTTGGCATTAGTTATCACGTTGTTAAAAACATTCACATTAGATGAAAATCCAGCAACCTGAATACCCTGTTGTCCGGTATTACTAATTGTATTATTACTGATATTACTGTTAATAATAGCATCTGTATTGATACCTGAATTTACTGTTGTATTTATAATGTTGCCAGTAATCTGAGTTACAAAATTACCGCCACCTAACTGCATAGCATTGCTTGCCATGTTTTGAAAACAGTTATTACTTATTGTTAAATTGGCATTATCAGTTGCTCCTACAAAGGCAGCCATCTGACCTGATGAACTATTAACCAAGTTATTTCTGAATGTTGCAGTCAATGTCGTTGTTCCTATATTACCATTATAGTTAAATGGTGATGAAACTCCCTGAAAATGGAATCCTTCAATAACAACGGTCATCGTGATACCTGCAGTCACATTTAATCCTCCTGTAATAATAGCCTCTGCTACTCTGGTGTCAACGCATGGTACTAAAGAATGATTAGGTCCGCGTAAAGTAACTGACTTATTCAGGTTGATCGTTTCGGCATATGTGCCGGCAGCAACTGTAAGGGTGTGACCTGTTACTGTCTGAGCATCATCAATGGCAGCCTGAATATTACAGAATGTCTCACCATTACTGGTATTGGTAACGAGACCAAGGTTATTCGCAGAAATTACATTACGTGTGTTTGTTCCGTTTCCACTAAACGAATTAGTGTTATCAATTAAATTACCGCATGCAAACGGTGAGTTACCTCGTCCGAAGTAGTTCAATGAAGCAGTACTTGCCTGCAACGGAGTACCCTGATCACCATTACCTGCCGGATAATTCGCGTTAGGATGTGCACCACCTTGTTGCTGGATGCCCACATTGCAATTACTGATTGTGTTTCCAGTCACTGTGTGATTGGTACCTTCAATGACAATACCAAAACCTTCATCATACGAAAGATCCTGTACATAACCATTCACTGTATTACCAGACACGGTGACTCCATTAGGTACATCCACATTATTGTTCAAAACATCACGTCGGAAAACAGCAATTCCTGCCCGGTCGCGTCGATCTCCATCAACTGTCGTCAGTGATACGCTGTTGTTACTTACTGTAACTCCTCCCGCAGGGTTCTTAATTTCGATACCAAATCTACCACCACCCGTAATCGTATTCATATGGATCAGGTTGGGCCCTGCAGATGGATTTAAACCAATAAGTCCGATGGCATTATCACCATTTCCTATGTCAATGGTATTGTTTCTAATAGTTACAGCTGATGCGTTTCCATCAGACAGTTCTATACCACAACATCTGTTGTTTAATAAGTTATTATAACTGATATTAATGTTGGTCTTTAAACCGTTCCAGATGACAATACCGCGTGCAGAACCTCCATTATTACTGACCATGGAGTTTCTAACTGTTACGTTATCTATACCGCTTCCAAGCCCGTTTGCATAAAATCCTGATGCATTCGTATTATTCAACAAAGCAACAGTATCGACAAGAAGATTATTATTGTTTTGTATACCATAAATACCTGCGTGCGCATTTCCATTTGTACCGGTAAAGTTTTGTACAGTAAGATTTTTAATGGTAATACCTGAGATACCAGAGTTTAACACTATTCCACTACCCGGTAAAAGAGCACTAGTGATTCCCGTACCATCAATGATGTATTGCGTCTTGTCATTGGTAATACCCCTGAGAGTCAGATTTGATTTATTAATTACAACTTTCTGGTTGTAAGTTCCTGCCTGCAGATTGATGATATCATTAGGATCAGCATACTTGATACTGTTATTAATCATATCGTTCTTATTGAAAACCGGCGGTCCTACTAAATTAATATTATTTACATACTGATTACCAGCAACATAGATCACTTTTCCTTTTCTACTTTGATGATCTTTATGCCACATTTGTGATTCAACAGCAAACTTATCAGCGTCAGAAAGTGCTGCAAAATGAACTCCATTGTAGCTACCAGCTGTAATATCCAGGCGGAAAGTTTCGACTACATTATTGAGGTTTATAATCACACTTGCTGCCGGTTTGAAATCATTGGCACCAAAGGTGTAAGTACCCGTAACCGGAGATGTACCTCCAAATGATAGGTGCGTACCGTTGGTTTCAAATGTATTGCCAACGAGGTTAATACCTGCCCCCAAATCATCTATATTCATTGCTGTACGGCAATTTTCGAAAGTATTGCCATCAATGCTTATTACACTAAGGGGACCATTTACAAACATACCTGAATTCCATGACAGTGTACCACTAAAGAAACCGCCAGATGCATCCCCTGTAAAGAGGTTATTCTTAATCACTTTAGCTCCTGTACCATTTGAAATCTCTATTCCTCGTGATAAAACTGGGCCTGGTGACGCTATTGGAGCTGCAGCATTACGCTCTATAATATTATTCTGTATAGTTGCTACTGCTCCACCACCTAAGGAAACAGGTGTTGAATTAGAAACGTGAGCAAACTTAAATCCGTCAAATGTGACCGTATTATTACCCAATATATTGAGTTTACCATCCACAATCACCGCTTCAGGATTTCTAACTGCTGTACCAGCCACACCGACATTAGGTCCGTTGATGGTCAGGTTCTTATTCACATTGATTATTTCAGGATAATTGCCTGCACATACTTCAATGGTATGACCAGGTGAAGCGGCATCTATAGCTGCCTGAATGGTAGCGTAGTGAGCAGGTATCGCATTATTTCTGACAGGAAGATTACTTACCGCAACCATAGTAGAAGCTGTAGAACCATTGGCATCGGTTACCGTCACTGTATAGTTTCCATTAGGTAAAGATGCAGGAGTAGTATAAGGCGATGCTGCTACAGTAAGTGCCATCAGGTCAAGATCGCTGCCACCGCTGGCCGCTCCGGACCAATCCACTCTGTAATTTGCAGTACCACCACTAAAATTTACTGTGATGGCACCATCACTCTGACAGAATTGATTAGGTGTTGAGGAAACAATTCCTATAACTATCGGCGAACCATCGCAATCATCTGTAGGCTGGAATCCGAAAGCAAGTTCATCTCCATTATCTATCAAATAAGGTACAAAAGCAGCAGGACCTGTTATAGCTGGCTGTATGTCATTGAATGTGGCAGTTCCCCACCAATTACAGGTGGCATTTACTGTCTGAGCAGTCTGGTTATGAATAAGAGTCTCTACATTCGTAATAGAGTTATTTGTAAAATTATTGATATCTACTGCATTATTGTTAGGTGTACGAACTCTGTAACCAATTACATCACTATAATTGGGCGATGGAATAGAAACTGTACCTGCATCGATAAAATTCCCTTGGATGGTCACAGGGCCAGCACCTACATTCATGGTTTGTACGGAAACCCCTGACCAGATAATCGGGCCTCCCAGTGATCCCGGCGCATTGACGCCTGTTATGCTGTTATTTTCCATGGTCCATGAACCGTTTCCATTTTCAGCATAATTATAAAACATACCTAAACCATATGCTGTAAAAGTGTTATTGGATACTGTTCCTCCTGCAGGAGCGGTGTACGGTTGTACTTGGATACCATTTCTTACATTGGTAATTACGTTGTTGATAATTAATCCACCCGTAGCTTGAATATATGCACCGAAACCAAAGCCCGATGCATTTAAATCGTGAATATTGTTGATTTTATTATTACTGAGGGTTAAGTTTGAAGATGAATTACCAAATGAATTACTGGCTATGAATCCCATGTAAGTGAAATTCTGAACAATATTGTTTTTAAATTCTATATCATCCAGACCTATTGACCAAACACCATATGTTGCTTCTATATTCATCCCTGCGTAAGCAAAACCATTGATATTGGTGTTATCACCGCTGATGGTGAAGCCATCCATTTTGATTCCATTTTTATCATTATAGAATACAACCAGATACGCTCCATTGTCTTGCTCAGGTTTTGTCAAAGCCATATTAATCAGGTTGGCTGGTGGTACAATGATGGCCTCTGGATTTCTTGTACCGTTGGCTGACATCCCGTAGTTAGGTCCACGCAGATCGACTTTTTTATACACAAAAAGCTGTTCTGCATACGTGCCGGCCGCTACCGTGATAATGTGATCATCTAGTGTAGACGGATCATCTATCGCATCCTGAATAGAACAGAATGTTTTATTTGGCATAACTGATGTATTGACTACACCACCTGCACATCTTGTGAGTACAACATCATTACCATCATTACCGGTGTAACTAATCTGGAATAATTGGCCCGATATATCTATAGAATATCCCTGAGCAAATTCACCTACAACAGCATCAGTACCGTCATTTGAAATGATCATGTAAGAATCTCCGTTGTCTGGCATATATAATCCAAGATTGATACTCAGTGTAGCACCTCCAAGGGTGACCATACCGTTTACAGTGTACTGATCATACTGCGTACATGCTGTTGTGCCATTTAGATCTATATCAAGGATATTCATATTATCCAGAATCATATCACCTCCAATAATGACACAAGCAGGGCTTTCTCCGACGAAAATGTCAATATCTTTTCCTGATGCGTCCATACCACCAGTATAGGTTGTACCAGATTGTATATGCACGGTACCAGGTTCATCCACCACATCTATCGCCCTTTGCACAGATGGTGAAGTTGTTGCAGGTGAAATAAAACTATTAGGTGTTACAAATGCTTTAGCATCAAAATATTCAACATGTCCATAAGCACTGTTATCTACTTTATGCAATATTTTATCCTCTATAGCATAATTTTCTGTTGTGGTAGATGCCATTCCAGTAAGCCCGCTAAAAGTTGCTGATTTCGCATCCACAGATACCCCGGAAGTGTTGGCGATGAAAGCACCCAAAGTACCTGCAAAGCTTGTATTTCCGAGTGTAATTTCTGGAGTTGTCGCAGATGTGTATAATACAAGCCCAACACCACCTGATCCGTTTATTGTCACACCATCGCTCATGTTTATATCGCTTACATTATTTCCAATACTTATGGCAGGTTTGTTAATATCGTTTGAACTAAAAGTTCCTCCTTTAATATTCAGATCTGTAATACTTGCAGGATTTGGCCCATAAGTTCCTCCGTCATTTCTGGCTTTAATGTGTAAGTTAGGTGAGTTCCATGTTGTTCCATTTCCACTAACATTACAATCCTCAAATGTGATGTCAGAATAATTTCTAAATTTTAAATTCAAATCAATTCCTTCCCTTCCATTTCCTGTAGCAGTAACGTTTTTAAATAACGCTTTACTTACAGCTTCACTGTATATACCTTTTGAAACCCCGGCAGCATTACTTACATGATTATTAAATGAACAATTTTCAATAGTTATGTTTTCAACTAGAATATTCGGATTAGCATTAGGCTGTATGGCTAAGTACATACCTATTCTATCTCCACCAGATCCTATTGGTTTAGAACTATTATTATCCACGGTAGTATTTTTCAAAATGAAGTTTGTAAATGCACCTGTGTTGTTGCCGTTTGTATTTTTCAGGTAAATACCATGTGTGTAAGAACCTGAAAGGTCACAATTTTGAATATTTACATCATCGATAGTATTACCATTTGGTGTGATTAATAATCCTGTTCCATATACAAATGATCCGTCAATTCTACTTCTCGCCTTTACATTATTAAATGTCACCGGTGCAATATTTGAAGTTGTACTATTTAGCCGAATAGCATAGTAAGTATCTCCTTCCAGAATACCTGTAGTAGCAATTACCTGAAGATTTGATAGTGTCATTCTTTCTGTTGCATGGTCTGGTGCAGTCATATTTATACTACCGTCTATGGTTGTATTTGCAATACCTGCCCCATTAAGTGTAAGACGCTTTGTAAGTGACACGTTTTCATTAAATGTTTCTGCACTGATCTGTAAAGTATGCCCATCCAGTGTACTCACATCATTAATCGCCGACTGAATCGTACAGAAAATTTTTGATGTATTTGTATTGATTACAGTACCAATAGTTGCTAATGAAGCCGGTACATTTCTTTCATCTACCCCATTTGCACTAAGTGTGTTACCGGAAATTGTATTACCGCATGTGCTTTGTGTGTTATCTCTTCCAAAATACTGATCTGCCAGGTTACTCTGATCGCCATCTGCAGGATAAGGTAAATGTCCTGCCTGCTGCTGGATACCTATATCATTTCCAGAAACTGTATTACCGGTCACAGTGTGATTGGTACCTGCTACTACAATACCGAAACCTTCACTTGTGGATGGCTGTGTATATCCGGATACCATGTTACCAGTGACATATACGCCTGTGGGAATATCAACATTCCCCGCCGATACTCCTCTCCTCATCAGGGCAATACCTGCAATATCTTGAGCGACTACAATTGGTATTGTTCTGGAAATGATGTTGCCAGAAACTACTATGCTTCCAATACCTAAAGATGCTCCATTTCCGTTAGGGTTCTTAACTTCGATTCCAAATCGTCCTGTATTTGTTATGGTATTTCCGCTTATTGAATTTGCCCCGGTTGATCCATTCAAACCAATGGCACTCATACCACTGTCTCCTACATTCGTTACTGTATTTCCATCCATGGTAACTCCGGAAGCATTTCCATCCTGCAGTTCTATCCCGCAACATCCTCCAATGTCATGAACATTGTTGCCTGTTATAGTAATGTTTTCTTTAAAACCGTTCCACACGGTAATACCACGACCATTAACACCAGTTCCTGATACTTCACAATCATCAATTGTCACCCCATCGACAGGACCGTCAACATAAATAGCGCCTCGACCCGCAGTATTTACCAGACACACATCTTCAATAATAAGACCGTTACATCCCGGATGCACTCTGATACCAGCATCATTGGATCCCCCGACGGTATTTTTTATTTTTAGATTTTTGATAATTACTCCGGTAGTATTGGTAAGGACACTAATTCCGTTTAATACAGTTCCTAAACCATCAATTGTTGTTCCGGTTACATCATCACATCCTTGTCCTTGTATGGTCAAACTCTTACCATTGACACTGATATTGGCAGGATAATTTGTTCCTGGTGCAACATTAATTGTATGACCTGATACAGGGGCATAATCTACTGCAAGTTGAATGGAATTATTTACAGGAATGACATATTGATTATTGGTTACATAAGTGACCAGACCATTTCGACCACCTACTCCTCTATGGAACATTTTGGCTTCGATAGTAAAAAGATCGTTGATACTGTAACTACTAAACGGAATTAAATTATAAGTACTGGAAGTCACATTTAGTCTGAAACTAGTAGCTACTGTGGAAAGATTTATCAATGTTCCAATAGTGGATTTAAAATCATTATTCATTCCCAGTGTAAATTGTCCTCCCGGAGAAGCTCCGCCATAAGAAATTGCAGTCCCAGATACCTGGAAGGTATTTCCTGAGACTGAAATTCCAGATCCTACATCATCAATGTTCAGTGCTGTTCTGCAATTTTCAAACAAGTTGTTTTCAATATTAATTACACTTGCAGGACCATTTAAAAACATTCCGGAATTCCAGGATAGTGTTCCACTAAATACCCCGCCGCTGACATCACCTGTAAACTTATTATTTTTAATGCTCTTGATACCGGCACCATTTGATATTTCAATTCCCCTTGCACTTGTCGGGCCAAACATAACCGGAGCTGTGGCATTACGCTCTATTATATTATTCTGTATAGTTGCTACTGCACCACCACCTAAAGAAACAGGTGTGGAATTAGAAACGTGAGCAAACTTAAATCCATCAAATGTGACTGTATTATTACCCAATATATTGAGTTTACCATCCATAATCACCGCTTCAGGATTTCTAACTGCTGTACCAGCCACACCAACATTAGGTCCGTTGATGGTCAGGTTCTTATTCACATTGATTATTTCAGGATAATTGCCTGCACATACTTCAATGGTATGACCAGGTGAAGCGGCATCTATAGCTGCCTGTATGGTAGCGTAGTGAGCAGGTATCGCATTATTTCTGACAGGAAGGTTACTTACGGTTGCTGAAGTTGTAGCCCAGGTACCATTAATATCTGTTACCGTGATCGTATAGTTCCCATTCGTTAACCCCGTAATATTATATGGACTGCCTGCAATACCTGACACTGGTGTACCTCCTGTCCATGCAACTGTGTATGTCCCAGTACCTCCAGTATAAACTAAATTAACAGACCCATCATTTTGACAGAACTGATTAGGTGATGGTGTAGCTGATGCAATAAAGACTGATGTACCGGAACAATCAGGTGTTGTTTGGAAAAATCCAGTACTTGACGCATTATTTGTGCCGTTGACCAGCCAGGAAATATAATTTATGGTACCGGATATTTTAGTTGTAATTACATTTCCTGATGCTGATCCATACCAGTTGCAGGTGGCATTAAGATTAACTGCAGTACCATTGAAAATGGCAAAAGTTGCATTAGTAAAACTATTATTGTTTATCGACACTGTGGAAGCACCGGTATTTGTAAGAGGCACAGTGACACCAACTGCATAAGCTGGATTGAAAGGACTACTTACATTATCAATTTTATTATTTTGAACAGCCGTATTTGGTGTTTTACCGGTAAGTTGAATACCATATGCGATGCCTCCAGAAACAGTTTGAATGGTATTATCTTTGACTATTGCCCCATTTATTCCACCTGTACCAACTCCCCAAGCAGCCTCTAAAGAAATGCCAGTAGCTGCTTTGTCAAATCTGCCTGATTTTACATTACTAATCATATTTCTCTCAATAGTAAGATTACTTACTACACCATTGGCATTACTTTGACCAACCCAAATAGCAGCACTATTTTGTTCCGCAGAATTCGTTCCATTTAAGACTTCATCTATACAGTTATCTGATAAATTTACATTGGATGTATTATTGGCCCCAACCCTATAATTTATTGCATATACGTTATTCGAACCACGCGCTGTACCAATATGATGTATATTGTTAAATCTAATGGTCAGATTACTTGGTCCGTCTCCACCACAATATATTCCACTGTTAGAAAGCGTTCCCGTAATTTCAAAACCATTGATGGTAACATTATTAGTTCCTATTCCGGCACCTAAACTAATGGCAGGAAGACCACTTAGTATAGGGGGATTAATAATACTTTCAGGCCCTCGACTTCCTGTACATGAAACATTGGCATTTGCACCTAAAAGTTTTATCTCTTTATTGATGACAACTGCTTCTGAATAGGTACCTGCATCAACTTTTACAAAATATCCATTCATTGTGGAAGTCGCATTTATAGCTGCCTGAATGGTCAAATGACTGCTGACCCATGTGGCTGGCGAAAAAGGTTCGGCACTATAAACATTTACAGGTCCAGCCGGAATAGCAACTGATTCCTCTATACTACTTACACTACCATTATGAACTAAAGTTACTTTCACATACAAGTCTCTGCCAAGCGCATCATTTAGCCAACCTGCATCCACAGCGGGTGTAAGTGGGTTTGTGCTTGTACTGTAGTTACCGATCGGTACTTCGAACAAGGTTGTTGTGAAATTAGGATACTGTACTGCAGTAGTCGTGTTATTAAGATATTTATCCCAATACTTGGTTTTTACAAGGTCATTGCCACCAGCAGTTTGTAGGTAAACCTTTGTATTTGAGTTATCAAAATAGTAGTATTCAGTTATAATATCATCTCCAAGTGCTAATGCGGCTGCTAAAATAGCTGGGGCATCATTATTAGCAATAGCAATGTTCAATGCTGTGTATTTTGCTACTATAGCAGTATAATCTGCAGGTACAGCAGGGTTTAAACCTGGTATCGGAGTTATTACTGCAGAGTTAGCCGAAACATCAAACGTTACTACCACATTTTCCGATGCTTGTGTGTAGTTGACAATAAGGTTTGCAAGTACTGCATTTGTTCCTGTACATGCAATGCCACCTTCGATATACGGTACAAAAACCACAGCTCCCTTTACATCACCATACAAAACACTGTAAGTATTACTTCCGAAATCACTACATGAAGCATTGATAGGATTACCCCCATAATGAGCTATAGAAATGCCATTATTTGAGAAATCATTTCCCGTGGCCACAACGCCAGAACCAACGGCACTTGCGCCCCAGCCTTCAACGGGATGATTTGAAATAATATTGCCGGTAAGTGTAAGGTTACTTTGTCCATCTGAACCTATACCTACACCAGAATTAGCAAGATTGTTTCCATCTATTAAGTTTCCTGTGATGACATGGCCAGATCCCGGATTAAGATAAATACCTCTCCAGTTGTTAAAGATTTTTGAATTGGTCAATATTAGATTGTTATTTCCTGGTTGTGTTGAAAGTCCATCACTTTGAGCAGGTGAAAGTACATCCTGGATGATACAATTAGTAACGGTGACACCGGAAGTAGCAACAGCCACTCCAACTTTAAATAAACCAGATGTTCGACCATTAATGATTTTTAATCCATCAATCGTAGCTGCTGCTGAAACAATAAATCCACCATCCACTATTGATTCCGCACCACGACCTCCATGTACAGCACCTGCCGAAATACCCTGATTGGCTCCTTGGATGGTGATGGCTTTATTTAGAGTAATTTCTTCTGTGTAAGTTCCAGCTTCCACCACAAGGACATCTCCAGATTCAGTATTTGCCGCATCTATCGCTTGCTGTATAGTACAGTAACTCCCGGTAAGAGCACCACTATTATCATGCACATTGCTGTTGATATTCCAGGTATATATATTTTCTGCAGAGCATCCCAAAGCATCATTTGATCTTTTGGCTCTGATTTCTACCGTATTTAACATGTATGTTGTTGTCGATATAGGATTTCCCAATCCATAAGGTATCCACGCACCTCCGTTGATTCTGTAATCATAAGAGTTGGTTCCGGGTACATTTGCATTGGCATCACTACCTGCGGCATTTAAAGTAGCCGATAGATTTGTACCTGCACATACTGGACTTGTTGCTGGGCTGAGAGTGAGGGTTGGGGCTGTCGGGTCGGAATGCACCTGAACTGATTGTGTTGAAAATAATTCAAATGGAGGATGACTTCTTACCACTTGTAGAGATTTACCTGATCCAATAATATTAAATACTACTGAATTAAAGACAACAGTTGAAGAAATTGCTGTCTTTGTTTCTAATATAATATTATCTGGTTGTAAACGCAATTCATATTGATTTGTTACTAAAGCACTATTAATTGTCACAACAATTTCACCACCACTACAAATATTTATAAATCCTAAACTAGGTGCAGGGCTGTATGAAATGGTCTCACCTTGGGCAAGGATATTATTATTCATACAAAATGACATCAAAATCAATGTCAGAAAAGTAAATGTTTGTTTAAAGTTTTTCATTCTTTTTAATTGAAGATTGGATAAAAAAGAAAAGGTATCAGCTCCGGTAAGCTTTTCCGGCGGACCTGATTTATGGTCAAAAAATCTGAAGTTTAACATATAAAATTGGTTTTATCGCTTTTAAAATGAAATTATAGTTTTATATATTATTATGAGATTTTATGTAAAAGGTCACCTTCGTGAGGGACATTTATTTTGGCATCGTGGATGCCGGAGTGAATGTACCAGTATATTTCCCGAGCAAGAGATAGCCCTTTGCCCTTGTTTATTGAAGGATTTTGATTGGATTGCTGCCAGGTTACCTCAGACATTCCACTGTCTGAAACACCTGAAACAGGCATCTTCCACCCAGCAAAAATCATCATACCGATGACCAAGGAA
>WBZP01003198.1_pt1 | contig 17989 bp, 16 predicted proteins | sample 5204301 | NCBI WGS metagenome assembly WBZP01 (sample SAMN12412401, study PRJNA552823) | activated sludge metagenome | isolation source: activated sludge from nitrification reactor of wastewater treatment plant... | place: USA: Pennsylvania | collected 2017 | reverse complement strand
ACCGGTGATCTTGCTTCCAAAGCCAGATTTACCATGATACCCAATCCGGCCAGTGATGGCGTTTGGATCAACAGCCAGTCATTTGCTGACAAGGTTCAATTAAATGTTTTTGATGCCACCGGAAAATTGATGTTGAGTAGAAAAGATATCGGACTTCAGTCGTATTTCCTGGATACGTCGGCATTATTACCCGGCTTCTATCGCGTGGAATTAAGTTCGGACAAAACAACAACCTCCAGCAAATTGATAATCGCCAGATAAAAAAAAAGGCTCCGGAAAAACCGGAGCTTTTTTTCATTTTGGAGGGCAGTACAACCGATGGTAGCCTACCGAGTATCCTCCCCAAATACCCAAACCTCCTTTAATGTTGGTTTTGATTCGTGTATAGCTTGAAAAGGGACCGCCGCTGTTGGCAGCAAAATCGCGTGTTCTCCAAAAATCATAATGCACTTTGTCGAGACACATCCATTTTACGGTTAAACTATCTCCTCTGTGGAAAAGCCCAAAGTCATCAAAATTATTGTCTCCATCACCTCCTCCTCGTCGCTCAGCCTGGTTCAATGGAAAATCAAATTCTTTGCCATCAAAAAACGAGTCGTCGGTGGTGGATTGGAATGGAGCTAGCAAACCGTCTCCTTCATCACCTGTGGTTAGATAACGGTAATAATTGGGGCCTGCCGGATCCTTGATTTTAAACCACAATGCGGCTAATGTATCCGAAGGCTCACCGGGAGGCTCTTCAAAATGAGGGTCATACAAAGGCACATAGTTGGGAATTGTAGTAGTAGCCGACAAATTGTAGCCATCAATATCTACATTGAGGTCGTATTTGCCTCCCTGTTTCTTGTTGAGTTGCTGTAGAATGTCTACGTAAAGGCAGATGTTCACACTCGAACTATCCGGATTCAGACCCAACAATTCCAGTGCTTGCCTGCGAAGCTCCTCCGGCAATTCATTTAAACACAGTTGGACCAGCGTCACCGTCTTCTCTCCATCATTCACCGTGACATTGGCATTTTTCACAAATATATTGGCCAGTTGTTCCGGACCAATGGTCGACAGGTAAGGCAAACTTTTGGTTACCATTACATAAGTAGGCATACTGCCTTCTCCTTCCTCAATATAGCCCTCAACTACATATTGTTGGTCTTCTTCAGTAGTGGGTGGTGTATAGGGTTCTTCGCACGATACAAACCAAAGACCCAAAGACAGCAGCAAATACAATTTTATTTTTTTCATGGCTTAATTGAATTTAAAGTTGTAGGTAATGGATGGAATAAATGGAAAGATGGTGATTTTAGTGCCATCAATGGTAGTGCTTCCATTTTGGAAATCAGTATTGATGTCGTAGTTGATGAAGAACGGGTTTTTACGGTTGTAAATATTGTAAACCGAAAAATTCCATGAGCCCCTCCATTTCTTTTTTGAATCAGGATTGGGTGTATAAGTAAATGAAATGTCCATTCTGTGGTAAGGATCCAGACGCTGGCTGTTGCGTGGACCATAAAACAGGTTGAGGTTTTGTTCCGTAAAGAAAAAGCCATTGATGGGCGTAAACAACTTACCGGTTCCATAGATGAATACACCGCCAAACTCCCATTTTTTGGAAATTTGGTAGTTGACCACTACCGATAAATCATGGGTTCTATCGTACACTGCCGGATACCACCTGCCATTCTCTATCCTGTCAAATGATCTTTCCGTGCGGCTTAGGGTATAACCTATCCATCCATTGAGTCGGCCTACTGATTTTTTAATAAAAAATTCTGCTCCATAGGCTCGGCCTTTGCCAAAAACAAAGCCGTCTTCTACTTCTGTGGAAATGTCGTTGACATAATCATCTGCATAGTCTATCTGGTTTTTTAAATCTCTGTAATATATTTCTACCGATGTCTCGTAAGTGTCATTATCGAAATTTTTAAAGAAACCCAAAGCATATTGTATTCCCCTTTGAGGCTTCACGATTTCTGTCGATGGCACCCAAATGTCGGTTGGCAAGGTGCTGCTGCTATTGCTTACCAGATGCAGGTATTGATTGGTGAAAGTGACTCCTCCTTTTAAGCTGGATGTCTCAGATGTTTTATACTTGAAACTCACCCTTGGCTCCAGCCCTGTATAGGTAATGGCGGGTTCGAAACTGCCATATTGGGTTCCGTCTAATTTGGATGTATAGGGTCCCACTTGTGAAAATATCGAATACCTCACGCCTGCATTGATGCCCAGGTGGTTGTTTACCTTAATATCGTCCATAAAGTAAAGGGCATACTCGTTGGCGTATTTGGGTAAAAATCCGGTGCTGAATTCTACGTCGCCACTGGTTGCCTGCGCAGTGTTGGGGGTAAGGGTATGATATGTGTAATTCAGACCATATTTGATATTGTGGCGTGTTCCCGCAAAATAATCAAAGTCCATTTTTAAATTCCAGTCCTTAACTCCTGAAAATAGCTTAAAAGTAAAATCATCCTGCCCTCCGTTGAATTCAAATTGGTAGTCGTTGTACACAGCCGACATATTGAAAAACAATTTATCAGAAAAGAGGTGATTCCATCTTAAGGTAGCAGTTGAATTGCCATAGGGAAGATCAAACCTGAAATCCCGCTTGGGTTGTCTGAATTTCAACACATCTCTTCCGAAATAGGCACTGAAGAAAAGTCGGTCTTTATCACTGATTTTGTGGTTGATTTTGGCATTGAGGTCATAAAAATAGTAATTGGTACCCTCAAAACTGGATCCCTTCAATGCTCCCTGCACCAGGTCTCCCACATAGGTCCTTCGACCGGAAACGATAAAGGATGTACGGTCTTTCCATATCGGTCCCTGAACCGTAAGTCTGGAAGAAATCAAGCCCACACCACCTTCTGCGCTGTATTCTTTTTGGTTTCCTTCTTTCATTTGAATGTCCAGTACACTCGACAACCTTCCTCCGTAGTTAGCGGGCATGCCTCCTTTGATCAGGGTAGTATTCTTAATGGCATCAGCGTTAAAGACAGAAAAAAAACCGAGCATGTGTCCCGAATTGTAAACCACCGCTTCATCCAACAAAACCAGATTTTGATCGGGACCGCCCCCTCTCACATAAAAGCCGGCATTGCCCTCACCGGAAGATAATACCCCCGGCAATAATTGAATCGATTTTAAAAGGTCGACTTCTCCAAAAATGGCAGGCAATTTTTTGATGTTTTCTACAGGCAAACTGACAGTTCCCATTTGCGTGCCTTCAACATTGCGTCTTCTTTCCTCCTTTTCGGCAGAAATGACCACTTCTTCGATGGTCACCCCTTCTGTCATTTCTACATTGAGCTTCAGGTCCTTATCAAAATTGATCTCAAAAAATTGCTCCTGGAAACCTAGATAGCTAATGGCTATTCTGTAGGTGCCTTTGGGTAAGGTAAGGGAGTAAAACCCATACGCGTTGCTGGATGTTCCTTGTTCAGGATTGGCTGTATTGAAGATGTTGGCACCAATAAGGGTCTCACCCGTACCTCCATCTTTTACATAGCCGCTTAAGGTGAAATTCTGGGCCGTCAAAACCCAACTCAACACCATAAAGCCAAATGTAATAATGTATTTCATAAACTTAATTTCAAAAGCGGGAAACAAATAAAATTTTGATTGTGCGTTAATCTATCATGGAAAACGAAAAAAATGATGGAAGGTTGACGTCTTTGGAAAAAAATTATTTTGTTTATAGACCAAAATCTAATCTTCATCGACAAAATTGCATTGGGTTGTCAAGTTCAGGTACTCTGATGGGCTTTGACATTGGGGAAGTAAATATTTGATTATTTTCGCTACCCTAAATGACAATGTTTTTCATGCGGTTTTCTGCCTTTTGTTTTCTTTTGGTAATTTCTATTGTTGTTGGATCGTGTGTTCAACAACAGGTTGAAGGTAGGGCAGAAACCCAAAAGAATGATCAAATACCTAAGCTGGACTTCAAACAGCTTGATGCCACCCTCGATGTCGAACAAAGGGCTACTCCTCAACCTGCCTTCGCGATCGGTATAGTTTACCAGGGTAAAGTTGTTTACCAAAGATTCAATGGCAATTGCCGGGGAAAAAGGGGAGGGGGTGTTATCGATGAACATAGCATCTTTAGGATTGGCAGCGTTTCCAAAGGCTTTGCCGGCATCCTGGCAGCGCTGTTGGCCGATAAAAATTTGCTAAACCTCAATGACCCGGTCGAAAAATACATACCGGATTTAAAAATTAAATCGTCTGAACCCAACGACACCCTGCGCATCTGGCATATTTTATCACACAGCACAGGGCTCACAGAGCATGCCTTTACCAATCTGATCGAGATGGGCAGCCCCAGAGAAAAAGTCATTCAGGCATTGTCAGGACTGAAGGCCAGGGATGTTATCGGGCAAGACTACGCCTATCAAAATGCCACCTTTTCATTGATCGAAGATATTATTGCCAGTGTCACCGGCATGACTTACAAAGAGGCATTAAATGCTTTTATTTTCAGAAGATTGGACATGCATACTGCCAGCACAGATTTCGATAGCATTGCACAACATCCCCAATTCGTTTGGCCACAGCATGCAGGGGGACGCATCCGGGATTTGGATACGGCGTACTACAATGTTCCCTCGGCAGGTGGCATCAACGCAAGTCTCGACGATATGGAAAAATGGCTTGTCGCCATTATGGGTTATCAGCCCCAACACTTATCACACCATGCTTTAGAGTTGGCATTTTACCCAAGGGTATTTAGTTCTTTTGATGATAAGTATTTCAATTTTTGGCCGGGAGTCATGGACTCTCACTATGGGCTGGGCTGGCGAATCCTCACCATGCCGGACAAAAAACTCATTTTTCATGGTGGACAGGTCAGCCATTACAGAGCAGAAATCGCTTTTGATCCCCAATCCAAACTAGGGGTAGTAGCAATGTTCAGCGAACCCTGCCGTTTGTCCAACACCCTCGTTCCCAAAGTTTTTTCGCAGGTCAAGACGCCTTAATACATTGATTTTGACGGATTCACCGGACATTTTTACAGTTTCAGACTTTGTTTCTGCACTAAAAATAGTTAATCCGTACTTTTGAAGTATGATCAGAAAAATCATTTTTTCTATTGGCTTTTGCTTTCTTTTTATTTCCGTAAATGCTCAGCTGTACAAGACCTTGAAAGCTAAACTCAGTTTTGTGTCTGAGGCTCCTATGGAAATCATCAAAGCATCCAACAGTCATGTAATTGGAGCAATTGATACCAAAACCCGGCAATTTTCTTTTAAAGTCAATATGAAAAACTTTGAAGGCTTCAATAGCCCTCTTCAGAAAGAGCATTTTTTTGAAAATTATATGGAAACCGATCAATTTCCGGAATCTACATTTGTTGGCAAAATCATTGAACCCCTCTTCGAAAAAGGCAAACAAACCGTTCGAGCGAAAGGAAACCTCACCATACATGGAATTACCAATGAAGTATTGATTGATGTGTCATTGGAATGGGTGGGCAAAAGCATTCATTTTACATCGGATTTTGTCATTTTGTTGGATGATTACAACATCCATGTGCCAAGGATAGTGATCCAGAAAATTGCCAAGGAAATAAAAGTCAAATGCAAAGGAATCCTGGAATGAAATTGTGCTGTTGGCTCGCCTCTGTTCTTTGGCTAATGGCATTTAAAGCAGAAGCCCAATCCATTTTTGCCAGACAAATTCCTTTGAACGGAGAATACAAGATCAATGCCATGGTCCAGGATAAATTCGGCTTTTTATGGCTGGGCACAGACCGCGGCATTGTGGTGTACAATGGTTACGATGAAGAATTGATTCCTGTAGTTCAGTCTTTCGAAATAACATGCCTGCAGGTAAGGGATGGGTGGGTATTTGCTGGCACCAAATCGGGTCAGGTATTTAAGATTGATGCTAATAACCATAGCCTGGTAATCAAATTGCCGGCATTTACCAAGTCCAAAATCAGCGATATCGAAGTCGATCACAGGATGGGTTTGTGGATTGCAACCTATGGTGATGGGATATTTAAAATGTCATACGACAGCCTTATTGCAGGCATTGTGGAACTCAAATCCAAAGACATTTATGATCTTGTCATTGCCCATGATAAATCGGTCTACATAGCGTCTGATCAGGGCATTGACATCGTTCGTGAAAAATCAAATTCATTCAGGATCACCCCCATTTCCAATCTGCCGGATTATATCATTGTAAAACTATGCAAATCTGCCAGGGGTACCGTGGTTGCTGCTACCTATGATCGTGAAATTTTTGAAATAGGAACTGATAACAGCCTCCGTACACTTTTTGAGAACAAAGACCGGAATAGGAATTACAGCCTTTTTTGTGCCGATGAAAGACTATTCATCCATTCAGGAAACAGCATTCTGGAATGGAAAAATGCACAAATGATTTCCCTTCAAATGCAGGACATCAAAGACCGCATTTCTGCTGTATTTGTCGATGATGAAAACAACCTTTGGATTGCCGGCGGAAAATCTGCATTGTATAAATCCGGTATGCAGTTTCTGCAGTTTTCCATACCTAGGGCAAACGAAATCCAAGCCATGGAATATGATGGCAATCAATATTATCTGGGTACAGCAAAGGGCGTGTTTTTGAAAAAGGATCTCATTACCGGCGATGGAAGCTGGATTCTTAAGGGAGAAAACATTACTACCATCCAACATATAGATCGCAGGGTGTGGATAGGAACCTTTTCGAACGGTTTATTCATTTATAATCCCACCAACAACAAGACGCAACACATTGGTAAATTGCTGGATACGGATGACAATACAATCCTTGATATCGAAAAAACAGCGGTTGATCTGGTTCAGATTTCAACGCTGGCAGGCATCATACCTTTGGCAGTTAACCGGGAAGGAGAACCTTTGCCGGGAAAACCACCTGGGCATCATGGAACGCTCAAAGCTTATGTTTACGATATATGCAGTGATCATTCCGGCGGCGTTTGGTATGGTAAAGACCGCAATGGGGTCACTTTGAATAAACTCGGCAAGTTTACCGATTGGAAAGAAATTGTCAATAAGAAGGACCAAAAAGTATACAGACTGGGTTCTGTTTTTTCCATTGCAGAAGGCAGACCCGGAGAAATGTTTTTTGCATCGACCAACCTGGGACTCGTCAGAAACAGAGATGGTATTTGGGATATTTCGCCCAAAAGTTTTTCTCTCAAAAACCAGATCGTAGGCCTGACCAAACTCAACGAAAAATACATGCTTCTTATTAGAAATCACTCGATAGAAGTTATGGAACTGGAAACAGGGCATATTCTTCCATTTTCATTCAATTTGCAGGGAGACCAGGGCATTTCTTTCCTAAATAATTTTACTGCTGCCCAAGGCGATTGTTACTTTGCACTGGGCAATCATTTGGTAAGGTTTTCTCCCGGGGCAGCTTTAGATAAAAAACACCCTGTAACCCGACTGGATAAAGTCGAGGTAAATCTCGAAACGATACCCCAGGAACACAATGTTTTCGAACAACACGAAAACAACCTTCGTTTCAGCTTCACGGCAGGCTGGTTATCCAACCCTTCAGCTGTACAATACGCCTATAAATTGGAAGGCTTTGATGCGGATTGGAGATATACCGGCGATAGGGTAGTTTCCTATCCGCACCTCAATCCCTCCCGATATGTATTTAAGGTTAAGGCCAGTGAAAACAAGTCCTTCTACGATGAGCCCATTACGGTCTATTCCTTCGAAATAAAGCGGGCATTTTATAATACGGTCTGGTTTTATCTTGGGCTGGGGATACTGACATTGGCAGGAATATGGGCATTTCAACAGCGCAGAAGGAATGTGGCATTGTTGAAATCGGAACTGGCGCGCATTAAAACAGAGTCAGAACTGATCAATCTCAAGAGCCAGCTGGATCCACATTTTTTATTTAACACCTTCAATACACTGATTGGATTGATAGAAGAAGACCCTCCCAGAGGGGTAAGATTTACGGAAAATCTCACTCAGTTTTTCCGGTTGTTATCGCAAAGCAGCCAAAAAGAGCTCAGTGCATTATCTGAAGAAATCCAGTTGGTAGAAACCTATGCGAATATATTAAAGGAAAGGTTTGGGAAAAATGTAACCATTCTTATTAATCCAGAAGTATACAACAACAGTGAATCGGCTATGGTACCTCCTGTTACTTTGCAAATGTTGATTGAAAATGCCGTCAAACACAATGAAGTGAGCAAAGCCAAACCTTTGACCATATCCATTTCTCTGGAAAACGATTACCTGAAAGTGAGCAACGAAAAACACCCTAAATTATCAACCGATCACTCTCTGGGCATTGGAAATAAAAATATTTTTGAAAGGTACAGATTGATGGATCTGCCGTTACCTTTTATAAAGGAGGATGCCCTTTATTACAATTATTATTTGCCTTTAATTAAAAAGAACTGAATATGAAATACATCATTCTGGAAGATGAAATGATTGCTGCCCAAAGATTGACAAGAATGGTCAAGGAACTTAGGCCGGATTACGAAAATGTAGGCATTTTTGAGTCCGTTGAAGAACTTGCCGGCCATTTACTCACTGAGGGTCAGCCCGACATTTTGTTTTTAGATATTCAGGTTGCCGATGGCAATAGTTTCGAACTGTTCAATATTATGGAAGTAAAAAGTAAGGTCATTTTTACTACGGCCTATTCAGAATATGCAGTCAATGCCTTCAGGCACAACGCCATTGATTATCTGATGAAGCCCATCAATGCAGAAGAACTTTCAGCCGCTCTTCAAAAGTTGTCGTGGTTCGATCCTGTTAAAACAAGGAACTTACCGAACATTTTACGGAATTTAAAAACAGATTTTTAATAAAATTTGGCAGCAAACTTACCATCGTAAATGCGGATGATATTGCCTACATTTATTCAGAAAACAAGATCGGTTACTTTGTACAAAAAAATGGACAAAGAATTGCTTCTGACTACAAGTTGCAGGACCTGGAAAGCCAGTTGAATCCCAAATTATTTTTCAGGGTCAACAGACAATTTATTGTACACATCGATTCAATCGCTCAGATGAATACGTATTCCAAGGCCCGAATCAATTTGCGATTAATCCCGGAATTCAAGGAGGATATTATTATCAGTACTGAAAAAACGCCTGAATTTAAGGAATGGCTCAGGCAGGGTAAATGAAGTTTATTTTATTAAAATTGTATTAACCGTTTCAGTATCGCTTTTGACGAATTGAGGGAGGCCGGCGTACACTTTCCACTTTATTCGTCGTTTAAATATTGATCTTTACAACATGAAACAGAACCAGAAATTTATTTTAGCTTTTTGCCTGGTGGCATGGGTTGTCGTCTTGTCAACTCCCTCCTGTATGCACCAGCCCATTGGCATGCCCGCGGACCCCACAGATACCACCGAGGTAATAGATACCACTAAAACAGATACCACGCCTGTTGATCCCGGACCCCAGTTTGACTCAACAGGTGTTCCCTGTGATTCCAACATTGTATATTTCGAAAAAGATATCCTTCCTGTTTTAAGACAAAATTGTGCTTATGGCGGTTGTCATGGAGGGGGTACCTATGAAGAAGGTGTAAACCTGGAGAACTATGCCAAGACCATATCTACCGGCAAAGTAAGGGCATTTAATACAAGCGGTAGTGAACTGTATAAGGTCATCACCACTACCAAACAGAAAGATCTCATGCCTCCTCCGCCCAATGCCAAATTAACCACCGATCAAATCAACCTGATTGCCAAATGGATAAACCAGGGAGCAAAAAACGAAATTTGTAATCCCAATTACGGTCAGCCCGTTGCCTGTGCCGATCATGGAGTGACTTATAGTGGCTTTGTACAAAAAATTGTCAACAACCAATGTGTCGCTTGTCACAAAGCCAGCAACCCGTCGGGTGGAGTAAGATTAGACAGTTATGATGCTGTTTTGACCTCAGTACAGAACGGCGGCTTTCTGGGAAGCATAGAAGGCAAACCTACCTTCACAAAAATGCCTTATAACGCGAACTCATTGGACACTTGTACCGTTAATAAAATAAAAAACTGGATCAGTAATGGAGCGAAAAACGATTAAATTCTTATTCATTGGACTTCTCTTTTTAAATGCCTGTTATTACGACAATGAAGAGGATTTATATCCCACCACTGCCGAATGCGTGACGGATAGCATGAGTTTTAAAAATGATATTTTTCCGATCATCAACAACAATTGTGTCGGATGTCACAATTCCGGAGCACTTCAAGGGGGCATTACTATGGAGACCTACGAACAACTTACTCCCTACATTGAAAGTGGCAGTTTGTTGGGGAGTATAAAACACCAGTCCGGATACAGTGCCATGCCCAAAGATGTTGATAAAATGACCAATTGCCAGATTTCAAAAATCGAGCAGTGGATACTTCAGGGGGCTCAGGACAATTAATTAACAAAGGCATTAAAAGCACAACAGGATGAAAAAATATTTGTGGTTATTACTAGTGGCTGTTTTGTTGGGAGCAGCTTATGCTTATTATCAATACAACAGACCCGTAGCCAGCCTGGAAGACAAAAGTGCCGATGTAGTTTTATCCGCACCGGATTTGCTGAAAGCCTTTGAAACCAATGAAGCCGATGCCAATAAAAACTATCTGGATAAAGTCATCGAGGTTCAGGGTGAAGTGGTGAAAATTGAAGATGATGGCACTAAAAAATCTGTCTATCTTAAGTCGGGCAACGAAATGTCTTCTGTCATTTGCGAAATGGAAGCAGGTGCCGATACCCAGGGAGTTTCGGCCGGATCAACAGTAACCATGAAAGGAAAATGTACCGGTTATCTCATGGACGTTGTTTTGGTACAAAGTGTAGTTAAAAAATAAATGAAATTTTATATGAAAAAATCTTTGATCCTTGCTTTGCTGCTATTTACTTTTTGGAGCCTCAATGCTCAAAAGTATTTTACCAAAGAAGGAAAGGTAAATTTTGATTCGAGCACCGGCATTGAAAAAATTGCAGCCGTGAATACCAAGGCAACCTCAGTGGTTGATTTTGCAAGCGGTGCCATCGAATGGGGCGTTTTAATAAAGGCTTTTAAATTTGAAAAAGCACTCATGCAGGAGCATTTCAATGAAAACTATATGGAAAGCAACAAGTATCCAAAAGCAACCTTTAAAGGGAAAATTGACAATGTAGCTTCCATCAAATTAGACAAAGATGGAACTTATAATGTTGTGGTTAAAGGCACCTTGGACATGCATGGTGTTGCAAAACCCGTTACGGCCAATGCAACATTTGTTGTCAAGGGAGGTGCTATATCTGCTACTTCCAAAATCAAGGTGCTGTTGGCTGATTACAATGTTACCATTCCATCCGTAGTCAAAGAAAGTATCTCAAAAGAAGTTACCATTTCTATAGCTGCAGATTATTCTGTATTTAAATAATTCTTATGAAAAAAATCTTGCTGGCATTTGTATTTGCCTCTTCAATGTTTACAACGGCTTCCGCCCAGGAGGGCGATCTTCTCTCTTTACTGGGTGAAGAAGAAACTACTGACTATGCCAACGCGGCATTTAAAACCAATCGGGTAATCAACCTGCACTCTCTGGAGAATACAGCGGCAGGTGTTTTTGATTTTAAAATATCCCACCGATTTGGTTTTATCAACGGCGGTATCCAGGAACTGTTTGGTCTGGACGCCAGTACCATCAGAATCGGCGGTGATTATGGCATTACCAATCGACTGATGGTGGGTTTTGGTCGCAGCAGTTTCGAAAAAACATACGATGTTTTTGCCAAATACAAGTTGCTGAGACAAAGTTCCGGCAAAAAGAATGTGCCCATCACCGCTGCTGTTTTTGCCAGTGCAGCTGTCAAAACAACACCCTTCGCAGATCAGGAAAGGGAAAATTATTTTTCTTCCCGATTGTACTACACCTGGCAAGTTATCCTGGGACGTAAATTTTCAGAAGGTTTTTCTTTGCAGCTTTCTCCAACCGTGGTACACCGCAACCTTACGGCTACCAAAGCTGAAAAAAATGATGTTTATGCAATAGCCGGTGCCGGCAGAATAAAACTGAGCAAAAGGATTGCACTCAATGCGGAATACATCTATGTGTTGCCGGACCAAATTGCATCGAGATACAGAAATTCGTTGTCACTTGGTTTTGATATTGAAACAGGGGGCCACGTATTCCAGCTGCATTTCACCAATTCAACTTCGATGATTGAAAAGGGCTTTATCACCGAAACGGTGGGCAACTGGCTCGATGGCGACATTCATTTTGGATTCAATGTTTCCCGTGTGTTTACCTTTAAGTCTTATGAACACGAATAATGACTGCCACTTCAGCGATATTTTGTATCTTGGACTTCCGGTAAGTCAATACAATGGATATCCTGATCTTATACAATTCTTATTCCGGCAACGGTAAAGGAAAAGCGATGGCAGAAACCATGAAGGCCAGACTCCAGTCTATGGGGCTGGCCTTCATGGCTTTTGAAAACGACTGGCCTGATGATTTGGATAGTTGTCAGGAGGTTTTTTTATTCGGTGGTGATGGCACCCTCAACTATTTTATCAATAAGTACAAAGTGCCGGCCCATATTACACTCACCCTGTTCCCCGGCGGAACCGGAAACGACCTCCATTGGAAGCTTTTTGGTGAAACTGATATTGCAGATCAAATGCAAAACTGGCAAACGTATCCCACTACGCACATCGATGTTGGTAGTTGCAATGAAGAATATTTTGTCAACATGATCGGTCTCGGTTTCGATGGGGAAGTACTGAGGAAAATGAAAACAATCCGTTGGATTGGCGGCCATCTGGGCTATTTGCTGGTGGTCATCAGGCTAATATTTTCCTATAATGAAAAAGTGCTGAAACTAAGCTGGCCGGAACACACCGTCCATTCGCCATTGCTGCTTTGTCAGGTGTCCAACTCAAGTCGGACCGGGGGAGGCTTTCACGTGGCACCTCACGCCAGGATTGATGATGGCTGGCTCAACCTCACGTACTGCCTGCCCAAATCGATTTGGCAAAGATTATTTTTCCTGCCCAAGGTGGAAAGAGGCAGCCACCTGTCTGTAGCAGGTGTGTTTACCCATACGGTACAAAGACTGGAGATCACAGCCCAAGAAACCATCTATTATCAACTGGATGGAGAGCTGCGCAACAGCATCCATTTCCACATTGACCTTGCGGAGCGCAAGTTGAAAGTAAGAAACAACGCTTTGGTTTAGACTACCTGTTTTATCTTACAACCCTTCAGTTTAAGCAGTCTCAATATACCCTTTTCGCCCGGAAGGTGGGCGGCTCCGATACCGGTAAAGGTTGCATTTTCCAGGGCATATTGATATACGGTATCCGCCATTTTGAAGTTGCGTTCGTACAACAGAATTTTCCGAAATGCACCCAACCCACGTTTCCCCAGCTGGTAGAGGGCATTGGTTTGATTTTGACTGTAATAGTCGGCCAACCTTTGCGCCTGGTGTCTGAATTTATCGGGTCTTTTTATAATGGTTGCAAACTGTTTGATTTGTACTCCCGGATCCAGCGACCTGGCAATTTGGTATTGATCTTCCGGACTCTCTACCCCGCGGATCTCCATATTCTTAGATAGGGCATGGTCCAGCAAATACTGATCCAGGGTAGCTGCATAGTCGTTTCCCAGACACGAGGCCATCATGGCACCTTGTATGAAAATGGGACTCATGTTGCTAAGGGCTTCGAGAGGTACGCCAAAAGCTTTGAGCAGCATATGGACAGCTTTATCAAATTTCTTCCTTCCCAAACTATTTTCCAGCTCCATGCCGGCGGGAAGCAAAAAGGCCCGCTGCAATGCTACGGCATCTACCTCGTGGGTATTCATCTCAGGACTGTAAACTTTGCAATGCTCCATTAGCTCGCAAGCCCGCTCAAAATAAGTAAAGGCACGCTTGTCCCTGCTGTGCATGGTGCCCATCACATAAGATGTATTGGGGAAGGAAGCATGTTGGATGGAAAAAATCATGGCTAAAAAGGAGTCAACTTATAAAGTGTGATCTACTTCCAGATAAATGGTAATAAAAAAAGGCCGATTCGATGAATCAGCCTTTTGTTTTTTAAGTTATTGCTGCGGTGCTGTCTGCTCCCCGCCTTCAACGCCTTCTTCGGCATCCGGATCACTTTCGTAATCGTATGGCAATACTTTTTCTTTTTTCACTTTGGAAAGTGTCATCAAGGTTTTCAATCTTTCGATCTCCTCGATCTGTGAAAGGGTCTTGAACAACAACTTTTCGTAGGTAGGAATATCCTTACATACTATCTTCAAAAGGAAGTCTGCATCACCTGTGATGATATAACATTCTGTAATTTCATCTACCTGTTTTACCTTCTTGATGAAGTTTTCCAGGGCATTGGGCTTTTGCCATGCCAAAGACACCAGTACATAAGTTTTTACATTTAAACCTATTGCTGTAGAATCAACTTTTGCGTGGTAACTGAGGATAATACCGGCTTGTTCCAGTTTTTTAACCCTCTCCAAAGTGGGGGCTGGTGATAGACCTATCTTGCGGGACAAATCGAGATTGGTAATCTTGCTATTTTCCTGCAATAATTTCAAGATTTTAAGATCTATCTTGTCTAATTTGTAATCTGACATAGAATTATTGAAATTTTATTTTAACAAAGGCTTTTCATAAACGAATGCAAATTAAAATAAAATTTTAATAATCTCCAATTTTTAAGGAATAAATTTTTAGTTAATTCCGAAAAGGCGACTTTAAAGCACTTTTTTGGGTGATTTTCGTCATTTTTTTGATATAACTTATTGATTATTAGGCACAAAATTTTAATATGGCAAATTTTATTTTGTGGTAATTTTCACCGCTCTGGCATATAAAATGTAAGTTTTTGTCACATTTATAGAAAAATTTTGAAGCAGATCGAAAATTGGCAAAATAAAAAGGCCTGGTGGACAAAACCAGGCCAAACTTAATAGAAACTCTCACTTAAAATCTTATCGACCTCTGGTGACCTTATTGAACGGTCACCGGAAGGGTATATACTTCAAATGGTTTAAGACCATCTGTACTGATTTTTTTGTAATTCAAAATGTCCTTGACCTTTCCATCCAGCTCTTTGTCACTGGTGCTGCTCACCAAAAGCTCGCCGCTGCTGTTCACAACAAACGTAATCAGGAATGTCTTTTTGGTAGTGGATTGCCAATCGGCTTTCATAAGGTGTTTCGCCACTTCGTTTCTTACTCTTTCTGTAAGACTGGGATCAATGTCTTTGGCATTCATCACGAAGGCAGAAAATGTCAGCAAACCGGCAACTAAAAACTTGGTAACTCTCATGGGTAAAAATTTATTTGATTGTTTGTTTAAATTAATACTCTACAGACGCCACGAGTGTACTTCAGGTTGCACGGGCATAGACCAAATAGACTTTTACTTCGACGAAATGATGTTATTTAACGGTGTCTTAACAGAAGCGACATGCAATTTAACATTTGCACCCTGCTGTCCGGTCCTATTTCAGGAAAATGGATTTGGTAAAAGGAACAACCATGATATTACTTATATAAAATCGTCTGGAATGCCTGTAAAATAAGGCAACGACAAGCAACAACTGCGTGGGGAAAAGGGCAGTGTAGGATAAAAAAAACAGAAATTTAAATCAAATAAAAATGTCGATCACACTCAACGAAGAGCAAATGAGTCAAACGCCAGCATGATTTTACCAATGACTCTGTGCTGGATCAACATAAATTCATTGCCATCTGTCAATACTTCAAAACGCGTATCTTCTCCTACTTCTTTGGGACTGTATTTGTTTTGCTTAAACTCTATATTGGCCAAAGACCAGGCTGTGACGTGTTTTTTGGTACCATCTTTTTTCTGCACCGTGATTTCACAAAAAATGGGTTGACGCAAAATCATTTCACGGTTGGGATTATTGCTGTCATTGTATTCTGCTACGATGTTGGAAAACCCTCCCAGATAAGGCTCTATCAGCTTTTCATTGAGCTTGGGTAACTTGGTACCGGTATAAGGATTGGTGATTTCCCAACCCAATAGTTTTTTCTTTAAGATAAAGGATGAGGGTTTGTCATAAGGGTATTTGATTTCTACCATTTCTATATCCCCGGCCTTTTCTACAAATATATCTTTGGTCTCGTACTCATTCATTCCGTAAAGAAACCTCGTTCTGATGGAGTAGGAAGCACCTTGTGTAAACAATACATACGGCTGCTCTGCTCCTTCCATTAAAAAGGCAGTGCCCGAACCATCACCAATTTCATTGCCGATAAAAAAGGATTTCATCAATTCATCCTCTTTATCAAAAAACTGAACTTTGATCCCCGTTTTGGCTATGCTTTTTTTAATCACCTCCGTGCCGGCTCTGTTGGGAATGTATTTTAAGGTCAACGCCTTCATGGTATTGAGTATGTAAGCCGGAGCCTCGTCCCTGGCCTTCCTGCCGCTGTTCAGATACCAGCCATCTTTTTTTTTGGTAAAGATAATTTTGGGGTAGTTTTTTCGCTCGATGGAAAAAGACCCGACATCTTCTGTATTTTCAATCCGGAAACGCCTGTCGCTGACGTCCATGCCCAAATCTTCGGGCTTGCCTTTCCACCAATATAGCATGGCACTGCATAATATCAATAAGGCAAGTACTGCGGGTAATATATATTTTTTGTTCATGGTTTCTTTGCTTATTTGGTGTACTTCCTTCTCCTCCACACGGTGTACAGAGCACCGCATAGAGCCAAAAATACCAATGGCAATACGATGTTGATCAACTGCCATTTGGTTTTTTCTTTTTTAGCTTTGACCTTATCCAACAAACGAAGTTTGATTTCTTTGGATCGGGCACTCAACACGCCTTCTTCATCCAGCAAGTATTCAATGGCATTGAGGATAAGATCTTTGTTGCCTTTGTAATATTTGATCTCCCACTTATTAAAACCTATTTCCTCGGTTTCGTTGGTGCGGGTGTTGATCAGGTTTTGCATAAAATCTACATCACTGAAAACTATCTGTTTGGTAGCTACACTCTTTTCTACAAATTTTGTATTCAGCTGCTTAAGTGTCTCCTGAAATGAAGCACTGACACGGTTTTTAAAAAAGGATTCAAATTCTCCTTCAAGCAAGACAGCTACTGCTTTGTTGCCATCATTGAATTTAGCAGGATCGGGCTCGGTTTTGAGGATCTCAAAGTTGAGTCGTACCGGATTGAATTGAGTCCTGGAATACGGACTGCTGGCCAACAGCACCGTCTTTTTAATGGGCGTAGCTGTCTCTACTGTATCAATACTCGCCGGGAAAAACATGTTGACCCGATCGATGTTTTTTACAATTACGTGATTATTGAGCGATTGCAGAACCGGATGGTAATACCAGGGAAACATCATGGTCTGGGGCTTGTCACCGGTCATGCCCACAATCTGAGGAATGGCGGAACATTCCAGGTCGATGATGAGATTGGGCTGCACCCTGGCGCCATATTTAAAGAGCATATCATCCACTCCGGTAACGATATCCTGTGGTACATAAAAGTTGTATTTCGCTATGCTATCGAGACTCGCTGTAAGTTTTTCCATAGCCCAGATCACTTTACCTCCGCGCATGATATACTGGTCGATCTTAAATTGATTGGGCAAAGAAATTTCTCTTTTGGGAGCTGCAACGATGAGCAAATTCACGGAGGTGTCGATCTGAACCACACTGTCCAAAACTATTCGCCCTGTGTCGTAAAACTTGCGCAGTTCTTTTTCAAGTCGGTAGGTAAATCGCGAGTCCAATTCTCCGGAACCTGCACTGAATACGATGTTTTGTTTTTCGCGCAGCATCATCTTTTGTAAGGTATGCGCAAACTTGTATTCCAACAGGGATATGGAATTGTTGAGTATTACTTCTTCGTCACTGCCCGGCTGCTGCTCTTCCAGCAAATTGACCACCGCCTTACGCGAACCAATGTTGATGAGTGCATAAGGGTAAATGGCCTTTTGCACCAACTGCGTACCATCGTAATACTTTAGTGAGGTGGGTACGATT
>WBZP01003196.1_pt1 | contig 17998 bp, 7 predicted proteins | sample 5204301 | NCBI WGS metagenome assembly WBZP01 (sample SAMN12412401, study PRJNA552823) | activated sludge metagenome | isolation source: activated sludge from nitrification reactor of wastewater treatment plant... | place: USA: Pennsylvania | collected 2017 | reverse complement strand
TCCCTGTGGGGAGTCGCTGCATCGATTCGAGCCCTTGACCCAGGGCTCACGGGGACGCCGTGGCGGCGTTTCTTGACGCCCGCAAAGTGCGGGCAGACGACGAGCCGCATTGCACGGCCCAACAGCGATGACGATGGGTCAGGGAGCCCATCACTTGGGGATGTCACCTGCGCCAGCGGCACGCAACTCCATGTCGGAGCAGCGGATCGGCGCGTCGTCACTACCGGCTCCGCCGCCAGTGACGACGCGCGCTGGCACAGATGTGTTGGAGCAGGGAGCGGCGTCGATCGCGGTGGCAGCACGAGGCTGCGGCACTCGGTTGGCGTCAGGCCACGCCGATCACGATGGACACAGCAGCGGTGCGCTCGCGGGCGAGAGCGGGCGGGGAGGCCCGCGCGGGAACACGATACCGCGCCGCGCCGTGCCGATTGCGGCAAGCCCTAACGATGTTGCGGCAATGCACAACCTGCCGCTGCGAAGCGCTCGACTGAACCTCAGGCCCGGGAGGGCCCGCCGTCTTTCAGAGGCAGGGCGGCATTGGGCGCCGATCGCTCGGCAAAGGGCGACGCGTGAGGAGCGTCATTCCGGCCGGACGGGGCCAGCGTACTGCTACAAACCAAGAGAGGCGCCGTCCGACTTGGACGGCATGGGGCGCACTGTCGCCCACGACGCCGTCGATGTCCACCGGAAAATGAAGGCCGGCATCTGCGGCCTTTCGAGCGCCCAGCCATGGGCGGCGCCGGCGCGCCTGCATGAGCGGCACTGACCGGCCCTCTTTGGACGATCAAGGTTGAGCGTCGGAGGTCCGCTGCATCCGGACACCGGTCGCTCAGTCATAGTTGGCTAATGGGCGCGATCAACCCCGTGCCGTCCGTCATCTCTTCGGCAGCCCGACATTTGTTGGGCGAAGCTACGGACAACCAAAATGCAGAAACATTGACACTACTTGGCGTCGGATGTTTCGACATCGCCTCACGTTTCCTTGATTGATATCAAGGCAAATTCGAAGCAACGGCGTTCCGCTTCCACTTCATTTCCGACACATAGGCGCATTGCGCCACGCCGGCGAATTGCACTGCATTGCGCTGCACCTGCAGTGACCGCTTGCAGATGTCCGTAGCCGCAGGAGGCTTCTATGTGTCCATTCGCCCCTGGTCTTCATATCTCCCTATCACCGGTCCAGGACGGTCGACGGCCCGGTTCGACCGGCAGCCGATCGATAGCGTGGATCATGCATCATCTGATCGTGACTGCGACGGCTGCCTTCCTCATTCTGCCGGCGCAATCCGCGTCGGCGCAGGACTTGAGGTCGCAGATCGTCGGTATCTGGAAGTGGAGCAGCCACGTATACAAGGAAGTCGCGACCGGGAAGACCACGAATGTCTTCGGCGAAAAGCCGTCGGGTCTCCAGGTCTTCACGCAGGGCGGGAATGCCCTGTTCGCGGTTTTCGCCGACAGCCGCAAGGCGCCAGCAGCCAATCCGGCGACGGAGGCTGAGAGTGCGGCGCTGCTCTCCACCATGGCCGCGGCGACCTCGACCTACAAGGTCGAGGGCAACACCCTCACCATGACCTACAGCGGCTCGTGGAACCAGTCCTGGACCGGGACGACGCAGAAGCGGCAGATCGAGATCGTCGGCAACAAGCTGACGCTCATGTCCGCTCCGTTCAAGAGTCCGCAGTCCGGCCAGGAGATCGTCTTTGTCGTGACCTACGAACGGGTCGAATAGGGCTCGCTGCGACGACGCAATCGCTTCGCCGGTTTGTGGCCGGTTGTTCGTCCTCGCGTTCACGTCCGAGAGTTGACCTTATCTGCGAGCGCTTCGGTTGCCAGGCTCCGCTCTTGGTGGGGCCGGGTCTATCCCGGTAACCGTCGACTTGCCGCCGGTCAGCGTCGCAGTGACACTGGCCCGTGACCAGCCGTCCGGAAGCGGTTTCGCTTGTTGTGTCGCCGGGGAGGTGTCTGTGCTTCAGGGTTACCGTCAACGCGGCCGGGTGAAATGGATCTTCGCCGGTACCTCGCGCCCGGCCGACGTCTGCACGCACTACCTTGCGCTGGCGTTCGCGACGTTACTGTCGGTCATTGGCTTTCCACAGGTAGCCACCGGGGCAGGTCCGGTCGCCTATTACGTCGCGACTAACGGCGACGATAGTTGGACCGGAACGATCGCCGCACCGACCGGGACGGACGGTCCGTTCAGGACTATCGCCCGCGCTCAGGGCGCGGTGCGCGCGGCCATCGCAGGCGGCATGAGTGGCGACGTCACGGTCTTCATCCGCGGCGGAGAGCACTACCAGGATTCGCAGCTCTGGTTCTTGCCCGAGGATTCCGGTCGCGGCGGCCACAAGGTCGCCTACCGGAACTACTCGGGGGAGCGCCCCGTGATCCACCGCGCGCGGCGGCTCACCACGTGGCAGCCCGAGTTGGGCGGGGTCTACAAGACGCCCGTCGACTGGACGTTCAACGCGCTGTGGGAGAACGGGGTGCGCGCCGCCTTGGCGCGCCATCCCAACGTGACACCCGAGAGCCCCTACAACTACAGCCGCACGAGTTCCACCATCACGGGCGCCGAGACGACGAAGATCGGATTCCGCGTGGGCGATGTCCCGCCGGTTGCCAATCCTTCGTCGCTGGAGGTCGTGCTCTGGCCGGGCGGCCCCGACGGGACCTGGAACTGGATTCAACAGGTCTTCTCCATCGCGCACGTCGACTACACGGCGGGTGTGCTGACCTTGGGCCGTGACTTGATCGATGGCGGGGCCGCGGCGGTGTGGACGATCGGGGCTGGGTCGCGCTATTTCGTCCAGGGCGCGCGGGAGCTTCTCGACAGCCCCGGCGAGTTCTGGCTGGGTGGTGGTTATCTACACTATCGGCCGCGCCGGCTGCCGATCGAGGCCCAGGAGATTCTGGTCCCGGGCCCGTCTCAGCAGTACAGCGAGGCGATCGTTGCCATCCACGGCACCAGCGCGGCGAACACGGCCCACGACCTCGAGTTCGAAGGGTTGACGCTCGCCTACACCAGCAGCCGGGGCAGCGGCTTTTACGTGCGCGACGCCGAGCGCATTGCGATAAGGGGCAATCGGGTGCGCGACGTCGGCGGAATCGGCGTCGCGTTGCACGGCGCGAGCCGCGACAACGTCGTGGCCGGCAACCTGATCCACGACGTCGGGTCGGATGGAGTCAACCTGTATGGCGAGGCCGCGATCGGATATCCACGCGGCAACACCGTCACCAACAACCACATCCACCACGTCGGACGCGTCCGCGGCGACAACAACGGAGTCACGGTCGTGCGCGGCGCGGACAATGTCGTGTCGCACAATCTGATCCACGACTCGCCGCGCGAGGGGATCGGCGCCTTTGGATCGCTGAGCCGCGAAGGCCCACCGGTGCAGAACACCACCGGCAACACCATCGCCCACAACGACATCTCGCGCGCGATGACCGACTCGCAGGACGGCGCGCCGATCCACGTCGGCGGGATCGGCCCCGACAACTCGATCGTCGGCAACCGCATCCACCACAGCGCCCTCGCGTTCTCCTACGGCAACGGCATCTACCTCGATATCACCAACCTGCAGACGACGGTGAGCGGCAACGTCGTCCACGACCTGCAGCAGTCGGTGCCGGACGGCATCACCTACGCCGCCATCCACGTCACCGGAGACGGTGCGAACGTGGTCAACAACGTGGTCGCGGGCAACCGGCTCGATACCGCCGCCGTCAACATCGTGGCCACGCAGGCGACCGAGGCGCACCTGCCGACCCGCAACACGACGGTCCGGCGCAACATCTTCTCGCGCAATCGCGTGAGCAACGTCTACGCTTTCCCCGAGTTCGACGAGTCGCAGCTCGCACTGGCGGACTTCAACCTCTTCCACCACCCCGACGGGGTGTACACGGTGGGCTTCAACTGGGATGCGATCGCCTACTTCGATTCGCGCCAGGAGACGCTCGCGCAGTGGCGCGAGCGCCATGGCCGCCGCCACGACCAGAACTCCGCCACCGCCGATCCTCGCTTCGTCGACTTCGACCGGCGCGACTTCCGGCTGCGCCCCGATTCGCCCGCCTACGCGCTCGGCTTCGAGGACATCGATCATGCGGCGATCGGGTTGACCGCGGACTTCCCGTACGCTGATCTCAACGAGCCGCTGGACCGTCTGTTTGTCACGACCACACAGTCGGGTCCGAGCGCTACGGTGCGGCTCGCGACTGGCGCGACAGCCCGCATTCAGATCGGCGGACGGACAACGACCGGATACGTGGTGACGCCATCCGTCGTTGCGTACACGAGCGACCAGCCGACCGTGGCCGCGGTCGATGCTGCGGGCCTCGTCACCGCAGGAGCAACGGGCCTTGCCACGATCACGGTCACCGCGACATCGGGTGGCTCCACCAAATCGAGCGTCATGTTCGTTGTGGTCGCGGGCCAGCCGCGACCGGCCGGCAATTACGGGGGCTTGTGGTGGGCAGCACCTGCCGGATCCGAATCCGGCTGGGGCATCAACTTCGCGCACCAGGGCGACATCATCTTCGCGACGTGGTTCACCTACGACGCGACGGGAACGCCGTGGTGGTTGATCGCCGAGCTGCCCAAGTCGGCGAGCAACGCCTACAGCGGGTCGGTTTCGACCATGCACGGCGTCCCCTTCAACGCCAACCCCTGGGATACGACCAAGATCGTCCAGACCGTCGTCGGCACCATGACCGCGACGTTCAGCGACACCGACAACGGCACGCTGTCCTACACGGTGAACGGCGTTGCCCAGACCAAGCAGATCACCCGCCAGGTATTCGGACCCCTCCCCAACTGCGTCTGGGGGATGCAGGCCGACCTTGCTGCGGCCGTGAATTACCAGGACCTGTGGTGGGTGCCAGGGGGCGTCGAGTCAGGATGGGGCATCAACTTCACCCACCAGGGCGACGTCATCTTCGCGGCGTGGTTCACTTACGATGCGACGGGAGCGCCGTGGTGGCTGATCGCCGAGCTGCACAAGGCCGCAGCCGGCGTGTACGCGGGACCGGTGTCGACCGTCAGGGGACCGGCGTTCAATGCGGTGCCCTTCGATCCGGCGAAGGTGACCGATACGCAGGTGGGTACGGCCACCGTCACGTTTGTCAACGGCAACAGCGCGGGCTTCAGCTACACGGTCAACGGCATCAGCCAGACCAAGGCTCTGACCCGGCAGGTGTTCGCGTCACCCGGGACCGTTTGCCAATAGTCGGGCCGCTTGTCTGCATATCCCCGCCCAGCGAACGACCGCGCAGGTCGACCTGACCTGAATGGTGGGTTCCGAGCGATGCGGGAGAACGGAACAGGTCGTCATGCAACGCTTGCCATGGTGCGCACCATGCGCATGAGTCGCTATGATGAGCTCTTCATAGCGATTCGCTTCGAAGTCATCGCTTAGCCCAGCGCGGCCCCCCAAGACCGAAGGAATCGCCGTTCGGCAACGGTGCCCGATCCAAAGCGCTGCATGGGACCGTATGCTCCCCTGTAGGTATCGACACCCAATGGGGATACGACCTAACCGCGACGCCATTCTTGCAGCATCAATGGACAACAGGATCGAGCCGAGGAATATCTACGATGCGACTGCGCCGTGCCGTTACCGGCTCTACAGCTTGCAGCTAAACGGTGCTCGACAACGACGCGGCGAAAAGACGCCACTCACCAGGGACGCCCTTGAGCGTGTGGGTGCCGCGAGGGTCAAAGCGTATGCCGGAGCCGGCAACCAGATCCTTGACCGTGTGCGAGACGAGAACTTCGCCCGCGGTCGCCAGGGCAGCAACTCGGGCGGCCGTATGAACTGCTATCCCACCGATGTCCTTGCCGATCACCTCGCATTCTCCCGTGTGAAGCCCAGCTCGAAGCTCGATGCCGATCGCGCGAACCGCGTCGACGATGCTTCGCGCACAGCGAATGCCGCGCGCCGGTCCGTCGAACGTGGCGAGAACGCCGTCACCCGCTGTGCCCACCTCGACGCCACGGAATTGCTGAAGTTGGCGCCGTACCCGTGCGTAGAAATCTTCAAGAAGATCGCGCCAGCGCTGGTCGCCAAGCGCCGCAGCCCTCTCGGTCGAGCCGACGATGTCGACGAACAGGATCGTCGCAAGGATGCGATCCAGCGCCGGTTCGTGGCGCACCCCAGTCAGAAACTCTTCGATTTCATCGACAATGGCGTCGGCATTTGCGCACCAAGGAAGATGGTCGCTACCTGCAAGCTCGACGTACTTCGCGCTTGGAATTCGCTCGGCCATGTAGCGGCTGCAGTGCACGTCAACCGCCAGATCATCCTTGGCGTGCAGCAGCAGTGCAGGGACCCGTATGGCCGGGAGAACATGGCGGATGTCGATCTCGTAATTCATGCGATGCAGGGCAGCGGCGGCGCCCGGGCTGGCACTCAACCGCAGAAAGCGCGCCCACCACTGACGGAAGCGCTCATCCTGCGCCATGCTTGGAGCCCGGGCCTCGATCCCTACAGGCCCGCCCCATGCCTTCTGTGTCATATCGAGAAGCTGCTGCTGTCCCTCGGCTGTTCGTCCCCAGGGATGGTCCGACGCCGGCTTCAGCAGCGAGTAGCTGCCCACCATGATCAGGCTGGAGGTGCGGGTGGGGTAGGTCGCGGCGAAAAGCGCGCACATTACACCGCCCTCGGAGTAGCCACAGAGCGCAGCGCGTTCCGCACCGACGGCATCCATGACGGCCCGCACATCGTCCATCCGCGTTTCAAGGTCCGGCAACTCACCAGATCGATCGGAGAGTCCCGTGCCGCGCTTGTCGAAGACGATCAGCCGCGAGAACGACGCAAGCCGTCGGAGGAACCGCGCAACAGCGGGCTCTTCCCAGAGGACCTCGATGTTCGAGACCCAACCTGGAACCAGTATCAAGTCGCGGGGCCCGTCGCCCACGATCTGGTAGGCGATGTTGACGGTGCCGCTCCTGGCGTAGCGTGTCTCGGGCGTCATGGTAGCCATGATCGTGTGCAGCATTGACATTTGCAAGCTGCGCGTTCGATTTGGTTCACACTCGCTCTGATCGTCCCTCGCACTTCCATCCACTGCCGCCACCCATTGGCGACGCATGCCCCGGCCGGGCGATTTGCCTCTGCATGTCATCCAGATTGAACGACCGCGTGCCGGCAATCCGGTCCGGGACGGTGGCCGATCACTGCTGGCTTGCCGCCGTTTGGCTACCCGAAAGCCCCACGCCGATGCTGCTCAGCATCGCGGGATAGCGCGGATCGCCGCGGATCGGGTCGAGCGTCGGGTGGACGCCGGCGAACAGCGTCATCGGCGCCCGCTCGGCGATCGCCTCGTACAGCCAGCGGATCGCCTCGTCGGCGTCGCCCATGATGGCGAACGCGCGCGCGATCTCCCAGGCGCTGACATAGCGCTCGCGGCGAGCCTGCACAAGGACGGCCAGTTCGCCTCGCGCCTCGTCCTGGCGGCCGGCCGCGGCGAGCACGAGCGCGTGGGTCTCGCGGACTCGGGGCAGCGACGGAGCCGCGGCCAGCGCGGTCTCGGCATGGGTGAGCGCCGCGTCGTGGCGCATCTCGAGCGCGAGCGCCTCGGCAAGCCGAAGGCGACCGGGAACGAAGCGCGGGTCCATCTCCATTAGGTGCTCGAGGTGGCGCACGGCCTCGTTGAAACGCCGGGCGAAGATCAGGAAGTCGCCGACGTTCATGTTGAGTCCGAGGTCCAGTGGGCTCAGCTTGACCGCGTCCCGAATCAACTCCAGGCCGCGGTCGAACTCGCCGCGCATCATCAGCAGGTCGCCGTACCCAAGGTGGGTGTTCGTGTAGCTGGGATTCATCGCCAGCGCGCGCGCGAACGCGCGCTCGGCACCGTCGAGGTCCCAGTCGAAGAACAGGCGCGTGGCGCCCTGCGCCGTCAGTGCTTCGGGGCTGTCCGGATCGAGCGCGAGCGCGCGGGCGAGGTGCTCGCGCGCGAGCGCGGCCACGGCGAGCGGCGCCTCGATGCCGTACATCGCCAGCAGAATCTGGCTGTCGGCGAGCCCAATATGCGCGGGGGCGAAATCGGGCGCCACACTTGCGCAGGCGGCGAATTCGGCGATCGCCCTGCGCACCGGATCGGCGCCGCGCTGGGCCCAGAAGTAGCGCCCCTTGAGGTAGTGCTGCAGCGCGGGTTCGTCGATCGCGACCCGCCGTCCAAGGCGCGCCCCCTCCCTCGGGTGGAGCCGCACGCTCATCGCATTCGCAACCGCGCGCGCAACCTCGTTGAGCAGCGTCAGCACGTCGCGCAGTTCGCGCGTGTAGATCTGGGCCCATAGGTGGAGCTCGGTACGTGCGTCGATGAGCTGCACGACGACCTGCACGCGCCCACGTTCGCCGAGGACCGAGCCTTCGACGAGGTAGTCGACGCCGAGATCGGCAGCGATCTCGCGGATACGCTTGCTGGTGCGCTTGTAGGCCATCGCCGACGTGCGCGCGATGACGCGCAGCGAGGCGACGCCGGCGAGGCTCGCGGTGAGCAGTTCCGTCAGGCCGTCGGAGAGGTGTTCGTCCGCCCCGTCGCCACGGAGATTGACGAAGGGGAGCACCACGATCGGGATCGCGGTGCGTGCGCTGTCCAGGGCAGTCGTCGGCATCGCCGCCGATACAGGCGCTTCGTCGTCGACGAACGTGACCGGGGCGATCAGCCGGTAGCCGTGCTTGGCGAGCGTTTCGATGAAGCGAGGACGGCCCCGCTCGTCGCCGAGCCGTTCGCGCAGGATCGAGATGCAGCGCGTGAGCACCCCGTCGGTGACGAACGCGCCTCCCCAGACCTGGTTGATCAGCTCGTCGCGGGTAACCGGGTTCGGAGCGCGCCGGGCGAGTGCGACGAGCACGTCCATCACGCGGGGCTCGACACGGCTCGCGCCGTTCGGCCCGACGATGCTGCGACGCGCCGGATCGACCCGGAACTCCGCCAACCCGAAACCCGCCGCACGACCAACGATCACGCCATCCCCTCTGCCGACTCGGCCCGGGTCTGACGACCTGCCGACCGGGCGATCAGAACGTGTCCTCCGAAATTCATCACAACTTCCTCGGGACTTCGTGCCAAGCGTGCGCCAAATTCCCATCCGGGGAACGCTCAGTCGGCCCCCGGCGTTCGACGGCTCGCCAAGTGTAGCAGCGCGACGCGGCGGGGGTGACGCGCGCCAATGGGACGCTCGAAGCCACGGTAGCGGCGGCCGGCGCGGCCGGCGGCTCCAGAGAAACGATCAGCCGGTGCTGATCGACGACGCAGGAGGACGGCATGCGCACACGCTCCGGAGGAGCTGTCTTCCCATTCTGCGGCCGGCTCGCGCGATGGCTCGCAGGCGCTGCGCTGCTGGCAATCGCCGCGGCCAACGCCACGGCCGCCACCGCCACCTACGAAGTCCTGCTCGACGTCGACCTGAACGCCGCCACCGGTTGCGCGATCGCGACCCCGGGTGGAACGGTGCCGGGAATCGACGAGGTCCTGGTCACGACGGTGACCACCGGCACCGCGAGTGCATCGGTCTCGGGGGTCGCACGCCGGAGCTGCTCCAGCGGCACGCTCGGCGCCCCGCAGATGGTGTCTTCGGGCGGCTGGCCGGTCGGCTTCGGTAACGGCACCCTCGGCACCGCGGTGGTGGAGACGGTCCTGCCGCGCGGCGCGCTCGGCAGCGCGACCCGCGTTCGCGCCGCCGTCGTCGCCTACGGCAACAGCGGCAGCGACGCGATCCCAGGTGGCACCGCCCTGCTGGACGTCGTGCTTCAGGCGCTCCCGGGCCGGGTCGTCCCGCCGAACGGGATTCCGCTGCTCGCCCCGCCGCTGCTCGCACTGCTGGCGGCGGCGCTGGCGGGGTTTGCCGCCCTCGCGCTGCGACGCCACGGCATTCACGCCATCGTGCTCGCCGCGCTCCTGACCGCCGCTGCGGCCGGGGTCGCTTGGGCGGCGAGTGTGCTCACCGACGGGCAGACCGGCGACTGGGCCGGCGTGGCGCCGCTCGCCACAGACGCAAAGGGCGATGCGCCGAAGAACGCCGATCTGGTCGCGTTCTTCGCCCAGAGCGATGCGACCACGCTCGCCTTCCGCGTCGACGCCGACATCGAGCTCGACAGCGGGCCGGTGAACCAGGCTCCATCGGTCTACGCCGGGATCGACTCGACGATCACGCTGCCTGCCGGCGCGAGCCTCGCGGGCACTGCCGGCGACGACGGACTGCCCAATCCTCCCGGTGCGCTGACGCTCGCGTGGAGCAAGGTGACCGGGCCCGGCGCGGTGACCTTCGGCAGCCCGGGCAGCGCCACCACGAACGCGAGCTTCAGTGCACCAGGCGTCTACATGCTGCGGCTCACCGCGAGCGACGGGGCGCGGGCGATCAGCGACGACGTACAGGTCACGGTGAATCCCGCGGTCGCGGCCAACCAGCCGCCCACGGTCAATGCGGGGGCGGACCAGTCGATCACGCTGCCGGCCGGCGCGAGCCTCGCCGGCAGTGCCGGCGACGATGGACTGCCCAATCCCCCCGGCGCGCTGATCCTCGCCTGGAGCAAGGTGAGCGGGCCCGGAACCGTCGCCTTCGCCAATGCGGCCGCCGCGCAGACGGCGGCCAGCTTCTCGCAGGAAGGCGTCTACGTGCTACGGCTCACCGCCAACGACGGCGTACTCGCGCAGGCCGACGACGTGCAGGTGACAGTAAGCGCGGCCGGAGCGCCGCCGGTGCTGGTTGCCCCGCCGGCGAACAATGCGGTGGCCACCACGGTGCGCGACGCCACCGCCTTCCTCTATTCGGGCACGAACCCGGTGCAGACGGGTGTGGCACCGGGGACGATCACCACCGCGCGCGCCGCAGTCGTGCGCGGCACGGTCCGCTCACGCGACGGCAGCGCGCTTCCCAACGTCGTCGTCGGCATCCTCGGCCACCCCGAGTACGGGTCGACGCGCAGCCGCGCGGACGGCGCATTCGATCTCGCGGTGAACGGCGGCCTGCGACTGACGGTCGACTACCGGCTGGCCGGCCACCTGCCGGCGCAGCGGCCGATCGACGTGCCGTGGCAGGACTACGTCACGCTGCCCGACGTGGTGCTGATCCCGGTCGATGCGCAGGTCACCCAGATCGACCTCGCCTCGACCGCACCGATCCAGGTTGCGCGCGGCAGCGCGGTCACCGACGCCGACGGAACTCGCCGCGCTACCGTCCTGTTCCCCCAGGGGCTCACCGCGCAGATGCAGATGCCCGACGGCAGCACGCAGCCGCTGACGCGCTTCGGCTTCCGCGCGACCGAGTACACGGTCGGCGCCAACGGACCGCTGGCGATGCCGGGCCCGCTGCCGACGAGCTCGATGTACACCTACGCGGTGGAGTTGGGCGCCGACGAGGCGGTAGCCGCCGGTGCGACGAGGGTGCAGTTCGATCGCCCGGTGCCGACCCACGTCGAGAACTTCCTCGGCTTCCCCGTCGGCACCGCGGTGCCCGCCGGCTACTACGACCGGGCGCGCGCGGCGTGGGTGGCGTCGGCCGACGGGAGGATCGTCAAGCTGCTCGGCGTCACCGGCGGCCTCGCCGACCTCGACGCGAACGGCGATGGCGTCGCCGAAGACGCGACCGCGCTCGCCGCGCTGGGCGTTACCGACGCCGAGCGCGCGACGCTCGCCACCCTCTACTCTCCCGGGCAGTCGCTCTGGCGGGTGCCGGTCACCCACTTCACGCCGTGGGACTACAACTGGCCGTACGGCCCACCGGCGGACGCGCAGTCGCCGGCCGACGCCGGTGCCGGGGTCGCCCGGCAGGATCCCGAGGAGGAAGGCTCGTGCCGATCGCAGGGCAGCCTGGTCGACTGCCAGAACCGCGCGCTCGGCGAGGCGCTGGAGGTCGCCGGCTCGCCCTACCGCCTCGTCTACTGGAGCAACCGGACGCCGGGCGGATCGCGCGGCATCGACATCACCGCGAGCGGGGCCACGGTGCCGGTGAGCCTGCGCTCGATCGCCGTGCAGGTCTCGGTCGCCGGGCAAACAATCCGCCGAACGCTCCCGGGCGCGCCGAACCAGGGTTTCAGCTTCCAGTGGGACGGGCGCGACGGCTACGGCCGACGGATCCAGGGCGGCCAGGTCGCGCGCATCGCGATCACCTACGACTACCCGGCCGAATACAAGACGCCCGGCCAGTTCGCCCAGTCGTTCGGGTGGTACGGACGCAACCCCGTCCTCGTTCCCAATCTCTCGCGCGCAGCGGCGTTCGGATCGACGACACGCTACAGCGTACCGCTCGGCGAGGGGCTCACCGACGCCCGCGACGTCGGGCTCGGCGGCTGGACGCTCGACGTCCACCACTTCTACGACCCGGTGGCGCGCGAGCTGCACCTGGGCGACGGCCGCCGGCGCAAGGCCGAGGCGCTGGGCCGGGCGATCGATCGCGTGGCGACGGCGAAGGCACCGACGGGCGGTACCTCGAACGTGAACTCGATCGCGATCGCGCCTGACGGCTCCGTCTACTATGTCGATTCGATCTCCGATCCGGCCGTCGTGCGCCGTATCGCCCCCGACGGCACCGACACGGTCTTCGCCGGCGGCGGCAAGCGCAATCCGCTTTCGCCGCCCCCGTACGGCGAGAACGGGCCGGCGGTCGGCGCGACGCTGATCAACCCGAACGGTCTCGCCGCCGGCGCGGACGGCTCGCTCTACATTGTGGATGTGGGCCACGTCATCCTTCGCGTCGGCCTGGACGGCATCCTCCGCCGCGTCGCCGGCAAGACGCGTAGCTCGCCGTGCCCGGGCCCGACGCTCGTCGAAGGCTCGCAGGCCACTGCGATCGACCTGTGCATGCACGACTTCGCCGTCGCACCGGACGGGACGATCTACTTCGTCGAGGTGCGATCGACTCCGTACACCAGTGAGAGCGCCTACGTGATGCGCATCGGCCCCGACGGCCTCGTCTACCGTTTCGCCGGGAACGGCGTAGCGTGCCCCACGACCGGCAGCAGCACTTGCGGTGACGGTGGGCCGGCACTCGCGGCTTCGTTCACCTCGGAGTCCGGCGGCTCGCTCGCCGTCGCGCCCGACGGCAGCGTGTTCATCGGCGACAGGTTCAGCATCCGCCGCGTCGGGGTCGACGGCATCATCACGACGATCGCCGGGAAGCGGCGCCAGCAGGGGTTCTCCGGCGACGGTGGCAAGGCGCGCGACGCGCTCTTCTGCAGCACCACCAACTTCGCCGTCGCACAAGACGGGGCGCTCTGGCTCAACGACCGCATGAATCACCGGCTGCGGCGCATCGACACCGACGGCACCGTCGCCACCATCGCCGGATCGGGCCCGGCCTGTGATTTCTCCCCTCCGCTTTCGTCGGGCGATGGCGGTCCCGCGCTGAGGGCGTCGATCCAGAATCCCATGTCGGTCGCGATCGCGCCGAACGGCGACGCCTACGTGCTCGATCAGAGCGCCGGCACGCCGCGGAGCATCCGCCGCATCGCCCCGACGCTGCCCGGCCTCGGCAATGCCGACTTCCTCGTCGCGTCGGCCGACGGCGGCGAGATCTACGAGTTCGCCGCGACGGGGCGGCATTTGCGCACGCGCAACGCGCTGACCAGCGCCGTGACGCGCGAGTTCGGCTACGACGCCGACGGCCGGCTCGCCCGCATCACCGAGAAGACCGGCGCAACCGACAACGTCACCACCATCGAGCACGACGCGTCCGGCCGGCCGGGCGCGATCGTCGGCCCGTACGGCCAACGCACGACGTTTGCGGTCGACGCCAACGGCTTCCTCGCCAGCGTGACGCATCCGGCGGGCGAGACGCACCGGTTCGGGTCGACGCCGACGGGGCTGCTGACCGCCTTCACCGATCCGCGCGGCAACACCAGCAGCTACGCGTACGACGCGCGCGGGCGGCTTGCGAGCGCCACCGATCCTGCCGGCGGCTCGCAAGCTCTGGCCTGGAGCAAGGTCGGCGCCAAGGCGCGCGTCACTCGGACGACGGCGCAGGGCCGCGTGAGCACGATCGACAACGAGAGCCTCGCCAATGGTGCGCATCGGCGCACGGTGAGCTTCGCCGACGAGTCCGCGCGCGTCGAGGAGGACCTTGCCGACGCCGGCAGCGGAAGGCTCACCACCCCCGAGGCCGTGGTGACCGACGTCGCGCTCGCACCCGATCCGCAATTCGGCATGCCGGGGGCGTTCCCGAAATCGCTCGCCGCGACCTTCCCGGGCGGGCTGTCGGTGACCGCGAGTGCCACCCAGACGGCTACCCTCGCCAATCCCGCCGATCCGCTGAGCCTGCAGTCGCTGGTCAGCGCCGCAACGATCTCGGGCAGGACGCTGTCGACCACGTTCACGCGGGCGACCAAGACGGCGGCGACGACGAGCCCCGTCGGTCGCACGTCGTCGGTGGCGCTCGACGACCTCGGGCGCTTCGCCTCCGGCCAGGTTCCCGGCGTGGGCAGCCTCGCCGCGACGCTCGATGCCCGCGGCCGGCTGGCCACGCTCACCCGCAGCGACGGCGCCGAATCGCGAACGACTACGTTCGCTTACGACGCAGCCGGCGAACTCGCCTCGGTCACCGACCCGCTCGGACGCAGCGTGCAGTACGTGCGCGATGCCGCCGGACGGGTGGTGAGCAAGGTCTTTGCCGACGGGCGGACGGTCGGCATCGGCTACGACGCCGCCGGCAACGTGGCCAGCGTGACGCCGCCGTCGCGGCCGGCGTGGCAGCTCGCGCACTCGGCGCGCGACGAGCTCACCCAGGTGACGCCGCCGGCCGTGCCCGGCAGCGGGCCGACGACGTTCGCCTACGGCCTCGACCGGCAGCCGACGGCGTTCGTGCGTGCCGACGGCAGCGGTGCGAGCCTGGCCTACGATTCAGGGGGCCGGCGCGCGTCGCGCGCGCTGACCGCCAGCGACGCGACGACGAGCACGGACACCTTTGCGTACGACGCAGCGGGTCGGCTCACCGGGATCGCCGCGGCGAGCGGGGTGAACCTAGCGTACGCCTGGGATGGAACGCTGCCGACGCGGATCACCTGGTCCGGCGCGGTTGCCGGCGACGTCGCGTTCACCTACGACAGCAGCCTGCGGCTCGCGAGCGAGTCGGTGAACGGCAGCACAGTCGCGTTCGCCTACGACGCCGACGACCTGCCGACGTCCGCCGGTGCCGCGACGATCACGCGCGCGGCGGCTTCGGGACTGCCGACCGCGATCAGCGTGGGAAACGCCACCACCGCGCTCACGCACAACGGCTTCGGCGAGGTCGCCTCCGCGACCACCAGCGTCGGGGGCAACGTGCTGCTGACGACGACCTGGACCCGCGACAAGCTGAGCCGGATCACGCGCAGGGTCGAGACGCTGGGCGGCGTCACCGCCACCTGGGACTACGCGTACGCGGCGTCGGGAAAGCTCGCCAGCGTCGCCCGCAACGGCACCGCCGTCGAGCAATACGCGTACGACGCGAACGGGAACCGCACCAGTACGAACGTCGGCGGTGTCGTCGAAGCCGCGACCTTCGACGTCCAGGACCGCATGCTCACCCACGGCGCGATCACGTTCGTGCACGACGGCGCCGGTGCGCTGCGGTCGCGAACGACCGGCGGCCAGACGACCACGCTCCAGTACGACCCGCTCGGGAACCTGCTGTCGTTTGCCCCGGCGGCGGGCGACACGGTGTCCTACGTCGCCGACGGGCGCGGGCGCCGCGTCGCGAAGAGGGTCGGCGGCACCGTGGTGAAGCGGTTCCTCTACGCCGGCGCGCTGCGGGTCGCGGCCGAACTCGACGGCGCCGGCAACCTGGTCAGCCGCTTCGTCTACGGCGGCGGGCGGGTGCCGATCTACATGACGCGCGCGGGTGTGACCTACCTGTTCGCCACCGACGCGGTCGGCAGCGTGCGGCTGGTGGTCGACGCCACCACCGGCACCGTCGCGCAGCGCATCGACTACGACGCGTTCGGCAACGTCGTGCTCGACACCAATCCCGGTTTCCAGCCGTTCGGCTTCGCCGGCGGGCTGTACGATCCGGACACCGGTCTGGTTCGCATGGGCGCACGCGACTACGACGCGAAGACAGGGCGCTGGACCACCAAGGACCCGCGCGGACTCGGCGGCCTCGACACCAACCTCTATCGCTACGCCGCGAACGATCCGGTCAACCTCGTCGATCCCACCGGCGCGAGCGCCTGGGACACGGCGGTCGGATTCGTCCAGCAGGGGCAGGTCGAGGCCTACGCGCTGATGAACCCCGCCGTCGGGCTGTCGATCCTCGCCGACAGCGTAAACCGTATGCTTCTGGAATCCAGTGGATACGTGGTTCCGCAGGCCTCGCTGGAGGACCTGCTGGCCGGGCGTGCGTATCCGTCTCCGCTCGTCGACTATTACTCCGAGGACTACGCGAAGGGGACGTTCGCGGCAGCCTGCGTCGGATTCGTCGCCGGAATCGCCGAAGGCAACCCGGGGGCGCTCGACAAGGCTCGCCATCTCCTCCGCGCCCTGGGCACCAAGCTCGACGACGCGCTGACGCGGCTGTTCACCCGGCCGGAGACGGCGCGGAGGCTGGCCAAGCCGGATGTGCTCGGCGATCTGCTGAAGCGAACGATCAAGGACGTCGGTGGAGATCCGGAGAAGGGCATCGAGCGCGTGCTGGGCGAGCAGCGCGGGGGCGGCCCGAGCTCGGGCTCGGGAATCGGCGTGTGGGCAGACGAGTATTAGGCGCTGGCTCTTCGGTGTACCTGCTTCCGCTCGCGCGCACGATTGCGGCAGCAGGCTACGAGGTCGCGCGTGTTCCGGTTCGGCACTGGGAGAGCCGACGGCTTCGGCGCAGCAGCCCAGTCGTGTTTGCTCGCGTGCCTCAGAAGTTTTCTTTGAGCCTTAATTTGCATCAAGGAACTCACGGGTCGCTGGTGGAAGGCTTGTTGAACCAGACTCCCTGGCACTCGCGCGGCTGCATTTCGCGGGCATGTTGGTTACGAACCGGAGGAGGATTCGTGTCTAAACTCGCTGGCGGGGTGGCATTGGCTACGTTTCTCTTGGCGCCTGGCGCCCTATGGGCACAGGCAGGAACGGTTTCGGCAATTCGCGGTTGCGTCGATACGAAGCACGGCACCTTGCGCGTCGTCCCGGACACGACCGCATGCGATGCAAAGCGTGAAATGCCGATCGTCTGGCAGCAAGCGGGGCCTCCGGGACCCGCAGGGCCTGTCGGACCGGCGGGCCCGAAGGGTGACCCAGGGCTGCAGGGTCCACCGGGCCCGCAGGGCCAGGCGGGTACAACGCCGTCCTCATTCAGTGGGGCGGTGCCGTTGCCTCCCGTGGTTGCGCAGATCTGGAGCGCTTGCTCGGAATCGAGCCCCGCTGTGTCGACCTTGGACACCGACCCGCTGCTGCTTGCCGCCGGAACCTATCGTCCGGTTTTCCAGGGCTTCGCCAGCCTCTACCCGTTCGGGGGCACCGTTTCCGTTGACCTCAAGGTCATGGCGGCCTCGACCGGCCAAGCGCTCGCGCAGTACGGCTATCACAGGAGCAAGAGCGAGCTGAGTTACTCGGAGACGTCCTTCGGTTACATCGGTTTCGATTCCGACACCTCCGTGTTCGTGCGAGCTCACGCGAGCGCGGTGTGCGGTTCCGCCCAGATCCAGGGACTGATCGCCTTCGAGCGGGTTCATTAGTTCGGCGCGGGATTGGCTTTGGGCTGTTGGTGAGCAGAGCCGGCGGAGACCGGACGACCTGCTGCAGGCCCCGGAGCCCGCGATCGTAGCCAGCGAGGGCGCCACTTCTGGCGCATCGCGGCAGCGGACTTCACGTCCGAGTATGACGCCTAGGGGGCGGTACTGCTGGCGGTGCTTGAAGTAGTCCCGTTCGATGCTGCGCGAGACGACGAATACATCTGCGCCGGCTCTTGCAGCAGGGAACGAGCAATGCTCATCGTTGCCGGCGCCCGGACCATCGGGTGGCTGACTTCTGGTCGACGCTAAGGAGGATGATGGCCATGGCACGGGTACACACTTCAGTTGCAGCAGCGGGAATCCTGACGATCACTAAC
>WBZP01002750.1_pt1 | contig 18017 bp, 11 predicted proteins | sample 5204301 | NCBI WGS metagenome assembly WBZP01 (sample SAMN12412401, study PRJNA552823) | activated sludge metagenome | isolation source: activated sludge from nitrification reactor of wastewater treatment plant... | place: USA: Pennsylvania | collected 2017 | reverse complement strand
GCATCATTCGGGGCTCGATTCATCCCACTTCCCTTTCCGTATGAATTCCACGCCCAGATCTTCGCGTGCGGGCTTTTCGCACCCCAGGGCAGCGGTCAGGGCATCGTAGCGCACGCGCGCGTGTACCGGCTGCGGTCCGGCTTCGTGAACAACAGCGTGTTCATCACGCTGGGCTACATTCATGAGGATGGACGGAACCGGCCGATCGAGATCTTCATCAACAGTAAGGACCTCACGCGTGCGGCGGAATACGCCGTGCTCACGCGCCTGATCTCGGCGATCTTCCGGAAGTCCACGGACCCTACCTTCATCCTCGAAGAGCTGCGCGGCATCTATGACCCGAACGGCGGCTATTTCAAGGAAGGGAAGTACATCCACTCGTTCTATGCCGAGATCGCCAAGGTGATCGAGCAGTTCTTCGACGACATCGGCGTCACCGCGCCGAAGAGCCCTGCCCCGCGCGTGCAGGTGGTGGAGGTCTCCTCCGGTGCCGGCGATGCGACGGCCGCCCTGAAGATCTGCCCGAAGTGCGGTGACCGCTCCGTGAAGATCGAGAACGGCTGCATGTCGTGCGTCAATGCGGAGTGCGGCTACAGCAAATGTGACGATTAGCGGGGTCTTTGACTTCGTCCTTCCGAACCGCTATCATACAAGCACGCGGAACCTCCTGTTCCCGCGCGTGTTGTACTAGATAGCCATGAACTACACCGTTTTCTTCATCCTGACCGGTCTCTTGCTCGCCGCGCCGGCGCTCTTCGTGCCGTCGTGGCGGCGCCGCTTCTTTGCGCGCTTCCGGCGCGCGCGGAACGAAACGGAACGGACCGTCCTGGAGGACGCTCTCAAGCATGCCTATGATTGCCGCACGCGTGGCATCGCGTGCAGCGTGGAGAGCATTGCCGGCGCGCTCCAGATGTCAACGGCGCTGGCGACCCGGTTGGCGATGCGCCTGGAAGTAATGGGCCTGATGGTCCCCGACGCGAACGGTTTCCGGCTCACCGAAGAGGGGACCGCCTACGCGCTGCGCATCATCCGCATCCATCGCCTGTGGGAGCGCTACCTGGCGGACGAGACCAGCGTCCATGAGGCCGACTGGCATCGTGTCGCAGAGTTCGAAGAACACCGCATGACCGCGGCCGATGCCGATGCGCTCGCCGCCCGGTTGTCCAACCCCCAGTTCGATCCCCATGGTGACCCGATACCCTCGGCCTCCGGCGAGATGCCCGAACTCCCCGGCGACGCGTTGACCGCATTCACGGCGGGTTCCTCCGTTCGCATCGTGCACGTTGAGGATGAACCGCCGCCGCTCTATGACCGTCTCGTGGCCATCGGGATGCACCGCGGACTCGACCTCGAGGTCCTGGAGAACTCCGCAACGCGCATCCGCATCGAAGCGCAGGGAGAGGAACATGTGATCGAACCGGCGATCGCCCGGCTCATCACTGCCGTGCCCATCCCCGCGGGTCAACATCGGCCGCGCTCCTTCATGGCGCTTTCCGCCCTCGGGCCAGGCGATGTGGCCACCGTCAATGCCATATCCCGTCTCTGCCGCGGGCAGCAACGTCGCCGCCTGATGGACCTCGGGATCGTTCCCGGGACGCGCATCGCCGCGGAGCTGGACAGTCTGACGGGGAACCCGCGTGCCTATCTCGTGCGCGGAACGCTCGTCGCCCTGCGGCGCGAACAGGCGGAACAGATCTTCGTCACACCGGTGCGGGGTGCGGCATGAGCGAACAGACCATGCCCGCGACACAGGCACCAGCCGTCCCGGAAACCTGCGTGACCTGTCCCGCGTTCAACGCCGGGCATCTGACGCGCCTCGGTATCGACACCGGCAACGTGGACCATATCCTCGCCCTCGCCGGCAATCCGAACACCGGCAAGAGCACGGTGTTCAATGCCCTCACCGGACTGCGTCAGCACACCGGCAACTGGCCAGGGAAGACCGTGACACGTGCCGAGGGGGCGTTCGCGCTCGCGGACAAGCGCTACCGGATCGTGGATCTGCCGGGCACGTATTCGCTCCTCTCCACGAGCGCAGATGAAGAGGTCGCCCGCGACTTCATCCTCTTCGGCAAACCCGATGTCACCATCATCGTCGTGGATGCCACGCGGCTCGAGCGGAATCTGAACCTCGTGCTGCAGGTCCTGGAGATCACGGACCGCGCCGTGCTGTGCGTGAACCTGATGGATGAGGCACGCCGCCATAAGTACGTGATCGATGACCGCATGCTGGCACGTGATCTGGGTATCCCTGTGGTGCTGACCGCGGCACGGCAGCGGGAAGGGATCGATGCGCTCCTCCAGGCGGTCGCTGACGTGGCCTCCGGCACGTTCGTCTGCAAGCCGCACCGTGTCGCCAGCATCCCGCCTTCGGTCCTCGGTATCGTGGAACGGATGACCGCGCGCGTGAGCGAGACGATCCCCGGTCTGCCGAATGCGCGTTGGGTCGCGTTGCGCCTGCTCGAAGGCGATCAGCGGATGATCGATGCCGTGAGCAATGGCGAACTCCTCGAATTGCTCGGCCGGCCGAATGATGCCGAAGCCGCGGAAGCGGAACATCGCGCGACGCTGCTCCGTGACGCGAACGCACTCCGTCTGGAGATGGGCGAAGAGTATCACGATGCACTCATGGAAGGCATCTACGAGGACGCGGCACGCATCGCCGACCGTGCGGTGACGCGCGCAGGTGAGCGGTCGCGTTTCTCGATGGACCGGACGATCGACCGGCTGGTGACGAGCAAGTGGACAGGCTTCCCGATCATGCTGTTGCTCCTGGCGGTGGTGTTCTGGCTCACCGTGCAGGGGGCGAACATCCCGTCGGGGTTCCTGTCGTACCTCCTCGTGGAGAACCTGCATCCGGTGTTGAAGAACGGCATGGCATCGCTGGGTGCTCCCGCCTGGCTCACGGGTGTGCTGGTCGATGGGGCGTACCTCGCCGGTGCCTGGGTGGTGAGCGTGATGCTGCCCCCGATGATGATCTTCTTCCCGGTGTTCACCTTGCTCGAGGACTTCGGGTATCTGCCGCGGGTGGCGTTCAACATGGATGCGCTGTACCGGTCGGCGGGTGCGCACGGGAAACAGGCGCTCACGATGACGATGGGCTTCGGCTGCAACGCGGCTGGTGTCGTGGCCACACGCATCATCGACAGTCCGCGCGAGCGCCTCATCGCGATCATCACGAATAACTTCTCGCTCTGCAATGGCCGGTGGCCCACGCAGATCCTCATCGCCTCGATCTTCGTCGGCATCCTTGCGCCGCCGCATCTGGCGGGTATCGTTGCGGCGGGCGCGGTCGTGGCCGTCGCGCTCCTCGGCGTCGGGCTCAGTCTTGCGGTCTCGTGGTCGCTCTCGCGCACGGTGCTGCGCGGCGAAGCCTCGGCGTTCAGTCTCGAGCTGCCGCCGTACCGTCCGCCGCGCGTCCTGCAGACACTGTACACCTCCCTGATCGACCGCACGATGTTCGTCCTGTGGCGGGCGATCGTGTTCGCGGTACCTGCGGGTATCGTGATCTGGCTGGTCGCGAACGTGACCATCGGTGATGTCACGCTCGCGGAGCATTTCATCCGGTGGACGAACCCGTTCGGACTCCTGCTCGGCCTGAACGGGGTCATCCTGCTGGCCTACGTCATCGCCATCCCGGCGAACGAGATCGTCATCCCGACGGTCCTGATGCTGACCGTCCTGACGAGCACGCTGAACGGGGTGGGTGCCGGGGCGGGCGTGATGTTCGATACGGACTCGGTGACAGCGACGGCAGCGATCCTGCATGCGGGTGGATGGACCTCGCTGACCGGGATCTGCCTGATGCTCTTCAGTTTGTTGCATAACCCGTGTTCCACCACGGTCTTCACGATCTACAAAGAGACCCGGAGCGCCAAATGGACAGCGGTGGCGACCCTGCTCCCCCTCGGGATGGGGTTTGCGACGTGCTTCGTGGTGGCGCAGATCTGGCATATGCTGGGCGGCGGCTGACGTTCGTTTTGGGCGTTTCACCATTCCCACTTTCTCTCCCGCTTTTCCTAATTATCGGAATTCTACCCCTTCCGTTGCCCATTTTCGTCCTATTTTGGCCGTTTTTTCCGGCATGCTATTCGCAAGCATTCAATGGACTTCTTACGTTCGAATGCCAATGAAGTGTCCCCTGTAACTGTCAAGGAAGAGCAATGAAACGACAAATGGTCACGATCGACGGCAATGAAGCGGCAGCCTATGTAGCCCATAAGCTGAACGAGGTCATTGCCATCTATCCCATCACCCCCTCCTCCAATATGGGCGAGTGGGCTGATGAATGGTCCTCCCAGGGCCGGAAGAATCTCTGGGGTACCGTTCCGTCGGTCACGGAAATGCAGAGCGAAGGCGGTGCCGCAGGTGCCGTGCATGGCGCGCTGCAGACGGGCGCACTCTCGACGACGTTCACCGCGTCGCAGGGCCTGCTGCTGATGATCCCGAACATGTTCAAGATCGCCGGCGAACTCACCTCGACCGTCTTCCATGTGTCGGCCCGCGCTCTTGCCCACAACGCGCTGTCCATCTTCGGCGACCACAGCGATGTGATGTCCACACGTGCCGCGGGTTGGGGCATGCTGGCCTCCAACAGTGTGCAGGAAGTGATGGACTTCGCGCTGATCGCGCAGGCGGCCACACTCGAAGCACGCGTGCCGTTCATCCATTTCTTCGACGGCTTCCGCACGTCGCACGAAGTGCAGAAGATCGAGCAGCTCACCGATGAGGATCTGCGCGCACTGATCAGCGACGAGCTGGTGCATGCGCACCGGCTGCGCGGCCTGACGCCGGACAATCCGGTGATGCGCGGTACCGCCCAGAATCCGGACGTGTACTTCCAGGGCCGTGAGAGCTGCAACCCGTACTACAACGCCACGCCGGATATCGTCCAGAAGGCGATGGACAAATTCGCGAAGGTCGTCGGCCGTTCCTACAAGCTGTTCGATTATGTCGGCTCGCCGACCGCGGAACGTGTCATGATCATCATGGGCTCCGGCGCCGAATCGGCACAGGAAGCCATCGAATACCTGAACGCGAAGGGCGCGAACCTCGGCCTCCTGAAGGTCCACCTCTTCCGTCCGTTCTCCGTGAAGCATTTCCTCGGCGCGCTCCCGGCATCGGTGAAGTCGATCGCCGTGATGGACCGTACCAAGGAACCCGGCGCGCTCGGCGAGCCGCTGTACATGGACGTCCTCAGCGCACTCAGCGAAGGCCTGATGGAAGGCACGGCACCGGTGAAGGCCATGCCGCGCGTCATCGGCGGCCGCTACGGCCTGTCGTCCAAGGAATTCACGCCGGCCATGGTGAAGGCCGTGTTCGACGAGCTCGGGAAACCGAAGCCGAAGAACCACTTCACGATCGGCATCATCGACGACGTCACGAACTCCAGTCTTGAGTTCGATGCGAACTTCTCCACCGAACCCGACGATGTGTTCCGCGGGATGTTCTATGGCCTCGGCGCCGACGGCACCGTCGGTGCGAACAAGAACTCCATCAAGATCATCGGCGAAGATACCGACTTCTATGCGCAGGGCTACTTCGTGTACGACTCGAAGAAGTCCGGTTCGACGACCACGTCGCACCTGCGCTTCGGACCGCGTCCGATCCGTTCGAGCTATCTGATCACGACGGCGAAGTTCATCGCCTGCCATCAGTGGTTCTTCCTTGAGAAGTTCGATGTGCTGAAGGCCGCGATGCCGGGCAGCACGTTCCTGCTCAACTCGCTGTACGGTCCGGACGAAGTGTGGCAGCATCTGCCGCGCCACATCCAGGAACAGATCATCAGCAAGAAGATCAAGTTCTATGTGATCGATGCATACAAGGTCGGCAACGCCACCGGTATGGGCGGCCGCGTGAACACGATCATGCAGACCTGCTTCTTCGCCATCTCCGGCGTGCTGCCGAAGGATGTGGCGATCGAAGCGATCAAGAAGTCGATCAAGAAGACCTACGGCAAGAAGGGCGACCAGATCGTCCAGCAGAACTACCAGGCCGTGGATGCGACCATCGCGAACCTGCACGAAGTGAAGGTCCCGGCCACGGTGACCAGCACGATCGCGATGCCGCCGGTCGTCCCGAACACCGCACCGAAGTTCATCAAGGACGTCACGGCCCAGATCATCGCCGGCTTCGGCGACGACCTGCCGGTGAGCGCGATGCCGGTGGATGGCACGTTCCCGACGGGGACGACGAAGTGGGAGAAGCGGAACATCGCTCTCGAGATCCCGGTGTGGGATACGGTCACCTGTATCCAGTGCAACAAGTGCGCGATGGTCTGTCCGCACGCCGCGATCCGCACGAAGGTCTATCCCGCGGATGCGCTGGCCAAGGCACCGGCCACGTTCAAGGGTGTGGACTTCAAGGGACCGGAATACAAGGGCATGAAGTACACCGTGCAGGTGGCGCCGGAAGATTGCACCGGTTGCGAGCTGTGCGTGGATGTGTGCCCGGCGAAGAACAAGAGCGAAGTGCGCTTGAAGGCCATCAACATGGCCCCGCAGCCGCCGATCCGCGAAGCGGAACATGCGAACTTCGAGTTCTTCCTGAGCCTCCCCGAGGCGGACCGCACGACGGTGAAGGTGGATTCGGTGAAGGGTGCGCAGTTCCTCGAGCCGCTGTTCGAGTTCTCCGGCGCCTGCTCCGGGTGCGGCGAAACGCCGTACGTGAAGCTCGTGTCGCAGCTCTTCGGCGACCGGACCATCGTGGCGAACGCCACGGGGTGCTCCTCGATCTACGGCGGCAATCTGCCGACGACCCCGTGGTCGAAGAACAAGGACGGACGCGGTCCGGCCTAATCCAACTCGCTGTTCGAAGACAACGCCGAGTTCGGCATGGGCATGCGTCTGACGGTGGACAAGCACCAGCAGATGGCGCAGGAACTCCTCCAGGGCCTCGCGGCTCAGGTCGGCGACGATCTGGCGAAGGGCATCCTGGAAGCGAAGCAGAACGATGAGGCAGGGATCAAGGCGCAGCGCGACCGCGTGGCGGCCCTGAAGCAGAAGCTGGCCGGCATCAACACGCCGGAGGCGAAGAGCCTGACGACGCTGGCGGACACGCTGGTGAAGCGCAGCATCTGGATCATCGGTGGTGACGGCTGGGCGTATGACATCGGCTTCGGCGGTCTGGATCACGTGCTGGCCTCCGGGAAGAACGTGAACATCCTGGTGCTGGACACCGAAGTGTATTCCAACACGGGCGGGCAGATGTCCAAGTCGACCCCGCGCTCCGCGGTGGCGAAGTTCGCCGCAGCGGGCAAGCCGCTTGCCAAGAAGGACCTCGGCCGTATCGCGATGACCTATGGCGGCGTGTACGTGGCGCAGGTCGCGATGGGACAGAACGATCTTCAGACGATCCGTGCCTTCCTCGAGGCCGACGCGTATGAAGGTCCCTCGATCATCATCGCGTACAGCCATTGCATCGCCCACGGCATCGACATGGGCCGGGGCATGGTGAACCAGAAGGCCGCGGTGGAAAGCGGTCACTGGCCGCTCTACCGGTTCAACCCGGCGTTCGCCGTGGAAGGCAAGAATCCGTTGAAGCTGGATTCGAAGCCGCCGAAGATGCGGTTCGATGAGTACGCCTACATGGAGACCCGCTACAAGATGTTGACGAAGAGCAATCCGGAAGAGGCGAAGCGCCTGATGGCCATCGCCGATGAGGATGCGAAGGCGCGCTGGAAGTGGTTCGAAGAAGCCGCCAGGGAGTGGGAATCCGGTGCAAAGGCCGGATCGAACTAAGTCGACGCGAATTTCAATACCTGACAAGGATCAACGAACCATGGATCTTTCAACCTCATATCTCGGCCTGAAGCTGAAGAATCCGCTCGTGCCGTCCGCCAGTCCGCTCTCCCGTACACTCGACGGGATCAAGCGGATGGAGGATGCCGGCGCGGCAGCGATCGTGATGTACTCCCTGTTCGAAGAACAGATCCATCACGAAGCGGCGGAACTCGACCATTATCTGTCGTACGGTACCCAGAGCTTTGCGGAAGCGCTGTCGTACTTCCCGGAGACCGGAGAATACAATCTTGGTCCCGATGAGTACATCGAGCACATCCGGAAGGCGAAGGAAGCCGTCGACATCCCCATCATCGGTAGTCTGAACGGCATCTCCACCGGCGGCTGGATCCAGTACGCGAAGAAGATCCAGGACGCGGGCGCGAACGCCCTCGAACTGAACGTGTACTATATCCCCACCGATCCGAAGCTGAGCGGTGCGGCCGTGGAACAGCGCTATCTCGATGTCCTGAAGGCGGTCAAGAGCACGGTCACGATCCCCGTGGCCATGAAACTGAGCCCGTTCTTCAGCTCGATGGCGCACATGGCGACCCAGCTCGATCAGGCCGGTGCGGATGGCCTGGTGATGTTCAACCGGTTCTACCAGCCGGATCTGGACATCGAGGGTCTGGAAGTGGTGCCGAATGTCACACTCAGCACATCGCAGGCGATCCGCCTGCCCCTGCGCTGGATCGCGGTGCTGTACGGCCGTGTGAAGGCGGGCCTTGCGGCGACCAGCGGCGTGCACAGCGCCCAGGACGTCGTGAAGCTGCTGATGGCGGGTGCGGACGTGACGCAGCTCTGCTCGTCGCTGCTCCTGCACGGGCCCGGCCGCATCGCCGAGATCCTCCAGGAACTCGACCGCTGGCTGCTCGAGCATGAGTACACGTCGGTGAAGCAGATGCGCGGCAGCATGAGCCAGAAGTCGGTGGCCGATCCGTCCGCGTTCGAGCGTGCCAACTACATGAAGGCCCTCAATCGCTTCAAGTGATCTGCGGTACCAGCATGATGTTGCACACAGGCCGCAGAGAACTCTCTCTGCGGCCTGTGTGTTTTCACGAAGAGAGCACCCAACACGAATTCCACCGGGGAGAAGAGATCATGTCGAGTAAAGCGGACGTCGATGCGTTCTTCACGTCACCGGCCTATGCGGTGGTCGGCGTGTCGGCCGACAGGAAGAAGTTCGGGAACACGGTGTTCCGGACGATGAAGGAGAAAGGGTTCACGGTCTATCCGGTGCATCCGACCCAGGAGACCGTGGAAGGGGAACGGTGCTACAAGGATGTGGGGTCATTGCCCGCGGAGGTGGCATCGATCGTGACCGTGGTGCCGCCGCAGGTCACGAAACTTGTCGTCGAAGATGCCCTGGCGAAGGGCGTGAAGCATTTCTGGATGCAGCCCGGTTCCAATTCGTCGGCTGCCGCTCAGGCCGCACGCGCGGCGGGGGCATCGGTCGTGGATGGCGACTGCATCCTCATGTTCCTCGAACCGGTGCAGTCGGTGCATAAGGTGCACCGGTTCGTGAACAAGGTCTTCGGCAAGATGCCGAAGTAGCTAGATCAGTTTTTCCACTTCCGCCATCGCCCGTTCCATCTTCCGGATCTGGGCGTTGAACGGCTCCGCCGTCGTCATGTCCACCCCGGCCTTCCGCAGGAGTTCGATGGGGTAGTCCGACCCGCCCGACGACAGGAGTGCGAGATACCGCTGCGTCGCATCCCGGTCGCCCGCGAGCACCCGCTCCGAGAGGGCGGCGGATGCGGTCAGCGACGTTGCGTACTGGAACACGTAGAAGTTGTAGAAGAAGTGCGGGATGCCCGCCCACTCGGCATCCACGTACGGGTCCACCGTGCACACCCCCTTGTCATGCCCGTAGTACGCCCGCGTCAACCCACCGTACAGCGCGTTCAACGAATCCCCGGTGAGCGATTCCCCCTTCTCGGCCGCTTCGTGGATACGCAACTCGAACTCCGCGAACTGCGTCTGGCGGAACATCGTTGCCCGGATGCCATCCAGATAGTCGATCAGGAGTGAGAGACGGATGTTCCTGTCCGTGACGTTCTTGAGGACGTGCTCCAGCAGGAGTGCCTCGTTGAAGGTGGAAGCCACCTCGGCGACAAAGATCGAATAACGCGATGTCGCATACGGCTGGGCGGCGTTCGAGAGATAACTGTGCATCGTGTGGCCGAGTTCGTGCGTCACGGTGCTCACATCATCGTAGCGGCCGTTATAATTGAGCAGGATGTACGGGTGCACGTCGTACACCGCGCCATTGGAGTAGGCCCCGCCGATCTTGCCGTCGCTCGGGAACACATCCATCCATCGTTCCGCGAACGCGCGTGCCGCCACCTTCTGATATGCCTCCCCCAACGGGGCGACCGATGCGAGGATCATATCGCGGGCTTCCCAGAAGGTGTAGGCGAGCGTCACGTCAGGGACCACATGCGCATACAGGTCGTGGTAATGCAGCGTGTCGACGCCCAACAACCTCCTCCGGAGGTCCAGATACCGGTGGAACACCGGAAACGCACCATGCACGTTATCGATCAGGGCGTGATAGACCCCGACGGGGATGTTGTGCGCGTGCAGGGCGCTGTGCAAACACGACGGATATTTCCGCGCGCGCTGGTAGAAGAGATTCTTCTTCACCTCGCCGTACAATTGCGTTCCGATCGTCCGCCGGTATTCGTTCATCTTCCCGAAATACCCTTCAAAGACCTTTCTGCGGTCCTCACGGTCCGGCAGCGTCCGGTACAGCGGGAACGCCGCACGGTCCAGCTTGACGGTCTGCCCGTCGCTCAGCGTGACCTCGGCGAAGGGGAAATCCGCGTTCGAGAAGACCGTGTAGATCGCGCCAGCGCTCTCTGCCATGAGTCCGGCCTCGGCGATGATCCGTTCCTCGGCCTCGGTGCCGGTATGATCCTTCCGCCGGAGGACATCATCGATCGCCATCCGGTGGATCGCCAGGCCGGGTTCTTCCGTGAAGAACCGGTCGATCAGTGCGCGGTCGATCGTGAGGATCTCCGGCTCGATGAACGCCGTCCGGGTGCCGAGGTCCGTGCCGATCTGGCCGATCTCCTGTTGCAGCGCGAGGAAGGTGGAGTCGCGTGTGTCGATGTCGGCCTGTGCGGAAACGAACGTGTAGAGCCGCGAGTATTCCTTCCCGATGTCACTCGTCAGGTCCAGGCATGCGCGCAAGCGCTGTGCGGATGATCCGAGTGTTCCCCGGAAAGCATCGATCTCCGGAAAGCGCGCGACGAAGCGTTCTTTGGCTGCGTTCCAGTCGTTGATGGACGGATAGACAGGGCTGAGATCCCACGTGTAGACCTCCGGGATCTTCGTGCGGTCCCGTTCGGTGGCAAAGGGTGGTGCGGACACGGTGACTCCATATTCGTCGAGAAATTTCCTGATCATCATCTTCCACCATCGCCAGTCGTGCTGCGTATGGTCTCCCCAGATATCGAGCCAGTGGCGCACATGTTTGGCGTCGAGGAGCCGGGAGAGCTGGAGGGTGGACCCGAGATGGATATCGGATTCGCCCGCGGCGAGGATGAACCGGATCTTGGTGCGGTAGAGGTTGAGGAACCAGGGATCGGTGAGGCGGGGAAGGTATTCGACAGGGTTATTATAGTAGCAGTCGTCGTCAAAGTAGCCGTCGAGCAGCGGCCGGGCATCGTAGATGCCGCTCAGGCCGATGCACACATCCACGCAATCGGGATGGCGGAGCGTGAAGTTGATGGCGTGGAATGCACCGAATCCGCACCCGGTCACCGTGAGCTTCTCCAGCGGATTGCGTGCGCGGATGACTGGCATGACCTCGTCGATGATATACCGCTCATAGGTGACATGCCGGAGGACGCGGTCGCGCGGGGGGATGTCGGGGTTGTACCACGACTCCGTGTCGATGCCGTCCACGCAGAATATCTGTATGGCACCATCGTGCAGCAATTCGCCCAGGGCACCGATCATGCCCCGGTCCTCATACTCGGAATATCTTCCCTTCGCGGTGGGGAACACCAGGACCGGGGTCCCGGCATGCCCGAACACCAGCATCTCCATCTCCGTACCGAGAATTGCGCTGTGCGTCCGAAGATATTCTCTCTCCATGGCGCAAATGATAGGGAAATCCCTCCCGAGAGTCAAGGATTGCCAATTTGTTCGAAAAAGTTCGTATAATGGTGGGCATGTCAATCCACCAGAACAGCATGGGATGGTCATGAAGCCCTTCAGGGAACGGCTGCACAACGAAGTGATCGTGTTCGATGGGGGTGTCGGCACCTATCTTTACGAGAAAGGCGTCTATATCAACACGTGCTTCGATGAGCTGAACCTCACGAACGCGGACCTCGTCGCCGAGATCCACCGCGATTACATCCAGGCTGGCGCGGATGTGGTCGAGACGAACACCTTCGGTGCGAACCGGGTGAAGCTCGCCCCGCACGGCCTGGAGACGAAGGTTTACGAGATCAACAAGAAGGGTGCGGAGATCGCCCGCAAGGTCGCCGGCGATTCCACGTATGTGGCCGGTTCCATCGGGCCCCTGGGTGTCCAGATCGAACCGATCGGCAAATTGTCGCTCGCCGAGGTAAGGGAGATCTTCAAGGAACAGACGAAAGGGTTGTTGGACGGCGGGGTGGACCTCATCGTGCTTGAGACCTTCAGTCTGGTCGCCGAACTGCTCCAGGCGGTGAAGGCGGTGCGCGAACTCGATCCCGCCATCCCGCTGATGGCGCAAATGACCGTGAATGATGACGGGGTACTTCTCAGTGGCGCGCCGCTGGAATCGTTCATCCGTGAGACGGCCGATCAGGCGATCGATATCGTCGGCCTGAATTGCTCTGTGGGTCCAAAGGCGATGCTGGATGCCCTGGAGGACCTGAAGGCGATGACGAAGCTGCCCATCTCGGTGCAGCCGAACGCCGGGGTGCCGCAGAATGTGGGCGGCCGCAACATCTATATGACGTCGCCGGAGTACATCGCCGAATATGCGAAGCGGTTCATCCTCACCGGTGCGACGATCGTCGGTGGATGCTGCGGCACGAATCCGGACCACATCCGCGCCATCCGCAGGGCAGTACAGGCCCTGCAGCCGGCGAAGCGCATGGACAAGCCGTCCGTGGAGATGAAGATCATCGCCCCGGAGGCCGTGAAGGTCGTCCCGCAGAAGGAGAAATCCCGGCTCAGTAACAAGATCGTGAAGAAGCAGTTCGTCACGCTGGTGGAACTCGTGTCTCCCAAGGGTGTCACGCCGTCCGCGCAGGTGGACCGTGCGCGGCGTCTGCACCATTTCGGGATCGATGCGATCAATATCCCCGACGGCCCGCGTGCGTCGGCGCGCATGTCGGCCCTTGCCCTCGCGGCCATCCTGCAGAGGGAGATCGGGATCGAGACGGTGCTGCATTTCGCCTGCCGCGACAGGAACGTGATCGGCATGCAATCGGACCTGCTGGGGGCATGGGCGCTGGGGCTGCGCAACGTTCTTGCCATCACCGGCGATCCGCCCAAGCTCGGGAATTATCCCCAGGCCACGGCGGTGTTCGACGTGGATGCGATCGGCCTCACCAACATCATCACGCGGCTCAACCATGGATTGGACCTGGCGGGGAACCCGATCGGCGATCCGACGGGGTTCAGCGTGGGTGTTGGCGTGAACCCCGGCGCCATCAATCTGGATGAGGAACTTCGGCGACTGGACTGGAAGATCGAGGCCGGTGCGGAATACATGATCACCCAGCCGGTCTTCGACCTGAAGATCCTGGACCGGTTCATGAAGCGCATCGAGCACGTGAAGATCCCGCTCATTTGCGGTATCTGGCCGTTGGTCTCCTACCGGAATGCCGAATTCATGAACAATGAGGTCCCCGGGGCCTCGGTTCCGGCGGACATTCTGGAGCGCATGCGCAAGACGACGACGAAGGAAGAAGGGTTCCAGGAAGGCGTTGCCATCGCCCGTGAAACCTATCAATATGTCCGGTCGTTCGTGGCCGGCGTGCAGCTGTCGGCTCCCATGGGGCGGATCGAAGGCATCTTCATGATGCTGGAGTGACCTCTCTTCCTACCGCGTTCCCCCTTTCCGCCCCCTGCCTCCCGCAGGGGGCGGCGCATTTGTACCGACCTTTGCAACTTCTACAGTCCGCATCTCATTTTGGATCACTTCCTCGCTGAATCCGCCCTGCCCTGACCCTCTGCCGTCCCGGCACGTTGTTTGCCGATTGTGTGTCGAGAAAAAAGATAACCGGACGAGGTTCTCATGGGTTCAGGAAATACGCTTCTCACGCTCTGTGCGTTCGTCCTTTTTTCCACGTTGCTGGTCAACTTCTATGACCAGACCGCCAGTGCGGGAACGGCGATCAGCAGCGGCCAGGATGGCATCTTTCTTTCCACGCTGACCACATCGTACATCGAAATGGCACAGGGGATGGCATTCGACAATTATACGGACACATCGCACGTTGCGCTTGCCAATGCGTATTCCCTCACGTCGCCTACGTTGCTCGGCCGCGAATACGGTGAGGATTCCCTCGCCGCATTCAATGATTTTGACGATTTCAACGGCTTCAGCCTCGAGAAGGAAGCCGGCACATCGAACCGCCGGTATCGTACCGAGTTCAAGGTGTTCTACGTGGACGCAACGAACCTCGAACAAGAGATGAACTCGCGGACGTTCGTCAAGCGCCTCGATATGAAGACCTACCGCACGTTCCCGGCGAGCCAGGGTCCGGTGGATACACTGCGGTCATCGTTCGTGATGGGTTACTTTCACTTTGATTGATGGGATGACGCCATGGCGGACTCCATAGATATGATCTTTTCGCTGGTCTTCGGCAGCATGCTCATGATCAATGTGTTGACCGTGAACGATATTGCGGCCGAGACGTACTCCGTGTACTCGGGCGATACGAGCGTCCAGGAGATCCTGGTTACGACCGTGCAGGTGCTCGAGGGTGAATTCCGCAATATGGGATACGGGGTCCCTGAAGGTGAGCGTACCGTCCTTGCGGCTGACAGCACGGGTCTCACGTTCCTGATGGACCTGGACCGCAACGGATCAGCGATCGATACCGTGCGATATTTTGCGGGCGACTCCACCGAGATGACCTATACGGACAACCAGCACGACCGTTTCCTCTACCGGACCGTGAATGGTACCGGCGGTCTGAAGATCGGTGTGGTCACCATGTTCCGGCTCCGCTACCTCACGATGGCGGGCACCCAGTTGCCGACGCCGGTGCCGTGGGACCGTCTGTCCGAGATCCACGAGGTCGAGATCACGCTCGAGGTACAGAATCCGTACGCGGTCTCCTCGTCGGGGACGAGCGGTGTCGGTGCGACGAACTCCCTGCATTCGAGTTCCTACTGGCAGCAGACGCGTCTTGCGTCACAGAATTCCCGGAGGTAACAGGTCATGGGCGGAAAAGCAGGGTTGATCATCGTCGTCGGGTTCTCCGCGATCTTGAGCTACATCGCGATGAACGTGAACTCGGTGTCCACGCAGGCGGTCACGAACATGTCGATGTACACGTCGATGACCGCATCGCACAATATCGCGCTCGCCGGGGCCAACGCCCGGCTGGCGAAGTTCTACCAGGATTCCACGGACTGGTCCACGATCAGCAGGACGTTCACGGGGAAGAACTTCACCGGTTCGTACTCGGCGGGGATCGCTGACATCGGAGGGAACCGGTTGCGCATGCGGTGCGTCTCCACCTATCCCCTCGCGGCAGGCTCGTTGCACGATACGGTGGAGGTGTTCTTCGACCGGAGCAAGAAGAACTCGTTCACACTGTTCGCGTGGATGACGAATTTCGAAGGGAACGTCTTCTGGATCACCCAGGACACCGTGTGGGGCCGTGTGCATTCGAATAGTAACCTCCATATCAACGGCAGTCCGGTGTTCATGCAGAAGGCAACGACCTCGAAGGGATTCGACCCGCCGAAGGTCGGCAGCGGAACCAATAGAGCGATCTTCAAGGATGGCTACGAGACGGGCATCGCAGAGGTGGATTTCCCGAACAGCCTTAGCGAGATCGTTACGGCCAGCGTCGGCGGCGGACGGCGGTACACCACGGACATCTTCGTGACGCTGTCTCCAGGTACAGGAGCGAATGGCGATGGGGTGGCTTACATCCGGAACGGCACGTTGCCGACCAGCCCGATCGTGGATTCGATATCGCTGAGCGACCCTGGATTCAACGGGGTGATCCTGAGCACGGCGAGCGTCGGGGTTCAAGGCACATTGGACGGCCAGTTGACGGTCTGTTCGCAAACGAACATGTACATCCACAATGATGTCCTGTACGAGCGTAACCCCCGTTTTACCACGAGCGACGATGTCCTGGGCCTCGTGGCCGAGAACAATGTGGTGGTGAAGAACAACGCCGCGAACAACTCGAACTGCGAGATCCACGGAAGTATCTTCAGCCGGAACGGATCTTTCACGGCCGAGAACTACAATACCCGTCCGGTGAGCGGTGAACTTCGCGTGCTGGGATCCATCGTCCAGGATACGCGTGGTGCGATCGGGCAGTTCTCCGGTTCCACGATCACGTCAGGGTTCTCGAAGCGGTACCGGTATGATGCACGGCTCAGTGATCCAAATTTCCGGCCGCCCTTCTATCCCGGCTACTACGTGTCGACGTATGCGATCACGAACTGGTGGGAAAGTTACCGGGTGATGGAGTTTCAATGATCCACATCCGCGTGGCGCGCGTTGCTTTTCGGCCCTGATTTGCCGTACTTGTAGGCAACCGAAAACCAACGCGCGTTCTCATGTCCACCCCCCTGATGCAACAATACGCCCAGGTGAAGTCCCGGTACCCCGAGACGATCCTCCTCTTCCGCATGGGCGACTTCTTCGAAACGTTCGATGAGGATGCCAAGGTCACCGCGCGTGTCCTCGGCATCACGCTGACGCGCCGCGGCAATGGCGCCGCCGGCGAGACTCCGCTCGCGGGGTTCCCGCACCACGCGCTTGACGCCTATCTGCCGAAGCTCCTGAAGGCCGGACACCGCGTCGCGATCTGCGAACAACTCGAAGACCCGAAGTTCGCCAAGGGCATCGTGAAGCGCGATGTGATCGAGGTGGTGACGCCGGGCGTTGCCTTTTCGGACAAGGTGCTGGACCAGAAGCGGAACAACTTCCTCACGGCGATCGCGTTGCCGGGGCCTCTGGCCACGGGGCGGGACATCTGCGGGTTGGCGTTCGTGGACGTCTCGACCGCGGAATTCCGTGTCGCCGAACTTCCGCTCCGGCAACTCGCCGAGCACATCGGCGCTCTCGAACCCGCGGAACTCCTCGTCCAGCGGCGCGACGCGCAGGCTGCCGAGCACCTTTTCCGGAACGCCTTCCGGGGTCTGTACACGAAGATCGATGACTGGATCTTCAATGACGATTATGCCCGGGATACCCTCACCGGCCATTTCCATACGCAATCGTTGAAAGGGTTCGGCCTGGAGGGGTATGGCATCGGTATCAATGCCGCCGGGGTCATCCTGCACTACCTGCAGGAGACCCAGAAGACGAACCTCCTGCACATCCGCAAGATCGTCCCCTTCGATGTGGCGGACCACATCGTGCTCGACCCTGCGACAAAACGGAACCTGGAGATCACCTCCTCGATCGCCGGGGACATGAGCGGTACGCTCTTCGCGGTGCTGGACCGCACCCGCACCGCCATGGGCGGGCGGTTGTTGCAGCGCTGGATCCATCAGCCCCTCAACAAACTGGACGCGATCCAGCATCGGCTGACGGCGGTTTCCGAGCTCCGCACATCGACCGAACAGCGGCGGGCCGTGGCCGACCATCTTTCCCGCATCGGCGACCTGGAACGCCTCAGCGGGCGGATCTGTACGGGACGCTCCGGACCACGCGACCTGAACGCCCTGATGCGTATCCTCGCGGAGGTCGAACGCATGCGCGCGACCACGGGCCACCTCGCTGCGCCCGCGTTGAAGGCGCTGCATGCCACACTCCATCCGCTCCCCGCGGTCGTGGACCTCATCGCGACGGCCATCGAACACGATCCGCCGGCCACGCTCGCCGAAGGTGGTGTCATCCGTAAGGGCTACAACCCCGCTCTGGACGAGTTGCGCAGCCTCAGCACCAATGGCAAACAGTGGATCGCTGACCTGCAGGCCCAGGAGCGCGAACGGACCGGCATCACGTCGCTCAAGGTGGGGTTCAATAACGTGTTCGGCTACTACATCGAGATCACGAACACGCACAAGGAACGTGTCCCGCAG
>WBZP01003190.1_pt1 | contig 18031 bp, 19 predicted proteins | sample 5204301 | NCBI WGS metagenome assembly WBZP01 (sample SAMN12412401, study PRJNA552823) | activated sludge metagenome | isolation source: activated sludge from nitrification reactor of wastewater treatment plant... | place: USA: Pennsylvania | collected 2017 | reverse complement strand
CTGGCATGTGTTCGGGTTGCATGCCCAAGCGGGTGATTTCGGGGGTGCCTAGGCGCAGGCCGTTGGTGTCGCCTTCGACTGGGTCTAACGGCAAGCCGATGCCACAGGCGAGCAGGTTGGCGCGACGCAACTTCTGCGACGCGGCCTGCCCGCCACCGGGGGTGACCACGGCGAATTGGTGGGTTGAGGTCGGGCCAATGGAAGTGGAATAGAGCGGCAGGCCACGGGATTCCAGGGCTGCCGCTAACGCCAGTGAGTTGGCCACCATCATCTCGGCGTACTGCGCACCAACGCTCTTCCAGTCGACCATGGTGACCGCAAGTGCTGCGGTCTTGGCGGCATCAAAGTTGGCCGTCAAACCGGGGTAGGCGATGTGGTCGAGTCGCTCGGCGATCTCAGCGTCGTTGGTGACGACGACGCCGCCGGCGGGACCACCCAGACTCTTGTAGGTCGAGAAGGTCATCATGTGGGCGCCCTCATCGAGAGGGTTGGCCCAGACTCCACCTGCGATCAAACCGCATGCATGGGCTGCGTCAAACAAGACCACAGCGCCGACCTCATCAGCGATTTCGCGTACGGCGGCAACCGGGTGCTCGGTGAGGTTGAGGCTCTGCCCGACGGTAATCACCCTCGGCTTGACCCGATGCGCCAACTCACGCAACGCCGACGCATCGACGCTGTAGCGCGAGGCATCGACCACATGGGGCACGGTTTTAAGTCGGTACATCCCGGCCGAGCCACCGAGGTGGTGGGTCACGTGACCGCCAATGCTGGGCGGCGGCGCAATGATCGTGTCACCGGGCTCGCAGGTCGCCAAGAAGGCGTAAAGGTTCGCGATCGCACCCGAGGGCACCCGCACCTCGGCATAGCGTGCTCCGAAGACCTCAGCGACAAGTTCGGCGGCGATGACCTCGATCTGCTCGATCGCCTCCAAGCCCATTTCGTACTTCTCCCCCGGATAACCCAAGGAAGGCCGCGAACCTAGGCCCTTCGACAGCATCGCCTCGGCTCGAGGGTTCATCACATTCGTCGCCGGATTGAGGTTGATGGTGTCGACATCGTGGATCTGGTGGTTGAGCGCGACCAAGCGGTCTAACTCAGCCAGCACATCGGGGCCAACCGACGATGCGACCTGCTGCACCAGCGACTCGGCAGCAGCCGGAACCCACTCACGCTTGGCTAGCGACGCCATTGCTCACCTCCGATGTCAACGGCGCTTTGCGCATCAGCAAATAGATGCCGAGGGCGATCATCGGCAGCGAGAGCACCATGCCCATCGTCACCCACCCTCCTGCCAGATATCCGATCTGGGCATCAGGCACTCGCACAAATTCGATGCCAATGCGGATCAAGCCGTAGACCAGCGCAAAAACGCCCGAAACCTGCCCGACCCTGCGGTAAGGCGATGCCGAATAGATCCACAAGATCGTGAAAAGCACGATGCCCTCAAGCAGCGCTTCGTACAACATCGTGGGGTGGCGGGGGTTGGGACCGCCTGCGGGGAAGATGATCCCCCAAGGCAGGTCGGTGGTTTTGCCCCACAACTCACCGTTGATGAAGTTGCCGATGCGGCCAGTGAAGAGTCCGGGCGGCACCAGTGGCGCGATCCAGTCAACGACGTAGAAGAAGGGCCGATTGGTTTTGCGGGCATAAAGCCACATGGCCACGAGCACGCCGATGAGGCCGCCGTGGAACGACATGCCGCCTTCCCAGACCTTGAAGATGTACAACGGATCGGCGCGAATCTGGTCCCAGCCATAAATGAACGTGTAACCAACTCGACCGCCGAGTACGACGCCGGCAGCCACCCAAAACGCGAGGTCGTCGATCTCACTGACGGTCCAACCCGAACCCTCCACGCGGGCACGTCGCCGGCCCAGCCACCAGGCCACGCCAACGCCGATGACATACATCAGGCCGTACCAATGCAGCGATAACGGTCCGATATGGATCGAAGGGTCGATGTTGGGGAACTCCACCCCGCGAGCCTAGACCAGACCCCACAAGCCAAGGGCCAAGGAGGCCAATGCGAAAAGCCAACTCATCATGGAGCCCACCAGGAAGTACTCCGTGATCTCGTGGATGTGCTCTTGCCCCTGCTTGGAATTCAACTCAGGGAAGCGCAGCAACCCTTTAGCCGCCACCACGATGCTGGCTGCCGTCAGGTTGCCTGCCAGGCCGAGCCCCAAGATCATCAGCCGCTCAGCGGGACCGAGCAGTCGGCCACCTTTGAGCGGGCTAGCTGGCAACGTGCCCGACTTGGTTGGGCTCATCGACCCGGTGCTCGCCAGCACAAGCCGTACGACGACGTTGCCAGTGCTCAACTGCACCAGGCCAAGGCCAGCCAACAGCACTAGCTCCGATGGAGAGAGGTGCGCAAAGCCGAATGGTTGGGTCCACCGTGGCGCACCCTCGAGGTCGCTGAGCACGAGGGCTAGCGCCACAACGCCGACGAAATAGCCCAGCGCCCACAGTGCCCGGCCATGCCCGAACCCGAAGCGAACGATCGGCCCCCAGGCAAACACCACGAGCCCGATCACAACCACTGGCCAGCCAACACCCAGCACAAGCCCGATCGCCAGCACGACGCCAGCAGCGATCGACTCGGGCAACCACTTCAGGGGTCGCACAGAGTGCCCAAGGTCGGCCACCGCAAAGCCGATGAGCACCAATCCCAGCCAACTCATGACTGACTCCTCTCACTCAACACGATGACCCCGATGCCGTCGCGACGCACGCGTTGGGAGACCGCTGATGCGGAGATGCCCAACTCTTCGGCCAAGGTGCGCTGCGATAGCCCATCTCGCAGGCCAGCCAGGATCCGCAACGAGGCGGCAGACATTGATCCAACCAGGTGGTCCCGACAGTTCAGGGCCGCGTTGACGACACTCGCGCTGGGACCAACAAACCTGGTGCGCACCGAGCCAGTCGCCGGGACTGCCGCCAATGATTCGGCTTCGACGATCGCCTCACGAGCGGTCCACCAACCAGGTCCATCTTCGATGCCATCCGCAGCATCAATCGTGGACACCTCACCCCAGCCGATCCCGTGTCGAATGTCGTAGTCAGGCAGCATGGCGACGCGAACGTCGAGCACCGCCGCCATCGCCTGCGTGAGATCACCAAACGACCCTTGAAACTCATCCCCCACAGTGATGCGCAGCGCTCGGAGCGGGGAACGTGTCTGGTTGACCTCGCGCAGTGCTGACGCGAGCACTTGATGCAAGTGCTCGCGGTCAGCAACATCGCGTGATCCGATCACGTCGCCAATCACCGTGTATTCCACAGTGAAGATCATAGCTTCACTTTGCTGAAATGAAGCTATTTACTTCAGTTGGCTGCGCGGTTGATCGCGGAGACGACTGCCTTGAGTGAGGCGGTGACGATGTTGGGATCCATGCCCACACCCCACAACACGGTCGAATCACCGGCAGCATTGACCACCGCGCACTCGACGTAAGCAGCAGCGATGGCGTCGCCGCCAGAGGAGAGAGCGTGCTCGGAGTAGTCGAGCACCCGCACGTCGAAGCGCTCGTCATTGAGCGAGCCGAGTGCGTCGCAGAACGCGGCGATAGGTCCGTTGCCTCGGCCCTCCACCTCGATGGGTTCACCATCGACGACCACGGTCGCGCTCAGAGTGTCGGCTGAACCTGGTTCGGATGAGGTGCGCGTCGTACCCAACGCCAAGGGCGTGGCGGGCTCTAGATATTCACCTGAGAACGTCGACCAGATCGCGTCGGGAGTCATCTCCCCACCCTCACCGTCGGTCTGTTGCTGCACCACACGAGAGAACTCGATTTGCAGGCGCCGAGGAAGGTCCAACTTGTGGTCGGCCTTCATGATGTAGGCGACCCCGCCCTTGCCCGACTGGCTGTTCACGCGGATGACGGCTTCGTAAGAGCGGCCGACGTCCTTGGGGTCAATCGGCAAGTACGGCGCCTCCCACGGGATCTGCGAGACCGGCACCCCCTGCTCGGCAGCAATCCGGTCCAGATCCTCTAGGCCCTTCTTGATGGCGTCTTGGTGCGAGCCAGAGAAGGCGGTGTAAACCAGGTCGCCCGCGTAAGGGTGGCGCGGGTGGACCGGCAGTTGGGTGCAGTACTCAACCGTGCGGCGGATCTCATCGATCCCACCATCGATCGCGAAGTTGATCTGCGGGTCGATGCCTTGGCTAAACAGGTTCATCCCCAAGGTGACCAGGCAGACGTTGCCGGTGCGCTCGCCGTGGCCAAACAAGCAGCCCTCGACGCGGTCGGCTCCAGCCATCATCGCCAGTTCGGTCGCAGCCACAGCCGTGCCGCGGTCGTTGTGCGGGTGCAGCGAGATCACCGTGTCTTGACGGCGAGTCAGTTGCCGGGAGAACCACTCAATCTGGTCGGCGTAGGTGTTAGGCGTCGACATCTCGATCGTGGCGGGCAGGTTCAAGATGATTTCGCGACCATCACCTGGTTGCCAGACGTCAGACACTGCCTCGCACACCTCGACGGAGAACTCCAGCTCGGTGCCGGTGAAGATCTCGGGTGAGTACTCATAGCCAATGACGGTCTTGTCGAGGATGTTCTCGGAGTACTTCATCACCAGTTCGGTGCCGCGACGAGCGATGTCTTTGATTTCGTCCTTCGAGGCGTGGAACACGACGCGCCTAAACAGCGGGGCCAGCGCGTTGTACATGTGGATGTTGGCGTGGTGCACACCCACCAGCGACGAAACCGTGCGCTCAATGAGGTCTTCGCGGGCTTGGGTCAACACCGAGATGGTGACATCTTCGGGCACCCGGTCTTGCTCAATCAGCTGGCGCACGAAGTTGAAGTCGGTCTCAGAAGCCGAGGGGAACCCGACCTCGATCTCCTTGTAGCCCATCTTGACCAGCAGGTCGAACATCTTCATTTTGCGAGCCGGGCTCATCGGGTCGATCAGCGCCTGGTTGCCATCGCGCAAGTCGGTGGAAAGCCAACGAGGGGCCGCTGTGATGGAGTTGCTGGGCCAGGTGCGATCAGGCAGATCGATCGGGGCGAATGCGTGATAGCGATGGATGGGCATCCCGCTGGGACGCTGGGTGTTGATGAAGGGATCTTGTTGCAGGGTCATGGTTTCCTCGGCTTTGGGGAGTGTCGGTGCCGGGCGCGCGACGAACTCCGCAGCGAGGAGGTCCGGCTCTTAGACCTCGCTGCGGCAGCGAAGGAGGAGGCTACGCGTGCACATGACTGGCACACCCTAGCAGCCACAGGCATGCGAGGTTTCGCGGTGCCCACCCTAGGATCGAGGGCGTGCATTGGAGTCACCGATTTTCTGCGTACGCCGCAGCGGCAAGCCTTGCGGGCCTGCTCACCGCATGTGGCACCACCTCCGCCCAGCCTCAACCCACGCCTTCGCCGTCCCCGACTCAACGCACTCCAGCGCCGGCGCCGGCCAAAGGCTCGTGCTACCGACTTAGTTACACCGAGGCCATCGCCCCCACCACAGTGTCCGCACCGGTGCCGTGCCGCAGCAAACACACGTCGGTGACCTTCAAGGTGGGCACGTTCACCCCCTTCGTTGAGGGGCACGCTGTCGCGGTGGACTCCACGGCCGTGCAACAGCACATTGCTAAGGCCTGTCATGCAGCGTTGCCGGCATGGGTTGGTGGCGAAGCCTCCGACTTGCGGCTGAGCCAGGTGCGCACGGTGTGGTTTTCACCAAGTCTGAGCGACTCCGAACTCGGCGCCACGTGGTTTCGATGCGACCTCGTCGCTGTCAAGGCACCCCAGACATTGGCGAACCTTCCTCGTGGGAAGAGTCGCGGACTGCTCAACGCAGGAGTCGCCAACTACGCCAGTTGTGCGACCGGCGAGCCAGGCGGGACAGGCACCACAGTGGTGATGTGCAGCCAACCCCACACGTGGGTGGCGGCATCGACGTACGACTTTGACAAGGCCACGAGATACCTCGGTAAGCAAGCCGCACAGGCGGCGAGCCAGGCGTGCAAGACCATCGCTGCCGACCGGGCCAGTGACCCACTCGATTACCGCTATTCGTTCCAGTGGCCCAGCCAAGCGGCTTGGGAGACTGGTCAGCGTTACGGGATCTGTTGGAGTCAGTCGAGCACATAAGCCAAGCCGTGTGCGCCCCGCGTGGCGCGTTTAGTTTTCAGCAGTGGTTAGAAGCCCAATCGACGCAATTGCCGAGGGTCGCGCTGCCAGTCTTTGGCGATCTTGACTCGAAGGTCCAAATAGACCGGCACACCCAACATCGCCTCGATCTGCTTACGGGCATCAGAACCGACCTCTTTGAGTCGCTTGCCGCGATGACCGATGACGATGCCTTTTTGGGAGTCACGCTCGACAAACAGGTTCGCATGGATGTCGAGCAGCGGCTTGTGCTCGGGCCTACCGGGGCGCAACGCCATCTCCTCGACCACCACCGCGATGGAGTGCGGGAGTTCGTCGCGCACGCCTTCGAGAGCGGCTTCGCGGATCAACTCTGCAGCGATCTGTTCTTCCGGCGCATCGGTGAGTTCGCCATCGGGATAAAGCTGTGGGCCCTCGGGCAGGTTGGCCACCAACAGGTCGGCCAACAGCGCGACTTGATCGCCTGACTTCGCACTCACTGGCACCATCTCAGCCCAGTCGGTGCCGGTTTGTTCGCCCAGTTTGGCGATATCGAGCAGATGTTGAGCGACGCGTCCGGGATCAACCAGATCGGTCTTGGTGGCAATGGCGAACGTCGTCGTACGTCGAGACTTGGCAAGCTCGGTGACAATGAACCGGTCGCCTGGACCGATCTTTTGATCCGCTGGAAAACACACGGCCACAACATCGACCTCGGCCCATGTCGTGGTCACCAAGTCATTGAGACGTTGACCCAACAACGTGCGCGGGCGGTGCAGGCCCGGAGTGTCAACCAAGATCAACTGGGCATCGGGTCGGTGCACGATGCCACGCACCACGGTGCGAGTGGTTTGGGGCCGCGATGAGGTGATCGCCACCTTGGTGCCGACCAAGGCGTTGGTCAGGGTCGACTTGCCTGCATTGGGACGCCCCACGAAGCAAGCGAATCCAGATCGATGTTCACTCACTTGTTTGCCTCGTCATAGTCAGCCCAAATTTCTTCATCAGTTTTACCTAAAGCCTTGCCCTTGGCATAGATCGGGCCAGGATCAACCCGACGGGTCTGTCTGCCGCGTGCCCCTGACCAATAACCCATCGCGTCCATGTGGGCGTGATCGAAGCGCCCGCGAGACCAGCGGCGCACCTCGCGCATTTGCGCAGACTCCCCCGCCATCCAGAAATAGCCAGCACCCTCAGGCCACGCCATGCCTGCCACGTGTTCGGCCAGTCGGCTCGCGTTCGGGTCGGCAGGCAACCAGGTGACCGCACCCAAGTCTGGGTAGGAGTGCGTGTCATCAGGTGCCTCAACATAGGCCGAGACGGGCCGCTGTTCGTGCTCCACAATGCGGGCAATGGCTGGTAGTGCCGTCAGGTCACCGACCAGCACAACCCAGGCAGCATCCTCCGGCGGCGCGTAGGACCCCTTGGGCGCCGAGATAGTCACCTCATCGCCCACACAGTCGGTCTGAGCCCATTGGGTCACCAAACCCGACTCGTGGATCACCACATCGAGAGTCAACTCGTGATCGTGCAACGAGCGGATCGTGTAATAACGAGTCTGAAATTGCCCCGGCACCGTGAGCGATAACCACTCATCAGGGATGCCGGTCGAAACCAAGTCGGGGGCCCGCAACGTGAGTCGCACTAGATGTTCGCTGAGCACCACCCGGGAGGTGACGACGGCAGACGATGTGGTGACGCGTGCTGTCATGAGACGAGGTACGTCGGCACTTCGGCGCGCGCAAACTCACCCAGCACGTCAAGGTCACCATCGCGAGGTTCGGTTTCGTTGGTGTGGATGACTGCAGCCTCAAGGCCTTGGCAGCCACTGGCGACGGCCATGGCAATAGCCGCTTCGATCGCGGTCAGCTTCAGCGAAGGGAGATTGACGCTCGCTGCTGCATAGGTGCGCCCATCAGTGTCACGGATGGCGGCTCCCTCAGCAGCTCGCGCACGGGCTCGAGTGGCGCGGGCCAACACGGCCAGTTTGCGGTCTTCGGGGTTGTCCAGGCTCATGATTGGTCCTCGTCGCTCTCAGGTGATTGCACCGGGTTCAAGTTCTTCACCAACACCGACTCGATGCGGTTGCGGCGACCAGCAGCGAATTCTGCGGTGAACTGCACGCCCTCGACCTCGACATGGGAGCCAGGGATCGGCACCTTGCCAAGGTGTTTTGCCATCAAGCCGACCACGGAGTCGACCTCTTCATCTTCAATTTCAACGCCGATGAGTTCTTCGAGATCATCCACGGCATATCTCGACGGCACGCGCACCGACCCATCGGGAAGGGTTTCGATTTGCACTTCGTCGTCGTACTCATCGGTGATCTCGCCGACGATCTCCTCGAGCACATCCTCGATGGTGACCAGACCCGCTGTGCCGCCGTACTCATCAACGACGACGGCGATATGGCGTCTTGCTGCCTGCATCTCTCGCAGCAAGTCATCGACCGGCTTGGTGTCGGGCACGTGCAACACCGGGCGCATCACCGACTCGACCTTTTCACTCGACTGCGCCTCTTGGTGGTCAAAGACCCTCTTGGAGATGTCTTTGAGATAGACAAAGCCGACGATGTCGTCGAGGTCTTCCTCGATGACCGGCAGACGGGAAAACCCGCTGCGCAACAACAAAGACAGCGCTTGCCGCAGCGTCTTGGACCGCTCTATGGAGATCACGTCAGTGCGAGGAACCATCACCTCGCGCACGATGGTGTCGCCCAACTCAAAGACGGAGTGAATCATCTTGCGCTCGTCGGTCTCGATCAGACTGGAGGCCTCAGCAAGATCGACCAGTTCACGGAGTTCGGCCTCAGAGGCAAAGGGGCCTTCAGCGAAACCGCGTCCGGGCGTCAAGGCGTTGCCGATCAAGATCAGCAGCTTTGGGATCGGGCCAAGCACCTTGGTCAGTGCCAACAGCACCCCAGAGGAAGCCAACGCCATCGTTTCGGCGCGCTGGCGGCCAATCGTGCGCGGCGCCACCCCAATCGCGACGTAGGACACCGCGACCATGATCCCGACGGTCGCCAGCACCGAGGGCCAGCGCGCCTGCAACGTAGTCGTGTTCGCCCGTCCATCGAGGGCATCAAAGACCAAGATCGTGGCGACCACGATGGCTGAAATCTCCGCGATCAGCCGCAACAAGATCGTGGTGTTGACCACGGGCGCCGGATCAGTAAGCACCTTCGCCAGTGCCTTGGCACCAGGTCGCTGCTCATCGGCTAACTCCTCAGCGCGAGCCGGGGAAAACGAAGCCAGCGCGGCTTCGGCACCACTGAGCACGCTGGCCACCGCGACCAGCACGACGACTAGCGCAATCAGCCAGAAACTCTGGTCGCTCACTTAGCCGCCCATTGTTGGAGCAAGGTGGCCTGTAAACCAAACATCTCTTTGTGCTCTTCGGGCTCGGCATGGTCATAGCCCAGCAGGTGCAAGATGCCATGAACCGTGAGCAGGTCGAGTTCGTCTTGGGTGGAGTGGCCCGCCTCGGCAGCCTGACGTTCAGCGACAGCCGGGCACAAGACCAGGTCGCCCAACACGCCTTCTTCGGGCTCTTCGAGTGCCTTGCCTGGGCGCAATTCGTCCATCGGGAAGGCCAAGACGTCGGTCGGACCGGCCTTCTCCATCCACTTCTCGTTGAGTTCGGCGATGGTCTGCTCATCGACTGCTGAGATGCACAACTCGGCGAGCCGGTGCACCCGCATCTGGTCCATCACAAACCGCGCCAATTGCTGGGTACGGCGCGCGTCGATCTCAAACTCGCTCTCGTTGAGAACCTCGATGCTCATGAGCGCTCCTTGCGGGCGTCGAACTCGTCATAGCGGGCCACGATCTTGCCCACCAGTCGGTGCCTCACCACGTCGTGACTGGTCAATTTGTTGAAACTGACATCTTCAAGACCATCAAGAATCTGTTCGACAACGCGCAGGCCTGATTGCATCCCCCCTGGCAAGTCGACCTGGGTGATGTCACCAGTGACCACGATCTTTGACCCGAACCCCAGACGAGTCAGGAACATCTTCATCTGCTCGGGCGAGGTGTTTTGGGCCTCGTCCAAAATGATGAACGAGTCGTTGAGCGAGCGGCCGCGCATGAAGGCCAAAGGAGCCACTTCGATGGTGCCGCTGGCCAGCAGTTTGGGGATCGTCTCGGGGTCGATCATGTCGTGCAGCGCGTCGTAAAGGGGGCGCAGGTAGGGGTCGATCTTTTCGCTCAACGTGCCTGGCAAGAACCCCAACCGCTCCCCTGCCTCGACTGCTGGGCGGGTCAAGATGATGCGGTTGACCTGCTTGGCCTGCAGGGCCTGCACTGCCTTGGCCATCGCTAGGTAGGTCTTGCCGGTGCCTGCTGGCCCGATGCCAAAGACGATGGTGTGTTTGTCGATTGCGTCGACGTAGCGCTTTTGGTTGAGCGTCTTGGGTCGGATGGTGCGGCCACGGTTGGACAAGATGTTGTGACCGAGCACATCCGCTGGTCGCTCAGGATCGGCGGCGCGAAGCATCGTGAGCGCCCGCTCAATGATTTCGGCGGTGAGCCCTTGCCCGGTGCGAATGATGATGACGAGTTCGTCGATGAGTCGCTCGGCCAACGCAACCTCGGCTGCTGGACCTAACAACCGCACTTGGTTGCCGCGCACGTGAATGTCGGCGGCAATCCCCTTTTCCAAGACGCGCAAGTGCTCGTCGGCTGGGCCAAGAAGGGAGACCATGTTGATGCTGGTCGGAACCACGACCACGTGCTGGGTCTGGTCGCTGCGTGCGTTGCTTTCAGTCATGAGGCCCCTTGCGAGGCACGTCCCTTCAATAGACACCGGGTAGCGCACCTATGGTACGCACCTGGAGCCAGGCTGGTCTCCTGCGTTTCTTCCTACTCGGTGACCGAGAGCAACCCCAGGCACATCTCATCGGTGGAGCCTTCACCCCACACGACGTACCTGTCTTCGCGCTGCTGAGAGAACGCAGGCAGACCATCACGCGGCCACTGGGCGTGGCGACAGGTCACCTTGACCTTGTCGAAGGGTTTGAGTTGCACGGGCTTGATCGTTTGGGCTTCTTGTTCATCGAAGTTCCAGGTGCCAATGTGCAGCAAGGTCCGCGGTGTCCCGCCATCGGCAGGGATCAAAGTGATGGTGATTTCACGACCCAGCAGGTGCATGTGACCAGCGACTGCTCTCACGGTCATGGGCCGGTTGATGTTGCGAATGCACGACTGCACGACCCCCGGCTTGGATGTGCCGCACAGCAAGTGCAGGGCATCGCCAATGCTTGCGGCTTGACCAAACCGCTGACGAACATCAGCCATGGCCGCGGCACGGTCGCACAAGGGGCCGTCGTCCTTGCCTGCACGACATGGCATCTCAACGGGGGCCGGGAGCAGCACCATGTGCAGCGCCTGGCTCTTCGGCGAGGGCTTACGCACCCGCAAGGCGATGGCGCTTTGGTCTGCCGAGGCGCCCTTGAGCAGGTTGTAGTGCATTTGCATGATGATCTGCGAACCCTTCGCCAGCGGCATGCTGAGGTTCTTGCCAAACACTCGCTCGGTGCCACCGGGAGCCCAGGCACCCAGCCAAGGCGCGTCATCAAGATTGCGGTTGCCAGGCACTCCAGCATCACCAAAACAGGTCCAACCTTCACCTGGGGTGCTCTCATCCACAGCCTTCGCGGCCGCGACATCGCCCGGTGCGACCTTAAACAAGATCACATGGTGAACCACGTCAGGGTTATCCGGCAGCACGTCATAGCCAGTCAGATCGGTGGGCTTGACCAACTTGGGGTCAAGCAAGAAGCAGCGGTAGTCGTCGGTGCCCACGCCATCAGGCGCCGCTGGGGTGTAGGAAGTGGGCAACTGCAAGGTGAGCCGCTTCTCCCCGGGCCGCAACGGCTTGGCGTTCTCTGCTTGGGGCACTGGTCGCGTCGATGAGGATGGCTTGGCCGCCACATGTCCGTGCCCGTCGGCGGTTGCGTTCTTGGTGAACTGCCACACCGTGAGCAGCGAAATCGAGATCGCAACCACACTTGCGATTGCGATCCAGGCCATCCGCCTACGTTGACTCATTGACACAGTCCCACCCCAGTAACTCCCACTAGCCAGGTGGCCAGGTTAGATCACGTCCCCCAAGCACATGGAGGTGAGTGTGGAAAACACTTTGCCCGGCTCCCGAGCCGGTGTTGAAAACCATTCGATAGTTGCCGTCCAGACCTTCTTGCTCGGCAACCGCAGCCGCGGCCGCGACGAGGGCAGACGTGACGGCCGGATTGGCCTGAGTTGAGGCCGCTGCATTGGGTTGGTGTTCGCGCGGAATCACCAACACGTGGGTGGGCGCTTGCGGCTCGATGTCGCGGAAAACGATTGTGTGGTCGTCTTCCCAGATCACCGTGGCGGGCAGATCTCCAGAGACGATGCGACAAAACAGGCAGTCATCAGGCACATCACCCAGGATAAGCCTGCGCACACCCCCTGGGGCAGTACCGTGATCGCGTGAAGTGGCACAACTGGGCGCCTGCGGCACTCTCATCCCTCGGAGTTGTCGCCATCGTGGCCGTTGCCGTTGGCGTGGTCCGGCTCAGCCCACCGGAGCCAGTGCCTGACACTGACCGCCAAACGCTGCCCACTGTGGGCAACCAGAGCTACCTGGTGCGCACCTATCTGATCACCGACACTGTCAACGGACCCAAACTCATCCGCAACGACACATTCGCCTTGGCCGATAAGGGCAAGAAGTTGCCGGCGGCCATCGCAGCCGTGGTAGCTGGAACCAGTTCCGACCACGACTATCGCTCTGCATTTCCGCAAGGGAGCAGCGTGGGAGTCAAAGAGACCAGCGATGGCACCTTGTTGGTCGACTTGAGCGGCATCGTCCCCAATGTTGGTTACGGCGACGCAGGTGCCCTCGCGGCTGAAGCCTTGCGACGCACGATTGCCAGCAATGGCGGTCCGAGTGAGTACGTCGTTGCTATCAATGGCCGCCCGATTAGGGAACTGATGGGGGCACCCCTCCATGCTCCACTCAATGACCAGGTTCTCGCTCCCGTCGAGATCAGCGCACCTAGTGAGGGCGCCCGGTTGGGCATCCGCCTAGCGATTGCAGGCCAGGTGGCCTCACCTGACGCAGTGTTCAACTGGGCCGTCATCAATGCCGACGGCCTCGTGGTGAAGAAGGGTCTTGGACAGGCGCAGAGTTGCTGCACGCGCTCGCCGTACAACATCCAACTGGAGTTGCCGCCAGGCTCATATCAAGTGATGGTGTCGAGTCTGCCTGTGGGCAAACCTGACGTGGAGCGCTCCGAGGTGCAGGTCAACATTGACACCAAGAACTTTGAGGTTCGCTAACCCCCAAAGCCCTAAAGCCCTAGCCCCAACGTCTGGTGCGGGCCAACAGCGCGGCTACGGCTGCAACGCCCGCAGTCGAAGTGCGCAAGACCGAAGATCCCAGCCGCACTGGCTCGGCACCCACGACCGCAAACTGGGCCAACTCGGCCTCAGTGATGCCGCCCTCGGGTCCGACAACGACCACGATCGAGCCGCGCCCTGGAATCGGGATGTCACCGAGCGGACCGGAGGCTGCTTCGTGCAGCACAACCGGCACCGAGCAGGCTTGCAGGAGCGCCACCACGTCGGCGGTGTTAGCCATGGGCGACACTTCAGGAAAGTTGGGACGCCGGGCTTGTTTGGCGGCCTCTCGCGCAGTGTTGCGCCACTTGGCCAACTGCTTCTCGGCGCGATCGCCTTTCCACACCCCCACGCAGCGCTCGGCTGCCCACGGCACGATGACGTCGGCGCCAACTTCAGTGAGCATTTCCACGGCTAAGTCAGCGCGGGCGCCCTTGGGGATCGCTTGCACTACCGTCACTCGTGGGTCTTCGAGCGGCACGTTGGCAACGCTTTCGACCACCACGTGCAGGCTCTTGCGTTCGGCGCTGGCCACCACACAGGTCGCGGCTGCGCCAGCACCGTCGGTGAGGACCAGTTGCTCGCCGCTTCGCATCCGGCGTACGACGGCAGCGTGATGGCCCTCGACACCGTGCAGGTGCACCGTGGTGCCCTGAGTGAATGTGGCGGCATCAGGGTGCACGAAGTAGGGCAGGCTCATCGAAATGCATCCTTAAATCGGTCGAACACGGATTTGGGCTGCCCAGAGTGCACGCGCCCATCAGGGGATTCCTCATCGCGCACCTGCGCGAGTTCGGTCAGTAGGGCGATCTGGCGATCATCGAGTCGGGTCGGAGTCTCCACCACAACGGTGACGATGAGGTTGCCGCGCTGGCTATCGCGCAAACTCGGCACGCCCAAACCTCGCAGCACCGTCTCGGTGCCCGATTGGGTGCCCGGCTTGATCTGCAGGTCAGTGTGCTGGGGGTGCTCGTCGCCAAGATCGCCTTCGAGCAGCGGCATCTTGATCTCGGTGCCCAACGCACCGGCCGTCATCGGCACCACAACCTGGGCCAGCAAGTCGTTGCCACGACGAACAAAGGTGGGGTGTGGGCGCACGTGAATCTCGACGTACAAGTCACCTGCCGGTCCGCCACCTGGCCCGATCTCGCCGCGACCGGCCAGTTGCACCCGGGTGCCGGTGTCGACACCTTGGGGGATCTTGACGCTCAGTGTCGAGCGCGAACGCACTCGGCCATCACCAGCACACTCACGGCACGGGTCGCTGATGATCTCGCCATAGCCTCGGCAAGCGTTGCACGGCCGCACCGTGCGGATTTCGCCCAAGAAACTGCGCTGCACGTGTGCCACCTCGCCGCGCCCATGGCAGGTCTCACAGGAGATCGGCTTGCTGCCTTCAGCGGCGCCTGCTCCATTGCACCCGGCGCAGACGACAGCGGTGTCAACCTTGAGTTCGTGGGTGCTGCCAAATGCAGCCTCGGCCAAATCGACGTCGAGTCGCACCAACGCATCTTGGCCACGCCGCTGGCGCGGACGAGGACCGCGCTGGGCACCACCTTGAGCACCAAAGAACGCATCCATGATGTCGGTGAACGAGAAGCCTGCGCCTTGACCAAACCCAGCGGCACCTCCCCTGAAGGGGTCACCACCGAGGTCATACATCCGCCGCTTTTCGGGGTCAGAAAGCACTTCGTAGGCAACCGAGATCTCTTTGAACTTCTCTTGTGAGTCAGGATCAGGGTTAACGTCGGGATGGTATTGCCGAGCCATCCGCCGGTAAGCCTTCTTGATGGTGTCGGCATCGGCATCACGCGCCACACCAAGCACTGCGTAGGGGTCCACTCACTCCAACTTTCGAACGTTATGCCTCGGCCAGAATCGCCGAGAGGTAGGTTGCCACCGCGCGTACGGCGGCCATCGTGCCGGGGTAATCCATGCGAGTTGGGCCAACGATTCCTAGGGCACCAACTGCATAGTCGTGGGGGCCATAGCCGCTGGCCACCACCGAGGTCGAAGACAGTTGCTCCACTGGGCCTTCGTGCCCAATGCGCACCGTCAAGTCATGGGAGTGACTCGCTGCGCCCAAGAGGCGCAACAACACCACGTGCTCTTCGAGAGCCTCCAACAACGGTTTGATGGTGGCATCAAAGCCTTCCCCAAACCGGGCCAGGTTGGCGGTGCCGCCGACCACCACGCGCTCATCGGAGCGGTGATCAGACATGGCCTCCAAGAGGGTGGCACTGAGCCGCTGAGCACAAGATTTGAGTTCGGTTGGAACCTCGTCGGGAAGTTCGGCGGCACTCACGGCCGCATCAGCGATCTGCTTGCCTTGGGTGCCCCGGTGCGCCGCACGGCGCAAGTCAGCGAGCAACTCATCGTTGACCTCGATGGGGAGTTCGCACACTCGTTGCTCGACTCGCCCTGAACTCAAGATCAGCACCACCAACACCTTGGTGGAGGTCAGCGCCACGAGTTCAAGGTGGCGCACCGTTGAGCCGCTGACGGTTGGGTACTGCACGATCGCGACTTGGCGGGTCAACTGAGCCAATAGCCGCACACTGCGTTGCACGACATCATCGAGGTCCACCGCACCCTCAAGGAAAGTCTCGATCGCGCGCTTTTCACCACTAGTCATGGGCTTGAGCCCGTGCAGGCGATCGACAAAGAGGCGGTAGCCAGCATCGGTGGGCACCCGACCAGCACTGGTGTGAGGAGCGATGATCAGCCCCTCCTCCTCCAGCGCAGCCATGTCATTGCGGATCGTGGCTGGCGAGACGCCCAGGCGGTGTCGTTCGACTAGGGCTTTAGAGCCCACGGGCTCCTGAGTGGCCACGTAGTCCTGGACGATGGCACGCAACACGGCCAAGCGACGCTCTTCGAGCATGCTCATCACTCCTTTGGCACTCGGGTTGCGTGAGTGCCAATACTACGGGGCCTCAAATAGGGTCCTGAGCATGAACGTTGCTGTTGGGGTCGGATTTGTTGAGATCGCCGATCGAGTCTGGGTCTCGCGCTATGACTGGTTCGACCAGAACATCACCGTGGTTGGTGGCTCCCGCGGGCTTGCCGTGATCGACACCCGAGCCAGTGCTCCCGCGGCACGCGAGTGCATCAGCGATCTGCGCAGAGCACTCAATGCCGAGGTGGTGGCGCTCATCAACACCCACGAACACTTCGACCACGTGCTGGGCAACGCCACGTTCCGAGCCACCTGGCCGCACGCCGAGTTGATCGCTCATGAGCACGCGGCGCGCCGTACTCTCCCGGCGACGGAGGAAATCTGGGCGGTCTACCGCCAGTCCCCCGACGAACGTGGCGCCGACGAGGTGCTGGCCACCCAACCGCTCACTGCCGAATCAACGTTCTCGATGGCACGCGTGCTCGACCTCGGCGATCGCGTTGTCGAACTCGTGCATCCCGGCCGTGGTCACACCGGCGGCGACATCGTGGCCTGGGTGCCCGACGTCAAGGTGTTGGCGGCTGGTGACCTCGTCGAGGAATCTCCCGAACGCGGCAACGCACCTGGGTTCGGCCCGGAGTCGCACCCGCTGGAATGGCCCGCGACCTTGGAGTTCGTGTTGTCCATGGTGACTCCCGAGGTGTGTGTGGTTCCCGGTCACGGCGCCCTGGTCGACCGCGAGTACGTCGAGCGCCAGGCCGACGACCTGAGCATCATCGCCGAGACGATTAAGGGCCTCGCCGAGCAGGGAATCCCACTCAACGAGGCCCTCGCCGCAGGGCAGTGGCCTTATCCCAGTCATCTACTGGAGGCCGCTGTCACGAGCGGTTATCGAGACTTGCCGGCCAGTTCGCGCCGGCTGCCTTTGGCCTAGTCCTCATCCTCTTCGGCAAGGATCAGGTAAAGCTTGCGCCGAGTTTCCTTCAACTCCTTCAGCGCCTGCTGCTGTTGAGCAGGCGTGCCGGTGCTGAACACCTGGGTGGCTGCCATCATCAGCGAGCGCATCGCGCTGCGAACATCGCGGCCTTCGTCGGCCTCTTCTTTGAATGAGGTCCACACGGCCGCCATGGTCTCGGGGTTGGCCTCAACCCATGCCTGGCCTTGCTCGGTCAAGCTGATCATTCGGCTTGAGCCATCCCGAGTCGAAGCGATGAGCCCCTCGTCTTTGAGTTGAGAGATGGTCGGGTAGACCGAGCCGGGTGAGGGCTTCCAGGCCCCTTCGGTTCGCTCCGAGATGGTCTGGATGAGCTGGTAGCCGTTGAGCGGGCCTTGGCCCAGCACATCGAGCACCGCAGCCCGAATGTCTCCGCGACGAGCCCGACCACCGCGTCCACGACGCCCGTGTCCAAACCCGTGCCCTAGCTCGCCCCCCATGTCGGCGGCGAAGTTGGGGCCAAAGCGGCCTCGTCCGGCTCCTCGGCGTGCTTCGCCGTGGCACTTGTCTTTGTGTTGGTGAATGCGTCCCATGACAGGACTCCTTTCGTGTTCTTGATCGGTTCGTTCTCGAACTCGATGTGTTTACGATATATCGTTATACATCACGATGCAAATTTCTATTCCCGAGCGCTCTGCGGCGTGGGCACCCCAACTGGCCGACTCAG
>WBZP01003189.1_pt1 | contig 18035 bp, 4 predicted proteins | sample 5204301 | NCBI WGS metagenome assembly WBZP01 (sample SAMN12412401, study PRJNA552823) | activated sludge metagenome | isolation source: activated sludge from nitrification reactor of wastewater treatment plant... | place: USA: Pennsylvania | collected 2017 | reverse complement strand
CTTATTGTGGCGGAGCAGCACCTCCCGAACAGGTATTAAAAAAACTGGCTACACCATCGCCATTTCCGGCAAAAAAATTCTACGTCAGGTCTGGTAAAGTAAACAGTACAAAAGCAAAAACCGTTGCACATTTTGTAACTGATGAAAATGGTATGTTCAGTTTGCAATTGCCTCCCGGTACATATTCAATCATTGTAGAAGAACAACTGGAGCCGCTTGATATAAAAAAACTCGAAACACCCCAGCTCAAAGCGGATGAAAAATGCCTGCAGCAGTGGTGGATAAAACCATTTTACCTGCTTGTAGTCAAAGACCACGATATTACAACGATCTCTTTTAATATTCATCATACCTGCTTTACAGAGCATGATATGCCCTGCCTTCAATACATTGGGCCTGCAATTCCTTAGTTTGTTAAACAAAAATTAACAAAGGTTAATTTTTTGTAATACCTTGTGTACCGGTGATTGCCTTTAACTATTCGCCTGTAATCCAGACAAAACTAACATCATGAAAAAAAGAATTCTATTGGTTGCATTATTGCTCCTGCTATGTTTCGTTTTTATTCTTGTAAATAAATCAACAAATAAAGATGAACGAAAACCTGAGGTAGCTGCTTTAACAGATAGAAATCAGCATCCTTCAAGCCAGGCAGGGCACGCTGTTGGAAATGCAGCGGGAATACCTGCCCCAGGTAATGTACAGGCAAATGAATCGGCTGGTGTTGCCGGTAAAAGTATCGTTACAACAAAAAATACTTATTCAATTTCTGTAGAAGGGTCCGAAGCAACAGAAGGAGAGGAATATTCAAAATACAAGCGGGATAAAATACGCGAACGCGGAGAAGAAGAAGAAAATGAATTAGAGCGTGAAGGTGAAGAAGAAGAAAATGATGAATATGATGGTCCACAGATGGCTGCCCAGTTGGAATTTCAGCGTACCAAAGATCCCGCAACAGGGAAAGTACCCCGGGAGAAACTGATGCTTGCAATTGATCAGACAGATCAATCTAAAATGGCCATGCGTACCGATGGCGTTGCATCATTGAATTGGATCGAAAGAGGTCCTAACAGTGATGTTACCGGTCCTTCTAATGGAAATACAAGGGCAAACAGCGGAATCACTTCCGGAAGAATAAGAGCGGTAATGGTGGATTCAACTGATGCAACGAAGAAAACCGTATGGATAGGCGGTGTTGATGGGGGACTCTGGAAAACAACAGACATAACTGCTACAACTCCAACATGGACACTCATCAATGATAACCTTTCTAACCTCGCTGTATCAGCTATATGCCAGGATCCGAGGCCCGGTTTTCAGAACATCATGTATTTCTGTACCGGAGAATCCTATTATAATGTGGATGCGGTTCAGGGTAACGGTGTGTTTAAAAGTACCGATGGTGGTGCAACCTGGAGCTATCTTGCGAGTACCAGTTCTTATGTAAACTGTACCCGCATTCTCTGCGATTACCAGGGTAATATTTACCTCGCTACAAGAGGAACAGGTTTGCTGCGTTCAACCGCAGCGAGTGGCGGAGCGGCTTGGACCAATATCACACCTTCAGCGCTTCTGTCTGACATCTGTGACATGGAAATCAGTTCCACAAGCGCAGCAGGAAGATTGCACGTAGTATCCGGAATTTTTTCTACACAGGGATATCGCTATACCGATATCCCATCAACAGTAACATCTGCTGCAGGATGGACAGCACCAGCTGTCGGCTTTCCTTCTTACTCCAATCGTTGTGAAATTGCCTGTAGCGGAAGTACTTTATATGCACTTCCATCAGACAATTCATACCAGGTTCCTACCATTTATAAATCAACCAATGGAGGCGCTAACTGGACTGCAACAACCACACAACCAACTGCTGGTTGGGCAAGCAAACAAGGTTGGTATGCTCTTGCGGTAGATATAGATCCATCTAATTCCAATAACTGTATTGTTGGCGGATTGGATACCTGGAAAACAACAAATGGCGGTGGAACCTGGTCACAGATATCAACCTGGGTAGGAACAACACCGGTTAATCAATATGTGCATGCCGACGTACACAAGATTGTTTGGTATGACGGCGGTAACAAATTGATTTTTGCCTGTGATGGTGGTATACATTATTCATCTGACAAAGGAACAACAATCCGTGACCGCAATACCGGGTTAAGGATAAAGCAATTCTATTCATGCGCCATTCACCCATCTACAACAAACTATTTTTTGGCGGGAGCCCAGGATAATGGAATACACCAGTTCAATAATGCAGGCTTAAGCAGTTCAGTAGAAGTACTGGGTGGTGATGGAGCTTTTGTGCGGATCGATCAGGATCAACCACAGTACCAGATGGGGGCCTACGTATACAACCGGTACAGGCGTAGTACCAACAGTGGAACCGGTTGGTCTGGTATCAATTTTTACAAAGGGACTTCTGCTGCTGATGCAGTAGATTTCGGAACGTTCATCAACGCTTTTGATTACGATAATACCAACAATGCTGTTTATGCTGGCGCTGACGCAGGAGAATTTTTTCGCTGGACAACGCCGCAAACAACTACATCAGGAACATATTACCAGGGAACAGCTTTTCCAGCGGGAGCTTCAATAGTTACTGGTATCACAGGTTTTAACAGCTCAAAAGTGAGTGCGGTTTATGTATCACCTTATACAGCTAACCTCGTTTATTTTGGTACCGCAGCAGGAAGGGTTGTGTCTATCAGCGGAGCCAACACTGTGGCTTCGGGGTCAGCAGGAACCAATATAACGGGCGCTTCTTTTCCAGCAGGTGCAACTGTTTCCTGTATTACTGCAGGAACCAATGACCAGAACCTCATGGTTTGTTTTTCAAATTACAATGTAAGTAATGTTTGGGTAACCACAAATGGAGGAACCAGTTGGACAGCTATAGACGGAAACCTGCCCAATATGCCAGTAAGATGGGTTATGTTTTATCCCAACAGCAATACAAGAGCTTATATTGGAACGGAAACCGGCGTATGGGAAACAACCCTTATCAATGGAGCTTCTACGGTGTGGACTGCCAATTCAACATTCCCTGTTGTTAGAACGGATATGCTGCAATACAGGAGTTCTGACAGAACCATCGCAGCGGCTACACATGGACGTGGCTTGTGGACAACAACACTTGAATGCCCAACCATTACAGTTACCAACCCCGGAACTGCTACCGGAACAGTGAATGCGGCTTTCAGTCAAACATTTACCCAATCAGGTGGAATCGGAACAACTACATTCAGTCTGAACAGCGGAACATTACCAACAGGATTGACATTGTCAACTGCAGGTGTGTTGAGTGGTACACCCACACAATCAGGAACATTCCCGCTTACGATTAAAGCAACAGATGCAAATGGTTGTACAGGGATTGGTTCAACTTATAATCTTGTGATCAACTGTCAAACGATCACTGTTACCAATCCAACTGCAACAGCTGGTGTTGCCGGAACGGCCTACAGTAAAACCTTTACCCAGGCAGGCGGTGTGGGGTCAACAACATTCAGCCTGAATACCGGAACATTACCAACAGGATTGACATTGTCAACTGCAGGTGTGCTTAGTGGAACACCTACTCAAACGGGCACATTCCCGATCACTGTTAAGGCAACAGATGCCAATGGCTGTATCGGCACCGGTACAACCTATACGTTGGTGATCAGTTGCCAAACCATCACAGTTACCAATCCTGGAACAACAACAGGTACTGCTGGTGTAGCTTTCAGCCAGACTTTCACGCAAAGCGCAGGTATAGGTTCAACAACTTTCAGCTTAAACAGCGGAACGCTGCCAACAGGCTTAACCTTATCTACTGCGGGTGTATTGAGTGGAACACCAACCCAAACAGGCAGCTTCCCGATCACCGTTAAGGCAACAGATGCCAATGGCTGTATCGGAACAGGAGCAACCTATACATTGGTGATCGGTTGTCAAACGATCACGGTAACCAATCCTGCAACAACAACCGGAACCAATGGAGTGTCTTTCAGCCAGACATTTACCCAAACAGGTGCAGTTGGTGGAGCAACCTTCAGTCTGAACAGCGGAACGCTGCCAACAGGCTTAACCTTATCCACTGCGGGTGTATTGAGTGGAATACCAACACAAACAGGAACTTTCCCGATTACTGTGAAAGTTACAGAGGGGAATGGTTGTATTGGTACAGGTTCAACTTACACCCTGGTGATTAATAGCAGTACAGTTACTTTAAATCTTACTATGTTCCTGGAAGCATTTTATAGAGGAGGAAGCTTAATGGCAGCCAACAGGTATGATCTCGGATTGAGTTCAGATCCTACGGAAACTGACCAGGTTACTGTTAACCTTTGGGCTCCGGCGAACCTGTCTAACCCAACTCCTAATTATTCATTTACCGGCACTTTACACACAAATGGAACATTGAGTATATCGGCTCCGGGAGCAATCTCAGGCAGTTCTTTTTACATCGCTGTGAAGCACAGGAATCATATGGAAACCTGGAGTTCAGGTACTGTGCTGATGAGTACCACCACCACATATAATTTCTCCAATGCTATTACCAAAGCTTATTCAGATGGGGTTAATCCACCTATGGCTGGTGTGGCAAGTGGTGTATTTGCTTTCTATGCAGGGGATATCAACCAGGATGGCGGTATAGATGGAGTTGATATGAATACCATCGATAACGAGATTGGATTCTTTGGATATAATAATTCAGATATCAATGGCGATGGCGGTACAGATGGACAGGATATGAATTTTGTGGACAATAATTCACAACTCGGATTATTCATGGCAAGACCATAATTATTTCTCACATAAAGAAGTTTTGTTATAAAAAAATAATGCGGATTTAGATTTTAAAGGCGAAATGTTATTATATTTAATAATCTTTCGCCTTTAAATCAACCGATACGTAAATATTTACGTTTAAATCAGTTGCAGATGATACTTTTGTATTGTCTGAATGGACCCCAATTTTGTAACCTAACTAACTCTTTATGCACTTGTCTACCTGCAAGGTTTGCTTTGCAAATCCCGAATCTATTAACCTGCGTAAGATTTCACGGTTAATTGTCCAATTGATCGCCCCTCTTTTTTTATTACTGATTGTAAACACACAGGCGTTTTCACAATGTGCTGTGACAGGAACTTCCACAACGACCCCAACATGTGTGGGCATTTCCAGTGGCACAGCAACTGTAACATTAACAGGTACAGGTTCCGACGCCCCCGGTACTTACACTGTTGATGGAGGAAGTGCTGTGGCATTTTCAACAAATCCATTTACGGTAACGGGTTTGAGCGCAGGCAGCCATACAATTATCGCAACTGTCACTTCCAGTGGTTGTGTATCTTCTGCAATTACTGCGAATGTTGGAACAAGTTCGCTTTCCCTGCCATCTGTTACCGCGAGTGCTTCGCCTGCTACAATTTGTAATGGTGCCAGCAGCACATTAACTGCATCAGGTGCCAGTACTTATACATGGACACCGGGCGCACTCAGTGGCGCTACGGTTTCAGTAACACCTGGTTCAACCACTACATATACGGTTAGCGGAACAAATGCTGATGGATGTTCACGAAGTACTACATGGGCTAAAGTAGCTGCAGGCGGATATCATACGATCGCTATTAAATCAGATGGAACGCTTTGGGCCTGGGGTAACAATACTTATGGCCAGCTTGGCGATGGAACAAATACAGATAAAAATACACCTGTACAAATAGGCACAGCCAACGACTGGGCTTTCGTAGCAACCGGCTCTTATCATAGTCTTGCCATTAAAACAAACGGAACACTCTGGGCATGGGGATTCAATTTCTCAGGCCAGTTGGGTGATGGAACTACCGGTGATAAAAATACACCTGTTCAGGTAGGTACCGGAACAAACTGGGTATCTGTTACCGGCGGAGGATCGCATAGCGCCGGTTTAAGAACGGGCGGTGCACTCTGGATATGGGGAAGCAATGCTTATGGACAGATTGGCGATGCTACATTTACTGGTAAAACATCACCGGTACAAATTGCTGCTGCTTCAGTCTGGACAAGCGTAACGCTGGGTTCAGATCATACAGCAGCTATCAAGAATGACGGAACATTGTGGACATGGGGCCGGAATACATTCGGTGGACTCGGAGATGGTACAACCAACCTGCGGAATGTTCCCGGGCAATTGGGAGCTCTCAATACCTGGTCTAAAGTAGGCGCAGGATTTTTCCATACAGTTGCTATTAAAACCGATGGAACACTCTGGGCCTGGGGAAGAAATATTGAGGGTGAAATTGGTGACGGAACCACTACGCAAAGAAATTCTCCTGTTCAGGTTGGCGCCGCTACTGACTGGGCGCAGGTGGATGCAGGACTTTATACTACCATCGGGCTTAAAACAAACAACACGCTATGGGGATGGGGTATGGGGACTTATGGTATCATCGGTGATGGAACTACATTACAACGTAACAGCCCGGTACAATCGGGTTCAGCTTCAGACTGGAATCTTTTCTCTGAAGGACTTTATCATACCTCCGGCGTAAGGGCAGGAGGAACACTCTGGACATGGGGTTATAATATGACAGGCCAGATCGGTGACGGAACAAACCTCAACAGGTTCAGCGCAGTTCAGATAACTACTGCACCAGTTACCGTTACCGTAACGGTTAACCCGCTGCCTACGGTAAGCATCAGCGGACTGGCATCTTCCTATTGCCAGATAGCTCAACCGGTTACAATTACTGGATCACCAGCCGGCGGTACATTCAGCGGACCCGGCATCAGTGGTAATACATTCTCTGCAGTAAGTGCAGGAGTAGGTACACACAGTATCACCTATACATATACCAATGCAAATGGTTGTACCAATACTGCAACACAATCAGTAACAGTTACGGGTACAAACCTGCTTGATTGGCTTAATACACAGTTCCCCGGTTCGTCAACCGTTTGCCAGGGTACTTCAGTAAATGTTTACAGCCAGGTATATGAACCAGGCGTAACAGAAGCTGCCGGGCAAGGCGCCGGTATTACAGCATACCTTGGTTACAGTACCACAAATTCAAATCCTGCTACATGGACCAACTGGCAACCTGCCGGTTTCAATGTACAGGTTGGTAATAATGATGAATACATGTCGGTACTCAAACTGCCAGCAGGGACTTATTATTATGCTTTCCGATATGCTTATGTAAATAACAATTGTGGTTACCAATACGGTGGTTATAGTGCCGGCGGCGGCGGTATATGGGATGGTATAACTTATATAAATGGTGTGTTGAATGTGGAAGCTCCTCCTACAATAACATTGAATGCTACGAGTACTTCGATCTGTAGCGGAAGCAGCACAACAATTACAGGAACAGGTGCTGCATCATACCTCTGGAACCCAGGTTCATTAACTGGGTCAAGCGTCACCGTTAGCCCGATATCAAATACAACTTATACCGTTACCGGTGCAAGTGCTGCCGGTTGTACGGGTGGTAATGCATGGAAGATGATCTCATCTGGTTCTTATCATAATATCGGAATCAAGACTGATGGAAGTTTGTGGACTTCAGGTCAGAACACTGCCGGTCAAATAGGCGATGGAACTACCAGCGACCGTTTAAACCCGATCAGGATCGGCAGTGCAACCTGGAAAACAGTTTCTTCCGGAGGATTTTATTCCTTTGGTATCAGATCAGACGGTACTTTATGGGCATGGGGACAGAATGCCAATGGGCAACTGGGCGATGGAACACTGGTTGATAAAACATCTCCTGTTCAGATCGGGGTTGCTACGAATTGGGTAGCTGTTTCTGCCGGCTCAACGCATACAGCGGCAATAAAATCAGATGGAACATTGTGGGCATGGGGTAATAATACCTATGGCCAGGTTGGTGATGGTACCAACGTTCAGAAAACATCGCCGGTACAGGTTGGTACTGCTACAAACTGGATAGCAGTTTCAACTGGTGGCGCCCATACACTTGCATTAAAATCAGACGGAACATTATGGGCATGGGGCCGCGGAGGTTCAGGTCAGGTTGGTGATGGTACGGCACTCGACAGGAATGCCCCGGTACAAATCAGTGCAGGTTGGAAATCAATAGGTGCATGTTTCTTCCATAGCCTTGCTGTTAAATCAGATGGAACATTGTGGGCCTGGGGAAGGAATATGGAAGGACAAATCGGAGACGGAACAACTACTCAACGCAACAGCCCTGTTCAGATTGGTGCTGCTACAAACTGGGCTAATGTAGACGGAGGCCTCAATCACAGTTCAGGTATAAAAACAGACGGAACTGTGTGGGTATGGGGCAATAATATGTACGGCCAATTGGGAGATGGAACAATGTTGCCTAAGATAGTACCTACTCAAACAGGTGCAGCCAGTAACTGGATGATCATGGAATCGGGTGCATATCATAATACAGCTGTTAAAACAGACGGAACTTTATATGCATGGGGCCGAAACATGGAAGGGCAATTAGGAGATGGTGTTAACCTCACCTTCCAGCTTACGCCGGAACAGATAGGAACAAATTCTGTAAGCATAGCAATTACAGTAAAATCTTTACCCGTTGTAACTGCCAGCGCTTCGCCTGCATCAATCTGCAGCGGAGGATCTTCAACACTTACCGGAAACGGTGCTGTTTCATATACATGGGCGCCAGGTGCTCTTACCGGAAACACTGTTTCGGTTACACCTCCATCAACAACAACATACACAGTTACCGGAACTGATGCAAACGGTTGTAGTAACACCGCAACTACAACGGTAACAGTAAATGAAGTGCCTACAGTTTCAATCAGTGGCTTGGCAAGTGCATACTGCATAAGCGATGCAGCGGTAACAATAACAGGTACACCTGCCGGAGGAACCTTCTCAGGGCCTGGCATCAGTGGTAATACTTTTGATCCTTCACTCGCAGGAATCGGCGGACCTTACACAATCACTTACACTTATACGAATGAAAGTGGTTGTATCGGTTCAGTAACCCAGGATGTAACCGTTTATGGATTGCCTGAAGTAAGTTTTACAGGATTACCTGTTTCTATATGTGTAAATGCAGGCCCTGTAACATTAACAGGAACACCGGAGGGTGGAACATTTAGTGGACCGGGTATCATTGGAAATACTTTTGATCCGGCTCTCGCAGGTGAGGGCGGTCCTTACGCTATTACATACACTTATACAAATGAAAATGGCTGTACCAGTTCCGATGTACAGGGTGTGACAGTGAATGCTTTACCGACAGTAAGTTTCACAGGCCTTGCTTCCAGCTATTGCTCGCAGGCACAACCTGTTAATCTTATTGGTTCACCTGCAGGAGGAACATTCAGCGGTCCGGGAATCAGTGGAAACACATTCAATCCTTCTGTTGCAGGAGAAGGCGGACCTTACACCATTACTTATTCTTATACTGATCCCAATGGTTGCAGCAATACTTTCAGCCAGGATGTAACAGTTACCAATTGCTCTTCAACGGTTGATCTCAACCTTACCCTATTCCTTGAAGGTTTTTACAGGGGAGAAGGATTTATGGATCCTACCATTTACAACCTGGAAATGTCAACAGATCCAAATGAAACAGATACCATCACAGTTAACCTGTGGTCCAATGAAAGCCTTTCAAATGAGGAGCCGGATTACAGTGTGAAAACAGTGTTGCATTTCGATGGAACAGCAACAGCACAATTTTCACCGGCGGTTAATGGCGGCAGCTACTATATAGCCATAAAACACCGCAACCATATTGAAACATGGAGTGCAGATCCGGTGTTGTTCTCGCCATCTACCAGTTATGATTTCACCAATGATATTGAGAAAGCTTATTCAGACGGATCCAATCCGCCGATGATCGAGGTGGAAAGCGGCATATTTGCTTTGTATGCAGGTGATATAAACCAGGATGGTGGTATTGATGGCCTTGATATGAATGTGATTGACAATGAAACAGGATTCTATGGATACAACAGCTCCGATGTAAACGGGGATGGTGGTACAGATGGACTTGATATGAATTACATAGACAATAATTCTCAATTGGCTTTGTTTTATGCCCGGCCGTATTGATCAGTACTTTATTGATAAAAAGAATGCCCCGTTATAACGGGGCATTCTTTTTATGTGCAGGCTTTTAATGATACAGGATAAACACATGCTGTAATGATGTATATATAGCCGATATTGCCTAATAAAACTTATATAGTTTTTCCCAACGGCAATTTTACTTTTACAAAATGATCAGTATCTGTATTGCTGAAGATCTGCCTGAAATCAGGGCCGCACTTGAGAAACTGGTACGGGCGCAACCCGATATGGTATTACTGTCATCTTCTCCTTCTGCTGAAGATGCGATGCCTCATATAAAAGAGGGGCAGCCGGATATTGTGATCATGGACATCAACATGCCCGGTATGAGCGGGATTGATTGTATCCGTAAAATTAAAGATGACAGCCCGGCAACACAATTCATGATCTTTACTGTGTATGAAAATGATGAAAAAATATTTGACGCACTTGCGGCGGGTGCCAGCGGTTATCTTCTCAAGAAAACCCCTCCGGACAAAATAATAGATGCGATCAAAGAATTGTACAACGGTGGCAGCCCCATGAGTACACCTATTGCCCGTAAAGTGATCAATCATTTTAAAGAAGCGAAAAAGCCCGGGCACGAAGATCTTACCAATAAAGAAAATGAAATTCTTAACTTACTGTCGAAAGGTTTTCTTTATAAAGAAATCGCATCGCAGCTTTCAATATCTGTTGGTACAGTAACACAGCACATACACAATATTTATGAAAAGCTTCATGTGACCAATAAAACTGAAGCGATCAACAAACTGCTGCGTCGTTAAATATTTCAGCATGACCGGGATTAAAAAAGCAATCGCCTGTTTTTCTGCTGCAATGCTGTTGTTGCTGCTTTCTTTGCGGCTTTTCTCACAGTCTGTAAACAAACCATACTATCTTTTTAAAAATCTCAATACCAGTAATGGTGTGATCAGTAACAATACAACGGCTGTATTTAAAGACTCAAGAGGTTTTTTGTGGATCGGTACGGATAGAGGGTTGCAACGTTACAATGGGTCTGCATTTCTTACTTTCCGTCATCTTAACAATGACAGTAACAGCATTGCCAATGAAAATATAACCTTCATTACAGAAGACAGTAAACACAATATATGGATAGCTACTGTTGATGGCGTTGTAAAATTCAGTTATGCGAATGGTAGGTTTACCAACTACGTTTTTGCATCCAGGGGGACAAACAGGATAAAGATCGGAGACCTGCTTTGTATTTTTGAAGACAGCAGGAAAAGCATATGGGCAGGGGCAAGATCAGGTCTTTACTTGCTCGATACAATTAAAAACCAGTTTGTAAATTATCCGCCTGCAGATATTCCCGGCATGTCGCTCGATCATTTTATCCGGGTACATTCTATTAAAGAAACAGCCGCACATGAAATTATCTTTTCTGTGATAGATGGCATTGTAATCATGGATAAACAAGGACGCCAGCAATACCATCAAATGCCGGAACCCACCGTAAAACCGATTAATTATATTCCTACCGGCGTGATATTGCTGTTGGATGATCATCCCGATGAAGTATGGGTTGCAGCCTGCATGAACGGATTTTTTAAATATGAAAGAAGTACAGGAAAGTGGACCAATTACCGCTCGGGCGGAGTATTGGGTAATGACCTTGTAAAAGCCTGTGTTGACTGGAGCAAAGATGAATGGCTTCTTTCCGGTGATAATACTTGTTTTTTCAACCATCGTACGGGAATCTTCACCAAAGCTGCAGATAAAATTTTCAATACTGTTTCCATGTATCGGGAAAGCAATGGGAATATTTGGTTCGCTTCTTCCTGGGATGGTATTCACATGCTGAATACTTCTACGCAGTTATTTTCTTCTGTACAATATATACCTGGTACTTTTTCTGATAAACAGTTTCATTACGACAAATCATTGAATGCTATTTATGGGATGAATATATATTTTGTAACAGGGATTGTAAAAGAAGATCTTTCTAATGGCAATGTAACACATGATAGCATTGCAGCTTTTGCGCCATTCACTACAGTGATGAATAATTTCCTTCCGGATCATGATATCCTTTACCTCGCCATGGAAAAAGGGTTGTGGAAGTATGATCTGCAAAAACACAAACTTGATTCAATTGTATTTTGGTCTGGTAATTCCAGTTCGCAGAGCGCCTTTTTCTTTAACCTGTGCCAGTCAGGCGATAAAATTTATTTTACGGGAAAATTTTCTACTGGCGGTCCGTTTGTGTTCGACAAATCAACACAGTCAGTTCAAGACCTGGCGCTCATTTACCCAAAAAGCAAACAGCAGAATGCTGCTGGCTATTACCCAGGCAATGTAAATTCTTCAGTGGCCCATGGCCAGGTAAATGCAAAAGATCTTCCACTTTTGTTCAAAAAGAATAATGACCCGGATATTTATAGTTATTGTCTCACACTGCACAATCATATTCTGTACTCAGGAATGAATATGTCTGATAGTATTTATACATACGATGAGAATACGGGAAAGAAAAATGCCATTGCTATTCCCGCTGTTTATATGAGTGAAAAGCATTGCAGTATATTAAGTTTATGTGTTGACGGAAGGGAAAACCTCTGGTGTGGTACAGATGGGGATGGGATTTTTGTTTATAATATCAAACTGAAAAAATGGGTGAGCCATATCAGCCAGGGCGACGGCTATTTTCCAGTACATACTTCAGAAATTGTTGCAGATGAAGACGGGGTAGTATGGTGCAACACTTCAGAGGGCTTGTTTTCATTCAACCCATATAATTTTCATTTTAAAAATTATACAGCAACAGATGGATTGAGTTCAGAAAGTAAGGGTGGTGACCTGTTGCTGTTACCAGGCCGCCGGATGATTTGTCCGAACGTTAGTTATCCTTATTACGAGTTTACTTATGGGATCATCAATACAAAACCGGCAGACACTTCTGTCAACACCATTCCGATAAGTATAACAAACCTCAAGGTACTTGGCGAAGTTTTTCTGGCCGATACGCTGCTGGATAATATGTCACATATCACTTTGCCGCCGCATAAGAATGCTTTTTCCCTAAATTATGCAGGGGTATGCCTTGAAGAAGGAAACAAACTCAGCTATTCTTATATCCTGGAAGGTGCAGAAACAAAATGGCATCATGTAGGCAAAGAGCAAAATCTGTCTTATATCAATTTGACCCCCGGGGATTATGTATTGCGTATTGTGTGTAAAAACATCGATGGAAGTATTATCAGCAAAGAACGGGTACTATATATAAGTGTATTGCCGGCATGGTATCAAACCCTTCTGTTTAAACTGATCATGGTGATATTAATTGCCTTGATTGTTTTTGCGGCTGTCCGTTATTACCTGCACCAGCAACTCAAGCGGCAACAGGCAGCATTGGAAAAAGAAAAAGCTATTGCACAGGAGCGGAACCGCATAGCTGCCGATATGCATGATGATGTAGGAGCCGGCCTCAGCCGCATCCGATACATTACCGCTTCAATGAAAGAAAGCAAAGACATAAATGTTGGTGATATCGATAAAATAGTTTCCCTGAGCGACGAATCCGTTGAAAAAATGAATGAGATCATCTGGGCATTGAACCAGGGTAACCAGCAACTGAATGAACTGATTTATTATATCCGCAGCCAATCCAGCGAAATGGTAAATAATGCAGGCATGGAATTCGATTGCCGTATGCCTGACGATATGCCGCAACTCTCATTGCCCTGGGATAAAACACGTAATATTTACCTGCTTGTAAAGGAATCAGTAAACAATGCTGTTAAACACTCAAAAGCAAGTAAGGTGAGTATATCTTTTGATGTAAATACACATCTTGTTATCAGGATAAATGACAATGGTATCGGGTTCAGTAAAGAAACCATCATGCGGCAAGGCAACGGTTTGTTGAACTATAAAAAGCGGATAGATTTTTTAGCAGGAACCTGGAAGCTTGAATCAGGCAATGGCCATGGAACACTGTTGTTTTTTGAAATACCCCTGCCTTAATATATTGCTTACCCTCAGTTTATTTTCTCCGTTATACAGGTACCAGCCCTAAGGAATGTTATATTGCCCGGGAGCCAGTATGCTGCTACTTTTAAGCTGCCTGCCTTTGAACGATTGCCACCCTTTTATTGATCAACTGAAATAACTTCCTTTATGAGCAAGGTTAGCTTAAACCTATTGGTTATTATAACTCTATTCCCATTACTGCTAAATGCCGGTGTATGCCCTGGAACTGCTAATGTCCATAATGCAGCTGATTTTAATGATAGTACAGGCAGCAGTAAAACCGGCAACCACAACCTGGTTAATATTCCCCCGGAGCCAACAATCTTTATACAAAGCGATGGGGATTGGAAGGCTAGTGCGAGCCTTTACACCGACTGGGAAACTAAGATCTATGATGATTCCGGGTGGGGTATGAATGTAAGCCCAAGCCCGGGAGCCGGTAGTACACCAAACTGCTGGACAACTCCGACTATAGTACAAAGCATGTGGGGACAGGCAGGAGAAAATGTTGTTTACCTCAGGAAGAAATTCACAATTACAAATAGCCAGCTCAATGATCTGTTTCTGTTAGAAGCAGCATGTGATGATGATATGATAGTATATGTAAATGGTTTGGCCGTCATTCATGATGTCAATGGTTCTGCCGGACCACTGTTTAATAAAATTGATATCAGTCAATACCTTAGTGAGGGAGACAATGTGATAGCGGTTAAAGCTACCAATACACAATGTTGTTCATACGGTGTATGCCTGCGGGTATTTGAATATGTATCAGCGCCTGTTAATGATCAGTGGGTAGCGGCGACAACACTCACACCATCAGCCGACAATACATTTTCAGCAACTGCGGGTACTATAACATATGCACGTCAGAATCCAGCCATGATTGATTGTGATTACAAACCCACATCCGATGTATGGTATAAGTTTACAGCTACAGCCTCTTATCACCGTATTGTATTAAAAAATGCAACTCTCCCGGATAGCATGCGGTTTCAATTTTTTTACCAGAACAATGCAGGCAGTGGCAATTTGCCCTACCCTTTAGCCTGTATATTAAATTCTCATGATAGCACCGTGTATGATGCAACGGACCTTATTCCCGGGAAAACCTATTATATAAAAGTATATGCGCTCTCTCCTTTTACTGAGGATGGTGATTTTGATATAGGTGTTGTTACGCCACAACTCGATATCAACAAAGGCAGGAACCTGTTGGCCAATGGAAGTTTTGAAACACCTGCGATGATCCTCCAGGCTACCAATGTTGGAAATTCATTTAATGGATGGTACACCCGCCAGGGGCACCCAATGGCGATACTGAAAGACGTTGGTATGTTGGTATTCGGACCCGATACTTCTTCTTCTGGCAAGCAGCATGTTGATATGTTCGGGTATAATGACACGGTTTATCATGCTTTTACATTGTCAACAACATCTACCGTATTCTTTAGCGGCCATTTCAGTAACCAGGCAGCACAATATTCTATTACTTATACTCCCTGGACTGCTTTCTGCGGCATCCTCGATGAGAATGATGTATTGGTTGCCAGGTCGGATATCATGAACTTTACCAATACGCTAACTGATAAACCGTGGTACCAACTCAGCGGAACGGTTTACAACCTGCCACCAGGAAATTATAAATATGTCGCCTATGTTGACGATTATGGAAATTTCGACAATGCTTTTGTGCAATCGAATTTCAATTGTGTGTTGCAATCTCAGTCACCAACTTCCATCAGTTCTTCTGATAATGACAATACCATCTGTTCAGGTTCATCAGTTACATTTACCGCAAACGGAGCCGTATTGGCAAGCGGCGCTAATTATGCATGGTATGAAGGCGGTTGTTATGACCAGGCGCTTCTAAGCAGCAGTTCTTCATTAACAGTAACACCAAGCCCAGGCATTCATCATTATTATGTAAGAATAGAGGAGTCATGCGGCTTTACAAACTGTGTGGAAGTTGTTGTTACGGTACATCAAGCCTTAACGATAGATATATCCAGTAATTATGGAAATGGTCCTTTCAGTATTTGTCCGGGTACAAGTGTTACTTATTTAGCAAATACATCCAATGCAGGTACAAACCCTTTTTATCAATGGAAGCTGAATGGCATCAACGTAGGTACTAATTCGAACAATTATATAAACAATTTGCCGCAGGATAATGATGTGGTAACCTGCGAGATCACCAATACAACTACAGGCTGTACTGCTATGAGTAATGCAATTACCACATTGCTTATTCAAAATAATGCTGCTGTATCTATCAGTACTGCCAGTGCAACGGTATGTGAAAACGCCAGTGCAACATTTACTGCCATAAGCAGTAACGGCGGAAATTCGCCCTACTATAACTGGAAAAAGAATGGTGTGACAGTTTTTTCTTCGTACAGCAATACTTTCACGACCCTTATCGCTGATGGAGATGTGATCAGTTGCGAGATGATCAGCTCATTTGGCTGCCTGTATCATGCCACAAGCAATAGCATTACTATGTCTGTCAGCCCACCTATAACACCAACTGTGAGCATAGCCATTACTGCAGGAACAAACCCCGATTGTGCTGCCGAACCGATTATTTTCACGGCAACTCCTGTAAATGGCGGCACAACGCCATCGTATCAGTGGTTCCTGAACGGGAATCCTGCAGGAACCGACGCTGTAACTTTTACACTCTCATCACCCTCCAATAATGATGTGGTTAGCTGTGCTCTTACCAGTAACGCTAATTGTACCAGCTCTGCTCATGCTACTTCAAATAGTATTGCAATAAAGGCTCCGGCCCCGGCTCCAACCGTATTTGTTGCATTAAATAACCCAAATCCTACCTGTGCAAATGGAACGATTCAGTTTTATGCTGTGTATAGCGATGCCAGAACAAGTCCCACATTCCAGTGGAAACTGAATGGTAATCCTGTAGGTTTAAATAGCGATGTTTATACCAGAACCGGTTTTGCAGATGGCGACCAGGTTACTGTAACGATCACCAGTAGTGAGCCATGTGCTGCAATGGCTTCAGTTGAATCTTCCCCGGTAACAATATCCGTGTATGATGTATCATCGGCTTCACTCACTATTTCAGGCCCTTCTTTTGTGTGCAGTGGTACAGAGGCTGTATATTATGCACAACCTGTAAATGCCGGCCCGAACCCTTCATTGCAATGGAAGAAGAACGGTATTGTTGTTGGGAATGGGTATTCATATTCTGATATTGCCCTCCAGGATAACGATGTTATTACCTGTTTTGTAACAACGGATCCGGTTTGTGCTTCACCTCTTACAGTTGAAAGCAGCAACAGTATAACGGTTATGGTTTCTCCTACGGTTACTCCAACGATAAGTATTACTGCTTCTAATCCTGTTTCCTTTCTGCAGAATAGTTTTTCAGCAACTATTACTAACGGTGGTATAAATCCTGTTTACGAGTGGCGAAAGAATGCTGTAGTTACGGGTGTAAACAGCAGTATGTATATAGATATGGCATTGGTTCCCGGCGATGTAATTACCTGTACCCTATATAGCAATGCTTCTTGTGTTACGATTGGTTCTGTCGTAAGCAACAGCATAACAGTTCAATCGCTGACTTATTGCATTCCGGTTTCTATAATAGAATATCCTGCCTGCAGTAATGGCTGGATTACAAACGTACAGTTGGGGAACTCAGTTAACAGAACAACGGGCTGCGATGGATACTATGCAGACTTCAGCGCCACAGATATTTTGACTGCAGCAGCTGGGGAAACGATTAACTATTCGATCACTGGTGGAAGTGATGGCACAAACTATGCAGCCGAGCGGAAAATCTATATCGATTATAATAGGGATGGCGATTTTAATGATGCAGGCGAATTGGTAGCGGAAAATCTATTTCAAAGTGTAGAACAGGTTTCAACCGGAACATTTGTGACTCCTCAATCGTTGGCTCCCGGTAATTACAGGATAAGGGTTTTATCTGATCAGTCAGTTACTTCAGCCTGTGAATTGTAT
>WBZP01003188.1_pt1 | contig 18035 bp, 16 predicted proteins | sample 5204301 | NCBI WGS metagenome assembly WBZP01 (sample SAMN12412401, study PRJNA552823) | activated sludge metagenome | isolation source: activated sludge from nitrification reactor of wastewater treatment plant... | place: USA: Pennsylvania | collected 2017 | reverse complement strand
TTCGGCGGTCGGCTACGCCCCGGTTGCGAAGATGGGCTCCGACGGACGTTGGGACGCAGCACCTTCGGGTACGGCGGACTACACCACTCGGATCGTCGTCTTGAAACCGTCGGACGTCACGAAGTTCAACGGAACCGTCTCGAACCCGGACTGGACCGGCTAGTCAACGCCGTCTGCCTCCGTGAGGGCATCGGGTCGCAGCTGTTCGCCGTTGGTGACCCCGATCAGGCTATCTACGGATTCACCGGCACGATGCCCGAGCTGCTGCAGAAACTGGCCGACCATCCTCTGACAGCGCCGGTGCACCTTGAAAAGAATTACCGGTGTGGACGCCAGATCATCTCCATGGCCGACACTTTCAAAGAAAGCAGCGCCGTAGTCATCGGGGATCGAGACGGCGGCAACATCGAGGTTCACCGCTGTCCGGACGGCTTCGCCCAGCAATGCAGCCAAGCCGCAGCCTGGATCGGCAGGATCGGAGACCGATACCCCCATCGGCATCGGCCATGGTGTGCACCGGCGTCCAGGAGAAGCCCTCGGCGGTCGTCGGCACGATCAGCACCGAGATGCCGCGATGCTTCTTGGCCTCGGGGTTGGTGCGCACCGCCAGCCACACGTAGTCGGCGTAGGCGATCAGGCTGGTCCACATCTTCTGGCCGTTGACCACATAGTCATCGCCGTCGCGCACCGCGGTGGTCCGCAGCGCGGCCAGGTCGGTGCCCGCGCCGGGCTCGGAGTAGCCGATCGAGAAGTGCAGCTCGCCCGCGGCGATCTTGGGCAGGTAGAACTTCTTCTGCTCCTCGGTGCCGAAGTGCATGATCGTCGGCGCGACGCTGTTGATCGTCAGGAACGGCACCGGGGCGCCGGCGATCGCCGCCTCGTCGGTGAAGATCAGCCCGTCCATCGGCGGGCGGGCCTGGCCGCCGAACACTTCTGGCCAGCTCAGCGTCAGCCAGCCGTCCTTGCCCATCTGCGCGACGGTGTCGCGATAGACGGTGCCTCGACCCATCTCGCCCTCGGACGAGTTGAGTGCCTCGACGCGCTCGGGCGTCATCAACTTGGAGAAGTACGCGCGCAACTCGCGGCGCAGCTCCTCCTGCTCAGGGGTGTAACCGATCCGCACCGTGCCTCGCTATCCCACTGCCGACATCGCCCGATCGCGGTGCGCCGACGTAGTCAGCACTGTGGCACCGCACTCGAAACCTCCACTGATGCACTGCTATTCACCACTCCCACGGGCATGCCGTCCAGCAATCTTGTGCTCTCGCGGCCGGGGAGCGAACAGTGCCTCGCCCATGCGCGGGTCACCGCCATCGCACAGCTCAACACTTGACACTTATTACTGTTTGTCCAGCCGTGGTGACGGTACCACGGGGCGTTCGAGAATTCACCGGGGTGCGCTGCACTCGCAATCCGCCGGTCTAACCGATGCCCATCGCTGGATGACGAGGTTCTCGGCGGTGCGAATCCGCCGAGATGAACCTCAGCGCGACTCCCTCCAACGGTCGCCGACCCGGTCAGGGGTCCTGTGGTTGGCATGCAACGTGGCGTGCCCGGGATCGCAAGGTTGCGCTTCGATGACGGCCATCGCGGGGCGAGAGAACGTCGCTCAGGTGTCAGGGGTGTGACGGTTCATCGACTAGGCTCGATCGCAGCGCTCGGCATTGGCTGGCGAAAAATCGCTGTGACACCGAGGCTTTCGGCGCAATCATATCGAAGGCATGAAAGGCGCCTTCGGCGATGTGCAGGCGGGTGGGCACGCCGGCGTCGCGCAGACGGCCGGCGTAGGTCCTCGACTCGTCGTGAAACAGATCCAGGGAGCCCACTCCGATCCATGCCGGCGCCAGGCCCGCCAAATCGGTGCGGCGAGAGGGCACCGCTGCGGCCGGGTCGGCCGAGCCGAGATACCACCGCCAGGCGATCTGATTGTCACGCGCCGACCACATCACGCGCCGACCATGATGCCCTGCGGCCTCACCAGTGCGGTCGTCGAGCATCGGGTAGACCAGCAGCTGCAATGCGGGGGTCACCTCCGCGCGGTCGCGCGCCAGGAATGCCAGCATCGCCGCGAAACCCCCACCGGCACTTGCCCCTCCGACGGCAATCCGCGCAGGGTCCACCCACGGTTGACGCGCCAGCCACTGCAGCGCGACGTAGCAATCCTCCACCGGCGTCGGATACGGATGCTCGGGCGCCAATCGGTGGTCGACCGCCACGACTGACACGTCGCTGAAGTTCATCAGCCGGCTACAGAACCGATCCTCCTGGGCAGCACCCCCCATCACCGTGCCGCCGCCGTGAATCCACAGAAGTGCAGGTTGCGGCCCGGACAGGTCGGGCAAACGATGCACCCGCACGCTCACATCGGGGTTGACGGCAACAACACTCACCTGCTTGAGCCGGCCAGTGCGGACCGCAAGATTCATCACCGCACGCGGCAGGGCCAACCCGCGGTGCAGGCCATAACCGCCGGGCAGTGCGCGAGCAACCCACCTCAAATCGCGGTCGACCTTGGCGAGTTCGGGCCCCAGTCTGGCCATCAACCATCCCTTTGATTTGACACTTATCAGATTCCGTCCATCCGTAGGCTAGCATCGACGTCGACCTCTGGTGCGACAGCTCGAACACGGGAGAACACATGCGTGCGGTGATCATGAACAGTGGCGGCGATGTCCAGGTCGAGTCGGTACCGAATCCGCAGCTGCCGGGGCCACACGGGGCCGTGATCGCCGTCGATGCCGCCGCGATCTGCGGATCTGATCTGCATTTCTATGACGGTGACCTGCCCTCGGTCGACGGTCTGGCGATCGGCCATGAAGCGGTCGGCACGGTCGTTGAATTGGGAAGTGCGGCACGGACAGTCGCCGTCGGTGACCGGGTGATGGTGTCGTGCATCGCCGGCTGCGGTCATTGCTCAGGCTGCGGTGCAGGCGACCCTGCGACATGCCAGAGCGGCTCGGCCATCTTCGGTTTCGGTGGAGCCCTCGGTGGAGCACAGGCTGAGCTTCTCGCGGTGCCGCTGGCCGATCACACTCTGCAGGTACTGCCTGAATCAATCGACGACGAAGCCGCGCTGCTGCTGACCGACAACCTGGCGACCGGATGGACCGCGGCACGACGTGGCGAAGTGGGTCCTGGGGACTCGGTGCTCGTCCTCGGTCTCGGCGCGGTCGGGCTGTGCGCGGTGCGCTCAGCGCTGAGCCTGGGGGCCGCAAGGGTTTTCGTGTTCGATCCGGTCGCGGGCCGACGAGCTCACGCCGAAGCCTGCGGCGGTACTCCACTCGACGGGGACGTCGCGGCCGCCATTCTCGAGGCCACTGCGGGGCGGGGGGTCGACGTGGTCATCGACGCGGTAGCCACAGACAAGTCACTGGATTCGGCTTTCGCCGCGGTGCGCACCGGCGGGATCGTGTCGGTTGTCGGCATCCACGATCTCGCGCCGTATCCGATGCCGATGCTCATCGGGGTCCACCGGTCGATCACTCTACGGATGTCGATGGCCGCCGTACAGTCGGCCTGGCGCGAAACGCTGCCGCTGATCGCTGCCGGAAAACTGGACACCCGAGGCATTTTCACCCATCGCATTGGCCTTGAGAAGGCCTCTGAGGGCTACGCGAAGGTAGCAGCGCGCACCGCTGACTGCACCAAGGTGATGCTCACCGTGTGAGCATCAGCGCCGCATCCCATTGGCGATGCAGGTGCTGCACAAGCGGTTCAGATCGGCCGAGGATGATCTGTTCGAGTCCGTGCTCAGCGCCGCGCTGGCACGCCTCAGCTGCCGGGAAATCTTCGTCCCGCAGCACCGCCGTGGCCCCGTCGAAGCCGGCTTGGGCCAACATTCGATCCGCATCGGTCACCATGGGATTGAGGGCGCCGCCGATCATGTGCACGACGCTGGTGTCGGCCGTGTCACCGGGATAGATGCGCAGCATCAGCGTCGAAACCGGGGATTCGACCAGGACGCAACTCGGGAAGATGCCGTACACCACCGACCCGCTGAACCGCTCGGGCCAATCCTGCTCGGGCAGCTCGCGAAGGTCTTCGATATTGCGGAACGGGAATGCCCATCTACAGTGGGCACCGAAAATGTCGAACACCGAGTTGTTGGTGACGATCGGCGCCAGCGTGTCCTTGTGCAGGAACGGGAAGTGATAGCCCTCAAAATTCACGTCGACTGCCAGCTTCCAGTTCGCCCGCAACTGCAAATCCATGCTCTGCGCATGGGTGTATCGGTGGAACCCGAAGCTTGTCAGGTCCGCGAGCGCGTCGTCGAGGAAACCGTCCACCGAGACTGATTGATCGAGGGCGACCACGATGAGCCCGGCCTGTTCGCCGGCCGGCAGCGGGCGCAGACCCAACTGCGACAAATCAACCCCGTCGAACATCCGCCGGCCCGGCACACTGGCCAGCCGGCCGTCGAGGTCGTAGCTCCAGGCGTGGTAGGGGCAGGTGAATCTGGTCGCGTGCCCGCAACCGTCGGCGACCTGGGCGCCTCGGTGTGCGCATACGTTGGCGAAAGCCTTTGCAAGGCCGTCTTTACCGCGCACCAACAGCACAGGCGTGCCCATCACATCCTTGGTGGTGAAATCGCCCGGCTCGGCAATCTCACCACCCCACGCAATCACATGTGGCACCCGCCGCATCATCTCGCGATCGGCGACGTGACGCTGCGCGCTCGTGAACACGTCCGCAGGCACGATCTTGACGTCCTCGGTGATGTCGAGGCCCTTGGTGAGGAAATGATCGAGCACCCGACGTGTCATCGACGCCACGAAAGGCAACTGGGTGGTGACTGTATCGGCCGCCTTACGCACGGGCGCCAGGACCTCATCGAGATCTCCGCCCGTCTCGAATGAGAAGGCGACCGCCTCGGTGCGCTGTTCGGACATGACCCCTCCACATTGACTGGACATTCCTTGTATTGTGTCAACCCTGACGCTAGCATTGCCCCGCATGAGAGACAACGATCTTCTCGACGACCCTCGCCAGCAGTGCGCACCGGATGCGCTGCTCGGGCTCCCCTTCGACGACAACGACGACGTCATCCGTGCGGCGATCAACGACGCGAGCGTGCCGGCGCTGCTGATGTCGATGGTGCACATGACCGGCGACATGGGCCTGCTCGACGAACTGCCCAGACCGTTCATGCTCATCCCGATGGACCTGCAGGGCGGCATGAATGAGGCCGACAAACAGGTCGTGCGCGACCGGGCGTTCGATGTGGTGTGCGACTACCGGGACCGCGGATGCCCCCCACCGTTCGTTCCGAACGCCGACCAGATGCGCCTCATGCTCGACGTCATGTCGGTCGGCCAGGTCACCGAGGACTACGTCGACTATGTTGCCGCCGACCTTCGCCTCTCTGATGCCGACCAGACCGGCCCAGCGCTGGGGTCAACCGCCCAGCAGCGCAGTACCTTCCCGGTGGTGGTGATCGGGTGCGGCGAGGCGGGTCTGTTGGCCGGCATCAAACTCAAGCAGGCCGGCATTCCGTTCACCATCATCGACAAGCAGAGCGGGGTGGGCGGCACCTGGCGGGCCAACCGCTATCCGGGCTGCCGCGTCGACATCGCCAACCAGTACTACGCCTACTCTTTCGAGCCCAGCGACCACTGGACGCATTACTACTCAGAGCAGCCGGAGATTCTCGGCTACCTCGAACGCGTCATGGCGAAGTACGACATCGCCCCGCACGTGCGGTTTTCGACCGAGGTCACCGAGGCTGCCTGGGACGACGAAACCTCAACCTGGCGTGTGGGTATTCGCCCCAGTGACGGTGCCGTCGAGCAGTTGCAGGCGCGTGCGCTCATCTGTGCGGTCGGCCAGTTCAGCAACCCTGTCATTCCGGATATCAAAGGCACCAGTGCTTTCCACGGACCGTCGTTCCACACGGCGAACTGGCGCGACGATGTCGACCTCAGCGGCAAACGGGTCGCAGTGATCGGTGCCGGTGCCAGCGGCTTCCAACTCGTCCCGGCCATCGCCGATCGCACCGAGCAGGTCGATGTCTATCAGCGCACGCCGCAGTGGATGGCCCCCAATGTCACCTATCACGACGCCATCCCAGATGGTGCCCGGTGGGCGATCCGCCACCTGCCCTATTACGGGCGGTGGCTGCGCTTCATCTCGTGGTGGCCGCTCACCGACGCCGCCGAGGACCGGGTGATAGTCGACCCCGATTGGGACACCGACGGGCTGTCCTGCGGTGAAGCCAACCACGCCGTGCGAGAGATGCTGATCGCCTGGATGCGGGCATTCACCGACGACGAAGAGCTTCTCGCCAAGGTGATTCCCACCTACCCTCCGATGGGCAAACGGATGCTGCAGGACAACGGGACCTGGCTCAAAACCCTGCAACGCGACGATGTGGAGCTGATTCGCGACGGCATCGCCGAGCTCACCGCAGATGGGGTCCGAACCGTCGACGGAACCCACCGACCCGCCGATATCCTGTTGTGGGCCACGGGTTTCGATGTCAACCATCAACTCGGACCAATCGATATTCGCGGCGTGGACGGCCAGGCACTCAATGACGCGTGGGGACAATCCCCCTACGCCTATCTCGGTATCACCGTGCCGGGATTCCCCAACTTCTACTGCATGTACGGACCGGGCACCAACGCCGTCAACGGCGCCAGCATCATTTACAACTCCGAATGCCAAATGCGTTACATCCTGGGCTGCCTCGACATGGTCATCGCCAACGATGCCCGCAGCGCGACGGTACACCCCGAGGTGTGCCAGGACTACAACCGGCGCAACCAAGCCCGGCTCAAGACAATGGTCTACACCTACCCGAATGTCGCCAGCTACTACAAGAATGCGGCGGGCATGGTCCCCAGCCTCTATGGTTTCCGCATCGTGGACTACTGGAAATGGACCAACCGCCCGAATCCCGACGACTACGAGATGCGGCACTGAACCAATGAGCAGAGCACTCATTGTCGGCTCCGGCCCGAACGGCCTGGCAGCGGCCGTGACCCTGGCACGTGCGGGCCTGTCGGTCACCGTCCTGGAAGCCGATGACACCGTCGGCGGGGGCACCCGCACGGTGGAGGCGATCGTGCCGGGACTGCTTCATGACCGATGCTCTGGATTTCACACGATCGCTGCCGGATCGCCTTTTTTGGCCGAGCTCGACCTGCACCGCTACGGCTTGAAGTGGTTGCATGCCGAGATCGACTGCGTGCACCCGCTCGACGATGGGTCTGCCGGGGTGCTGTACCGCTCAGTCGAGCGCACCGCCGAGGCGCTGGGGCCCGACGGCCGACGGTGGCGGGCATTGTTCAGCCACAACGTGTCCCGCTACGACAGGCTGTGCGAGGACATTCTCGGACCATTGCTGCACCTCCCCCGCCACCCGCTGGCGTTGGCCAGGTTTGGCCTACCGACGTTATTGCCGGCATCGATGCTGGTCAAAGGTTTCGCCACAGCCCAGGCGCGCGCCCTCTTCGGCGGTGTTGCCGCCCACACCTTCCAGCCACTGCACCGCCCGCTCACCTCGGCGATCGGGCTGGGCATCCTGACCGCCGGACACCACGACGGATGGGCGGTGGCCGCCGGTGGCTCACAGTCGATCACCAGGGCACTGGCCGCGCTGCTCGCCGACCTCGGTGGCGTGATCGAAACCGGTACCCGCATCACCTCGGCCACGCAGCTGCCGCCGGCCGACATCACAGTGTTCGACCTCGACCCTGTCGGTGTCGCCGGGATCCTCGGAGATCGACTGCCGGCTCGTATCGCCAAGTCGTTCCGGCGATTCCGCTTCGGCCCCGCGGCGTTCAAGGTCGACTTCGCCGTCGAGGGAGGCGTGCCGTGGACCAACCCCGAGGCTCGCCGGGCCGCGATCGTTCACCTCGGCGGCGACTACGCCGAACTAGCTGCCACCGAGCGCGCTATCGCTGCCGGGCACATGCCCGAGCGGCCATTCATGCTGGTGGGCCAACAGTATCTGGCCGACCCGCAGCGCTCAGCGGGAACCGTTCACCCGCTGTGGACCTACGCCCACGTGCCCAACGGATTCCAAGGCGACGCGACTGCGGCGATGATCGCCCAGATCGAACGGTTCGCACCCGGCTTTCGCGAACGCATTGTCGGTTACAGCACCACATCGGCCACCGAACTGGCCTCTTACAACACCAACTACGTAGGCGGAGACATCAATACCGGCGCCAAAGACATTCGTCAGCTCCTATTCGGACCACGAACCACGCTGTCTCCCTACCACCTGGGCCTACCTGGCATGTACATCTGCTCAGCGGCCACCCCACCGGGACCGGGTGCACACGGCATGTGCGGATTCAACGCGGCACGCCTAGCGCTGGCTGGGCTCACCAGCTGAAAGCCTCAGCCACACCGCACGCCTGGAAAGCCTTGTGCCACAGGGGCAGATGACCGTAGTCAACTATGCTGCCACGCTGGCCTCAGCTGTCGACCGCCCACCGCGGCGTGATGTAGGTCCCCTCGGCATCGGCGATGACGTCCCCACCGGGACTCGTCGCCATCCAGCCGGTGACAGCTATCTTGCGTCCTTCGGCCACACCGGCCCGTGCCTGCGCGTAGAGCGGGCCGATCGGCATCGGGCGGTGATACCGCACCGTGAGTGTGCCGGTCACTCCTGCCGTCCCCGCGGCCTCGGCAGCTTCGCCCAGCAGATGATCGAAGATCATCGCGACGAACCCACCGTGGACGATGCCAGGCATCCCTTCGTATACCGGGCCCAATTGCAGACTCGTCCACACCAAACCGCTGCCATCATGGTGGAACTCGACCGGCGGAGCGATGGGATTGCGGATCCCGGTGAGCGCATTGCCCCACATTCTGCGTGCGCCACCTTCGCCGGCACGGATGCCCAACGTCGGCACCTGCCGCGCCCCAAGCATCCCCGTGGCCTCGTCGATCATGCGGCGCGAGGCCTCGATCCCCTCCGACCCGACAGCGGTGAGGGTGGCTGCCTCGATCAGCGACCGCACGCTTTCTGACAAAGGCGCAAACATCTCCACTTCGGCAGCGATCTCCGACGGCGTCAGTCCATCGACGATGAAACCTTCCATAGGACGAAGACATTACAGTCTGGCTATTCTGCTCACCCACTCTGGTGGAACCATGCGAGGCCACGCGACTGTCGACGATCGGCAATCCAGTCCCCTCCTGCGGAATTAGGTGCGCTGATTGGCTTTTGGTGTCGCGTACGGCGCTGATGATGTAGTGCTGGAGCGCCACTGCGAAAAAGCGGGTTGGTGAAGATGCCAAAAAGGCAGCAGGAACTGGGGCATCCACCGCAGCATGTCACCAACCAAGTTGGCTATCTCGTCGCTCTTTGGATCTCTCGACTCATCCCATATCCCTACATCTTGGCAATTATGTCCTGTCGTCGATCGGCGATCCGGGATCAAACGATGGCCATCCACTCTGCCTAACGCGTATGGTCATCAGTACCGGCCAACGGCAGGCGGGCTTCACCCCTGATCTGCGTGGGCCAACCGAGTAGAAAACACGACCCCACCTGTGACGGCGATGACCGCAATATGCACTGGCGTTTGCTCGTCGTTCAAACGAAAGAGGTGCCAGTGACCCGTCTTCAAGGATCAACGATGATTGTCACCGGAGCCTCATCCGGCATAGGGCTGGCCACTGCGCGCCGCCTTCTGAAGGAAGGGGCCACAGTCATCGGGTGTGATGTGAATCCGGGCAGCGAAGTCCTCGGCGGCCCGGGCGGCTACACGTTCGTCGCGGCCGATGTCACTGACGAGGCCGACGTCTCGGAGGTGTTTGCCGCCGCGACAGGCAGGATCGCAGGGGTCGTCCACTCCGCCGGGGTGGCCAGCGGAGGACCTGTGCACCTGTTGGACCGGGCGGAATGGGATCGCGTCATTGCGATCAACCTGACCGGCACTTTCGTTGTCGCCAAGGCTGCGCTGACCAGAATGGTCGGACAACAGCGGGTCAACGGTGAGCGCGGTGCCATCGTGACGCTGGCCAGCATCGAAGGAATCGAGGGTACGGCCGGCGGTAGCTGCTACAACGCCTCAAAAGGCGGAGTGATCCTGCTGACCAAAAACATCGCCCTTGACTACGGTCCCATCGGCATCCGGTGCAACGCGATCTGCCCCGGTTTCGTCGACACCCCGCTGCTGTCGGTGTTGACTGCCGAGCCTTTCATGGCCGAGATGCGAGACAAGACCATCAACGAACACGCATTGCGCCGACTGGGCAGGGCCGATGAAATCGCTGCCACTGCAGCCTTTCTCGTCTCGCCGGACGCCTCGTTCCTCAGTGGCCAGGCGATTGCCGTTGACGGTGGCTACACCGCTGGACGCGACCACGGCGTCACAGCGATGATGGGCCTGGCTGGACCCTAGCCGCGGCGGCCCCGCGGCGGCTCAGCCGATGTTGCGAGACTCACCTGTCCAGAATCTGTTTCGCACCGCTTTCTTATCGGGCTTGCCCAGTGCGGTCAAAGGCAGACTATCGACCACGACGATTCGCTTCGGCACGTGCACGGATCCCTTGCGCGCCATGACCGCCGCCTGAATCTGCGCCGTCATGGTCGCCACCGCAGACTCGTCGGCTGCCGCATCTGGACGCAGCACCACAACGGCGGTCACCGCCTCACCCCATTTCTGATCGGGCGCACCCACCACACACACCTGGCCGACGGCGCCATGTTCTGCGACGACATCCTCAACTTCACGCGGATACACGTTGAATCCGCCAGAAACGATCATGTCCTTGACGCGGTCGACGATGAACCAGAAGCCATCCTCGTCCTCACGCGCCAGATCGCCGGTGTGCAACCAACCATCTCGGAACGTCTCGGCCGTCTGCTGGGGCAGCTTCCAGTAGCCGCTGGCCAAGAGTGGTCCGCTCACACAGATCTCGCCGACCTCTCCCTGCGGTACCGCTTGTCCCTGGGCATCAAGCAGCGCGCAACGCGCGAACAGTGTCGGTCGACCACACGACGTCAGGCGTTTCTCGTCATGGTCGTCCCTGGCAAGGTAGGTGATCGCCATCGGCGCCTCGGTTTGCCCATACGTCTGGGCGAAGATCTTGCCGAACCGACCGATCGCTTCAGCAAGCCGGACGGGGTTCATCGGCGAGGCCCCGTAGTACACCGTTTCCAGGGAGGAAAGGTCACGGGTGTGCGAATCCGGATGGTCCAGCAACGCATACAGCATCGCCGGGACCAGAAACGTTGCGGTGATCCGCTTTTCCTCGATGATCTTCAAGATCTCACCCGGATCAAAGTTCGACACGACGATCATCTCTCCCCCCTTGACCACCACCGGGGTGAAAAACGCGCCGCCGGCGTGCGACAGTGGGGTGATCATCAGGAATCGCGGCGTGTCTGGCCACTCCCACTCGGCCAGCTGAATCGAGGCCATTGCTGTTGTGGCACGTGGCGTCAGGACCACGCCCTTCGGGTTGCCCGTCGTTCCCCCGGTGTAGCTGATACCCGCGATGTGATCAGGGCCCAGTTCGGCAGCAACCAGTGGACGTGGCGTGAAACCCGCAGCTACCTCGTTCAGGTCGGTCCCACGGCCTGCGAGTTCTGGCGGTACCGGTCCGAATGTCAGGATGTGTTCGAGTGTGGCGACTTTCTCCAGTAGTGCCACTGCACGTTCGACGAACACTGGATTGGGGTCGATGATCAGCGCGGTCGCTTCGGCGTCGTTGAGGACGTAGGCGTGATCGGTGAGCGAGCCGAGGGGGTGCAGAGGTGTGCGTCGATAGCCTTGAGTCTGGGCTGCCCCGGCGACCATCAGTACCTCGGGACGGTTCAGCGCCAAGAGCCCGGCCATAGCGTCGCCGCCAGCGCCGAGCGCTTCGAATGCCTGGACATACTGGTCGATCCGGTTCGCGAGTTCGCGTCCGGTCAGTGTGGTGTCACCGACGGAAAGCAGCGGCCTGTCGGCGTGTCTTTTCAGTGCGCCGATCAGCAGGTGCCCCGCATGCAGTGGGTGCCACAGTGCGTCGACACCGTGACGCGAACCAGGGGCTTCGGAGGGGAAGATCGCCACCATCAGGACTCCAACCTTGACATGACACTTTCAAGCAACCGTCAAGCGGCACGCTACCATCGAAGGCGTGTCTGATCCTGCAGTCCTCCTGGAACGCGATGGCCTAATCCTGACGATCACGCTGAACCGCCCGCACAAGCGCAACGCGTTCAACGCCGAAATGCTCTGCCGACTCTGCGATACGTGGGATCTGCTCGACAACGATCCCGACTTGCGCGTTGGCGTTTTGACGGGCGCGGGAGGCAACTTCTCCGCCGGCGCCGACCTCGACCGGCTTATCGGCGCCCTGTTGTCGGGAGTTGAGCCGGCTGACGAGTTCGAGGAGCGTATTCGTGACGACATCTCCATCCCCTACAAGGGATTCCTCAAAGACCACTACGTCAAGAAACCGATCGTGGCCGCGGTAGAAGGCTATTGCTATGCCGGCGGCATGGAGATTCTGCAGGCGTTTGACATCCGAGTCGCAGCCGCTGACGCTCAACTCGCCGTCAGCGAAGTACAGCGCGGTCTGTTCCCGATGAGCGCCTCGACCATCCGCCTGCCGCGCCAGATCCCCTACACCGTGGCGATGGACATGCTCATCGTGGGCGATCCGATATCCGGGCAGCGCGCCTACGACATCGGCCTGGTGGGTCACGTGACACCGACCGGGGGCGCACTGGCGCGTGCACACGAACTCGCCGCGCGGCTCGCCTCGAACGGTCCACTCGCGGTGCGCAACATCAAGGCTTCGGTCATCGAGAATCTCGAGAAGACCGAAGCAGAGGCGTACCCGAGAGAACTTGAACTCGGCATGGCGGTGATGATGTCGAAAGACGCCAAAGAAGGGCCCCGCGCTTTTCTGGACAAACGCGCTCCACGCTTCACTGGTGAATAGTGTTGGCACACCGAAATGCACGAACCTACGCCGACGGCCGACCGTTCCGGGGCCCGGTTCCCGATGCCCACCAGCCCAGACGCCGGACCGCCGCATCGGACTCCCACAAAAAGCTCATCCACGTGGCTGGACATCTAGATGCTAGCGTCACGCCCAGTGGTGGTTCGAGGGTCGCGGCCGGCAAGCTGAGCGTAGAGCGGCAGAAGGCGAGTCAGTATGGGCAGTAACGTCGATCCATGCACCCCGGTCGTGGTTGGTGCTGGGCAGTTCTCGGAACGCTGCGGCGATCCGGAATATTCGGAACTGACGCCAATCGACCTGGCCACCAACGCGGTACGTCGCGCGATCGAAGACACCGGATGCCGGATCCGCGAACTCACGACCCGGATCGACACGGCGATCGGCATTCGCTCGTATGCCGATTCGATACCGTCGCAGACGTCCCACGCAGGTAACTACCCACGCTCGGTCTGCGATCGCGTGGGTGCAGACCCTGAGCGCGCCATTCTGGGTACCGTCGGTGGGCACACCCCGCAACGGATGCTCACCGAACTGGCGGGTGACATCGCCGCGGGGCGCAGCCATGTCGGGGTCCTGTTCGGGTCGGAGGCCGTGGCCACCCAACGCTACCTGGCAGCGCAGTCACGACCGGCCGTTTTCGGCGAGCACCGCGACGGGCAACTGGAAGACCGCGGCCTCGGCCTAGACGGCTTGCCGCTCACGTTGCTCTGGGAGTCCGGTTTGACTGAACCCACAAGTCAATTCGCCGTATTCGAGAACGCCCGGCGCGCTCGGCTCGGAATGAACCGCGACGAATATGCCCAGCGGATGGGCAGGCTATTGGCGCCCATGCAAACAGTCGCCGCGGCCAACCCTCATGCCGTCGCACGCAGCCCCCGAAGCGTGCACGACCTGATCACCGCCACCGTGAGCAACCGGTACATCGCGCAGCCCTACACTCGGTCACTGGTTGCTCAGGACCGCGTCAACCAGGCTGCCGCAGTCGTCATCATGTCCAGACGGGCCGCGCAGCGCCTGGGCGTAGATCCGGATCAATGGGTGTACCTGCACGGCCACGGCGACGTCGACGGCCGGCGCATCCTCGACCGGACCGATCTTTCTCAGAGCCCGGCGGCGGTGCGTGCGGTCCAGACCGCGCTCACAATGTCGTCTCTGACCGTGAACGACGTGTCCTTCCTCGACCTGTACAGCTGCTTCCCCATCGCCGTGTTCACGCTGACCGACGGTCTCGGCCTGGACGAGGCCGACCCGCGAGGTTTCACCGTCACCGGCGGACTTCCGTTTTTCGGCGGCCCGGGCAACAACTATGCGATGCACGCAATATGCGAAACCTACCAACGGATCCGGGAAACGCCTGCAACGTTCGGAATGGTCTCCGCGACAGGTGGACCAGCGTGCAAATACTCGGTGGGTGTGTACTCGACAACCCCCTGTGAATGGCAACCGAGCGCAGACCGACCCGTCCAGGACCTGCTCGATTCTGAGGCGGGTGTCGACGTTGCCGCGCGTACCCAGGGTGCTGTGACAGTGGAGACCTACACCGTCAAACACACCAAGGACGGCCCCGTGGGCATCGTGGCCGGGCGATGCGACGACGGCCAACGTGTCTTCGCCACCACCCGCGACACCTCGACGACCACCCTGCTCACCGATGACGACCCGATCGGGCAGCAGATGCATGTACGTCCGACAAAGTCGGGCAACACAGTAGAGCTATGAACGGCACTCAGATGCCGGGCTAGCGCGCTGTTCACCCGCGCCACTGTTCGCCTCTTGGGCATACCCCGGGCTGCTCACAGCCGACCGTCTCGACAGGCACTTTCCCTGCCGACACACCCGATGACGATGAATTGGCGTCTACCCGTTGGCCTGTCGGCGACTCGGTGCACTATCCGGTGCGCCGTGCCCGCCGCCGTCGCGGCTTGGTCATCGCCGAGAACGCGCCCATTGCCCGCGCCATGTGTGGATACAACACGGCCGGACCGATCCAGCGGGTGAGAACATCTCGAAGTTCGATGCCGTTGCGGGGTGGTACACCAGGCTCGAGCAGGAAGGAATGCAGAATCCGCAAACACAGCTCGGCCAGCTCACCCAGAGCAGCCTCATCGAATCCTTCGTGCTCCCAGTCGACGTGGTATCTGTGCAGCATCGCCCGACTGAATGCCAACGAGGTTTCCGATGCGACGCCGGCGCCGGGCTTGCTGTTTGTCAGCATCGTGACGATCTTGGGTTCGTCGGGCAACGTCTCGATCGCGAACGCTACCCCGTCCACCACAGCTGTCACCGGGTCGGACGTGGTTCCCACGTGAGCTGCGAGGTGGTCGAGGAAGCCATCTGCACTCCGCACGGCAGTGGCGACAAGCAACGCGTCGGAGCTGGGAAAGTACCGGTATATGGTCTGACGCGACACACCGACCGCTCTCGCGACATCGGCGATCTTCATCGCGGCGCCACGTTCTTCAACGATGACATCAGCCGCGTCGAGGATACGTTCGATCGCCTCGTCGTCGGAAGTCGGTGCGTGGCCCGACCAACCGTGGCTGCGCATGTCTTGATAGTCCTTTGCTCGATATGACAAGTCGTCATTCAGAATCGTAGCGACTGGCCAGGCGCTCGCGCGTCCCACCTGCGGTATCTGATGCCGGACATGACTCATCTGTACCGGGGGGACCGCGCGCATTATCGTCCCATACCCGATCCCGACACCTCCAGATTCGCTCAGACGCCCTAGCGCCAGCACCGCCACGGCCGATGATGCAGGACCAGTCTCGGCGCGAGGTTTTCCCTCCCGCCATGTGGGATGCTGAGACCACGCACCCGCTCACGCAGCGCCTCTGTCAATTGAATACTGCTTGGCACAAACATGATTCGATAAGGCAGGCCGTGGCTGGCTGCGATGGTGGGGCGAACCGTCGGCGGCGTAGCCGGCCGGATTATCCTGCGACGGCGGTGGTTCCGTAGTAGTGCGCCATGTCCTCGCCGGCGTAGTAGCTGGTCATCCAGGTGTGGTACCACGGGGGTACGGTGACGGTGGCGGTGTGGTGGTTGGGCAGCTGTGATCGAACCAGGCCGCCAACGAGTTTGAGCAGCCGACGTGTCGGAATCCCGGCGTAGATGCTCGGCGCCCGGGAGCTGGCCCGCCGACGCAGAAACGGTGCTCTGGCGACGAATTCGTCCTTCCATATCGTCTTGGTGGCCGCGTCCACCGGTACTCCGATCGCCTCGGCAGGCACGTGGGCGCAGAATCCGTCGGCAATCAGCTGGGCAAGTGAACTGATGTGCGCCATCGATGTGCGCAGGGTGCGGAGCCGATAGAACCGGTCCCCCACCACCCCGTCGAAGATCAACTCGGCCGAACTACGGTGTTCGATTTCCTCGATGTAGTGCCAGAGGAACAATGAAGCGATGCGGGAATCGCCGTGGAACAGCCTTTCCCGCTGTTCGATCATGAAGGTGAACAGCGGTGGGAACGTCGCTTCCAGGCTGGCGACGTAGGCAAGGTGGAACTTCAATGGCCTGCTGTCGTAGAGCTCCTCGTAGGATGCGTTGACGTCGTCGAGAACCTGCTGTAGACCCGGATGGCGGGCGATCATCGCGTTGACGTGCTTGCGGTGCGCGGCGGTGTGTTGGGCCTCTTGCGCGATGAAGACCTCGGCCTCTTCGCGTAGATCCGGATCGGTCATGGTTTTCAGCGCCTCGCGCACGGCCAGTACGATGTAGCGCTCGAACCCCACGGCCATGAACGAGATCATGTTGGCTTGAACTCCGGAGGCCGGGTTGGCCGGATTCCATTGGAACGGGATCGACTTGTCGATGTCGAATCGCATCTTACGGAACGTTACATCTGTCATGCCGTCACGTACTCCTTGATCAGCTCGTGTACCGTGCTGCGTTGGTCGAGATGCATGAAATGTCCTGCACCATCGATTACTTCGTGTCTGCTTCCAGGCGGGAGCACATGCATTCCCAGCTCCCCCATCCGCGCGTCGATCGCGCCGTCGATCCGGCCGTGCATGACCAGCATCGGCAGCAACGGCGCACTGCTCATCGCATATTGGTCCAGGGCGCGGTGGCGTCTGCCGCGCCGCAGCGGCCGAAACTGTGCCCGGTAGTAGGACAACGCGGCGGTGCGGCGCCGCGGACCGGACAGGCTGTCGCGCAGCCGCGCGAGGTCGGCGCCGGCGTCATAGCCCGATGGGCACCAGTCCCGCCACAACTTCGGCAGGACCCATCCCAGACTGCGCTCGGAGACACCCGGAAGCTGTTGGAACAGCACGTACCAACTCATACGCACCTGTCTGGGCAGGACCCGCATCAGGATGCGTCCACGGCCGGATCCGGGCTTGAGTCCGGCCACCATGGGCACACCCATCGAAACGACCTTCTCGAACGGGTTGTCCGGGTGTGCGGCGATGCCGTTGGCGGCCAAGCCGCCCCAGTCGTGGCCGACCAGGACCGCATCGGCGCCGCCACCGAGTGCGGCATGCAGGGCTATCGCGTCGAACATCAAGGCGCCGATGCCGTAGTCGCCGTCACGGGCGAGTTCGGTGGGTCCGTAACCGCGCATGAACGGCGCGACGACACGGAATCCTTGTCCGGCGAAGAACGGACCAACGTGGCGCCATGTCCATGCCGTATCGGGATACCCGTGCAGGCACAGCATCAGCCGAGCGTCTTCGGGCCCCCAGGCCAGTGCTTCAAAACGCAGATGCGCAAGTTCGACGGTCAGCCGCTGGGGCTCGCTCATACCGTTGCGACGTTCGGGTGCCCGACGCTACGGGGCAGCGGCGCGTTGCGTGGGCGCCCGTCGGCGCGCAGGAAACTACCCGTGCGCCGGCGGCCCACCGACTCCGACGGTTGGCCATCGGCGAACACCGTTTGCCCGGCCACCATGACAGTCCGAACAGTGGCGTCGTTGCGGTTGACCATCCGGCTGAGTCCGCCGAACGCGGGGATGGGTGCTTCCTGATAGTCGTCTAGGAGACTGCTGAATTAGTGGCAGTTGAGATGGGGTGCCTCACGGCGCTCTGTGGCGTGTGGGTTGAGTCAGTTAGTTCGAGGGGCGCTCCGCCAGAGGGCGTGTGACAGCTTGTACCGCTGATGGCACTGGTCGAGCC
>WBZP01003186.1_pt1 | contig 18042 bp, 11 predicted proteins | sample 5204301 | NCBI WGS metagenome assembly WBZP01 (sample SAMN12412401, study PRJNA552823) | activated sludge metagenome | isolation source: activated sludge from nitrification reactor of wastewater treatment plant... | place: USA: Pennsylvania | collected 2017 | reverse complement strand
CCGCGAGAAGCGCTTCATGCTCATGCTGCCGTCGGCGCCGACCTTCAACGGACCGCGCACGACAGTGACCACCGCCACCCAGCAGCTGGTTGTCGACACGCTGCTGCCGGCCAATCCGCTCATCACGGTCGACGCGCAGATCCCCAACGGCAACGGCTACAACGAGTCCGCCGAGTACGAAAAGATGACACGCCGGCTCAAGGTTGATGCGCCCGGCGGCCCGGCCTCCGCGCGCTTCCTGCACGTGCTGCAGGGCGCCGATACCGGCGTCGCCGTCTCGCCGGCGCAGCTCGTCACCTCCACCGCCGGCACGCCGTACCAGGGCGCCGCGGTCGGCAGTGTCGTGGCGATGTTCCCCGTGAACTCGACGGCCACGTTCACCGGCGTGACCTATCCCGTGCCGAACGGCGTCACCACGCACTACGTGACCGGCCTCGCGCCTGGCGGCCGCTACGACGCCGTGCTGAGCGGCGGTTCGATGACGATCACGCCCTCCGCCACCGGACTCTACGCCGACAGCGGCGGTGTGCTGCGGTACCCCGGCGGCGCCGGCGTGCCGCCCCCCCCTCCCGGAGCCTCGTGTGGCACGCCCGGCCTGTGCCCGCAGCTCAGCGCGGCGTCAGTGACGCGCGGCGGCAGCACGCTCGTGAGCGCGGTGATGAATCCGGGCACGCTGACCGCGCCGGTCGACGCCTACATCGTCGTCGGCACACCCGACGGCCAGTTGCTGTCGCTGCAACTCGATGGCCGCCTGCTGCCGGGCCTCGTGCCGATCGGCCGGAACTTCGTGCCGTTCGCCTTCAACGGGCCGGTGTTCCAGTTGAACCTGCCGGCCGGCGCGCCGGTGGGCGCCTACGTGTTCTACGCTGCGCTGGCATCGCCCGGGACGCTCAACCTGCTGACGCCCATCGCGACCGCGGTGCTGACCGTCTCGCCGTAGGTCGCCGGATCCTGCTACGCTCCCGCCGCTATGACCCACATCTCGCGGCGGCAGATGCTTCAGACACTGGGCGGTGCGTCCCTGGGCGCCGCGGCGTGGCCGGGTTCGGCGTGGAGCCAGCCCGCGCCGAACGAGCCGTTCGGCATGGGCACGCTGCCCGCAGGCATCCGCTCGCGCATCGTGCCCGGCGTGAACGGCATCGCGATGCACGTGCTGGAGGCGGGGTACGCGCCAGCGGGCCGGCCCGCGCTGCTGCTCGTACACGGCTTCCCCGAGCTGGCCTACAGCTGGCGCAAGGTGATGCTGCCGCTGGCGGAGGCGGGCTTCCACGTCATCGCGCCCGATCAGCGCGGCTACGGGCGCAGCGGCGGCACCGACGTCACCTTTGACGACGACCTCGCGCCGTTTTCGACGCTGAACCGCGTGCGCGACCTGCTCGCGCTCGTCAACGCGCTCGGCCATCGCGAGGTGGCCGCGATCGTCGGCCACGACTTCGGATCGCCGGTGGCGGCCTGGTGCGCGCTGACGCGCCCCGACGTCTTCCGCGCCGTGGTGATGATGAGCGCGCCGTTCGCCGGGGCACCGCGCCTGCCGTTCGACACGGCGAACCGCCCGCCGTCGCCGCCCGCGGCTCAGCCCGACATGGACGCCGGTCTCGCCGCGCTCACCCCGCCGCGCAAGCACTACCAGACCTACTACACGACGCGCGACGCCAACGGCAACATGTGGAGGGCGCCGCAGGGCCTGCAGGCGTTCCTGCGCGCCTATTACCACGCGAAGAGCGCCGATTGGCCCGGCAACCACCCGGCGCCGCTGGCCGGCAACACGCCCGCGGAGTTCGCGAAGCTGCCGCGCTACTACGTAATGGATCTCGCCAAGGGGATGGCGGAGCAGGTCGCGGCCGACATGCCGACGGCGGCGCAGATCGCGGCGTGCCAGTGGCTGCCCGACCGCGAGCTGGCGGTGTATGTGGCCGAATACGGCCGCACGGGATTCCAGGGCGGCCTGAACTCGTACCGCGTTGGCCGCGTCGCGCGCCTGTCGGCGGAGCTCTTCCTGTTCGCCGGGCGCACCATCGACGTGCCGGCCGCGTTCATCTCCGGCAAGGCGGACTGGGGCGTGTTCCAGCGTGCCGGCAGCTACGAGGCGATGCAGCGCACCGCCTGCACCCGGTTCGTCGAGACGCGCCTGGTCGATGGCGCCGGGCACTGGGTGCAGCAGGAGCAGCCGGCGGCGGTGGTCGAGGGCGTGCTGCGCCTCGTGAGGGGATCCCGCGGCTGACTGCGCATACCTCTCAGCGGCCCTCTGACGGCGCCCGGCCCGCGGCGCCCTCCGCCGCGCGAGGAGTGTGCGATGGCCAAGTACATGTCGAAGGTTCGCTACAACGCCGAGGGCGCTCGCGCGCTCATCAAGGAAGGCGGCTCGGCCCGCGTCGACGCGGTGAAGAAGGCCGTCAAGGCGCTGGGCGGCAAGATCGAGTCGTTCTACTTCGCCTACGGGGGCGACGACGCCTTCGTGATCGTCGACATGCCCGACCAGCACGCCGGCCTGGCCCTGAGCCTCGCGGTGAACGCCACCGGCACCGTGTCCCTCGAGATGGTGCACCTCATCACCCCCGCCGAGATGGACGCCGCGGCGGAGGTCACCGTGAAGTATCGCGGTCCCGGCCAGTAACAGCCCCCTCCCGGGTGCGGCGTCGGGACTGGCCCGACGCCGCGTCTTTCGCAGCGCAAATCCTGTTGCGCCTCCCACTGACGGAACACTACAGTCCCGCTGGTCGATTCCCCATTGGAGGCGTCATGTCGAACCGTCGCGAGTTCCTGAAGTACCTGGCGGCCAGCCCGCTGCTGCTCGGCACGCCCGGGTTCGTCGAAGCGTTCACGCAGGCGTCCTCCGGCCAGACCGCCGAGGCCGTGCTGAAGAGCGCGGCCGACGCCGTCGACGTGTTCGAACTCGAGGCGCACGCGCGGCGGCTCGTGCCGCCGGCCCACTGGGGCTACATGGCGACGGGCGTCGACGGCGAGACCACGCTGCGCGCCAACGCCGACGCCTACGCTCGCTATCAGCTGCGTGTGCGGCGCTTCGTCGACGTCAGCAGGATCGACATGTCGGTGTCGCTCTTCGGGCAGACGTTCGCGTCGCCGGTGTTCCTGTGTCCGGTGGGCAGTCAGCGGGCGTTCCACGCGGACGGCGAGCTGGCGGTGGCGCGCGCGGCCCAGACCGCGAAGCAGCTGCAGATCCTCTCCACGCAGTCGTCCACGCCGATCGAAGACGTGTCGAAGACCCGCGGCGCCGGCCTCTGGTACCAGCTCTACACGACCAACAGCTTCGAGAACACGACGAAGATGCTGAAGCGGGCCGAGGCGGCGGGTTGTCCCGTCGTGGCGGTCACCGTCGACCTGCCTGGCGGGCGCAACACGGAAACGGATCGCCAGATGGCGCGTGACGACAAGCGCGTGTGTGCCAACTGCCACGGCGTGCAGGGACCCGGCGGGAACGGCCGCGCCGCCGGCACCAAGCCGATGTTCCAGGGGCTCGACATGAAGGGCGTCACGCTCACGTCGGGCACGCTCACGTGGGACTTCGTGAAGCGCGTGAAGGACGTCACGTCGATGAAGGTGATCGTGAAGGGCCTCGAGAGCGGCGAGGACGCCGAGCTCGCGGTGAAGGCCGGCGCCGACGGGGTGCTGGTGTCGAACCATGGCGGCCGCGCCACCGAGACCGGCCGCGCCACCATCGAGTGCCTGCCGGAGGTGGTGCAGGGCGCGGGCGGACGGATCCCGGTGCTGGTCGACGGCGGCGTGCGCCGCGGCACCGACGTGTTCAAGGCGCTGGCGCTCGGCGCCACCGCCGTCGGCATCGGCCGTCCCTACATCTGGGGCCTCGGCGCCTTCGGCCAGGCCGGCGTCGAGCGCACGATGCAGATCCTCAACACCGAGCTGCGCCTGGCGATGGTCGGCACCGGCACCACGAAGATCGCCGACATCTCGCCTAAAGCGATCATCGACACGCGCCGGATCTAGCGGGCGCCGGGCTTCGGCGGCATCTGGTCCTTCGCGAAGCGCGGCAGCTTGTCGTCGCGCATCGCCAGGTGATACACGGCCGCGGCGATGGCCATGGCCGACTGCTGGGCGTCGCTCTCGATCACGCGTTCGTAGGTGTCGAGGTTGGTGTGCCAGGTGTGCGTGCCGTACTCGATCGGATCCTGGCCCACGCCGATGCCCGGCAGCCCGATCTCGTTGAACGACGTGTGATCCGAGCCGCCGCGCGCGCGTGAGCGCGTGGACGTGGCGCCCATCACGCCGTTGCCCTCGAACGGCGCCAGCAGCGGTCGCAGCACGTCGGCGGCGGCCGGCGGACCGAACACCGTCATGCCGCGCGCCTTGCCGGTGCCCGAATCGATGTTGAAGTAGCCCGCGAAATTCGCGTACTCCGGCTTCGGGTTCTCGAAGGTGCCGAAGTGCTGCGCGACGTAGGCGACCGAGCCGCGCAGGCCCTGTTCCTCGCCGCTCCAGAGCGCCACGCGGATGGTGCGCCGCGGCTTCACGCCAATCGCCTGCAGTACGCGAATCGCCTCGAGCATCGTCGACACGCCGATGGCGTTGTCGGTGGCGCCGGTGGCGGCGTGCCAGGAATCCAGGTGGCCGCCGAGCATCACGACTTCCTGCGCCTTGTCGGTGCCGGGAATCTCGGCGACGACGTTGTGCTGAGTCTTGCCCTCGGGATAGGTCTGGTTGACGATGGTGGCCTCGACCTCCACCGGATGGCCGCTCGTCATCAGGCGCGCGATGCGGCCGTAGTCTTCGTTGCGCATCACCACCGTGGGCACCGCCTTCGTCACGTCGAAGTTGCGGTTGTTGAAGGCGCGGATCTGACCGTGCTCGCGGCCGGCGTCGTTGATCCGCAGCGCCGCGCCCTGATCCTTCAGGAACTGGTTGAGCTGGTCCTGGAACTGGTCGGTGGTGAGCGGCGCCCGCTTCGGATCCGTGGGTGCAGCCGGGGCTTGGGCGGGCGCGCCGAATGGCGAGGGCGGCGGATTCGCGGAGAACTGCGCCCGCGCCTCGTTGTCGTCACGGCGCTTGGCGGGCGGATCGATCGTGACATCGAGCGCCGCCGGCTGTCCGACCAGCACCGCGCGTCCCTTGAGGTTGCCACGCAGCCGGGCGAAGAAGCGGTCCGCGTCGGCTTGCGTGGGCCGCTCAGGCGGCGTGACCAGCACCGTCGCCGCTGTGATCGCGCCGTTGGTGCCGGGCGTCCAGGCCAGCGCCTCGACGACCAGGCTGTCCTTCACCGGCGAGACCAGGTGCACGGCCACCTTCTCGTTCGCCCATCCGGGCGCGCCGAAGTCCCATTCCTCGAGGTGGGCGTTCTTCAGGCCCCAGCTGTTCGCGCGCTGCACGATCCAGTCCTGCGCCTTCCGCAGGTTGGGTGAGCCGGTGAGCCGCGGTCCGTAGAGATCGGCGAGGACGCTCAGCGTCCGCATGATCTGGGAGTTGTCGGTGACCTCACGACGGATCTTCCAGATGACGTCCTGGTCGAGCCGTTCCGCCGGACGCGCGGGGCGGTTCTGTTCGCCCTCCTGCGCGCGGGGACGCGAGACGAGCCCCGGGATGTTCACGAGGGCGCCGAGAACGAGGGCAGCCAGTACAGCTCTACGCATGCGCGCGACTATACAACGGCGCCCGCATCCGATGGACCGGCCCGGCGTCGCGGCCACGGCGCACCGCCCTTTTGGCACAATGGAACGGCTGGCCCCGCGCGTTCGCGCCTGGCGCACCGGGACCGGCGACGAGTCCATACGCGTGTCTCCGTCCCGACCCCGATGCGCGACCGCGCTGCTGGCCGCGGTGGCGCTTGCCATGCTCGCCGTGCCGTCGGCCCGTGCGCAATCGACGTCGCCGCCGACGGTCACCGATGGTTCCGCCGCTGACAGCCCGACACCGGCGGCCCTGCTCGCGCGGGCTCGCCGGCTGATGGAGGCGGGGCAGCCCGACGAGGCCCGTCCGGTGCTGCGCGCGGCGCTCGCCGGCGCCGATACCGCTGGCGATCACGGGGTGGCGAGTCTCGCCGAGGTGGCGCTGGGCCGCGTTGGCACCATGGCCGCCGACGGCTCGGCCGAGCAGTGGTTCGCGCGGGCCGAGGCGCGGGCCCGGACGCACGGCCTCGAGCGCACGTTGGGGTTCGTGAGCTCGCTGCGCGCCAATGCGCTCTACGAGCGCGGCGACGTCGTCCGCGCCGAAGCGCTGTACGTCGAGGCGATTCCGCACTTCGAACGCGCCGGCGCCTTCGACGAACTCGCCAACACCCGCCGCGCCCTGGCCGTGATCGAGCCGCCGGAGCGCGGCGTGACGACGCTCGCCCAGGCGCTGGCCGATGCCCGCCGTGCCCGATCGACGCTGCTCGAAGGCCAGGTGCTGCTCGGCATGGGTGATCTGCTGTTCGTGCTGGGCCGGTGGGACGACGCTTACGCCCGGGTTCGCGAGGCGATGCCGCTGCTCGATCAGGTCGCCGTGGCGCTCGACCAGGCGCGCGCCCGCATCAGCCTCGCCCGCCTGCACCGCATGCACGGCGATCGGCCGGCGGCGCGCGAGCAGTACGCGCGTGCCGATGCCCTGCTGACGCCGATCGCGCGCGGCATCGGCCTGTCGAACGCCTGGAGCAACGTCTCTGCCGGCTGGCGCTACGTGGGCGAGAGCAGCCGCGCCGAGGCAGCGGCGCGCCGCGCCCTTGCCCTCGCCGAACGCAGTGGCAACGCGCGTGACCGAACGTTCGCCACGTTGGCGCTCGTCGAGGTGCTGCTCGCGAGTCGTCGTGAGTCGCAGGTCGAAGAAGCCATCGGAGCGGTCACACCTTCGGGACCCGCAGCCCGGACGCTGGTGATCCGCCGTGCCTTCGCGCTGGCGCGCGTGGGGCGGCCGGCCGATGCGCTGGGGGTCGCCGCAGAGGCCGATCGCTACGAGCGCAGCTGGATGGAGGCGCAGCCCGGCGACCTGGCCATCCTTGCCGAGATCCACCGGCGCGCCGCGCGCCCCGCCGTGGCGCTGGGGTTCGCCCGGCAGGCCGTACAGGTGCTCGAAGACCTACGTGGCAACGCGGCGGCCGCCGACATGCTGCGCGTGGGCTTCGACGACGGTTTCCACTGGGTCCACGGCCGTCTCGTTCGCCTGCTCGCCGAGACGTCGGCACCGGCCGAGGCGCTCGCGGCGGCCGAGCGCGCCCGCGCCCGCGCGTTCGCCGACGTGCTCGCCGACCGGCAGATCGCGCCCGTCGTCGATCAGTCGCACGCGGTCGCGCCGGCCGAGGTGTCCCGTACGCTCGGTCACCCGGTGGTCGCCTACTGGACCGACGATGAAGGTGTGCTCATCTGGGTCGTCGCCCCGGATGGCCGCGTGACCCTGCGCACCGTGGCGGTCAGCGCGTCGCGGCTGGGCGACCTGGTGGCGCGGACCTGGAGTGCGCGCGAGCCGGCGCCCCGCGCCGGCCGTGCGACCGCACCGCAGCAGTTGTACGACCTGCTCGTGCGACCGGTGCGGCAGGCCTGGCCGGCCGGGCCGGCGGCGCGCGTGGCCATCGTGCCGCACGGGCCGCTCTTCCGCCTGTCGTTCGCCGGTCTGATGGACGAACGCGGGCGGTACCTGGTGGAGCAGGTGTCGACCATCTACGCGCCGTCCTTCGCGACCTTCGCCTCGCTCACCGGACGCACCGCCGCGCCGCTCATCGGCTCGTCGCTCATCGTCGCCGTGCCGGAGACCACGGTGCGGCCGGGCGGCGTGGCGTTGCCGCCGATTCCCGGTGCCCTCGCCGAGGCTCGCGCCTCCGCCCGTCGAATGAGCCCCGGGGCCACCGTGCTCGACGGGGCCGCCGCCACCGAGCACGCGGTACGGGCGCGTCTCGGCGAGGCCAGCCTGCTGCACTTCGCGGCCCACGCGGTCGTGAGCGACGAGCAGCCGATGGAGTCGTTCCTGGCGTTGACGACCGGGGGCGCGGCCGACGCCGACGGCCGCCTCACCGCCGCCGAGGTTCACGGCCTGTCACTACGTGCCAGGCTGGCCGTGCTCAGTGGATGCGGGACCGCCTCGGGCCGCGTCACCGGCGACGGCGTCGCCGGGCTGTCGCGTGCCTTCTTCTCGGCGGGCGTGCCGACGCTGGTGGCCAGCCTCTGGGATCTGCCGGACGTGGCCGGCCGCGTGATGCTGCCGGCGTTCTACGAAGCCTGGACGGGGCGCACCGACGCGCCGGATGCCCTGCGGGCGGCCCAGTTGCGTCTGCTGCGCGACCTGCGTGCCGGTCGCGTCGCCGAGCGCACCAGCGCCGGCCCGATCGTGGTCTCCGAGCATCCAGCCGTGTGGGCGAACCTCGTGGTGATGGGCGCGCCGTAGGTCCGGCCCCGGGCCCGAAACGAGCAATCACGGGCACCCGACGGGGGCGGCATGCCTGTACGGCTTGCAGCCAGCCCGGCCGTGCCTCAGGATCGGAGACGGTGGCAGGACACGAGGCAGCGTCGGTGGTCGAGCCGGAGCGGCTCGCCGACGAACGGTTCGAGGCGCTGGTGTCGCAGTACGGCCACCTCATCTCGGCGGCGATTCGGCGTGTCGGCGGCGCTCGCGTGGCGGCGGACCACGACGACATCGCCCAGGCGGTGCGGGTGGCGTTGTGGCGGCGGCTGGCCGATGAGCAATCCATCGATCACCCCGCCTCTTACGTCTACAAGGCCGCCATCCGCGAGACCGTTCGCGCGGTGGCGCGCCTGCAGGCGCGGCAGGCGACCGCCCTCGACGACCTTCCCGGGGAAGTGGCGTCGACGGTCGTCGACCAGGATCGCCTGGTGGAGGCGAGGGAACAGCGGGAGGCGCTGGCGGACGCGTTGCAGCGACTCACTCCGGAACGGGCGCGTGCGGTACGCGCCCATCTGGCGGGACTGACCGTGGATGAACTGATGCAGCTGCGCGGATGGAGCTACCAGCGGGCCCGCAATCTCATCGCCCGTGGGATGGCCGACCTGCGCGCCCGGCTGCAGGAACGGGGATGGCCATGACCGACCACCCGGCACGCCCGTCCGCCGGCGATCCGCTCGCACGCGTCTATCGCGCCTCGATCGCCGGAGCGGACGGCCCGCACCTCTCGGACGATGACTGGGTGGCGCTGGCCGCCGACGAGATCGCCGATGATCGCCGCACCGTGCTCGCCGACCACATCGCGGCCTGTGCCGTCTGCGCCGACACGTGGCGGGTGGTGTCCGAGGTGCGCGCCGGTGCGGCGTCGTTCGATCCGGCGGCTCCGCAGGTTGCCACGGGGGCACGGTCGTGGGCGCTCGGCCGCTGGGCCGGCCTGGCTGCCGCCGCGGTGGTGGTGCTGGCCGTGGCCACCACGCTGCGCCGGCCGGCGGAGGCCCCCGTGTCATCCGCGCCTGACGATCCGGCTCCCACGCCGCCTGTCGCGGTGTCGCCCGTCCCGGTGACACCGCCGTCTCCCAGAGGTTGGGCGGCGCTGCCGGCCGCGCCGGCGGTCACGTTGCCTCCGGCCCTTGCCCTCACGATGCGCGGGGCCCCGGCCGACCGCAACACGTTCCTCGCGGATCTCGGTCCGGCCCTTGCCCCGTATCGCGAGGCCCGCTATGCCGAAGCCGCGAGGGCGCTCGAGCCACTCGCGCGCCGCTATGCCGACGTACCGGAGGTGTGGTTCTACCTCGCGGTGTCGCGGCTGCTCGCCGGAGAGCCCGCGGCGTCGCTCGAGGCCTTCGCGCGCGCCACCGGGTCGGATGCCGTGGGAGACCAGGCGGCCTGGCTGCGGATCGTGGCGCTCGAGCGCGCGGGCCGCGTCGACGACGCCACGGCGGCCCTGCGCGCGTCGTGCGGCGCGGCGACCCTCGCCGCGCATCGCGCGGCCTGCGCCACTCTCACGAGCGCACGCTAGCGCGCATGCGATCGCGTAAGGCGCCGCTGGCGTGTCGCCGGCGCAGCGTCTGTTGTCGTGTTCCGGGCGGAGGGGAAGGCGGGCAGGGCAGGAGAGAAGCGCCGTCTGGCGAGAAGCGACGCCGGGCGAGCGGGGGAGCGCCCGCCCGGCATCCACCCGCGGCGTCTAGGGGGTCACGCCGCGCACCTTGCGATCGAGGAACTCGAACGCCGTGTCGCCGACCGGACGGCACAGGTCGGCGCCCTCCACGACGGCGGCGCGGAAGTGCACGCCGCCGAGCACGCGGGCATCCTGACACGCCTCTTCGAACTCGGTGAACGTGTTCCACGGACCGAGCGTGAGCGGCGCGGCCGGCGTGAGGCCGGGCTCGATGAGCGACGAGCCGGCGGCCACCGGCACCGCGAGGCCGAACGCGTCGGAACCGAAGTAGCGGCGGCTCGCCTGCGCGTGCGCCGCGCAGAAGCAGGCCGAGCCCGATGGATACTCGGGGTGGTTGCCGGTGCTCAGATACGACCGCCACTCGCGGGCCGGCAGGTCGTTCACGATGCCCTTGCCGGGGCCGGCCCATCCGGTGATCTTCCGGTTGCCGTAGATGTAGTGGATCGCCGTCGTCGGGCGCACGGCGTCGTACTTGTACTTTTCCTTCCACGTCGGAATGCCGGCGTCGAACGCCGCCATGTTGGTGAGGAAGTCGTAGATCACCAGGTCGTCGATCGACAGCCCGCGCGTCTGGATCATGAAAAACGCCGCGAAGCCGAGGCTGTTCAGCTTGTGATCGAAGAATTCGGCGAGCGCCTTCTGCGCGTCGGTCAGGTGCGCCTGCACGTCGATCACCTCGTCCGCCTGGGCCTTGTAGGCGCCGAAGTTGCGCACGTTGCTCGCCGACGGCCGGGGCGCGGTCATCCGCGCCGGCGACGCGAACGAGTAGGGGCGCGTGCGGCCCCACTGCGGCGTCACGAAGATCTGCGACTGGAACTTGCCCAGGCCGTTGTCGCCGATGAGGGGCTGCCAGCGTGACGGGTTGAAGAGGAACTGCGGCGTGTTCACCGGGGCGTAGCCGGTGTAGTCCTCGTACGGATGGCGGTCGTATTTCTGCCCGCCTTCGTCGCCCAGCTGGTTCATGCCGTCGTGTTCGCGATCGGCGGCCACGCGCTTGCCGGCCACGTTGCCGATGCCCACCGGCGTGGCCAGGTTTTCACTGGCGTCGTCGGGATTCAGGCCCGCGGCCAGCACCATCGCCCGCCACTGCCCGGCGTATTGCGGCATCAGGCTGTTCATCACGCGGTACGACGAGTAGACCATCGCGATGTTCTTGTTGCGCTGCGTACGCTCGGCGGCGGGGCGGCGCGGCAGGTTCGACGACACGCCGATGGCCGTGGGATGGTACGGCGCGATGGCGTCGTACCACGAGTGCGCGGCGATGGTGGTGTGACGCAGGATGATCGGCGCGTCGTTCGGCGCCGTGGTCTGCAGCAGCGCCTGCACGATCATCGGCGCGATGATCTCGATGGGCGCGATGCCCGTATCGAGGTTGAAGGGGGGCGGGGCCTGCGCCGCCGGGCGCGGCGTGGCCGCGACGGCGACAGCGACGGCCACCACCGTGGCGGCCGTAAAGGTACGGAATCGGGTCGACAAGGGACACCTCCAGGGGCCCGGTCGACACCGACCCGGCCACTCTTCATAGAGGGCGGCGCGCCGCGGTTTGCTCACCCCGCCGCGCCGGACCCTTGAGGGCCGTCGGTCCGCGGTCAGTCGCGGCTCAGCGGCAGCGGATTCACGATGCCGGCATCGGGGGCGACGTCGGCCGTGATCCAGGCGCCATCCGTGGACTGGTATTGGATGGCGAGCCAGTAGGTGTCGGCCCGCGGCAGCCGGCGCGGCACCTTCAGGTGGCAGCGCTGCCGCAGCCCGCGCTGCGCGACGCATGGCGCCTGGGCCAGCACGGTGGCGGCGAGCGGCGAGGCGTCCGACCAGAGCTGCACCCGCGTCTGCGTCACGGCGTCGCTGAGCGTGAACCGCACCGGCAGGCGGCGTCCGGGCTTGATCGCGTCGTCCAGGTCTGGATGGATCAGGCGCGTGAGGCGCACGAGGTTCGTGAACGTGCCGGTCACGGTGTACTGCCCGGCCGATCCGTAGATCGGGAAGTTCGTCGGATCGAAGCTGGCGCGGATCCGAAGGTAGTGCTGGCCCGGCGGCAGCGTCGCCACCAGTGTGGCGGCCGTGGCGCTGACGTCGTCGGCGCTCGCCACCACCAGGCCCGCCGCGTTCACGATCTCCGCCGCCACGTCGAGGTTCCCGCCGTCGGTGAGGTCGCCGGCGCGGAACGGCGTGACGTCGATGCGCACCTCGCTGGCCGGCGGCAGCGCGTAGACGTCGACGTCCGTGGGCGAGCCGATGATACCGGTGGCCGGCAGGGTCAGGGTGGCGGCGCTGGCGACCGTCTCGCCCGTGTCGTCCGCGCGGAAGCCGACGGCGCCCCCGATGGTGGCGATGTCGTCCTGGAACCCCGGCCCGCAGACGTTGCCGTTCGACGCGTCGGGATAGGCGCCGGCGCTCCACTGCGTGACGTTCCGGGCGGTCGGACCGCCCATGAGGGGTCCCCAACTGGTCGGCCCGGAGCCGTGCCCGCCGTAGTACGACATGAACGTGTTGCCCAGCATGACCCCGTCGTGGACGAGCCCGAAGACGTGTCCGGCTTCGTGCGAGATGGTGTCGGCGATGAGGTCGTGGTTCATCGGGCTGGTGGTGCCCCAGAACGTGAAGGTCGGCTGGCCCTGGAAGCCGGTGGAGATGCCGCAGAGCTGCGCGGTCGCCGCGATGCCGAACAGGGATCCGGCGGGGAATCCGATCACCGTCTCGCTGCGCGTCACGAGGTTCCACAGCACGCGGCCGCCACCCCAGGCGTCGGTGGTGAACGAGGCGGGACGCTCCGTGGTCACATCGACGTCGAACGGCGCGTAGTCCTCGGCGACCCGCGCCCAGATGCGCGAGACGAGCAGCTGCTCGTCCGTGTTGAAGGTGGTGGGGTCGGCGTCGAGGGTCAGGCCCGACGTGACCAGCATCGACTGACGAAGCCCGAGGGCGAGCCGCATGTTCGGATGCACCGGGACGGAGCGCGATTCGACGTCGACGTAGATCGTCCACGGCGCGCCGGGATTCGAGTGGTGCAGCGGCAGGCCGTTGACCGCCAGCGCGTCGGGATCGGGCACGGTCTCGGTCGGCGCGGTGGTGGCGGCGGGATCGGTGGCCGCGGCGTCGGCGGCGATGGCGGCCACGTCCTCCGGCGCTGCGGCGTCGAGGAACACGAGGTGGCCCTCGGGGCCGACGGCGAGCGAGGGATCGACGGCGATGGCGCGCTCGGCGTGGGCGGGGTCGCCGCCGCGGCCGCGCAGGCGATCGCCGACGCGCCCGCGCAGGGCCGCCACGGCCTCGTCGCCGACCACCAGGTCGCTGTTGGCGCCCGGGCGGACGCGAACCGCACGGCGGCCGGGCTGGCCGGGCGCGCCGCGGCCCATGCCGCGCTCGCGGCGGGATTCCTGGCCGCTGGCCGGCTGCAGGCCGAAGGTGACGAGCGCGGCCAGCAGGGCCACGCCGCGAACGGTGCGAGACGTCATGTCGAATCCTCCACGAGCCGGCGCGCCAGGCCTCGGTGCGGGCTCGGCGGATATAGAGGCTGGCGGGCGGCGGATTGCTCACGCGCCCGGGCCGGACGGCTTTGGCGCCGCGCCGGGGCCGGTCGCGGCGCGCCATCGCGGCCGGTAGACTCGAACCATGCCGCCAGTCCAGACATCCACCCCGCCAGGCACGCCCACCCCCATCGGTCCCTACAGCCACATCGCCCGCGTGGGCACGTGGATCACCATCGGCGGCACCGCGGGGTTCGACGCGGCGACCGGTGCGCTCGCCGGTCCGGACGTGGCGTCGCAGGTGCGACGGATCCTCGAGTCGTTCCGCGTCATGCTGGCGTCGGTCGACTCCGACCTCGCGCACGTCGTGCACGTGCACGTGTTCCTGCGCGACATGGCCGACTTCGAAGCGATGAACGCCGCCTATGTCGAGGCCATGGGCGCGCATCGCCCCGCGCGCACGGTCATCGGCGTGGCCGAGCTGCCCAAACCCGGCGTCCGCGTGACGATGAACCTCACCGCCGTCACCCGCGACTGACACCGGGGCCGGGCGTAGGCCCGGCCCCGGCCTGTCCCCTTTCTGGGCGGGGCCAGACAACGTGCAGGATCTGCGGCCGGTTGCAGATTCGCCATGTCTCGAGTCGGACCACGGGGCTGCCCCGTCTGGCACGCGATCGGCGCAGGATCGATGCCATTGGGGGCAGCCCCAAGACAATTACAATGCGCGGCATGCGAGGCCTTGCCGTGCTGTTCGCGCTCACGCTGGTGGCCGTCCCCTCGGCGCGGCAGGCGGCCGCGCCCGCCGGCGAGCTGGTGATCGAGAAGAACGTCGCCGCGAAGATGCGGGACGGGGTGGTGCTGCGCGCGGATGTCTATCGCCCGCGCGGTGAGAGGAAGCGGCCGGCGCTGCTGCAGCGCACGCCCTACTCGAAGAATCCAGGCGCGGCCGACAGCCAGTTCCATCGCCTGGCGCGCGCCGGATTCGCGGTGGTGGTGCAGGACACGCGCGGGCGCTACACCTCGGACGGCGTGGCCGTGCCGCACGACGAAGGCGCCGACGGCTACGACACGATCGAGTGGGTGTCGCGGCTGCCGTACGTCGACGGGCGCGTCGGCATGTTCGGCGGCAGCTACAGCGCCACCGTGCAGTTGCTCGCGGCCCCGATGAAACCGCCGCACCTCGTCGCGCTGTTTCCCTCGGCGTCGTACGCGAGCCGCTTCGACATGGTGTTCCAGGGCGGCGCGTTCTATCTCGGCGATGGCCTGAGCTGGAGCCTGGGCCAGGCCAAGGATGTGCGCCGCCGGATGCTCGATCCGAAGGCCGATCGTGATGGCGAGCTCGGCCTCTCACCCGAGGAGCGGCAGCAGCTGCAGCGCGAGTGGTATCCGCACCTGCCGCTCGACTCGATCGAGGCGCTGCAGCTCCGTCGCTACGCCCCCGGCTACTTCGAGCTGCTGTCGCACCCCACTTACGGACCGTTCTGGACCACCTTCGACGTCCGCGCGAAGCACGCACAGTTCGAGGTGCCGGCGTATCACCTCACCGGCTGGTACGACAGCCTGCTGAATGGCACACTCGCGAACTTCTCTGGACTGCGCGCCAACGCCGGCACCGAACGGGCGCGAAGGAATCAGCGGCTCATCGTCGGACCGTGGACGCACGCGCGACCGACGAGCGCCACCACGAAGATTGGCGACGTGGACTTCGGTCGAGATGCCGGATTCGATTCCGAGGGGCTGATCGTGCGCTGGTTCCAGCACTGGATGCCGCAGGATCTGCCACCTGTCGGGGCCGGTCCCGACAGAAGTCCAGCCGTCGCGGACAAGGGGCCGGGCCCGGGCCAGGCCCCTCGCGACTGGGACGGCCCGCCGGTGCGGCTGTTCCTGATGGGCGAGAATCGCTGGCGCGACGAGCAGGAGTGGCCCCTGACGCGCGCGACCGCGACGCCGTACTATCTGCACAGCGCGATGGGCGCGCGGACGCTGAACGGCGACGGACGCCTCAGCCCCATCGCGCCGACGAACGAATCGCCCGACACGTTCAGCTACGACCCCGCGAACCCGGTGCCCACCGGGCGCTTCGGCGCCTACTCGCGCATGCCGGTGGACCGCCGCGAGTTCCAGCAGCGCGACGACGTGCTCGTCTACACCACGGACGCGTTCACCGCGCCGATGGAGGTCACCGGCCCGATCCAGCTCGTGCTGCACATCGCCTCGTCGGCGCCGGACACTGACTTCACCGCGGCGGTGAGCGACGTGCAGCCAGACGGCACGGCGCGCGCCCTCACCGACGGTATCCTGCGCACGCGTTATCGCCGCAGCATGACCACCACCGAGCTGATGACGCCGGGCACGCCCTACGAGATCACGATCGACGTCGGCGCCACCGGTAACGTGTTCCTGCCCGGTCATCGCCTGCGTCTCGAAGTGTCGAGCAGCAACTTCCCGCGCTACGACCGCAACCCGAACACGGGCGCGCCCTTCGCCACCGACGTGCGCACGGTGGTCGCGCGTCAGACCGTGTTCCACGACGCGGCGAAGCCGTCGCGTCTCATCCTGCCGGTGATCCCGCGATGATGCGTTCGGCTCTGGTTCGACCTCGTCTGGTCGGTGTCTCGGGGTGGGCGGTGACGCGCGCAGGCGTCGCCGTGGCCACCCTGGCGTGCGCCATCGCGTGCGACTCGTCGCCGTCCTCGCCGCCCGCATCTTCGCCAGCCCCGACGGTCACGCGCGCGAAACTCGGCTACACGCCCGCCTCGTCGGTCGCGCAGCAGGACCTCGAAACGCGCTTTCGCGCCGGCGTCTCCGCCGAGTCGATGTCGGCGCTGCACCGGCCGCTCACCGAGCGGCCGCATCCCGCCGGTTCCGAAGGCACGAAAGAGGTTGTCGCCTACCTCGAGCGCACGCTCGGGGGCTTCGGGCTCGACGTCGAGACGCACGAGTACCAGGTGCTGCTGGCGAAGCCGCGCGTGGTCGAGATCGCGATGACGGCACCGTCGGCCAGGCCGCTGCCGGTGACCGAGCCGGTGCTGGCCGCCGACCCGACGTCGAAACACCCCGAGCTCGAGGGCGGCTACATCGCCTATTCCGCGTCGGGTACGGCCACGGGGCCGATCGTCTACGTGAACTACGGACTCCCCGCCGACTACGCCGAGCTGGCGACGCTCGGTGTCAGCCTGAAAGGGAAGATCGCGCTGGCGCGCTACGGGAAGAGTCATCGCGCCGTGAAGACGCACACCGCGGAGCAGGCCGGTGCGCGGGCGCTCGTGCTGTACAGCGATCCCGCGGACGACGGCGCCGCCAAGGGCGCGACGTGGCCCGACGGCTACTACCGCGGCGCCGACATGCTGCAGCGCGGCAACGCGAAGTACTCGTGGTTCTGGCACGGCGATCCGCTCACGCCCGGCGTGGGCGCCACGGCAGGCGCGGCGCGCATTCCCGTGGCCACGGCGCCGACCTTGCCGAAGATCCCGGTGGTGGTCGTGAGCGCCTCACAGGCACGCACGCTCATGGCCGCCTTGAGCGGCGCCGACGCGCCCGCACGCTTCAAGGGCGCACTCGATGCGCCATACAAGGTCGGGCCGGGTCCCGCCGCCGTGCGTGTGCACGTCGAGATGGATCAGGGCCTGCGTCCGATTTACGACGTCGTGGCGACGCTGAAGGGATCGGTGGCGCCGAATCGCCAGATCCTGTTCGGCGGCCATCACGACGCGTGGACGTTCGGCGGGGTGGATCCAGGCACCGGCACGACGGCACTTCTCGAAGTCGCCAGGGGCCTCGGCGCCCTCGCGAAGACGGGCTGGCGTCCGGCGCGCACGATCGCGTTCGCGTTCTGGGACGCGGAGGAGTTCGGCCTCGTTGGGTCCACCGAGTACGCCGAGGCGCTGAAGGCGCGGCTGCGCGACGAGCTGCTGCTCTACGTGAACATCGACATGTACATGAAGGGCCGGTTCGATCCGGGCGGCGTGCCCTCGCTCTCGGCATTCGTCGCCGACGTCGCGAAAGACGTCCCGCAGGGCGCGTCGACGGTCTACGCCGAGTGGCAGAAGAGCGAAGCCGCCCGCGCCAAGGCGGATCCGGCGACGTTCGTGCCCGACATCAAGGCGCTCGGCAGCGGCGCCGACTTCGTGCCGTTCCAGGATCACCTGGCCGTGCCGACGATGGCCATCGAGTTCATCGGCGACAACGCCTACGCCTACGGCACCTACCACAGCAACTACGACTCGCGCGCCTACGTCGAGCGCGTCGCCGACCCCGGCTTCCAGCAGGGCGTGCTGATGTCGCAGGTGCTCGGCACCATGGCGCTGCGCATGAGCGAGGCCGACGTGCTGCCGTTCCGCTACTCACACTACGCGTCGAAGCTGCGCGCGGCGCTGGACGACGTCGACCGCTGGGCGAAGGACGCCGGCATGCCGCTGGACCTCGCGGCACTGCGGGCGGCCGTCGGCGCCGCGGGCACCACCGCCCGCGAACTCGAGAACGACATCGACCGGGGCCTGCAGAGCGGACGCCTCACCCGCGAGCGCGCGGCGGCGCTGAACGATCGGCTCGGGCGGCTCGAGC
>WBZP01003184.1_pt1 | contig 18043 bp, 11 predicted proteins | sample 5204301 | NCBI WGS metagenome assembly WBZP01 (sample SAMN12412401, study PRJNA552823) | activated sludge metagenome | isolation source: activated sludge from nitrification reactor of wastewater treatment plant... | place: USA: Pennsylvania | collected 2017 | reverse complement strand
AGAAGCCGGCATGCAGGACCTTGCCACCCAACGACCGGCAGTTGCGACAGTACATGTTGATCTATGACGGCAATGACCTGTACGAGCTTGTGAACCGCGACTTCCAGCATGCTCGTATCGTGCTCAGTCTGAGTGTGCATGGCGCTGGGGAGATCGGGAAGACGATTCAGACCATCCGCGGACACCTATTGAAACACCCACTTCCGGGAATCGAGGTTGATATCGGCGGAAACGGCCGCCTGTTTGCCGACCAAGTCGACTTGTTGGTGAAAGGCCAAATCAACAGTTTTTCAGGTGCCTTCATTCAAATCTTCTTGTTCATGCTGTTGCTGTGGCGCTCTCTTGGTGCAGCTTTCGTTTGCATGCTGCCGAATCTGGCGCCACTGTACTTCATATTCGCGTTGATGGGAGCCTCAGGCATTCACCTCGATATTGCTACGGTCATGATTGCCGGCGTGGTTCTTGGCATTACGGTTGACGACACGATCCACCTGTATCACGGCTACCGGGAACGTTTGAGAAATGGCGCATCACCGATACTAGCGATAGCAAGAAGTTTTCAGACTTCTGGCCGCGCAGTAATGGCAATATCACTCGTGCTGGTCTCACAGTTTGCTCTAATGTCGACATCCGACTTCATACCAACTGCAAACTTCGGATTGATAACGGCAGCTGGTTTGCTAACGGGTCAGTTCGCGGAGCTCCTTCTGCTGCCGGCAGTTCTGGTGCTAAAGGATGTCCGCCACAACCGCCTCAAACACAGTGTGAACCTGGTGGCGAATCGGAACGATCGGACGAGTCTGTCATCTGGGACGGCGAAGTCCGCTGGAGCGGAACCTGCGATCGGGACGTTGCCATCCACCAGAGTCGACGCGCTCCCTCTTGGCGTGCCCATCGATGACGCCCCCACGTCACGCACATCGATTGGCCGCCACCACGTGCTGGTCTGCCAAGGCGAGCCTTGCCGGCGGGGAGGCGCAGCGCAATTGTGGCGCTTGCTCAGGACAGAGCAGCAAAGGCTCATTGGCGAAGCTGCAGGGCGCCATATTCACCTGACCAAGACGGGCTGTCTGGGACCCTGCCGTTTCAGCCCGGTTGTCCAGATCTACCCGCACGGCACCGTCTATGGCCCTCTGGAGCCCGAGGACCTGAGGCGTGTCATCGAGAGCCACATCCGGCGCGACCATCCCGTGACCGAACTGTCGGTCCAAGAAACCGACCAGGCGAAGTCGACACGGGGCGATTGAAGGGCAGCGGACGAGTTTGACCGTTCACGCTGCGACGCCGACCGACAGCACCTCAAACCTGCTTCAACAGTTCCATCACCTCGGCGTAGTCGGCAAAGCCGGTTCCCAGCTTCACCAGGTCTTCCAGTTCGGCCCGTGCTTCGAGCTTCGATCCCGACTGGATGAACAACCGGGCCAGGGTCAGCTTCAGCTGCGGATCCTGCGGCGCCATCCTGAGCGTCTGGCGCTGCAGTTCCAGCGCCTTGGGCAACTGGTTGTTGGCGGCCAATGCCAAGGCCAGGGTGTCCAGCAATTGAGCGCGCCCCGGGGCCAGTGAGACGGCCTTCTCCGCCATGGGCAGCGCACCCGGTTTGCCTTGCTTCAGGAGCAGCCAGGCCACATTGTTCATCGCCAGGGGGTTTTCGGGTTGGACTCGCAAGACCTCCCGATAGCCCTTCTCGGCCTCGGGCCAGTCCTTGCGGGCCAAGGCGGCATCGCTGAGATAGAAGCGGAACGCGGCGTCCTTGGGGTGTTCCGCGATCCAGCCGTTGGAAAGCTTGAGGGCTTCATCAGGCTTGCCGGCCATCAGCAGCGTCGCATGCAGCTTGGTGGCGAATTCGGTGGATGGCTGCTTCTGCAATGCGGTTCGGTACGCTGCTTGCGCGCCGTTCCAGTTGCGTTGCTGGGCCTCCACTTCGGCTTCCAGTGCGTAGCCACTCGCCTGGGCAGGGGACAGTTTCTGCAGGTCGCGCGCCAGCGCGATGGCCTCCGCCTTGCGGTCGCGCGCCAGATAGACGCCGGCCAGCATGCGTCGAGCTGGCAGCAACTGCGGGTTGCCCTGCAGCAAGCGTTGCAGCTGGCGTTCGGCTGCAGGGTAGTCCTTCTGGCCCGCCATGGCTTCGGCGATGCCCAGCGCTGCCGGCGCAGAAGACGGTTGCAGCGCAACGACCCGGTTGAAGGTGGTCAGGGCCTGCTGGAAGTCCTTGCTGGCCAGTTGGATGCGGCCCATCAGCATCAGCAGTTCGCGCCGGTTTGGAATCGCGGTATCGGCCTCCTGGCTGGCCGCCTGGGCAGCCTTTAGGTTACCGCTGGACCAGTGAAAATCGATCAGCCGCAGGCGCGACTGCAGGTCGCCCGGGCTGGCCTTGACTGCGGCATCCAGCAGGGCCAGGATTTCCGAAGGCGGGGCACCGGTTTGCCTGAGTAGTGCTGCCAGGCCGAGCTTGGCCTGGTGATTTCTCGGGTCGGCCGATATGGCGGCCTCAAAGCGCTTGCGGCTGGCCTCTGGCTTCTTCTCCGCCAAGTCCAGCGCGGCCAGGCTGGCCAGTGCGGGGTAGTACTTGCCGTCCAGCGCCATCGCCCGCTCGAAGCTGTTTCTGGCTCCGGCGTTGTCGCCACGCAGAGCCAGCACACGACCCCTGAGGTTGTGGGCAGCTGGATTGTCCGGCCGTTTGCGCACCAGTACCTCGACAGCCTGGGCGGCCTTGGCCAGATCGTTTCGGCGCAGGTGGGAGGCCACCAGCGCCAGGTCGGCCGACGTTCCGCTGTCCTTGGACGAGATCGACTCCAGTTCCGTCAGGCCTTCGGCAGCCTTGCCCTTGCCGATCTGGTTCAGAGCCACCGCCGTGCGGGTTCGGGCCGAATTCGGCGCGATCTTTGCCGCGCGGGCAAAGGCCTGGTCGGCCTGTTCCGGGTTGCCGGCCTGCAAGTGCGCCTCCCCGGCGATCAGCAGCATCTCTGCCGCAGGCTCTGCTGCGGCGAGTGCGGGTTGAAGCGTCTCCAGCGCCCGGTCAGCCTGGCCACTGCGTACGTACAGCCGTGCCAGCAATGCCGTGGCAATCGGCAAGCCCGGCGCAAGCTTGACTGCCTGCGACAGCAGGTTCTCGGCCTGCGGCATGGCGCCAAGCTGGTACTCCGAGGCGCCGGCCAACTGCAGCACCAGCGGACTGTTGGGTGCCAACTGAACCAGCGGCACGGCGATCTCGCGAGCCTTCTTGAAATCCTTGTCGACGTAGGCGAGCTGGGCTTCCAGCAGCCGCGTCTCCGGCCTTTCGGCCAGCGACTTCTTCATCTCGGCGACATGCAGGCGGGCGCCGGCCAGGTCCTTGGTTGCGATCAGCAACGAGACGATGGCCTCGTGCGCACCCATCAGATCTTTGCGAGTCTCGATCGCCTTGCGAAAGGAGGCCAGGGCCGCCGACGTTTCGCCCAGGCCTCGCAACTGGACCTCGCCCTTGAGCACCCAGGCGTCGGCGCGTGACGCATCCAGCTTGGTGACCTCGTCGAGGGTGGCGAGGGCGACCGCATGGTCCTTGTTCTTGGCCGCCAAAGCGGCGCGGGCCAGCAAGGCCGGGATGTAGTTGGCCTGAGCCGCCAGCGCTTCGTCGATGGCCTTGCCCGCCTGCGCGGTGTCACCCAGCCTGGAATAGGCCAAGGCCAGCGAAGTTTTCAGGCTGGCCCTGCCTTCGGCCCCAGTCAGGTTCTTGCCGGCAAACTGCTCGACCACCTGCTTGGCTTCGCCCTGCTGCACCATCGCGGAAGCCAGTGGCGGTATCAGTTGGCTCTCGTCGTAGCCCAACTCGGCGGCCTTGCGCAGTTCAACCGAAGCAGACGCCGAATCGCCGGTTTCAAGGAGCACCTTCCCGTAGAGGAATCTCGCTTCGGCCCCTTGCGGGTTGAGCTGCAGCGCCGACTTGAGCTGGATGGTGGCCGCCTTGAAGTCACGCTTCTGGACCATCTCGCGAGCCGACGTCACATACTCGGTTTCCGAAGGTCCGCCGCAGCCCGTCAGGACCAGAGCAAGGATCAGTGGCGTCAGGACACCGGTCGGATAGCGCAGTTTCATGGTGCAGCCTTGCCTTTGAGCAGGGCAGTCACTTCGTCCTGCCCAGCGAATTTGTCGCCCAGTGCTTTCAGTGTCTCCAGCTCGGTCCGCGCCTTGGCGGAGTCACCGGCTTTCAGGAGCAGTTTGGCCAGGCGGAGGCGGTAGCCGGCAGCAACTGCCGCTGAGGCCTTTGCCAGCGCCTTTCGCTGCAGGTCCACGGCCTTCGCAAGCTGCCCGTCCTCCGCCAAAGCAGCAGCCAGTGTGTCCATGAATGCAGCCTGCTCGGGTACCAGTTGGTTGGCCTTTTCGGCATACGGCAAGGCTCCAGGCTTGTTCTGCTGCAGCATGACCCAAGCCAGGTTGTTCAGTGTGGCCGGATGCTCTGGTTGCAGCGCCAGTACGGCCTTGAAGTGCAGTTCCGCGGCATTGAACTGCTTCTGATCCGCGGCGGTCGAGCCCAGATGAGTCAGGAAAGTGGCATCCGTTGGATGATCCTTCATCCAGCTCGCCGCGAACCGCTCGGCGTCCGCGGACGACAAGGCCAGGGCTGTGGTCGAGTGCACGCGCACGGCGATCAGCGTTGACTTCTCGCGTTCCAGCGCCGCCCTGAAGGCTGCTAGAGCCGGCCCGAGCTTGCGCTGCTGAACGTGGACATCGCCTTCCATCATGTAGCCCGCCGCGTTGGTCGGCAGCTGCCGCTGAACAGCCTTCGCGTAGGTCAGGGCCTCCTCAGTGCGTGTGTCCCGCAAAGCCAGCTGCATCAGTCGATTCTGAGCGGGAAGCGACTGGGGATCGATTTGCAGCACCTTTTTCAGGGTCCGTGTCGCCGCATCGAAGTCCTTGTTGCGCAACTGGGCTTCTGCCAGGCGCAACTGGGCTCCAGCCGACGCTGGCTGGGCCGTTGCCACCTTGCCAAAGGAAGTCAGGGCCTGTTGTACTTCACCAACTGCGAGCTGCGCACGCCCCAACACGTCTACCAACTGAAGTTCGTTGGGCAAGGCGGCTGTTGCATCCTGGGCCGCCGCCTTGGCCTCGTTGAAGTCGTTGATGCTGATCAGGTATTCGCATAGCAGTATGCGTGGGACCACCTGATCGGGGCTGGCCTTCACAGCTGCGGCCAGCAGGGCCTTGATGCTTGCCGGCGGCGCGCCGGTCCGCTGCCGTAGTGACGCCAGGATACCCAATGCGCGGTAGTTGCGTGGCTCCCGGGACAGCTCGGCCTCCATCCGCGCGATGGCGGCCTCCGGCTTCTTCTCGTGGACATCCAGGTCCACCAGGCTTGTCAAAGCCGGGAAGTACTTGGGATCCAAGGTGTTTGCCTTCTCGAAGCTGGCGCGGGCAGCTGCGAAGTCCTTGCGTTGAACCAGTATCCGACCGCGGATGTGGTGGGGGATGGCATTGGCCGGCTGCTTAGCTTGCATCCTGTCCGGCGCCAGCATCGCGGCGCTGAGGTCCTTCTGCCGAAGCCTTGCGCTGACCAAGGCCATGTCAGTGTAAGTGCCACTGTCGCGTGCGGCGATCGATTCCAACTCGGCAAAACCGCCTTGTGTGTTGCCCTTGGCGATCTGAGCCAGGGCCAAGGCAGTCTTGATCCTGGTGTCGTCAGGCGCGAGTTTGGCGGCACGTGTGAAGAGTGCTTCCGCCTCCGCCAACTGCCCATTCTGCAAGTGCGCATCGGCAGCGGTTGCGAGCACGGCAGCGCTTGCGTTCGCTTGCTCGACCAGCGGTTGAAGCGTCGCCAGCGCCTTGGCGGGCTGACCGGTACGCAAGTAGGTCTGAGCGAGCAGGCGACGCGCAGCCAGCAGGCGCGGCTCAAACTGCAGCGCCTGGCTCAAGTACTTTTCTGCCTGGGTCAAAGAGCCGGAGTCCAGCTCCATCGCGCCAGCGGTCTGCAGGACCAGATAGTTGCCAGGCGCTGCTTGCAGCAGCTTCTGCAGCAGATTCCGCGCAACGGCGTAGTTCTTGTCGGCCAGCGCGCGCTGGGCCTCGAAGAGCAAGGTGTCTGGGAGTCCGGGCAGTGCCTTCGACATGTCGTCAACCGCAGCCTTGAACGCGCCGACGTCCCCCTTGCGCAAGGCCATGTTGATCAGCGACACGTGGGCCATCGAATATCTTGGCTGAATCTGCAGGGCCTGCCTGTAAGCCGTGGCCGCGCCCGTCGTGTCCTGCTTGCCCACCGCGAGAATGTCACCTTTCACATGCCAAGCTTCCACCATCTTGGGTTGGCAGCATTCACCTCACCGCGGCCAGCCATCAGTCGTGCTTGGAGGATGCGCGCCGTTGCGTTCTTGGGATCGAGTTGAAGTGCCTGCTTCACGCTGGCTTCTGACAGGTCGAGTTTGCCCTGCGCGCCGTAGGCTGCAGCCACCGTTGCTCTCAGGGCCGCGTTTGCCAAGGGGTCGGTCAAGCTGCTGTTGCCATACAGGTCCGTAACCTTCCTCGCCTGTCGGGTCGCCAGCAGGACCTGTGCCAGCAAGGGCAGTACCGCGTTGTCGGGATGCTTCAAGTCCCTGGCCTTCTCAAGCTCCACCATCGCCTCGGCAACATTGCCCTCTGAGAGCAGCGCTTTGCCCAGCAGAAAACGAGCCTCGGGCATCTGCGGGCTCTGCTGCAGGGCGGTCTTGAGCTGGATGACCGCACCCTTGCTATCATCTTTGGCCAGCTTGGCCTTGGCGGACTCAACCAGTTCCGGAGCGGACTCACCGCCGCAACCCGACAAGCCTGCCACCAGCGTGGCCAGGACAGCGGTCATGGCCAGGCGTGATAAGGGTTCCTTGCGCAAGATGATCCTCGGTGGGGTTTTCGTGAATCGGCGGCGAGGCGACGCGGTGCCCTCACTTGATGGCGAGCCGGTGCATCAGGTCGTACAGCGTGGGTCTGCTCACGCCAAGTACCTCGGCGGTCTTGGCGATATTGCCGCTCGTGCGCGCCAGCGCTAGGACAATCGTCCGCCGTTCGGCGGCCTCGCGTGCCACGCGCAGATCCAGGTCCTGCAATTCTGGCGACTCCGCATGGGTCTGCTCATCAACAGCGAGACCCAGATCGGCGGCACCCACACGCTGTCCGTCGGCCATGATGACAGCGCGCTTGATCACGTTGATCAGTTCCCGCACGTTGCCCGGCCAGGCATGCCGCTCGATGGCACGGATCGCGTCGTCGCTGAAGCTCAGGTTGGAGCGTCGCTGCTCCTGCGCAAAGCGGCGCAGATAGGCGTTCGCCAGCAGCACAGCATCGCCCTGGCGGCTACGCAGCGGCGGTATGTTCACCTCGATTTCGGCCAGCCGGTAGTAGAGGTCTTCGCGGAAGCGGCCGTCCTTGATCAAGCCGCGCAGGTCCTGGTGGGTGGCGCCGACGATGCGCACGTCCACGGCGATCTCCTGCCGCCCGCCCAGGCGCTCGACGCGGCGTTCCTGCAGGAATCGCAGCAGTTTGGCCTGCAAGGCCAGCGGCAGGTCGCCGATTTCATCCAGCATCAACGTGCCGCCATTGGCGGTTTCGATCTTGCCGATGGTGGTCTTGCCGGCGCCGGTGAAAGCGCCCTTTTCGTAGCCGAACAACTCGCTTTCCAGCAGGTTCTCCGGAATGGCGGCGCAGTTGATGGCGATGAACCGTCCGCCGCGTTTGGATGCTTGATGCAGACCCTGGGCCAGCACTTCCTTGCCGGTGCCGCTTTCGCCCAGCAGCAAGACCGTGGCGTCGCTGCGCGCAACGCGTTCGACCATGCGTGCCACGCGCAGCATCTCCGGGTCCCGCGTGGTCAGCCCGTCCATCGAATCGGTCAGGTGCAGCGTCTGCAACCTGCGGTTCTCGGCTTGCAGTTCGGCTAGGCGAAAGGCGCGTTCGAGCGTCAGGTTGAGCATCTCGGGCTCGAACGGCTTTGCCAGGAAGTCGTAGGCTCCCAAGGCGATGGCGCGCAGCGCGTGGGACTGGTCGTTCTGACCCGTCAGCACCACCACCTTGACATGCGGGTCGACGTCCAGCAGCTCTTCGAGCAGGCGAAATCCTTCGGACACGGAATCCGGATCCGGTGGCAGACCCAGATCCATCGTCACCACCATCGGCTGATGGCGGCGGAACTGAACCAGCGCACTCTCACGGTCACTGGCAACGACGGACTCGAAGCGGTCGACCGACCACTTGATCTGTTTCTGCAGCGCGAGGTCGTCCTCGACGATCAGCAGGGGAGGCGGTGTGCCCGTGCTCATGCGGTATTGGCGCCTTGCGTATCGGTGCCCAAAGACTGACTGAACAGCGGCAGGGTGATGCACATCACGGTGCCTTCTCCGCGTTGGCTCTGGACATCGATGGACCCGCCCAGCTCGTGGATGTACTGGTGGCTTTCATAGCTGCCTATGCCCATGCCATCGTGTTTGGTGCTGCCGAACGGGCGGAACAAGCGGTTCTGCACAAAGTCCTCGTCCATTCCAGTTCCCGTGTCGCCAACTTCCACCTGCACCTGGCCGCTACGCCGGCGGGCTGCGATCCACACCCGGCCGTCCGCCGGGGTGGCGTCGAAGGCGTTCTGCACCAAATGCCCCAGTACCCGTTCGAGCCGGTCTTCATGGCCCCGTGTGAACAGGCCCTCTTCGCAGCTCACCTCCAATTGCCGCCCTCGCCCCCTGGCCATCAGGTCCAGACGGTGCAGGACAGCGGCCACGTCCACGCCATGCGCGCTGCCCGGCGGCGTTGCGCCTTCGCGCAGTTGCAACATCAGCCGCCGCATCTTCTCCAGTGAGCTCTCCACCGTCAACAGCATGTCCTGCTGAAACTCCGGGTTGGCGTGCAGTCGTTGGGCATTTTTCATCATCAACGAGAGCTGGGTCACGATGTTCTTCAGGTCGTGAACCACGAAGGCGGACATGCGGTTGAAGGCGTCGAACTTGCGCGCTTCCAGAAGTGCTTCAGTGGCCCGCATTTGCGCCAGGTAGCCAGCCGCCTGCTGCGCGGCGGTCTTCAAGAGGTCACGAACTTCCCAGTCCAGTTCGATCGTGGTTCGCGGGCGGTCCAGCGTGACAAAACCCAGCAGTTCTTCGCCCACGGTCAGGGGCACGACCAGCCAGGTCTCGCCGCGGGCAAGCAGCCAGGTGGGTAGCGCCAGGTCACCGTAGCGCCGAGGCGCGTTGCGGTATTCGTGCATGTCGATGACCCAGCCCTTGCTCTTGAGGAACTCGCCAAAGGACGACTGCACGGGTTCACGCAATGCAATGGCCGGCACGTTCCAGCGTGCGGTCTGCCTGAAGTCTTCCGCGGCACCGCCGGTGGTCCATAGATCCCCGCCCGGAGTCTCGACCAGACTGGACAGGCCCTTGATGATCAGCGAGCCGACCTCCTGAGGAGCATGGCTGCTGGCTAGCGTCCGCGTGAACTTCAACCACTCTTCGCGGTAGTCGTAGCGGTAGCTGAAGAAGTTCTTGCTGACGAAGACCTTGAGCCGGGCGCGCAGCGAGCCGGACAACATGATCGCCACCAGGGCCACCACGGCACCGGTGACCATGGCCAATTGCAGCGCACGTCCCCATTCGCCACCGAAGTAGCGGACGTAGTAGCCGACGCCGGCCATGAAGAGCAGGTAGATCCCCACCAGGACCAGCGTGGCTGAGTGAAAGGCCACGGATCGTGAGACTTGAATGCGCCGCATCCAGTCGCTGCGCCCACGCGTGGCGGACATCAGCAGCGGCACGGCGATGACAGCGACCGCGCCACGGGCGACCAGGCCATCGGGATCCAGCCGGCCCAGCAGGACGGCCTCGGAGTACAGGTAGAGGTCGTACCCGAAACCCAGGCCGAGGGCCAGGCACAGCGGTTTGGCACTCCAGCGCGAATCCTCGGGCAGGTTGCGGAACAACTGCTCCACTAGCACCAGACCCAGCACGGCAAAGGCCAGCGACACGGCCAGGCTCGGCCACCAACTTTGGGCGCCCAGTTCGCCATGCGAGGTTCGAGCCAGCCAGACGGCCAGGGACCCGGCGGATACCAGACCCGTGGCCGTCAGCAACGGCCGCCACTCGCGTCCCCAACGCCTGGCGCCCTGTGCGGGCTGCAACAAGGTCAGCAAGAGTAGGCACCAAAGGACCTGGCGCAAGCTGTCCAGCAGTGCGGCAAGATGCGCCGGCAAGAAGCTCCCGACTAGACGATCCGCCGCGCCCAGTGCGGCCCAGCCGACGGTGGTGCCAGTTGCCAGCAGGAAGACCAGCCGCGCACGCCCGGCGCGTACCACAGGATCCCGCGGGCCGCCCAGCGTCCAGATCGCCAAGAATGCATATGCCGCGGCCGCCAGGCCCAGGCTGATGAACGTCAGGTCAAACGTGGGACGCATGCAGGCGCAGCCCTAGAGCACGCCATTCTGGCATCGCCCAACGATGGGCGATAAGCGCCTCAATGCCAAAGCGGCGGTCAGCGTGCGCCTTTGCCGGTCAGAACCACGCCGATCGTTTCGAACAGTACCACCAGATCCAGGAAGAGCGAGTGGTTCTTCACGTAGTACAGGTCGTACTGCAGCTTCTCCGCCGAATCTTCCACTGTGGCGCCGTAGTGGTAGCGCACCTGGGCCCAGCCGGTGACGCCCGGCTTTACGCTGTGCCGTACCGCGAAGTAGGGGATCTGCTGCGTCAGTTGCTCGACAAAAAACGGCCGCTCGGGTCGTGGGCCGACCAGGCTCATCTCGCCGCGCAGCACGTTGATCAACTGCGGTAGCTCGTCAATGCGTAGCTTGCGGATGATCGCCCCGACCTTGGTCACACGGCTATCCTGCTGCGTGGCCCAGCGCGGCTGGCCGTCCTGTTCCGCATCGGTGCGCATGCTGCGGAACTTCATCACCATGAAGTCGGCATTGTCCTGGCCGGTTCGCACCTGCTTGTAAAACACCGGCCCCTTGCTGTCCAATTTGATCAGCAGGGCCGTCAGAGCCATCACCGGCGCGGCCAGCACCAGCAGCAGCACGCTGATCACGATGTCGAAGACCCGCTTGACCCCGGTTCGCCAAGAGTCCTGATTGAAGCCGTCGCTGAAGATCAGCCAGCCGGCGTTGACGAAATCCAGCCGGATCTGGCCCAGGCGCTTCTCGAAGTGCGTAGCCAGGTCGTAGACTTTGACGCCCATCAGCTTGCAGTCCAGCAACTGGCGCATTGGCATGCTGCCGGAGCGGCGCTCAGTCAGCGCCACGACGATTTCGTCGACTTGCAGGTGACGGGCCGTGTCCATCAGCGACCGGCTTTCGGGGAGCACCAGCGCATCCGGAACTGCAACATCCCGCTCGTTGGGTCCGGCGAGGTAGCCCACGATCTCGACATTCGGGTCAGCGCGAGCGATGGTCTCGCCGACGATCTTGGCCGGTGAACCAGCACCAAAGACCAGCACCCGGCAACGGTTGCCGCTGGACTGTGCACCTGTATACATGAGATAGACGCGCCTCAAGACGACGGCCGCTACGCCGCCCATCGCTGCCACTTGCAGGGCAACCCGGTTGCTCAGCTCTGCCGGCATGACCGCGAAAACGGCATAGGTCAGCGGCAGAGCCAGGAAGAGCATCAGCGCCGCGCGGGCGAAGATCTGGGCCGAGCTTAAGCGACCAGCACGCTGGTAGATGCCCGAGGCCGTGCCGATCACCGCCACGCCGGCGGCAAACGACAGCGCTTGGGTGGTGGCCAGTGGCGCCACCAGAAGGAAGTGATCAGCCTGCGAGGCCAGGACGCCCAGCACCACGAGCACCAGCAAGGCACTGTCAAACAGGACCTGGGCCACCGTCTGGCGGTGCAAATAGTGGTTGAAGATGCGAATCATGGGGACTCCGAGGTGCCGGGTGCCGGCCTGGATGTGCCAGGGCCTGATCATCCAAGCTCCGCTCCGATTGGCCTCTGCCCTACCTGCGGATGCGGGAAGACACCATTGCGAGCACGTAGTAAATGTAGAAAGCACTCTAGGCCCGCCACAATCCCCGGCTCGAGGGGGCCACATTCCGCGCTGCGGGATTTCGGCAGTTTGTTACGGGGTGGAACCCCTTTGCCAACCTAGTCATCGCGGTGCCACGGTTTGTGCGGTCTTGTCTCTGGCCTGCCGTTTCGTTCACGGTAGTGGCGCGCAGGCCGCCGGCGCCCAAACGCAGGGCTGCGTTGTGACACAGGACTGACAGTAGCCTTGGCGAAATCTATCTGGACACCTTTGATCCTTCAGACTTGGTCGGCGCTTGCTACCAGCCCAAAACCCACATCGGGATGCAGAGCCACAAGGCCCCTGTTGAAGCTGGCCAGCTTGCTCCCGTGGTGGCGTGCCATTGTGGCCAAGTACGCGTCAGTCACCTGACGGTGCCCCAGCACGCCATGCCGGCGGACCTGATCCTAGGCCGGCGCGTCTGGTCAGAAGCTGTGCCTGATATGCTAGGTCACGGCCTGCAGCAACGCCAACGCCTGCACCTCCCTTTGCTCGCCCAATCTCATGGCCAGGCGAAGCATGGTGCCCTGCATGATGGGGCTGGTGGCAAAACTGCCATCGACTCAGGCAAACCACTGGCGTGCAGTTGCGTGGTGCGCGTGCGCCCCGTCAATCAGCGCGTGCAGCGCATTGCTATCCCGGGGTGCACAGCGCCGGTCGCCGTTTGGCATGACGTCGCTGTCATTCGCCTTCCAGCGCCGGACGTCTTCAGCGCTGACGGGGCGCGGTGAACGGATCAAAGGCAGGCCCGTGCGATCGTCAAGCCAAAGCGCAGAGGCCGCCAAAAGCTCCAGCGGTCCCAGAAGTGGCGCCAGTCCCCGGTGGATCAGATCGGTGACCGACTGACTCATGCTGCGACGGCTATGCGCGGCGAAGGAGGTGACTGCGCGGCGCAGCTCGTCGGGAAGATCGATCGTGGCTCGCATTGGATCATCACGGCATCACGATGTTTTGACATCAATTTGATCCCCGGACTTCCGAATGAGGTGGGCAGGCGAAAGCAAGACCTCAGGTTTTCACTTTCCGCTCGCTCGCTTTCAGACCCTCGCTTTGGTGGACACTGCCGACCCCACTGAAGTGACAGGGACGGTGACGTGATGACGTGACAGGCCGAGTCGTGCAACTCAGTGCCCGGAGGGCGGGACACGAGAAGGGTGTGCGGACGGGTCTACAGTCAATGCGGTGATGCGATGTCATCACCGTACTCACCGAAAGAAGTTGACCCACATGCGAACCACGCTGGACATCGACGACGACATCCTGGTCGCGGCCAAGGAACTTGCCCATCGGCAGGCTTGTTCCTTGGGCCGGGTCGTTTCGCAGCTCACGTGCCAGGCTCTTACCCAAGGCGTCACGGACGGCTCCGGCAGTTCTCGCCCAGCGTCCCAGGGGCACGGAAACTCGGGCGTGGGTGGCTACGGAGAGCTTTGCATTGAGCAGAGAGTGTTTTGCCTGGCGGAAGCGGCGCGCAGGCGGTGGCCATCGGGGTGGTGTCCCTCCGCGACCGGTAGGCAAGAGATCCCGTTGGACTGAACCGCCCGCGCAGGCGGTGGCGTGCTATGGGTATTGAATCGATGCGCCGCTCATCGCGGAGCGCGAGATCATGCGTGCGTCGCCACTGGTGACCATTCGACGGCCACCGTTTCTGCCGCTCCGCTCGGCTGCATGCGGTGGGATGCCATCGTCGGGGTCGAGATCGGTTGCGGCACGCACGCTCCTGGTCGCGTGCAGCCAAAGCCGCCTGGCGATCGGTCACGATGACGGCCTCGCATTGATACTGATGACACGATTCTGTTCACGTGCGCCCATCTGGCGGACCTTGCGCCGGCGGTCTGGGCAGCAAGGTCTCGATGCACGCCATGCGCCCCTGCTTGCACGCGGGGCAGTCCACCAGCGATACGCCGGTCAGCCGCAGGTATCGATCGAGGTAGCCCTGGTCCGGGTCATGCTCGGCCGGCGGCGGTGGCTCGACACCGAGCAGTTCGCGGCAGCGTTGGAGCTTGGCATCACGCGTGCGGTTGGCCAGCAGCGCGTGGTGGCGGATGCGCTGCAGGCCCGAGGGCAACACGTGCAGCAGGAAGCGTCGGGTGAACTCTGCCGCCAGCAGCCGCATCACCTTCGGTTTGCCCTCGCGCCGGTTGTCCTTCCAACGGAACGCAACGCTGCTATCGCTGAAGTCCACCAGCCGGCTGTTGGCGATCGCCACCCGGTGCGCGTAGTGGCCCAGGTACTCCAACACCTGCTCGGGGCCGCCGAACGGTGCCTTGGCATAGATCACCCACTGGGCGCTTGCCGCAGACGTCAGGAATTGTTCGAAGGCTTGCGCGTCTTGCAGCGGTGCCATTTCGTTGAAGAACTTGATCTCCATGCGGGCGAACGCCGCGCGCAGAAGTTCGAGGAACAAGCGGCGGTACAGCCGCGACAGGACGCGCACTGGGAGGAAGAACCCCGGCCGGCAAGCGATCCAGCGCTTGCCGGCCAGTGATATGCCGCCACTGGGCAAAACGCAGTGCAGATGCGGGTGGTGCAGCAGGCTCTGGTCCCAGGTGTGCAACACGGCGATGAAGCCGATCTCGGCGCCCAGGTGCTTGGGATCGGCGGCGATCGTGCGCAGCGTCTGCGCCGTGGCCTTGAACAGCATGTCGTAGAACAGCGCCTTGTTCTGATAGGCGATGGCCTCGATCGGCTGAGGCACGGTGAACACGACGTGGAAGTATGCGACCGGCAGCAGTTCGGCACGGCGATCCTCCAGCCACAGCGCGCGCGTCAGCGACTGGCACCTTGGGCAGTGGAGATCGTGACTGCTGTTGAACGTGCTGCGTTGGTGGCCGCAGGAATCACGCCGCTCGACATGCTGACCCAGCGCCGCCGTGTGACAACGCTCGATGGCACTCATCGCGCGCAGTTGCGCGCGGTTGAGTGAGCCGGCGTGATCGCGACGGTATTCAGGACCGACCTGGCGGAATATCTCCGCCAGTTCCAGCCCGGCGGGGCGCACGACGAGGCATCAGAAGTGCGCTGGCGTCGTCGGATTGGGGATGGGTGGAACCCTGGGCAGCAGATCGGGCAAGTGATCCAAGGGACTGACGGTGGCGCACAGGCTGCTGGTTGCGATCTTCAGATAGCGCGAGGTCGTGGACAGGCTGCGATGGCCCAGCAGAAGTTTGATGCGGCGCACGTAGGTGCCTGCCTCCACCAGATGGTGGCGAAGGCATGCCGAAGCGAGTGCGGCGTGACGGGCTTGTCGATGCCGGCGGCGCGGTGCGCCTTCTGGCAGGCCTGCTCGACGGCGTTCTTGGCGATATGAGTGCCGATACAGTCCCCTGGGAACAGCCACGGCCGGTGGCGCTCGATGCGCCAGTGTCTCGCAGCACCTCCAGCAGCGGAGGCGAGAGCATCACGTAGCGGTCCTTTCGGCTCTTGCCCTGGTCGACACGCAGCACCACGCGAGAGCTATCGATGTCGGCCGGGCAAAGCGCAACGGCTTCGGAGACGCGCAGCCCGCTTGCGTAGATGGTGGTGAGGATGGCGCGGTGCTTGGTGCTGGCCACGCAGGCCAGGAAGCGAACGACCTCCTCGGGACTGAGCACGATGGGCAGCTTCAGCGGCCGCTTGGGCATCGGGATGTCGTCGTCGTTCCAGGGCCGTCGCAGCGTGATCTTGTAGAGGAAGCGCAGCGCCGCAGCGACCACGCTCAGGCTACCGGCGGCGAGCTTGCGCTCTTCGATCACATGAACCTTGTACGCGCGCACCTGCTCGGGGCCGAGGGTGTCGGGCGAGCAGTTGAAGTGGCGGGCGAAGGCGCTGATCTGCTGGACGTAGGCCAGTTGGGTGTTGACGGCGAGATCGCGAATGACCATGTCTTGGAGCATCCGCTGGCGCAGCGGTGTCATGGTGAGGCTCCTATGCTGCGGAACGAGGGGTGCTGTGGTCAGCAACTCAATCGTCACGCGATGGGAGGCGGTGGGCTGCGCCGAATCTGCGGGTGTCGCGGCTTCAGGTGGTGGAGCGCCAATACCGCGAGCGCCAATACCGCGATTACGAAAGGACTTCCCACCTTCCAGCGACGGTGTCGAAGCGCCAAGATTGAGTTGCGACTCTCAATCTGAAACCGGAAAGGGGAAGCTCATGGACGAGATTGCACGAGCGCAAATTGCGCGGGTCGGTGTCGACCTTGCCAAGCAAGTGATTCAGGTTCACGCGGTAGATACGTCGGGCCGGCGCGTGGTGGCACGAGCGTTCAAACGCGATCAGTTCTTCGCCTGGTGCACGCAACTCCCCACGGGTTGCGTGGTTGCGATGGAGGCGTGTTCGAGCGCGCACCACTGGGCACGCAAGCTGAGCGCGCAGGGATTGAACCCACGGCTGATCGCAGCCCACTTCGTCACCCCGTACCGCATGGAAGGCAAAGGCGGCAAGAACGACGCCACGGACGCCGCGGCGATCTGCGAGGCTGCGTCGCGGCCGAGCATGCGCTTCGTGCCAGTCAAGACCTGCGGGCAGCAGGGTGTGATGAGCCTGCACCGGGTACGTGAGGGGTTGAAGGAAGAGCGTACGGCCTGCATCAACCAGATCCGCGGCGTACTGACGGAGTTCGGCCTGGTGTTCGGCAAGAGCCCGAAGGTCTTGCGCGCCGTGCTGGCCGACGTCATCGAAGATGCGAGCAACGAACTCAGCACCACGGCGCGCCTGGTGATACAGCGCGCGTTCGAGCACTGGCGCGGACTCGACGAGCACCTGCGCTGGTGCGACCGGCAGGTTGGTCAACACGTGCGCGCCAGCCCAGCGGCCAAGCGTGCGGCCAAAGTGATCGGCATAGGCGAACTCGGTGCGTCAGCGCTGACAGCCGGCGTGGGTGACTTTACGCAGTTCAAGAGCGGCCACCAGTTCGGCGCGTGGCTGGGCGTGGTGCCACGCCAGGCCTCAAGTGGCGGCACGATCCGCCTGGGGCGCATCACAAAGCGTGGCGACGACTACCTGCGCACGCTGCTGATTCAGGGCGCCAAGGCCGCAGTGATGAGCGCCCACAAACGCGACGACCCGATCTCGCGCTGGCTGGTGCAGTTGACGGCCCGCGTGGGCTGGCAGAAGGCCTGCGTGGCCATGGCCAACAAGAACGCTCGCATCCTATGGGCTGTGATGACCCGGGAAGACGGCTTTGATTCGAAACACGTCAGCGTCAAGCCGCAGGCCAAGCAGCAGGACCGGCACCCGGTCGTAGATCCACCATCGATCTCCGCCGCCTGCGTGGCCTGAAGCCCGCTGCAAGTCGAGACATCCGATCAACCCAACAACAGAGTCAATTCCTTCCAGCCAAGACGTGCTCTCGAAGATGCGTTTGACAGGTCAGCCCGGCAGCGGGCGAACTCGGTAAACCGTGCGGGGCGGCAATCGCGCCCAACCCCGTACCGCGAATGGAGCCCGGCTGAGCGGTTCGTATCTGGGCCCGCGCCGCGAAGCGCCACAAGGCCGCTTGTAGATGTGCAGTCTGTTCTCTGTCGCACCGCACCTTCTCCGGCCGCACGGCGCCAAACGAGTGACTCGACCAAACCCAATACCGAACAGCCGCTAACCAAGGGGGAACAGCCAACAGCCAACAGCCAAACAGCCCGCTTGACACTGGAGGAAGTCCTTGTAGCCAGCGGTTAAGTCCAAGGGTGGTTTCCGGCCGTCTTGCTCACGAGGCTCGCCGGTGACCAGCACCGGCATCGACGCCCTGAGGGACGACGAAGGCGCCGGATGCCTGCCCTGCTCGACGTCAGCCTACTGATTGCCTTGCTGGATGCCGCGCATGTGGGACACGCCACAGCCACGCGCTGGCTCGCATGGCAGATCGAGCAAGGTTGGGCTTCCTTCCCCGTCACTCAGAACGGCAGCGTCCGCATCATGTCGCAGCCGACCTACCCCGGTGCCTTCCTGGCAGCAGCCGGGGTGGCCCGGCTTGCCGAAGCCACACAACACGCATCGCGCGATTTCTCGGCCGACGACATCGGCTTGCTGGCGCCAGGCGCATCGAGTGGCAGCGCGTGCTGCGGCACCGCCGGGTTGCGCATTCCACTGATCGCGG
>WBZP01003183.1_pt1 | contig 18045 bp, 17 predicted proteins | sample 5204301 | NCBI WGS metagenome assembly WBZP01 (sample SAMN12412401, study PRJNA552823) | activated sludge metagenome | isolation source: activated sludge from nitrification reactor of wastewater treatment plant... | place: USA: Pennsylvania | collected 2017 | reverse complement strand
CGAAACACACTGGGCCGAGAAGCGCCACCAATTCCTCGGGCAAAGGAGTGGACCGCCGGTTCGGGGTGACCAGTCGAACGCTTCCGGATTGCCCTCGCCAGCTCCGGGCAACGACGTAGGTCGCGTGCGCTCCGGCGGCTCAACATCTGCCCGGGATTGACCAATGGTTGGTACCGGCATCATCGACCAGTTCCTGGAAACCTTTACCCGCTACATCGATTCCGGGTTCGGGCTCGTCAGTGGCGACGTCGGCTATCTCGCCACCACCCTGGCTGCCATCGACTTGACGCTTGCAGCTCTGTTCTGGGCCTGGGGACCAGACGAGGACATCATTGCCCGATTGGTCAAGAAGACCTTGTTTGTCGGCATGTTTGCGTACCTCATTAACAATTGGAACAGCCTCGCGCGCATCGTGTTCGAGAGCTTTGCAAAGCTGGGCCTCAAGGCTTCCGGCACTTCGCTCTCATCGGCCGACTTTTTTCGGCCCGGACGGATCGCCCAAGTCGGCTTGGACGCCGGGCGCCCCATCCTGGATTCGGTTTCGGCGCTGATGGGCTATGTCAGCTTCTTCGAGAACTTCGTTCAGATCACCATCCTTCTCTTCACATGGATTGTGGTGCTGCTTGCTTTTTTCATCCTCGCGATCCAGCTCTTCGTCACCTTGATCGAGTTCAAACTGACGACGCTTGCCGGGTTCGTCCTGATCCCGTTCGGCCTGTTCGGCAAGACTGCCTTCGCTGCGGAGCGGGTGCTCGGGAATGTCATTTCTTCCGGCGTGAAGGTTTTGGTGCTGGCCGTCATCGCCGGTATTGGATCGACCCTGTTTGCGCAGTTCACGGCGGGATTCGGGCATAATCAACCGACCATTGAGAATGCGATGGCGCTGGTCCTTGCGGCGCTGTCGCTGCTTGGTCTTGGGATTTTTGGGCCTGGTATCGCCAACGGCATTGTCTCCGGCGGGCCGCAACTCGGCGCCGGGTCGGCCGTCGGTACCAGTGTTGCTGCTGGGGGAATTGTTGCTGCTGCCGCGGGGCTCGCCGCTGGCGGTGTAGGGTTGGCCGGTGGTGCGGCAAGGGGCGCGGCTGTTGCCGGCGGAGCATTCCGAACCGGAGGCCATGCTGGCTCCGCCGAGGCTGGCGGATCTGCCGCTGCCAGCCCCTTGCGCAGGGTCGCGCAAGGTTTGGCGGGCAGCGGCGAGACCTCCTCGAACGCGTCGGAAAGCCCCCCGGCCTGGGCGCGTCGCATGAAACGCGCCCAAGCCGTCAGCCATGGGACGTCGGCCGCCACGCATGCGGTTCGATCAGGCGATCACGCTGGAGGTGGCGCATCGGTCGATCTTTCCGAGAGAGGCCGCTGACCTTCGCCTTCCTTGCCGTTGATCGTTGCCGTTGCTCACCAAGTCGTCCTGATGGAGTTCATTCATGTTCAAGCGATCGGCCGTCCATTATGGCCGTACACCAGAGCCGATCACACCCTATCAGCGGGCGGCCCAGGTCTGGGACGACCGGATTGGCGCAGCAAGGGTTCAGGCCAGGAACTGGCGCCTGATGGCCTTCGGCTGTCTGGTGCTGGCTTCTGGCTTGGCCGCAGCGCTTGCCTGGCAGTCCACACGAGGAACGGTCGTTCCCTGGATAGTGGAAGTCGACCGCCTCGGCGAGCCGAAAGCGGTCGCGCCGGCGAGCGCGTCCTATCAGGCGACGGATCCACAGATTGCGTTTCACCTGGCTCGTTTCATCGAGAAGGTGCGCGGGCTGCCTGCTGACGGCATTGTGCTGCGTCAGGACTGGCTCAGGGCATACGACTTCACGACCGATCGCGGCGCTGCCGCGCTCAACGATTATGCGCGCAACAACGATCCCTTCGCCAAACTCGGCAGGACGCAAGTCGCGGTCGAGATCTCGAGCGTCGTTCGGGCGTCACCCGAGAGCTTTCGCGTGGCATGGATTGAGCGCCATTACGAAAACGGCCAGCTTGCTACCACTGAGCGTTGGAGCGCGATCCTCACTGTGGTCGTTGAAATGCCCCGCGATCTCGATCGGCTCCGCAAGAATCCGCTCGGCATCTACGTCAACGCCATCAACTGGTCCAGGGAGTTCGGGTCGTGAAGCATTCAGTGTTTGCGTTCGTTCTTGCGCAACCAGGACGGGGTTTGCGTCCAGTGCTTGTGCTCGGCCTGTGCGCTCTTGGTGCCTGCACCACGTTCAGGCCTCCTCAGATAAGTTACGATGACGAACTGCCGCCGCCGCTACCGGAATCGGCTGCGCTCGTCCAAGCGCTTCCGCGGCCGCTTCACGTCCCGCCGGCGTGGGCGCCTGCGCGCGGCGGCAAGAAGGAGGAGGCCAAGGAGCCGATCGAACGCATTGAAAGCGCCAATTCAGCCGCGCGCATCGAACCCAGGCGGGGAGGCTATTTCAACGCCGTACAGGTGTTTCCTTATAGCCCGGGCGCGCTCTATCAGATCTACGCAGCACCGGGACAGATTACCGATATTGCTCTGGAGCCAGGCGAGCAGTTGGTTGGATCGGGATCGTTATCCGCAGGAGACACCATTCGTTGGGTGGTTGCTGACACCGAAAGCGGGAGCGGCGACTCGCACCGCGTCCATATCATGGTCAAGCCGACGCGTCCCGCCATCGAGACCAATCTGGTGGTAAACACCGATCGGCGGACCTATTTGATCGAATTGCGCTCCCGCGAAAAGCCGTACATGCCTTCGGTGGCCTGGTTTTATCCTGAAGAGCAGGCTGGTGGGAGCCGCAAGGTCCCACTAAGTCCGTTCATCCCGGACCAGGCGCAACGCCGTTACCGCTACATCATTGAAGGCGATACGCCTCCTTGGCGACCCGTCAACGCCTACGACGATGGCCGCAAGGTCTACGTCGAGTTCTCGCCAGGCATCGCGCAGGGTGAGATGCCCCCGCTGTTTGTCATCGGAACTGATGGCAAGACCGAAATGGTGAACTACCGCGCATTCGGCAACCTGCTCATCGTCGATCGCCTGTTCGCAGCCGCCGAATTGAGATTGGGGGGAGACAATCAGCGGAAGGTTCGGATCGTAAGGAGCGACGGAAGGCCCGCCCTATGACCGACAATGAACAGGACACAGATGCCCGTCCGGAAGACCGGGTGCCGAACAGAGATGACATTGTCCATGCTTTGCGACTGCGGCCGGAACGGCTGCGTATTGTCCGCCTGTCACGCAAGGTCCTGGCAAGTTGCATCGCCGTGGCTCTCGCGGCCGTCTGTGGCGCAGCATTGTGGGCGCTTCAAAACAATCAGAAGCGCGAGACGAAATCGGACGAACTCTACTCGATCGACCACAACAAGGTTGCCGATGGGCTCGCGGGATTACCCAAGGACTATGCCGGCATTCCACGCGAGGCGCCGCGGCTTGGGCCGCCACTGCCCGGCGATCTTGGCCGCCCGATTGTTGCCGCACAGGCGCAATCGGGTCCCCTTGCGGTCGATGCTGAGCAGCAGCGTGTCAATCAGGAAAGTGAGGCTGCTCGTACGAGCAGGATATTTGCCGGAACTAACGCGCGGCCGTCAGCTGCAACCACGCACCTGGGCGACGTTCCGGCAAGCGGAGCCGCGTCATCGGATGAGGCGTTCGCTCAGAACGGTCAGGACCGAAAACTGGCGTTCGTCAATGCATCGGACGATCGCCGCACCACGAGCCAGGATCGGCTTGTGAAACCGATCTCGCCATTTATGGTGCAGGCAGGCACTATTATTCCGGCTGCGCTCATTACGGGAATTCGATCCGATCTCCCAGGCCAGATCACCGCGCAAGTGACGGAAAACGTCTACGACTCGCCAACCGGGAGGGTACGGCTTATTCCACAAGGCGCACGCCTGATCGGCCTCTATGACAGCCAGGTCGCGTTCGGACAATCGCGCGTATTGTTGGTCTGGACCCGACTGATCATGCCGAACGGCCGTTCAATCGGGCTGGAGCGACAGCAAGGTGCCGATACTGGCGGTTTCGCCGGTCTTGAGGACGAGGTCGACAACCACTGGGGCGAGCTATTCAAAGCGGCACTGCTATCGACCATCCTCGGTGTGGGAGCGCAGATTGGGTCCGGTGCCGACAGCGGTACTAACACCGCCATCCTGCAAGCACTCCGTTTGGGTGCCGCGAATTCGCTCAATCAGACCGGACAGCAGGCGGTTCGCCGCAATCTGAGCATCCAGCCGACACTGACGATTCGTCCAGGCTTCCCGGTTCGCGTGATCGTCAATCGCGACCTCGCGCTCCAGCCCTACCAGCACGCGCAGCCGTAACCGCAATCACAGCTGTGCCGGAAGAGGCCGCACAGCAGGTTCAGGATCGTCGCAGCCGTGCGGCCCCTGCGGGATCGTGTTGCCGTCGCTGGCGCGCACGCGTCCGCCGGCGCGATGGCCGTTGCGACCGCTCTACTGCCCGACGGCATGGATGGGCAACCACGTCGCGATGGATGGCATCGCGAGGATGAGCCCCACGACCAACAGCTGGATCGCCACGATAGGGACGACCCCGCGGTATATGTCGGCCAGCGAGACGCCGGCCGGCGCTGATCCCTTGAGGAAGAATAGCGCGAAGCCGAACGGCGGCGTCAGGAAGGATGTCTGGAGGACGAGCGCGACCAGCGTGGTCATCCAGATCGCCGCGGCTTGTGCCGAGCCCACGTAGCCTACGAAATCGAGCGCCGCGAGCACGGGATGGAAGATCGGCAGGGTGATGAGGGCAATCTCGATCCAGTCGATGAAGAAGCCGAGCACAAAGATGATTGTCAGCACGGTGAGCAGCGTACCCCAATCGCCGAAGCCCAGTCCGCGCAGCATGTTCATGATCAGCGCGTCGCCGCTGAAATACCGGAAGGTGTAGGAGAACACCGTCGCCGCGATCACGACGAAGAACACCATCGCGGTGAGCCGCGCCGTCGACACGACGATCTCGTGCAGGAGCTCGAGCGAGAAGCTGCGGTTGAGCAGCATGAGCAGGATGGCGCCGGCCGCACCGACCGATGCCGACTGCGTCGGCGTCGCCAGCCCCGCGACGATCGAACCGAGCACGAGCGCGATGAGCAAGAGAGGTAGCGCCAGGCTGCGCGCGGCATAGAACGCAAGCTCAACGGCGCTGCGCTTTGGCAGATCCTTGGGCGCCGGTGCGATGTGCGGAGCGAGGGTTGCGGCTGCCACGTAGTAGGTGAGGTAGGACGCCGCGAGCAGAAAGCCCGGCACCACCGTCGAAAGAAACACGTGCGCGATCATTACGCCCAGGAGATCGGCGAGAAAGAACAGCATGATGGCGGGTGGCAGGATGATGCCGAGTGTGCCCGCTGCCGCGATCGACCCGCTGGCGAAGGACGGGCTGTAGCCGCGCGCCAGCATCGTCGGCATGGCGAGGAATGCGAGCGTCGCCACCGACGCGCCGACGAGGCCCGCAGACGGCGCCAGGACGATCCCGATCAGCGTTACCGCGACGGCCTGGTTCGCCGGCACCCTTCGTAACAGAACCTGGAGGCAGACCAACAACTCGCGGCCGATCCCGCTTTTCTCCAAGGCGATGCCCATGAAGAGGAGCATCGGCACCGCCGGGTAGATCAGATTGTCAGCCAGCGTCGAGTAGACCCTGAGCGGCACGGTGAAATAGGCGATGAACGGGAACTCGCCGAGGGCGTATCCGATCAAGCCGAAGCCGAGGCCGACGCCGGCCAGCACGAACGCCACGGGAAATCCGGTGAACAGTAGCAAGGCAAGCGCAACGACCATGAACAGCGCGAGATTGTCGACCAGGAAGCCCATGTCATGTCCCGCTCAGCCGGCCTTCGTTCGTGAACCATGGACGACGTCTGGTGCCCGTCCAAGGAGGAATGCGCCATTGCGCACGGCGATCGATAAGCCGGCGAGCAGGAGCAGCAGGCCGCCGAGCGGCAAGGTGGACATGATGATCCAGCGCATCGGCAGGCCGAGCCCGGCCCGCGAACGTTCCCCTGTCGCGAAAGCGCCGAGCGCGAATTCGCCACCATAGACGATAAGCAGGAGGCAGAAGGGGACAATGATCAAGACGCAGCCCAGCACTTCGATCCAGGCGCGGGTGCGCGGCGTGAGACGATCGCGGACCAAGTCGATCCGGACATGCGCATCAGCGACGTAGGCGGAGCCAAGGCTCAGCATTACGACCGCCATGAAGAAGTGCCACTCAAGCTCCTGCAGGCGCGTCGAGCCGGTGTTGAAGAACTGTCGCCCGACGATGTCGTAGACGGACACGATGATGAGCGGGATCAATGTGATCCATGCCACGATCGCGCCAAGCCATTCGATGCCGCGCTCCAACGCACGGCAAACCCGAACCACTGACATGAGCGCCCCCCGACGCCGACAGCATCGCCCACGGTCTTGTTGCCAATATTCTTATATCTATGATATTTGAATAGCTATCGAATTGAGTCAAGCCATGAAGCTGATCGATCCCGTTTCCCTAGCCGCCGGCCCCCGCGCAGCAGCGGATGTGGAACGGATGCAGGTACTTGCAGATGTCTTTCGCCTGCTCGGCGAGAACTCGCGTCTGCGCATCGCCCTATTCTGCCTCGACCGGCCGCGAGCGGTGACCGAGATCAGCGAAGGTCTTGGTCTTGGAATCAGCCTGGTCAGTCATCATCTGCGGCTCTTGCGCGCGGCCAGGCTGTTGCGGGCGGAACGCCGGGGACGCCAGGTCATGTACCTGACCGCTGACGAGCACGTCCGCTGCGTCCTGCTCGACATGATCGACCACGTCGGCGAGCCGGCCGAAACCATGGAGATGCCGGAATGATGATGCCGGCGAATGTCGATCAGACCCTTCCCGACGGCGCGTCCATGGCGCGATACCGGGTCACCGGCATGGATTGCCCCTCGTGCGCTGCGAAGATCGAGAAGGCGGCACGGCACGTCCCCGGTGTTCCCGTGGCGAAAGTCTCCATGGCCTCCCAGGTTCTGTCGCTGAGCGTCGATGACCCCACTCGTCTCGACGACGTCGTGGGTGCGGTGCGGGCGAACATCCCGAAACTAAGCGCAGAGATTAGGCAGATCGGCATTGATCAGGCTCAAGGCTGTGACTAAGCATTTATGGTATTTTCACCTCTGGTTCCGTTGGCTCCGATCGCGTGGTAGTATTTATCTATGGCTCTGACCGGCACGATTTTGCGGATTCTTGGGGCGGCGATCCTGCTGATCGCCGTTCAATTCGCATCGGTTGCAGCCAAAGCCCATGGCGGTCATTCGCACGGGCCTGACGGGCACAGTATTCACTCCAACGGCGCTGCGATCGGCGCCGTGCATGCGGTTGCCTCCAACGAGGCTCGCTCTGCGAATTGGGCCGCGCAAGCCCAACCTTCCAGGCAAGCCAAGTCTTCCAGGCAAGCCCAGTCAGCCGCTCGGGCCGAGGCGGCCGTTCAAAGCGCGGGGGGGGGCGCACCCTCCGGTTCTGATGCCTGCCTGATGGGTTGCTGCGGAACCGGCATGGGTTGCTGTGGGGCTGCGCTCGCGGCGGTTTCGCCCAACCTCCCTCTCAGGGTGGGCTCGCCCCGCATCGGCCTTGCACGCCTTATTTCCGTTCGGGATCCGGACCCGCGAGGCCCGCGCAAACCCCCTCGATCCCTCGCCTGAGTGACGACATCGCCGCGGTCCGGCCTCGCAAGGCCACCCCCGTGCGAAGAAGCTTCTTCTCAGTCGAGGGATTTCTCATGTTTACCGTGTTTCGTGCTGCGCTTGGCGCGGCAGCCTTTGCTGCCTCTTTGGGCGCCGGATCGCTGCTGGCCCATGAGGGTCACGATCATGACGCGCCGCCTCCGGCAGCGATCTCGCATCTCGTGCCTCGCGCCGAGGCCGTCTCGGAACTCTACGAGCTGGTTGCGATAGCCCGTGCCGGTGAACTCGCCATCTATCTTGACCGATTTGCCACCAACGAATCGGTGGATGGCGCCAGCATCGAAGTCGAGACCCCCGCGGGTCCGGAATCCGCGCGCGCCGTGGCGAACGAGCCTTACCGGCTGAACGCTCCCTGGACCAACAAGCCAGGGACCTATGAGCTGATTTTCACTGTCACCAAGGACGGTAACGCCGACGTGCTACCGGCAACGCTCCTCGTTCCGGCTGAGGATGCGGGCGGCAAAGCCGGGACGGTCGCCGTGTCGGTAGGCAGCGGCGGAAATCGCGAGCCATCATCCCGCAACGTCCCGATGACGCTGATCGCGGGCCTCGGAGGCTTTGCCGCGGGAATCGTCGTGATGACCTTGACGCGGCGGCGGAGCCGGCCCGCGATGATCCTGATCCTTGCCGGGATTGCAGTGTTAATTGGGGCGGCGCGCGCCCATGAGGGCGAGGACCACGATGCGCCGGCGACGCCGATGCCTGCCGTGCGCGACCTGGCGCAGCGGCTGCCTGATGGCGGCGTCTTCGTGCCGAAGAGCACGCAGCGAATTCTCGCCATCCGCACCATCAAGATCGAATCGGCCGCGCATCGCACGGCTTTCGAATTGCCGGGGCGCATCATTCCCGACCCGAACGCTAGCGGATTTGTTCAACCGTCGGTCGGAGGCCGTCTTTCGCCGCCGCCGGGCGGTTTTCCGCGGCTGGGGACACCGGTCAGGAAAGGCGATGTCCTGGCCTATGTGACACCGCCGCTGCAGGCCATCGATGCCTCCGACATGCGTCAGCGGCAAGGCGAACTCGACCAGCAGATTTCCATCGTCGAGCGCCGGCTGGCCCGCTACGAAACCCTGGTGCCGAGTGGCGCCATTGCGCGCACCCAGCTGGAGGACACCCGGACGGAGCTGCAGGGCCTGAAGGATCGGCGCGGCTCGCTCGATAAGTCGCGCCGCGAACCGGAGGAATTGATTGCTCCCGTGGACGGCATCATTGCCGAAGGCACCGCCGTTGCCGGGCAGATCGCCCAATCGAACGCCGTCATCTTCCACATCGTCGACCCGGCCCGGCTGTGGGTGGAGGCGCTCAGCTTCGATTCACTTCCGGGAGTCCAGAGCGCCGTGGCCCGGCTGAACAACGACCGGAGCTATCCGCTCGCGTTCCGGGGCGCCGGTTTCGCCGGCCGCAATCAATCGATTCCGGTTCAATTCGCGGTCCAGGGCGATGTCGCGGGCCTCCGTGCCGGACAGTTCGTCACCGTGCTCGCCACCACCGATCAGGAAAAGACCGGTTTTGCAATCCCCCGAGCGGCGCTAGTACGCAATGCCAGCGGCCAGGACGTCGTCTACGAGCATGTCGCCGCAGAACGTTTCGAGCCGCGCCCGGTGCGGGTCGAACCGCTCGACGGCGACCGCGTCTTCATCGCCACGGGGCTCGCCGCCGGCAAGCGCCTTGTCGTGCAGGGCGCCGAGCTGCTTGGCCAGGTACGCTGAGGAGAAACGCCGGATGTTTCGCTTTCTCGTCACACAGTCATTGCGCAATCGCCTGATGGTGCTTGCCGCCTCGCTTGTTTTGGTGCTGCTCGGAATCTTCAGCGCCGGCCGGCTCCCGGTCGACGTGTTTCCCGACCTCAACAAGCCGACCGTCACCATCCTGACCGAATCGGAAGGATTGGCGCCTCCGGAAGTCGAGCAACTTGTCAGCTTTCCGATCGAAACCCAGATGAACGGTGTTCCCGGGGTCACGCGGGTGCGTTCCGTTTCCGGCGTCGGACTCTCGATCGTCTATGTCGAGTTCGACTGGGGAACCGACATCTATCGCAACCGGCAGCAGATCGCCGAGCGGCTCTCCCTGATCAGAGACCAGTTGCCGCCAAACACCGTGCCGCAAATCGGGCCGATCAGCTCGATCATGGGGCAGATCGTGCTTCTCGCCATGACCAGCGAGAAGGCGTCCGCGATGGAAATCCGCGAAGCCGCCGACTTCACCGTTCGCCCGCGCCTGCTCACCATCCCGGGCGTCGCCCAGGTCATTCCCATCGGCGGGGAGGTCCGCCAGTATCGCATTGCGCCGAATCCGCCGGCGCTGCGTAGCCTCGGCGTCACCTATGAACAAGTCGGACAGGCGCTGATCCAGTTCGGCGTCAACACCGGCGGCGGCTTCACCGACCAGCATTCGCGGGAATACCTGATCCGGAATATCGGGCGGACCACTAGCCTGGACGACCTTCGCAGCGTCGTCGTCGCCCAAGTGAATGGCGGGCCGGTGTTGCTGCGCCAGGTCGCGGCGATCGAGTTCGCGCCCAAGGTGAAGCGCGGCGAAGCCGGTTACATGGGTAAGCCCGCCGTCATCGTCTCGGTCGAGAAGCAGCCCAACGTCGATACGATCGCGCTGACACGCGAAATCGAGCGGGCGCTGAAGGAGATCACGGCCTCGCTGCCGCGGGACATCAAGGCCGACCAGATCGTGTTCCGGCAGTCCAACTTCATCGAGACATCGATTCGAAACGTCGAACGCGTGCTAATGGAAGCCTTCATCGTCGTCGCCGTCGTGCTGTTCGCCTTTCTCTTGAACTGGCGAACCACGGTGATTTCGCTCACCGCGATTCCGGTCTCGATCCTGACCACAGCCTCGATCTTCTACTTCGCCGGGTTGTCGATCAACACCATGACGCTGGGCGGTCTCGCCATCGCCCTCGGCGAGTTGGTCGACGACGCCGTTGTCGATGTCGAGAATATCTTCAGGCATTTGCGCGAAAATCGCGCGGTGGAACATCCGAAACCGGCTTTCGACGTGATCGTCGCGGCCTCCCAGGAGGTTCGATCTGGTATCGTCTATGCGACGGCGATTATCATCCTGGTGTTCGTGCCGCTATTCGCGCTTTCCGGAATCGAGGGGCGGCTGTTCGCCCCGTTGGGCGAAGCCTACATCATTTCGATCCTCGCGAGCCTAGTGGTCTCGATCACGCTGACGCCGGTGATGGCCTATTACATGCTGCCGCACCTTAAGCGCCTCGACCATGGCGACAGCATGCTGGTGCGCGTGCTCAAGCGGGGTAACGCTGCGCTGCTCGAACGAGCCTTTCTTCATCAGCGCGCGTTGCTGGCGATCACGCTGCTCGCCGTCACGATCGCAGGGACTGCCGCATTCTTCCTTCCGAGGTCTTTCCTGCCGCCCTTCAACGAAGGCACGCTCACCATCAACATGCTTTTCAATCCGGGCATCTCGCTCGCCGAATCCAATCGCGTCGGCCTGATTGCTGAGCGGCTCATTATGGAGGTGCCCGAAGTCAAGACGGTCGGCCGCCGGACCGGGCGGGCGGAACTGGATGAGCACGCCGAAGGCGTGCATTCCTCGGAAATCGAGGTTGACCTTGCTAGGCAATCGCGAACCAAGACCGACGTGATCGCGGATATCCGTTCGCGGCTCGCCGTGCTTCCGGTCTCGATCAATGTCGGTCAGCCGATCTCGCATCGGCTCGACCATCTGCTCTCCGGAGTCCGCGCCGAGATCGCGTTGAAGATCTTCGGCGACGACCTGGACGCGCTGCGTGCCGCCGCGGAAGCAATGCGAACGCGTCTGGCAGACATCCCCGGCCTTGCCGATCTTCAGGTCGAAAAGCAGGTTCTGATCCCTCAGCTCGAGATCCGCGTCGATTACGGACGCGCCGCGCTCTACGGCGTCCAGCCGGCAGCCGTCGTCGAGCAACTCAGCCGGCTCTCCAACGGGCGGGTGGTGTCGCGTGTCGTCGACGGCTACCGCAGGTTCGATGTCATGATGCGGCTGCCGGACCGGCTTCGTACCACGCAGCGGCTGGGAGACCTACTGATCGAAACCCCGACCGGATGGGTTCCGGCGCGGCAGCTGGCCGACATCAAGGAGACCGAGGGGCCGAACCAGATTCTGCGCGAGAACGGACGCCGCCGTGTGGTGGTGTTGGCCAATACCAACGGCACCGCCGACATGGCGCAGATCGTCGGATCGATCAGGGAAGCGCTGGCGTCCACGAGGCTGCCGGAAGGCTTCTATACGCGGCTCGAAGGCACGTTTCAGGCGCAGGAAGAGGCGAGCCGGACCATCGGGATTCTGTCGCTGCTCTCACTGTCGCTTGTCTTTGCCATTCTCTATAACCGCTACCGCTCGGTGCTGTTTGCCCTGATCGTTATGGGCAACGTGCCGCTCGCCCTGATCGGGTCGGTGATCGCGCTCTGGCTGACGGGCCAGCCGCTCTCGGTCGCGTCCATGATCGGCTTCATCACGTTGACCGGTATCGCGGCGCGCAACGGCATCCTGAAGATCAGCCACTACATCAACCTGGCGCTGCGGGAGGGTATGCCGTTCGGGCGCGATCTCGTGATCCGGGGCAGTCTCGAACGGCTCACCCCGGTGCTGATGACCGCGCTGGCGGCCGGCGTCGCTCTCCTGCCGTTGCTGATCGACGCGGCAACGCCCGGCAAGGAAATCCTCCATCCGGTGGCGGTCACGATCTTCGGCGGCCTGATCAGCGCAACCGTGCTCGACATGCTGCTCACGCCCGTCCTGTTTCTGCGCTACGGCGAAAAGTCTCTCGAACGATTGCGGCGCGACGCCGCCACTTCCGCCGATCCCGCTCTTGGAACGTCATCAACCGAAGCCTTCTGACCTCAGCAACGGAGAATGAAAATGTATGCAAAATATCTGGTGATCGCAGCCCTGCTTTTCGGGTCCGGTTCCGCCCTTGCGCATGAGGCCAAGGGAACGCATGGCGGGCGCATCGCTGACGCCGGATCCTACCATGTCGAAATGGTCGCGAAATCCACCACCGTCGATGTCTTCATCAGCGACGCCGGCGAAAAACCGGTTGCAGCGTCGGGATTCAAGGGCACCGCGATCCTGGTTGCAGGCGGTAAATCCCAGCGGATCGTACTGGAGCCCGTTGACGGGGCCCGCCTTTCCGGCAGCGCGACGGTGGCGTTGCCGAACCAACCCAAGGGGGTCGTGCAACTGACGGGTCCCGACGGTAAGACCATCCAGGCAAAATTCGACTGAGATGAAACCGGCCGGAAGTCCATTCGATACCGGCACCAACGAACCATGCATCAAACACGAAGGAACTAAGAGATGATGAATTGGAACAGAAGTGCGATCGTGCTCGCCGCCGCGGCGCTGCTTTCCGCAAACGCCTGGGCCGGCGAAGGCCCGGCGGGGCACAGCCACGGCCATGGCCACGACGAGTCCTTCTCCGCCGGTGAGCCGGGCAATCCGAAGAAGCAGTCAAAAATAGTCCGGGTGACGATGGGTGAGTCGGACGGAAAGATGCTGTTCATCCCGGCACGACTGGAGGTCAAGAAGGGCGATCAAGTTAAGTTCGTGCTGCGAAACGACGGCGAACTCGATCACGAATTCGTTTTGGCGAGCACCGCAGACAATCTCAAGCACGCCGAAGCCATGAAAAAGAACCCAGATATGACGCATGAGGAACCGAACGGAAGACAGCTCGGTCCGAAGAAGACGAGCGAAATCGTTTGGAAGTTCAGTAAGGCCGGAGAGTTCGAATATTCCTGCCTGATCCCCGGTCACCGCGAAGCGGGAATGACCGGAACGATCATTGTCAAGTGATCGCAATTTGGCGGTGGTACCGAACTCATCCCGCCTTGGCGAAAGTCGAGGCGGGATGCGATGAGCTGTCCAAAGATCAACGGAAGCGAGCGTTCTCTTCACCTTACTTCTTTTCGCCAACGTGGTGCGGGTCGGCTTTTGACGTGGGTCAATGTTGAAACGATCGGAAGTTTCGACTGCTCACGATGCCGCTTGTAGATAGAATCTCCTATAAATCCCTTGTTGGGCAGAATTCTCAGGCGCCGCGATAGTGAACCAAATGGACCCCATGCAGACGATGGCCGTCGACGTTGCACTTTCACCATCGCCGCGCGATGTACGTCTCGATCTCTTCCGTGGCCTGGCAAACTGGGCCATCTTCTTGGGCCATATCCCCAACACGGCACTCACTTGGCTGACGATGAGAAATTACGGCTTCAGCGATGGGGCCGATTTGTTCGTATTCATTTCTGGCTACACAGCGACGCTGGTGTTTGGGAAAGTGATGCTCAAGCGGGGATTTCATATAGGGGCGACGCGGCTTTTTAGGCGGGTGTGGCAACTCTATGTCGCTCATGTATTGCTTTTTGTCTTCTATATGACTTCCGTACATTACCTCGCCCACAATTTTGACATTCCTCACCTCATGGATCAGTTCAATGTTGCCGGTCTGATGGAATACCCGGTCGAAACGATGACGCAGGGATTGCTTCTAAAATTGAAGCCACTGAACCTGGATGTGCTTCCGCTTTACATTGTCCTGATGGGTGCGTTTCCGCCCGTACTGTGGCTGATGCTGAGATACAAGAATTGGGTGATGCTTGGATCCGCGCTGGTCTACCTTATGGCTCGCCAATATGGATGGAATTTTGCGTCGTATCCGTCTGGCGTCTGGTACTTCAATCCTTTCACGTGGCAGTTGCTCTTTGTGCTGGGCGGCTGGCTGGCTTTGGGTGGAGCGACTGGGTTGGTCTTCTTGATTCAGTCCCGCCTGGTTTTATTCTGGAGCATAAGTTATCTGCTCTTTGCTCTCATGATGACACTCGCCGCCCAAGTCACCGAGCTTCAGCGGATCGTTCCGACATATCTGTTTGAGGCGTTTATTCCAAATGACAAAACCAATCTTGCCGCCTATCGAGTGGTGCACCTTGCGTGCCTCGTTTTATTGGTTGTTCGACTGGTTCCTGTCGATTGGCCTGGGCTCCGGTGGCCCATCTTCAGACCACTGATCAAATGCGGTCAGCAGTCCCTTGAAGTGTTCTGCGTCGGCGTCTTTCTTTCCTTCATTGCTCACGTCGTTCTGGAAACAGTCTCCGACGGATATGTTCTTCAACTGCTGGTCGGGGTTTCCGGGCTCGCGATCATGACGGGGGTGGCCTACTATCGTTCATGGTCAAAGGGCGTCGATAAGCCCGTTGCTGCTCATTGAATTGCAAAACACTCGCGAAATCGGTTGGACGCACTATGCGTCAGACCCGACTATGTCGGGCTGCCGATCCACTTTTCCAGGAGATACGTTCGACCGAGCTCGCAATTCTGCCAAGTAGTCCAGAGAAATCGGGAAGATCGATCATCGCTAGCAGTAGCCCGGCGATCCAGAAGAGGTTTTCGTGGGTGAACATCGCGAGAAGCCCCAGTGTCGCCACAAGCTGATATTGGACCTTCTGTTCCTTCTGGGCGATGTGCTCCGGCAAATGGTGCAAACGTAACATCAGTACCCCGAACATCAAGATGAACAGTACCAGGAAAACTCCCATCACTATCAGCAACACGTCATTCTGCCCAGGACCCGTGAAGAACCATGGCGGGGGGCCGCGGGAAGCCAAGGATTGGGCGTCGATCATGAGATTCTGCTCGGCCCTAGGAGGCCTTCGGATCGGTTGAACCCACCATAGGACGTCTATGCGCTGGCGGTTTGATCTAGGTCAATCGACGCGCCGCAGCGAATGGCCATCCATTGTCCCGGCAAATCGAATGTCGTGGGCCTTACCGGGGCTTAGCGCCAGCCGCATCGACAGGCCATCGCTATCGCATGAATTTTGCTCGTCAAGCCACCGCGTGACCTTTCGATTGGTGGTGGTCCTTGTGATGCACGCTCCATGCTGATGAACGCAGACAATGGAGGTGTAGATGGGTAGATCATCTGGACAGCGGCATCATGAGCAGCGGCAAGCGTGTGGACGATGCTCCCCGACGCCAACGGACGGTTAGCGCACGTCGTGTACGGGCCAAAGTCGTCGGGCAGGTCGCGCCGTAGTGCTCCAGATCGCAACACTCAAGAGATGGCGTTGAGGACACGCCGGTCGTTCACCCGTGGCGCGCCGCGGGGTTTGGCAGCATTGGCCTGATGGCTGTCCATTCGTGGTCGGTGAGTTCGTGGCGCATGATTCGCGCCATCGCTTTCGGGGATTGAATCACGGTTCCCGACCCAGCCTCAATGAACCTTTACACATGGTCATCTATCTCCAAGATCACCGTCGGGACAAAGAAGAGACACCGGCCAGCCGATAAATCCGGCGAGATGGCCAAGATGACCCAAGCTGCATTGCAGCACTACAGGAACTTTTTAAGAGTTCGGTGCGTTTCCTCGGCAAAGGTGATGCAATGTCTTATCCGCGCTTTTTCGCGATGATCGCGACCTCAACCGTCGTAATGTTCGCTCTTATGTATTTCAACACATACGCCCTTGAGCATGTGCGCTTCAGCGAGACGCGACTCTATATGGCGCTACTTATGGGAGCGGCCATGGCGGTAATCATGCTCGCCTTCATGTTCGGAATGTACAAAAGCCGTCGCCTGAACATCTCCATTCTGGGAGCTGCCGTCATCATCTTCGGCGGATCGCTGTGGCTCGTGCGGAGCCAGGAAACGGTAAGTGATGTAGCCTATATGAAGGCGATGATTCCACACCACTCGATCGCCATCATGACGAGCGAGCGGGCGCATATCAAAGACCCGGAGGTGCGTAGGCTCGCCGACGGGATCATCGACGCTCAGGTCCGCGAGATCATCGAAATGGAGCGCAACATTGTTCGGCTACAGGCCAACCCGCGGCCCACAAACAGTCCCGATCTGCCATCCTACCGCGCGCGCAACGCCAAGCCCCCGCCCCCGGAAACCGACGAAAGCGCAAGGATAGACACCACAAAAATTCCTCGCTGATTTCGGCGGTGTCCGCCGAAGTCGTAGACCTAGGGATTCATGAGTACGTGCCCTAGCTAGTCCAAATGTCGGACGCGCTAGCACGCTCAGCGATCCTCTCGCTGTGCGACGGACACTCCCTTTCTCACTCTGTCGCTGGGATGGAGAATGACCTGGTCTCCCGCCGCGAGCCCCGACAGCACCTCCGCTGTCCGGCCATTTCGGTGGCCGATTTTGACGATGGTCGGGTTAGCGCGTCCGTCGTTCACAGCAAAGACGGCCCATTCTTCACCCTGGCGGAATAAGGCGCCGACAGGCACACTCAGCACGTCGTCAGCGCTCCACACGGTGACATGCACAATGACCCGGTAGTCATGCCCAAGCCGCGACCAGGCTTGCGGCGGGTCGGTGAAATCGATGGTGGTGCGGACACGTTGTTCCTCAATCCCGAGCGCGGAGACCTTGACGAAACCTGCAGGATCGACGCGGGTCACGCGCCCCTGCATCGGCGCTCCACCCCAACCGTCGATCCGTACCGGCCCATCCACCTTGATCTGGACGGCGTCGGTGGAAAGCAGGTCCGCCACCACTTCGAGATCCGAGGGGTCGCCGATGTCGGCGAGTGGCGTGCCGGCCTGGACCACCGCTTCGCTGTCCTGGATAATCTTCAGGATGCGACCGGTCACCGGTGCACGAATCTGCACGCAACAGGCCGGGTTTGCAGGCGTGGCAATGCTTGCCGGGTCGATCAATCGCGCCGCGAGGCTCGCACGCGCGAACTGCCGTACTTCCAGTTGCGCCTTGGCGCTGATCAACGCGGCTTCACTGGTCTCGACCTCGAATTTTGCCTTGTCCAACGCCTGTGTCGAGATCGTTTGCGTGCGCGCCAGCGTCTGCGCTCTCTGAAGTTCGGTGCGGGCGAAGTCGAGGGCCGCCTGGAGTTTGCGGATGTCGGCTTCCGCCTGCTTCACCGCCGCATCGGCAGACGCCACGGCGGCCGCAAGTTCCTCGCGGGAGCGGGCATCGATGAAACCTGGCGTCGTCGGCTGCATCACCGCGACCACGGTATCATCCGCCGTCACGAGGTCGCCGACATGCCGGGAAATCCCGTGATCCCCTAGGGAGCGCCAGTTCCCCAAACCCCGTGGGTGGGACGTTGCTCTCGAATCCAAACCGACTAACATTTTTCAGATCGTACTCGTATCTTTCTTACCGTCGCTAAGCTCCCGAGAGAGCTTCGCCGATTTCCCGCGCCGCTGTGCGCACCTACTCGATTGTACCAAGACACGCGCAATCGCGCGACGAGGTCGGGCAGTAGCTGTATTCGGGAGTAGGCTATTGCGATGATGTAGATAGCCCCGCGAGTGAGCCTCTCCTCTGCAGTTTCGAAAAGCGTTGATGGCAGATCGAACGCAATCTGAAATTTCACGGAATACCCCG